>Ga0116193_1000242_pt1 | contig 53254 bp, 44 predicted proteins | sample AD_UKC115_MetaG_FD_89892 | JGI IMG/M metagenome (GOLD analysis project Ga0116193, IMG submission 89892) | Active sludge microbial communities of municipal wastewater-treating anaerobic digesters from Hong Kong - AD_UKC115_MetaG | ecosystem: Engineered > Bioreactor > Anaerobic > Digestate... | reverse complement strand
GTAGCCACCCAAAACCAGGAAGCGCTTTGTGGGGTAATTGGGCACGAAATTGCCCATATTGAGTTAAGCCATATCATGAAGAAACTAATTAAGGAAATCGGGCTTTCTGCCTTAATAACAATTTCAACCAGCGGAGGCGATTCGGAGATAATAAAAGAAGTGTTGAAAAAATTAACTGCATCCGCTTACGACAGGACACTCGAAAAGGAGGCCGACCTGAAAGCGGTGGAATACCTGAAAAATGCGGATATCAGTGCAGAGCCCTTTGCCAATTTCTTATACGAAATAGCCCTCAGGCAGGGCGATGAACCCAAGTATCTTACCTGGATCAATACCCACCCTGATACAAAAGAACGCGCAGCATATATTATTGAAAAAAGTAAAGAATACCGGGTAATAAATAAGCCGGTTCTCACTCCACCATCCTGGAAAAAACTAAAAGCAATCCTTCAGGAATAAAAGAATCTGCAACCCGGGTTACAAGCTTTGCTTGCCAATCTCGTTTAACTCAAAGGAATACCTATTTCACCTCCTGCATATCCACCAAACGTTTATAAAAACCATTCAGGGCAATTAACGATTCGTGGGTACCTCTTTCTACAATCTCCCCTTTTTGCAGCACGATAATTTCATCGGCATGGCGGATGGTACTGAGCCGGTGGGCAATTACAATGGAAGTGCGGTTGGTCATCAGGTTATTAATGGCATCCTGCACCAGCCTTTCACTTTCGGTATCCAGCGAAGAAGTAGCTTCATCTAAAATAAGGATAGGCGGGTTTTTTAAAACCGCGCGCGCAATGGTAAGTCGTTGCCGCTCGCCTCCACTTAACTTTAATCCTCTTTCACCGATATTCGTATCGTAACCCATCTCTTTTCCTTCAATAAATCCGGCGGCATTGGCAATACGGGCTGCCTGCTTCACTTCCTCTATGGAGGCGCCTGGTTTAGCCAGTAATATATTATGGGCAATGGAATCGTTAAACAAGACCGGCTCCTGGGTAACAATACCCATTTGGTTTCTGACAGATTGCAAAGAATAATCACGGATATTGATGCCATCAATCAGCAACTCGCCGGTTCCTGCATCAATAAAACGGGGTACCAAATCAACAAGGGTGCTTTTGCCCGCCCCACTGCTTCCCACCAGGGCAATGGTTTTACCTTTTTCTACCTTAAGGTTTATATTTTTTAGAATTATTTTATCGCCATAAGAAAAGCCCACATTTTTAAATTCGATGGCGTTGGAAAAGGATTGAAGTTCGATCGGGTTTTTCGCTTCCTTAATATCTACGGTTTCATTAATCAGGGTTTCAATCCGTTCGATGCTGGCAGCCCCTTTTTGAATATTATAGGAGGCATTACTCAGGGATTTTAAGGGCTGAATGAGTTGAGTAAATATGGCAATGTATGCCAGGAAATCTCCTGCATTTAAAGAAAAGCCCGGATCATTGCTCAACACCAGCCTGCCACCATACCAGAGTACACAAAGTACAGCGGTAATACCCAACGCTTCTGAAACAGGTGAGGCAAGATCACGCCTCCGATTGGCCCTGTTCTTTAATATGAACATCTGCTCATTCTCCTCTTCAAATTTTTTCTGAATACGTTTCTCTGCATTGAATGCTTTGATAATTCGCATTCCGCCAATGGTTTCTTCGATAGTGGAAAATAGCAACCCAAACTGCTGCAACACCTGCCGGTTTTCCTTTTTCAGCGACCGGCCAATCCGGCCCAGGATAAAACCTGCAATGGGAAGAAAAATAACCAGAAACAAAGTAAGCTGTGGGCTGAGGATAACCATGTACAAGAAAAACAACAGAATGGTAATGGGCTCACGGAATACCGATTCGAGTACACTTACGGTAGAACCTTCCACATCGGCCAGGTCGTTCGATAAGCGACTCATAATATCTCCCTTTCGCTGTTCCGTAAAATATCCAACGGGCAATTGCAACACCTTCCCGTACATGTGGCTGCGCATATCATTTAAAATCCGGTTGCGGATAGGATTTAAAAAATACATCGCCATATAGGCGCAAAAGTTTTTCAGCAAGATGGCCCCCAACACCACCAGGCAAATCACCAGCAGCGCTTTTACACTTCCTCCCGGCTGGTTGATAAGTCCATACATCCATTCCTTAAAATAATTCACCGGATTGGCTTTTGCAAAAAAAGAACCTCCGCCTGCAACCGATTTAAATGCATCGCCCTGTTTAAAAATGAGCATCAGAAAAGGGCTTAGCAAGCCCAGGGAAACCAGACCAAAAATGGCGGAAAGGATATTAAACGTAAAATAACTAACTACCAGCCCGGGATAATTCCGGATATACCTGAAAACGGAAAGCAGACTCTTCATGTGTATTAAATACCTGAGAAACCTGCAAAGTAAGTACTTTTACAAGGATTAACCGGAAAGATATGAATGAAGGAAAACGGCAAAAACAGGTGGCCTCGGTATTGGAAAAAGAATTAAATGATATTTTTCAAAAACTCGGCCTGGCCATGATCCATGGAACCCTGGTTTCTATTGCGGCAGTAAAAATCACTCCCGACCTTTACGAAGCAAGGGTGTACCTAAGCTGTTTTAAAGGAGACAACCCCACAGAAATTCTAAAAAAGGTGGAAGACCGCGCGTGGGAAATTAAGAAAGAACTAACGGCACGGGTTAGGCACCAGTTGCGCTCTATGCCCATCTTGAAATTCTTTATTGATGACAGCCTGGAATATGTTGACAAAATGGAACAATTGTTTAAAGACATCAAAAAACAAGACGAAGACATTCAACATAACTCCCAGACCTCATGAACCTGCTTTTTGCCTGGCGGTATTTTACCGGAAAGAAAAAAGCCAATGCCATTAATATCATTGCCTGGGTAACTACCGGCGTTATTGCCTTTGCTACTTGTTGCCAGGTGCTCGTACTTAGTGTGTTTAATGGTTTCGAAGACCTGGTAAAATCGCTTTACGCTTCTTTTTACAGTGATGTTCGTATTGTACCCACCCAAGGGAAAACATTTGAATTTTCGCCTTCCGATTTCTCGAAACTCCAAAAGGTGCCGGGCATAGCAATGGTATCGGGTATAGCAGAAGAAAAGGCTTTATTGAAAAATGAAGATGCACAATCGGTGGTGCAAATAAAAGGTGTCGACAGCAATTTTGTGCGTATGAGTGGTGTGCCAGCCGACGTTATTCGGGGCGATTTTAATACCGGCAGCCCGGATAACCCTAAAATGGTAATGGGCGCCGGAGTTCAAAATGCAATTGGCGCTTTTATAGATAACCCGCTCTCTTCTGCAAACCTGACTGTTATCTTACCCAAAAAAACAGAAAACACATCCGATCCCCTGCAATCCCTTAGCGAAGGAAATATTTCCCCCGAAGGGGTTTTCGCTATCCAGCAGGATTTTGACAATAAGTACATATTCTCCAATATTGGTTTTGTTCAGCAACAAATGGGAATTGGTAATCATGAATTTACTGCGGTTGAAATCAAACTTACCAATCCGGGGCTTACCGATAAAGTAATGAATGAATTAACGCAGCTCCTTCCAAAGTCCTTAAAAGTCCAATCGAAATACCAGCAAAACAGCAACCTGTACAATACCATGCGAATGGAAAAATGGGCCATTTACGCCGTGCTTACCCTCATCCTGGTAATTGCCGCTTTTAATATGATTAGCGCTCTAACCATGTTGGTGCTGGAAAAGCAACAGGACATTGCCATTTTGAGATCGATGGGCTCAGACGAATCGAGGATAAGGCGGATTTTTTTAAGTGAAGGGATTCTATTGGCAGCAATTGGAGCCGGCATCGGCATATTGGTTGCTACCGTCATTTGTCTCCTGCAGTTAAAATTTAAATTTATTAAACTGCAGGGAGGCTCGTTTGTTATCGATTATTTTCCGGTTAAACTATTGGCTACAGATTTCCTGATGGTAGCGGGAACCATCCTGTTGATTGCAGTGGCTTCTTCCTGGTCGCCGGCAGCAAAAGCTGCCCGGCAGACAGTAACATTAAGGTAATCCGGAAATGTTAGAAATTAATAATCGCCCAGGGTTTCGGGAAGTTGGGCAAGCGCACTTCTCAATTGTTCATCATTGGGCGCAATCCCATGCCATTCGTGTTTCCCTTCCATAAAATCAACCCCTTTACCCATCACTGTTTTCATCATGATGGCAATGGGTTTGCCCTTTCCGGTTTCTTTGCGGGCTTTCTCCATGCTGGCAATGATGGAATCCATGTCGTTTCCATCCATTTCCATTACATGCCAGCCAAAGGCTCTGAATTTGTCGCCGAGATTGCCAAGAGGCATTACATGGTCGGTAGTTCCATCAATCTGCTGCCCGTTATGGTCAACCGTAGAAATCAGGTTATCAATCCCTTTTGATCCGGCAAACATGATTCCCTCCCAGTTTTGGCCTTCATCCAGCTCTCCATCGCCATGGAGGGAATAAACAATACTTTTATCGTTGTTCAGCTTTTTTGCTATAGCAGCACCGATGGCTACACTCATGCCCTGTCCCAGGGATCCACTTGCCACCCGTACCCCGGGCAGGTCTTCATGGGTTGTTGGATGGCCCTGGAGCCTACTGTTAATCATTCGGAAAGTAGACAATTCTTTGGTTGGGAAATACCCGCTGCGTGCCAGCACACTGTAAAAAAGAGGGGAAATATGCCCATTACTTAGAAAAAAAACATCTTCCCCAATTCCATCCATCTTAAAATTGGGATCATGTTTCATTAATTTAAAATATAATGCGGTCAAAAAATCCGCACAACCCAGCGATCCTCCCGGGTGGCCGCTTTGTGCCCCATGAACCATCCTTACTATATCCCTTCTTACCTGTGTTGCAATATCTTTTAGTTCTGCCATTATGGGAAAATTGAAAATTTAATTTAATTTGACGGCTGCAAACCTACTTTAATTAACCCAGCAACCTGGAAAAAGTTTAGGTAGATTTACAATAATAAAGGATGCGGCAAAGCCGTTACCTATTTTTATACTATTTTTCCAAATAAAGGAAAAAATACCCTTTAGAGAGTACTTTTTTTGAATTATGCAGACAAATATAAATCTGCATCGTTAATTTGATACTTTTGTGGGGATTAGTTTTAAATAACCTGCATGGATAACATACTTCTAAGTGCGGCCCTGGCTTTTATAATTACCTATTTCTCCATCCCGGTAATTATCCAGGTTGCAAAAGATAAGAAGTTGTTTGATGAACCAGATGAGCGCAAAGTTCATAAAACAGTAATTCCCACCCTGGGTGGGCTGGGCATCTTTGCAGGATTTATTATTGCCACCTTAATGGGAGTTCCGCCGGTGGTTTCCACTCAATTGCAATTTGTAGCCGCAGCGGCCATCGTAATTTTCTTTTTGGGGATCAAGGATGATATTCTGATTATATCGCCTAGCAAAAAATTTATTGGTCAGGTAATCGCCGCCGCCATCCTGTTCAAATTTGCCAATGTCCAGATCAGCAATATGCACGGGCTTTTCGGTATTTATAATATCCCTCATATTGCGAGTTTTTCTTTGACCCTTTTTACCATTATTGTAATTACCAATTCCTTTAATTTAATTGATGGGGTGGATGGGTTAGCGGGAAGCCTGGGCACCCTTACTTCGCTCGTATTTGGAATTTATTTTTACTCCATCGGACATATTGAATATGCCGTGATGGCTTTCGCCCTGGCCGGCAGCTTAATCAGTTTCCTGATATACAATTTTTCTCCTGCAAAAATTTTTATGGGCGATACCGGCTCTTTATTGGTGGGCCTTATTAATTCGGTGCTGGTAATAAAATTCATTAACCTGGCCGGGGCTCCGGATGTAAATTTTCCCATCGAAGCCAGCCCGGCAATAGGGTTCGCCATCCTGATGATACCCCTGTTTGATACCCTTCGGGTTTTTGGACACCGGATTCTGGACAGGCGGTCTCCTTTCAGCCCAGACAGGACCCATATTCATCATTTCCTCCTCGACCTGGGTTTCTCTCACCGAAAAATTACACTTACCTGTGTAGCAGCTAATATCCTTTTCATCATCATGGCTTACAGCCTCCGCAGCCTTGGCACTTCCATTGTAAGCGCTATCCTGTTGGCTACAGGGTTTTTGTTTATTGGTATCATTTACTATCTCCGCCAAAAGAACAGGAGGGTTTCGGTGAATGAAATAGTGGAAAATGAAGTCCGCCAGTCTCATAAAATCATCTCCCTTTCTCCCGAACGTGTTGAGGTTGAGTAAGTTCAGCTAATTTTCATTAATTTTTTACGGATTTAGCCCTAACCCGGCTAAACCAGTTTTCATTAGCTTTGCAGCCAATAAAAAAAACTATGTCTGAAGAATTAACCCTCGTAATGAAGGATGCTGAAGATTCTATGTTAAAAACCATCAGCCACCTCGAAGTTGAATTGGTTAAAATTCGAGCCGGCAAAGCTAACCCCGGAATGCTGGAAGGAATCATGGTAGAATATTATGGAAATCCAACTCCCATCAACCAGGTCGCTAACATTTCGGCTTTGGATGCGCGTACCCTTTCGGTGCAACCCTGGGAAAAAAATATGTTACAACAGGTAGAGCGGGCCATCATTGCGGCTAATATTGGTATCAATCCGCAAAACGACGGGAATATCATCCGCCTTTTTCTCCCGCCATTAACCGAAGAGAGAAGAAAAGAATTGGTAAAACGGTGTAATGGTGAAGGAGAAAATACAAAAGTTTCGGTAAGGAATATACGCAGAGACTTAATTGAACAAATAAAAAAATTACAGAAAGACGGGCTCAGCGAAGACGCTTCAAAAGATGCTGAAACCGCAGCCCAACAATTAACCGACCGGTTTATTTCTCTGGTTGATAAACACCTGCAGGCTAAAGAAAAGGAAATAATGGCTGTGTAATTTCTAAATTTTCTATTATGCATTCTGCAAGAGAAAGTTGGTTCTTATTACTCTCCATTCCCTTTTACAGTATTTTAATTGGGATGGAAATTTTTTTGAGCAACTGGACCGGAAAGCGGTTTTACTCGGTAAAGGAAACCCTGCAAAATGTATATTTATCGCTGCTGAATGCCGGCCTCGACCTGTTTCTCCGGGGTCTTTTCTACATCAGTATCCTACTTTGGTTTTACAATCATTCCCTGTTTACCATCGATAATGTGTACCTGTACTGGTTCCTGTTGTTTATATTTGAAGACCTCGCTTTTTATATCGAACATCGGGTGGAGCACTTTAGCCGGTTCTTCTGGGCTGTTCATGTAACCCATCATTCTTCCGAAGAATTTAATTTGTCTACCGGTTTCAGGTCTTCCGTATTTCAACCGGTATACCGTTTCATATTTCTATCTCCCCTTGCCTGGATGGGATTTCACCCGTTGGATATTGTGTTCATGTATTCCCTAACCCAAACCTATGGAATCCTAGTACATACCCAGTTCATTCATAAAATGCCAGCCTGGTTCGAATCGGTATTTGTAAGCCCTTCGCACCACCGGGTACACCATGCCAGCAATATTCCCTACCTCGATAAAAATATGGGAATGTGCCTCATTATTTGGGATAAAATGTTTGGAACCTTCCAAAAAGAATTGCCCCGGGAACCGGTGCGTTATGGGTTAACCTCCCCCATTGAAAACAGACTGAATCCAATCCAGATCATTTTTCACGAATGGAAATCCATCCTGGCCGATCTTAAACGGCCGCTGCCTTTAATAACTAAAATAAAATATGTATTTAGGGCTCCGGGATGGAGCCACGATGGAAGCCGTAAAACTTCCGGAGAACTGCAAAAAGAATTCCGTAAATCCCATAACCCAACTTAAATAAAGCCAAGCCTTGAACATTTACCCGGTTGAATCCCAAAATGATAAAAAGGATTTCCTTTTGGTTCCGGTTTCTCTATATAAAAACGATCCCAACTGGATCCGTCCATTGAACAAGGATATGGAGGACGTTTTCAATCCCCAAAAAAATAAAACCTTCCGGTTTGGTGAAATAATTCGATGGGTATTGAAAGATGAAGATGGCAACCTGATTGGCCGGATTGCCGCTTTCACCAATAAAAAATATAAGAATAAAGGAGATGATATCCCGGTAGGAGGAATGGGCTTCTTTGAATGTATTCATAATCAACAGGCCGCCGACCTTCTCCTGGATAATGCGAAGCACTGGCTCCTTGGCAAGGGGATGGAAGCCATGGACGGCCCCATAAATTTTGGGGAACGGGATCGCTGGTGGGGTTTAATTACTCAAGGGTACCTTCCCCCTTTATATTGCATGAACTATAACCCTCCCTATTACCAAGAACTTTTAGAAAATTATGGATTCAAACCCTTCTATAATCAGTTGTGCTTTGGGATGGATCCCCGCAGGCCCCTCGCCGAAAAAGTGATGGAAAGAAGCCGCCAGTTATCCAATACGCCAGGCATCCGTTGGGAAACTATCAATAAAAACAATCTTAAAAAATATGCTTCCGATTTTGCCGAAGTTTATAATAAAGCCTGGGCCGGGCATGGAGGAATGAAACAATTGGCCGAAGAGCAGGTTCTACTTATGTTTAAAAAAATGAAACCGGTGATGGATGAACATATTATCTTGTTTGCCTATTACCAAAACAATGCCATTGGTATGTTTATTAACATTCCCCACATCAACGACTACTTTAAAGTTTTCAATGGCAAATTCGGTCTGGTTCAAAAACTTCAATTTTTATGGCTTCAACATTTTAGGAAAACAAAAAAAATAGTGGGGATGGTATTTGGTGTCGTACCCGAATGGCAGGGAAAAGGAATAGATGGGTACCTGATTGGCACGATGAAGCATATTTTGGATCGCCTTGAATATACCAGTTACGAAATGCAATGGATTGGAGATTTTAATCAGAAAATGGTTAATGTAGCCAAAACCCTTGGCGAATCGAGCTTAAGCAGGCAACTAACCACATACCGCTACCTTTTTGACCGAACAAAGCCCTTTGTTCCGCACCCGCAGATATAATAAAAATTTCCATTTCGCCTGCCCAAAGGAAATTCCGAAATTGCAGGGATATGGAGAATTTTGTAGTTTCTGCCCGTAAATACCGCCCTCAGAATTTTAATACCGTTATCGGACAAGCGCATATTACCACCACTTTAAAAAATGCGATTCGCAACAACCAGCTTGCTCACGCCTTTTTATTCTGTGGGCCTAGAGGCGTTGGAAAAACAACCTGTGCCCGTATCCTCGCCAAAACCATCAATTGTGAAAATATTACCGCCGATGGTGAGGCTTGCAACACCTGCCCCAGTTGTATATCATTCGATAGCGGCGCTTCATTTAATGTTCACGAACTGGATGCTGCCAGTAATAACTCGGTGGATGACATCCGAAACCTGGTAGATCAGGTAAGGTTTGCTCCACAAGCCGGCAAATACAAGGTTTATATCGTGGATGAAGTCCACATGCTCAGCGCTTCGGCTTTTAATGCCTTCTTAAAGACCCTGGAAGAACCCCCACCCTATGCCATCTTTATCCTGGCCACTACGGAAAAACATAAAATACTGCCTACCATCCTGAGCCGGTGCCAGATTTTCGATTTTAAACGCATCACAACAAAGGATACGGTAGCCCATCTTCAGGAAATCTGTGACAAAGAAAAAATTGATGCGGAAAAAGCAGCCCTGCATGTAATTGCTGTAAAAAGTGAAGGATGTATGCGGGATGCACTTAGCATTCTTGATAAAATTGTAAGTTTTTCAGGTGGACGAATATCCTATGCCAATACGCTCGAACACCTGAATATCCTGGATGAAGATTATTATTTCCGGTTGCTGGAATTGTTGCAAAAAGAATCCTTGCCCGATGTGCTTTTGCTTTATGATGAAATAAACCAGAAAGGATTTGAACCGGAAATTGTACTCGAAGGCTTTACTGAGTTCATCCGTAACCTGTTTATCAGCAAGGATGCGAAAGCGGCTGCCTTACTGGATGTGGCAGAAGATTTTAAAAGTAAATACCAGCAATTGGCCAGGATACTGTCCACCGGATGGCTGATAGCAGCGTTAAACCTGTTAACGGAGGGGATTGGCCAAATCAGGCAAAGCCGAAATAAACGGCTCCATGTTGAAATGCTATTGATAAAACTCAATTACCTGAACCAGGCTGTGGTTATATCGGGGGCCGAAAAAAAAAAGCTGACTGAACGAAACGGCGCCTTACAATTTCGCGCCTTAACGATATTATCTGCACCCCGATCTACAAATCCTACTACTCCGGCAAAACAGAAACCGGAATTAATAGAGAATACCCGATTGATAATTGATGAATCCGTTAATACTACACCAGAAGAAAAACAGGTACAAAAGACCCGCCCTGCTGCAGCATCTGCTACTTCAGGTAACAAGGTTTCATTGGGGTCACTGAAAACCCTGCGAACCAATGTGGAGCAGAACCGGATGGAAAGCATGCCACCCCAGGGCCTTTCGGCAGACCAACTGGAAAAAGCCTGGGAAGCCTTTGTAGATAAACTGAAAAAACAAAAGAAACACTCCGCAGTAACCGTTTTCGGAGATGTAACCCTGAAGGTAATAAATGAAAACCTCTTCGAAATTATCTGTAAAGGAAACTTTGCTACCCGTTTTATTGAATTAGAAAGAGCGGCATTAATTGAACATTTCCAGCACCGGTTTAATAACAGGGCATTAAGTTTTCAGGTTTCGGCTACGGAGGAGAATGACGCACGGGATCCAAAGGAGGAAGTACTTAGTATTAAGCAACAATATCAACTCCTTTCCGAGCAATACCCGCAAATAAAGGAATTAAAGGACAGGTTAAAGCTCGACCTTCGATTATAACCCGGCTACAAACCTGAAATTTGTCAATTTGCCTTAATTTCGGGCTCTTAATTTAACGTAAAAAGTATTTTTTAATATGGCGCAAGTGATTCGCATGCCGCTGTTAAGCGATACGATGACCGAAGGGAAAATTGTGGCATGGAACAAAAAGGTGGGCGATAAGGTTAAAGCGGATGATGTGTTGGCCGAAGTGGAAACCGACAAAGCTACCATGGAAGTAGTGGGGTATGTTGCAGGCACCTTGCTTCATATTGGAGTGGAGGCAGGCAAGGCCGCCAAAGTAAACGAAATTATTGCCGTAATTGGAAAGGATGGTGAAAACATTCAGCCCCTTCTGGATGCGGAAAATACAACTCAAAAAAATACCGATACCCCACTTTCGCAATCTGCAGTATCCATATCAACAGGAAAAAAAGTGACTTTGCCTGCCGGTGCAAAAGAAATCAGAATGCCTTTATTGAGTGATACGATGACTGAAGGGAAGATTGTATCGTGGAATAAAAAGGTGGGCGACAAAGTAAAATCAGATGATGTTTTAGCGGAAGTGGAGACGGATAAGGCTACCATGGAAGTGGTGGGATATGAAGAAGGAACCCTGCTTTACGTGGGGGTGGAGGCAGGCAAGGCAGCAAAAATTAATGAAGTTATTGCCATAGTTGGCAAAGAAGGAACGGACGTTTCTGCCTTTGTGGAAGCCGAAAAATCAGGTGCCAACAAGGCCGCCGCTACAGAAAATTCAAATACCCAACTACCCGTGCAAATGGTAACATCCGCTCCAATGCAAACGTCTGGCGAAAACCCGCTCGCTACGTCGGATGGCAGGGTAAAGGCTTCTCCGTTGGCTCGAAAAATGGCCGCAGATAAAGGCATCAGTCTTTCCAGCCTCCATGGAACAGGTGATGGGGGAAGGATTGTAAAACGGGATATAGATAATTATAAGGAACCACCTCTCTCTGTTGCAGTAGAAACAAATAAACCGGTTCCGCAGGTAGTGCCATTCTCGGCTACAGGGGTTGAAGGTTTTACTGATATTCCTTTAACGCAAATGCGCAAGGTGATTGCCACCCGGTTAGGAGAGAGCAAGTTCAGCGCTCCCCATTTTTACCTTACCATGGAAATAATTATGGATAAGGCAATAGAAGCACGGCAGGCAATGAACGAGCAAAGCCCGGTAAAGATTTCCTTTAACGACATGGTGATTAAAGCCGCTGCGATGGCATTGCGCATGCACCCCGCAGTAAATGCAAGCTGGATGGGAGATTTCATCCGGCAGAACCACCACATCCACATCGGATCGGCCCTGGCATTGCCCGAAGGGTTGATTGTACCCGTTATCCGTTTCGCTGATCAAAAAAGTTTATCGCAAATTGCGGCCGATGCAAAAATACTTTATCAAAAAGCCCGCGATAAGAAAATACAGCCTAACGAGTTCAGTGGAAATACGTTTACAATTTCCAACCTCGGGATGATGGATATTGAATCGTTCACAGCTATTATCAACCCGCCCGATAGTTGCATTATGGCGGTGGGTAATATTCGGGAAGTGGTGGTGCGTAAAAAGGATGCGTTTGTGGTTTCCAACCAGATGAAGGTAACCCTAAGCTGCGATCACCGAAGTGTAGATGGGGCAGTAGGTGCGGCCTTTCTCCAAACCTTTAAAGGATTTATGGAAAACCCCGTTACCATGCTGGTATAATTTTCTTGAGAACCCCGGTTCTCTTTTTTCACCCCCGATCTTTCAATTAGTTTTGAAACTTATGAAATCTTTTATAGGTTTACAGCCACTATGAAATTAACAGAAGCCAAAAATCAATTCGTGAGCAGTTGGGGAGCATTGGGCACCCATTGGGGAATTAACCGCACCATGGCGCAAATTCATGCGTTGTTGCTGGTAAGCACAAATCCCTTAACTCAGGACGATGTGATGGAACAACTCAGTATCAGCCGGGGAAATGTGAACATGAACATTCGGGAACTGATAAGCTGGCACCTGGTAGAACGGGTAATAATTGCAGGGGAAAGAAAGGAATACTTTATTGCTGAAAAAGATATCTGGAAAGTAGCCACCCAAATAATGAAAGAAAGAAAGAAGCGGGAACTCGACCCCATGCTTAAGTTGCTTACCCAATTGGAAAATGTGGAGGGAGATAAGAAAGATAAAGAAGTAAAACAATTTGTTGAAATGATGGGTAGCATAAAAACGCTGGGTAAAAATGTAAATAAAGTATTGGAGGGTGTAGCAAAGGCGGAGGAGAAATGGTTTGTGGGAACCCTGCTGAAGGTTCTTAAATAAAGTGCCGGGGAAAATAAAATTTACATGTCTATTGACAGTTTATAGCTATTCGTGCATTCGTGGCCAGTTCTCATTCGTGCATTCGTGGCTTTGTTCTATTCGTGTCCAGTTCTCATTCGTGCATTCATGGCTATTTTCTATTCGGGCATTCGTGGCTTTGTTCTATTCGTGCCCAGTTCTCATTCGTGCATTCGTGGCTATTTTCTATTCGTACCCAGTTCTTATTCGTGCATTCGTGGCTTTGTTCTATTCGTGTCCATTTCTTATTCGTGCATTCGTGGCTATTTTCTATTCGTACCCAGTTCTTATTCGTGCATTCGTGGCTAACAAAAAAACTCTACCAGGAAAGTCCGTAACTAGGGACAGCAGAGGCGAAATAAATATCGGCCAAACTAAATTTTCATCAGCCAGATCTTTTTGCTCTAATTTTTCCCGGCTATATTTTTACCCCCGGGGTGGGGGCAGCAAATTGTCAGGAAATTTTTCGCAGCTCCCATTTCAATTGACTAAATCAGTACACAACTTTTCCTTTCCATTACCCAACTCAACTATACAAAAATGTCCCGTCAAAATTCTGTTGAAACCCTTGTTACTGCCCACGGGCTGCCGGATGTTCGCCTGACCGAACGGGCAGGGGAGCGATTGCGGACAGCCGGGACAGCAATTGATTAAAGAATCAACCGCCGAAAGCCCCAAAGTATATTTACCATAATTAACTGAACCGTATCTTCTCCCCTTCATAAAAATCTTCTATCCCGGCAATCAGTAACTTTGCATTATGAGCGATGAGTGCATTATACTATTTGATGGGATTTGTAACCTTTGCAATGCTTCCGTTCAATTTGTAATTAAGCACGACCCTACTGAAAAATTTCAATTTGCCAGTCTGCAAGGGAAGGCGGGCAAGGGCTTCTTAAAAAGCTTTAACCTTCCCCAAAATGATTTCTTCTCATTCGTATTAATAGAAAACGGAAAGGCATACACGAAATCAACTGCAGCGTTGAGGGTTAGCCGTTATTTAAGCTGGCCGGTAAACTGGCTGTATGGGTTTATTATCGTCCCACCATTCATCAGGGATGCGGTTTATAACCTGATTGCAAAAAACAGGTATCGCTGGTTTGGAAAGCTGAAGGAATGTATGATACCTACAGCTCAATTAAAAAACAGATTTTTAGATTAGTTATGAAAAAGAAGACCCTTGTTTTAGGCGCCTCCGAAAATCCAAACCGGTACAGTAATATGGCAGTTAAAAAACTTAGCAGCCACGGCCACCCTGTAGTGGCTATTGGCAGGAGAGCGGGAAAAATTGATGGGATCATTATTTCTAATGAAAGGTTACCACAAACGGATATCGATACGGTTACACTATACCTTAATCCGACAAACCAGGTCCCTTACTATGACTATATCCTGTCCCTCAATCCCAAAAGAATCATTTTTAACCCCGGAACGGAGAATGAGGAACTGGATAAACTTGCCAAAAAGAATGGTATTGAAACAAAGGAAGCCTGCACGCTGGTTATGTTAAGCACGAATCAATACTAAGTATTATTACGATTCAGGTATGTTTTTTCCCTTTTTTCGGACCCTTTACAAAATAAAGGGCCTATACCTGCGTTTCAGGTAAACGGAGGCATCCAATACCTCCGTTTAAAACCAATATCATGAAACGCTTACCTCCCGTAGTTGCATCCCTGACGCTATTATTATTTGCATTAGGTGCTATAGCACAAAATTCAAAAAAGACATTATTCAAAGATTTCCCTTCCCTTATCAACTGCAAGGCCACTTTATTTGATAAAGCCCTCAATGCAAAGGAAGGTCAGCACATCACCCTGGAAGTTTCCGAAAATTTCAAATTCTCCGGTACCGTAGTCAGCCATGTTTTAAAATATGGAAAAATGCAGACCGTAGTAATCCGCTCCGAAGTATTTGAGGGGGCCCTGCTCCTGGTTTCAAAACAAAACCTGCCGAATAACAGGTTCAGCTATACCGGCCGCATTATGAGCCCCCTGGCCAGCGACGGATACCAGATCAAACAGGATGAAAAGGGTTCTTTTGTATTCCAAAAAATTGATACCGACAGGCTATTAGAAACCTGTGCACATCCATAAAAACCCGTAGAAATTGCCACCGGTTGGTGGCGGCCTAAATCCAATACAAATGAAAAACTTTACCTTCAGCTTCTGGCTCCTTATTTGCCTGATGCTAACAAACGCAGGTTTTGCTGCCCCTAAATTGAGCAGCTATCCTTCGGCACCTGCTACCATCTACCTCGATTTTGACGGCCAAACTGTTTCCGGATCATACTGGAATGGTGGCGCCACGCTTTATTGCCTCCCTGCCGATTTAAATGATGCCCAGGTTACAGAAATATTCAACCGGGTATCGGAAGACTTCAGGCCATTTGAGGTAAACATCACCACCGATTCAACCGTATTCCTTGCCGCACCTTTTAACCAGCGGGTACGCGTAATTGTTACACCTACCAGCAGTTGGACATCCGGTGTAGGTGGAATATCCTACATTGGTTCCTTCACCTGGGGCGACGATACACCAGCCTTTGTTTTCTCAGACAAACTTGGACCCAATAATGTAAAATATATTGCCGAATGCTGCACCCATGAAAGCGGGCATACCCTGGGGCTTTCCCATCAATCGAGTTACGACAATAACTGCACCCTGGTACAACAATACAATATGGGAGCCGGTTCGGGTCAGGCGGGATGGGCACCTGTAATGGGGAACAGCTATTACCGTAACATGACGGGTTGGAACGATGGGCCTACACCCTACGGTTGTGCCAACACCCAGGACAACCTGACCACCATCACAACAGCAAATGGATTTGGATACAGGGCAGATGATTTCTCCGGTAACATGGACGCAACCACCACCCGGCTTTCCACCGGCTCCTTCGACCTGGGAGGGATTATTAGCACCAATACCGATAAAGATGCCTTCTCCTATATTCTGACAGCCCCCTCCACCCTGCACATCGATGTAACTCCATACAGTGTAGGCGCCAATAATACCGGAGCCAACCTGGATGTGAAAGTCAGCCTTTACCAGGGTTCCACGCTGATACGCGTTTATGACCCTTCCGAATCGATGAGCGTTACCATTGATACCCTGCTAAATGCAGGAACCTATTATTTTGTAGTGGATGGATCGGGCAATCAAAACACGTCCAATTATGGAAGCCTCGGTTCATACCGGCTCGCAGGGTTTAATGGCCCCCTGCCCATTCATGATATTTCCCTCTCCGGTGATATCGTAAATGATAAACATATTTTAAAATGGAACATTGTAGCAGACGAACCTATCCAGTCGCAGGATGTGGAAATATCTTTTGATGGAACACACTTCATTACCCTGGCCACCCTGGATGGTTCACCCCTACAATACAGCTATATTCCTTCCCGCACCGGGATGCTGTACTACCGATTAAAAGTAACATCTGAAATTAAAGAAGTGGCTTACTCAAACATCATTGCTTTGAAATCGTCGGTAAAACGGCCCAAGTATTTTACAGTTCCTACCCTTGTCACCGATTGGATGAAGGTAATGGCAGAAGAAAATTTCCAATATGCTTTGTTTGATGCCAACGGCCGGATGGTAGCAACCGGTAAAGGAACTGCCGGAACCAACCTAATAAACTTAAACAATAAAGCATCCGGAGTTTACGTTATACAATTGATAACGAACACAACGAAACAAACCGAAAGAATTATAAAACAGTAAGGTAGATTCATGTGTAAGTAAGGGATCAGCGTTAGGGGCTGGTCCCTTTTTGTTTAATATATCGGCTGTTGAACGACCTCGTACACAGCCTTAAAAATCCAATACCACATCTTGATTAAATCGCAAATGGAAAGCATTTTACACCTGCTGATAGTATTAAATAACCGCTCAAATCTCCCGTAAGGAAAATGATTCATGAATTAATATCTAAGTTTATATTAGCACGCCGCAGAATATAAAACACTTCGTAGATATGGGGCGCCCATTTAAATTATATCATCTCCGCTTTTCCCATATTGCAGCAATACCTATTAATAACCCCAACCCTGATTTTTCAACATTTCCACATTTTCTTTAAAATCTACAGATAAAATGTAGTTACACAACCAGTAATTCCAGTACATTTAAGAAATATCTTTAACTGTATGCTTTGGAGAAAATTTAATGGAGACAGCCTCAAGCTTCCCATCAAAGAAGCAGTGGAACAGGCCATAAAGAGAGAAACTGCTTCCGGTTATAAACTAAAAGTTTGTATTGGCACCGACAGCCAGGTTAAAGGCAGGGAAACCGAATTTGCCACGGTAATTGTGTTTCTAAGGGAGGGCCAGGGTGGTTTCATGTTCATTCACAATGAGAAAACCCTGGTTAGTTACAGCATTAAAGAACGAATGTTGGTTGAAGTGGCTAAGAGCATTGAAATTGCATATGAACTATGTAACCTGTTTACAGAATTCAATGTGGATATGGAAGTGCATGCCGACATCAACACCAATCCCAATTTTAAAAGTAATGAAGCCCTGAGGGAAGCCATGGGTTATATCCTGGGAATGGGATTCGCCTTTAAAGCTAAACCCGAAGCTTTTGCCAGCAGCAGTTGTGCCAATAAAATTGTAAATTAAATCCTGCGGCATGTTAGGATTGGAATAATCTCTCTTCGGGTAAGCCTGGATTCTCACTCCGGCATTCTTATCATTCAGTTTCTTCAGAAAGGCTTTTATTCAACTCATCTATATACCCCAGCAATTTATCTTTTCCTGTTTTCTTTACTGCGCTGGTTATAAAATGTGGTGGAAGGAATTGCCAGCTCAACTTCATTTTTTCCAAAAAATCTTTCACATTACGGGAAACGGTTCGCTGGTTCTCTTTATCTGTTTTGGTAAACACCAGTGAAAAGGGGACCTTCCATTTTCCCAGGGTAGATAAAAATTCAAGATCTATTTTTTGAGGAGAATGCCGGGAGTCAATTAATACAAAAACCATGGATAGATTTTCTCTTCGCCTGAAATAGTTTTCAATCATCTGCTCCCATTTCCGGCGGCTCGACAGGCTTACTTTAGCAAATCCATAACCGGGCAGATCAACCAGGTACCAGTTTTCCTTTACCAAACTTGATCCGGACCCCGAAATGCTTTGCACCAAAAAATGATTAATCAATTGCGTTTTTCCGGGTGTGGCAGAAATTTTTGCCAGCTTTTCATTATTGCAAAGCATATTGATCAGGCTCGATTTACCCACATTGCTTCTACCAATAAATGCATACTCCGGCATTTTCGGAGCCGGACATTTTTCATATCCCGGGCTGCTGATGAGGTATTCGGCCTTTTGAATCTGCATGAAATAATTTTTACAAAATTAGAAGGATTAAGCTCTCCGTCCTTTTTTCCCAAATCGGAGCATTGATTATCTTTGCGGGTTCATGGCAAGATTTGCACACGATACGGTGGTCCCCTATCAGCATTCTGTCCTTCCGAAAAAAGAACAGGTAGCAGAGATGTTTGATGACATCTCTCCCCGGTACGACTTTTTGAACCGGTTTTTAAGCGCCGGCATTGATATCCAATGGCGAAAGAAAGCCATCCGGCAATTAAATTCATTACAGCCCAAATTCATATTGGATGTGGCTTGTGGCACCGCCGATATGGCCATTATGTGTTGGCGAGAATTGCATCCGGAAAAAATTACGGGAATCGATATCAGTGAAGGAATGCTGGCCATTGGCAGGCAAAAAGTTCATAAAGCCGGTATAAAAGCCATAGAACTGTTAAAAGGCGACAGTGAAGCAATAAATTTTGAATCAAACTCGTTTGACGCAGTAACTGTTGCCTTCGGAGTTCGTAATTTTCAGAATCTGCAGCAGGGGCTTTCTGAAATTTTAAGGGTGTTGAGGCCGGGAGGGAAATTAGTAGTTTTAGAATTCAGTAAGCCCAAATCGCCGCTGGTAAAATCATTTTATTACTTATATATGAAGGTTATTACCCCGAATATGGGTAAAATCTTTTCTAAAAACCGCCACGCATACGAATATCTCGACGCATCCATTCAAAAATTCCCTGAAGGGAACACGTTTTTAGAGATCCTGAAAAATTCAGGATTTAAAAACAATTATAGAAAATCTCTGAGCCTAGGAATATGCAGTATTTATTGCGGAGAAAAATAGTGGCGGCAACCCTTTGCCTTTTTCTTTTACCCGGATTTGTGCATGCACAACTTCGGGAATCGATTAACCTACCCGATCATGACAGCCGGTTGTTTCACTTTGGCATCCAGCTTGGAGCCAACCGTGCCCACTTCAACTTTACCCATCACGAGCGTTTTTTAACCTACAACGGTTCTTTAAACGATAGCGTATTAGTGGTGGAAAGCCTCAACAGCACCGGGCTTAACCTGGCCTGGCTGGTGAATATGAATTTGGGAGAACATTTCGACCTGCGGGCCTATCCTTTAAACCTGGTATTTACCGAAAAAGCATTTCAATACCACCTGAAGTATCCCGACCGTCCGGCTGGTGAAGAACCCATCACCACCAAAAAAATACAGGGGATTACACTTGCGCTTCCGATCCAAATAAAATTCAGCAGCGACCGGATCAATAATTTTAAGGTGTATATGATGGCTGGTGGAAGAATTGAATATGACCTCGCCTCAAATAAAGGTGCCAGAAAAGCTGAATCCCTGGTTAAACTAAAACCATTCGATTACGGCATTGATGCAGGAATAGGTTTCCATTTCTATTTCCCATACTTCGTACTCACTCCCGAGTTAAAATTAGGTTACGGCCTTTCCAATCTGCATAGCCGGGACGAGAACCTGAAGTATTCTAATGTACTCGACAAAATTAATTCCCGCACGGTAACTTTTTCCCTCACAGTAGAATAAATAAGGCAAAATTCTTGATGGCCGGGCTTATCATTCCGCGCTAATAATCATAAGTACGCCTGAACATATTCACCCGTACCCCAGCGGAAAACATCGTACGGTTAAGAGAAACCGGCATCGTTAAGGATTTCCACTTCCGGTAAAGCACACTTGCTTCAAGAAATACATTCTGCCTGATTTCGTACCCTACGTTCAGATACCCGTTAAATACTGTCAGTTTATCACCCGACCCCACATTAAAACCATTGTCTTTTGTGCGGGTCATATAATCCCTGAAAATATTACCGCCAAAATTAACCCCGGCAGAATCCAGGCCTTTATAATAGTAAATTATCCGTCCGTAAATATTCAGTTTAGGTAAAGGCTGGTATTGAAGAATGCCGATGTATTCCTGAAAATTGGCACCTAATGGATGTGCCAAAGGTTGGTTATAATGTGTGTAATTGGCAATGGTATCGTTATGCGAATAAGTGAATGGGCGTACCCGGTTCATTTCCACCTGCAAATCGAGGTTCTTAATCCCAAATGCGTCAACATATTTAACTCCTGCCTGGATGCCGTACTTATTTACCCAGTTGGAAGGGTCATTCTTTACTTTCGAAAGAATAAACTCATCCAGCAGCAACTGCCCATACACCTGAAAACGATGTGCAATATTGGCCTTCACATCAAATCCTGCTACGGCATTATCAGGGCTACCCACGGTACCCTCAATATGCCTGTAGAATATTATCGGGTTCAGGTATTGAAAATCGAAATGATTTTCCCTTCCAAAAATTACCCCTTCAAACAAGCCCACATTAAGCCATTTGGTAACGTTCATGCTCAGATGGTGCATAGCGGCATACTTGCGGGAAAGGAGGGAATCGGAACGCTTACGGAACTGAGGCATCAACTCCATAAAAATATTCTGGTATGAGAATTTCCAGATCTTGGTGGTAACCTTTCCAAATAAATAGCTGTTTCCCCAATCACTCAAAAACAGGCTGCGATACCCGTTACCGATAAAATTCTTATCGTATCCAAACTGAATATTGATATATTTTGTGGCTCCGAAACTGAGATAACCACGGGCATCAAAATAATCGTAGCCCTGTGTTTTAAAGTTTTTATAGAATCCAACCCCCGGAACTGCTCTTGATTGGGTTACCATATCCCTGAAAAAATCGGGGCCCCGTTCCTGGTTATCTGTAATGGTAGATGTAAACCCAATCTTTTTTGCAATTAACCCCCGGATTGTTACCCCGCGCGAATTCAGGTAAGGGGTTTCATTGTAATCAGATTCCTTTCCTACAGAAAACTGAAAAACCGGGTTAATGGCCAGGAAAAAATCTTTCACATTCACCTCCAGGAAATTGGGTTTGGTTGTATAAAATGTCTTCAGGATGGGATGTTTGCTTTTTGAATCCTCAATAGGAACCGTTACCCATTCCGCATTATTCATATACAAACTACGAAGGTTATACTCATCCGCTTTTGAAAGGTCGATGCGATAATTTTTCTTTTCTGATACGGAAACTGAATGCAGCCTGCCGGTATCAATATACGTTGCTTCCTGCACTATATCCCTTCTGCTGAATGGCCGGTTACTGGAAAAATTAAGATTGGTATTTTTTTGTTGCTTGATCTCCAGCCGGTCGATAAAATGATATTCCTTTGACCCCTGGTTCAGGTTGGTGGATTGTGCAAATCCCGAAACAGGTAATAAGATTGCCATCAGTTTCAGAAAGCTTTTGATAATTTGCATTTGACTTGTTTTGGTAATCGTTCTATATTTCAAGATATGCAAAGTTATTTGTTTAAGAACATCCCGTTGGTGAACGAGGGGAAAACTATACACGCCGACCTCCTCACCCGGGGTACCCGTATTGAAAAGATTGCCGGGTCCATAGAGGTAATGCATAATTACCGGGAAATAAATGGGGAGGGTAAATGGCTATTACCGGGAGTTATTGATGATCAGGTACATTTCAGGGAGCCGGGTCTCACACATAAAGCGGATCTTTTTACAGAAAGCCGTGCCGCCGTGGCGGGGGGAGTAACCAGTTTTATGGAAATGCCAAATACCATCCCCAATGCGCTTTCATCATCCCTCCTGGAAGATAAATATAACCTGGCTTCCAATAAATCTATTGCCAACTACTCTTTTTATATGGGAGTAAGTAACGATAATTATGAGGAAGTAATGAAGGCCAATAAAGAGAAATCAAAAATCTGCGGATTAAAAATTTTTATGGGCAGCAGTACCGGAAATATGCTGGTTGATAATCTCAATACGCTGAACCGGGTGTTTCGAGACACAGAATTATTAATTGCCACACACTGCGAGGATGAGCGAATTATCAAAAAGAATTATGAAGTACTTAAAGATAAGAAGCAAAGCCTGGAACCTGCCGATCATCCAATGATTAGAACCGCCGAAGGCTGCTACGAATCTTCTTTATTGGCAGTTCAATTAGCCAAAAAATACAATAGCCGGCTGCATGTTCTTCACATCAGTACCGCCATGGAGCTGGTCCTATTTGGAAATATCCTTCCGCTTGAAGAAAAAAGGATTACCGCGGAAGTTTGCGTGCATCATCTTCATTTTACCAGTGAAGATTACAACAAATTGGCCTACCAAATAAAATGTAACCCGGCCATAAAAAGCCCCGAAAATAAATCGGCACTTTGGAAGGCCTTATTGGATGACCGGTTAGACGTAATTGCCACCGACCATGCCCCTCATCTCCTTTCCGAAAAAGCACCCCCGTATGAAAAGGCGCATGCGGGGCTACCCCTGGTTCAACACCCCCTGCTACTTATGCTTTATTACCATTCATTGGGGAAAATCTCCCTCGAATGGATAGTAAAAAAAATGAGCCATGATGTAGCCACCTGCTTCAAAATAAAGGAACGAGGCTTTTTACGCGAAGGATATTTTGCCGACCTGGTAATTGTAGATAGGGATATCCCACAAATTGTAACCTCCCAAAATATTTTGTATAAATGCGGTTGGAGCCCTCTGGAAGGATTTAAATTTCCCAACAGCATCCATTCTTGTTTTGTAAATGGGAACCCCGTTTATGGAAAAGGTCAAATAATCGAATCTCTGCCGGGTCACAGACTAACGTTCAACACCTGAAATTTTTTTATGGAAGTGGACAAGACCACCATATCCGATTTAGGAATATTTGATCAAAACGATGAATTGTCGATTTTTGAACAACTCGACCGTACTCTAACCACCAGGGGCAGGGAACAGATGAGAAAACTTTTTCTGAATCCCCTCAGTAAAGTGGAAGAAATAGTAGATACTCAAAAGGTTATTCAAAAAATAATGGATAACCTGGACGCCTGGCCCGGCGATATCAGCAATGGTTCCATCCTGGTTATTGAAAAGATGTATGAGAGTTATTTCGACAGCATCCCGGCTAACCCCGGAAAATGGGATGCATTCAGTTATAAATTGATTCATGGACCCGACTATTCCTTACTCCGGTATTCCATTGGCCACTGCTTCGATTTCTTACGGGGAATGCTTCAAATTGCAGCAATTTTGGATGGCGATAATTGCCCTGCTATTCTAAAAGAAGTAATTGGAGAGATTCATCTTGTAACCAACAAACCGGAGCTTGCCAGACTGAAATTAAATGGTAAAAAATTAATTTTAACCCCGGTTGAAATTTTGAGATCGGGGCATTTTCTGTTATACCGGTTCAAACAGCATCTTCAAGCCCTGATGAAACTCCATGCCCGTTTGGATGCCTGGTATAGCATGGCTAAAATATCGAAGGAAAAAAAGCTGGCCTTTCCTGAATTTGTAGAATCGGATTCACCATTCCTCCAGTCGGATGGATTGTACCACCTATTGGTACCGAATGCAATTCCTTATGATGTGCATATGGGTCGGGAAAAAAATTTCTTATTTCTTACGGGTGCAAATATGGCGGGGAAAAGTACATATATTAAATCAGTGGGTGTGGCGGTTTTTCTGGCCCATACCGGAATGGGGGTACCGGCAAAGAAAATGCATCTTACGCTGTTTAATGGTTTATTGAGTAATATTAACGTAATCGATAACCTGGCAAAAGGGGAAAGTTACTTTTTTAATGAAGTGCAACGTATAAAGAGTACCCTTGTTAAAATTAATGACGGAAGGAAATGGCTGATCCTGATTGATGAATTATTTAAAGGGACCAATATACAGGATGCGATGAAATGCAGCACGACGGTAATTGAAGGCTTATTAAAAATCAGAAGCTCCGTCTTTATACTTTCTACCCACCTGTATGAAATTGCGGAAGACCTAAAACGATACCCGAATATTATTTTCAGATACTTTGAAACAGGGTTGAAAAATGACGAATTATTTTTTAGTTATACCCTGCACGATGGAGTGAGTAAAGACCGAATGGGGTTTTTGATTCTAAAACAACAGGGAGTAGTTGACCTCATCCAAAAATTATGAGGATCATCAAATAATTAATCGAACACCACCCAGATCCTGTAGACGATGGGGGAAACGATCGGTTGGAGAGCCAATAAACATAAAGTTTTTGGGAATATCCCATTCTTTGCTAAGCCGGTCGATTATTTCGGGACCAAACTCTCCTTTTACCTGCAAATATTCGATCCGAATATCAGGATAGGCCCTGTAAAGCGTTTCCAGATCGCGCTCAAAGTCGGGATTCAAAAGATGTTCTTCTTTTAATACCGTAACAATCTTCAACTTTTGGGTGATCTCATTTTCCTGTACGTATTGAATTACCTTGTTCAGAACGGAAATATCGTCCCCCTTTGTGAAATAAACAAAATCCTGCCTATTGAGCTTTCTCATTTCCCGGGTAAGATGCAACCTGCTAAAAACAGCAATTTTCTGAATGGTATTGAATACCGAATTGATATACAAAAGCAGGTAATGAATCACCGCTTTTCTTTTCAGAAAAAAATAAATGATTAGGAAGGCGGGAATAAAGTACTGGAGGAAAACGACTAGATACTGTGGATGTAATTTCACATTACCATACAGGGCGATAACAATTCCCAGGATGCCGAGTAGCACCAACGAAGGCGGAGCATATTCGGGCCGGGGTAATTTAGCACGCTTTATTTTTAATAACAAATTTCCAAATCCGAAAAAGGCCATCACGGATAAGAAGGAAATGGTGTAAACGCCTGCCAGGGGCCCAATTTTACCGGAAGTAATCAGCAAAATTGAAATGCACAAAATATAAAAAGTAATCAGGATCCTGGGAGTGCTTCCGCTTTTTGATTCCTTTAGTATTTTTTGAGGAAAAATCCGGTCGAGAGCCATGCGTTTCATCAGGCCGTTTACCCCAATAAATGCTGTTAATACGGCACCGCTCAATACCAATGCGGCATCGATTGAAATTACCGTTGCCAGCCAGTTTCCTCCGGTTTTCGTAGCCATGAAAGACAGAAAAGCTGAATCGTGGCCCGCCACTTCCGATATCGGCATGATGGACACTGCAATGATGGCGATTAACGGATTTATGATTATGACGAGATACCACATATTGCGAAGGGTTTTTGGGAAAACCCCGGCTTCCTGTTCTTCAATAAAATTGGCCGAGGTTTCGAAACCGGTAATCCCCAGCATAGCGGTACTGAATCCTAAAAACAACGCATTAGTAATACTCCCGTTAACCGGCATTTTGAAATTTATGGAAGCAATATCAAGTCCATTCACCAATAAAAAATAGATACCACTTCCAATCAGCAGAGCAAGTGCACTAAGATGAATTATGAAAATTGCCAGAGAAACTTTAGAAGACTCCTTTATCCCACCGATTGTTAAAAATAAAAAGATAGTCAGCAGGATAATAGTGGCAATTACTACCGGAAAGTGTGGAAATACACTATATAAGTAATGCATGGCTTCGGATGCTGAAAGCACTGCGGTAGCCATATACGAAAGGATGGTAAGACAGGCAGCCACCGAAGCATTTCCCTTGCTGGTGGTATTAAGCAAAATATTATATGCACCGCCATTTAATGGAAGGGCGCCTACCGCTTCGCCATAAATTTTTCGGAAGAAATACAACACCAATCCTACAATCAGCAAAGAAATAAATGCATACTGGCCCGCGTAGACGATGCACAATGCCGACACATAAAGGCAGGAAGAGGTAATATCATTACCACAGATAGCGGTAGCCTCCAACTGCCCAAGCTTCTTTGTGTGAACATGGGTTGCCTCCATTGTTTCTTTAATAAACCAGTGGCCGGTCTTTTACCAAATAAATGCCTCGCATGGTTTAATAGCCAAAAATTTCCGAAAGCCCTAACTTTTTAACCTCACCATATCTGGCCATTTTCTCAACCGGTAATTTATCCTCTGATGCCACAATAGCATAAGTATACGGCTTTTGGGCTATGTACTTAGAATGAAAAGCTTTGAGTTGGTTAAAGGTAACCTTCCCAACATTTTGGTACATTTCCTTTCTGATATCATAATTTAACCCCTTATCTTTTGCACGCAGGAAATTAAAAATGATTCCATCTTCAACTATCCTTTCGGTTTCAATATCCTTTTTAATTCCTTCTTTAGCCAGGTTAAAATTAGTTTTGATTTCGGGGAGACTGTCAATTAATTCATTCATAGCAACTACGGCATCATTAAACTTATCACTTTGACTACCCACATAAGCCAGGAATGTATAAGGGTCTTCCTTTTTGCCAGGAATAATATATTGCGCAAAGGTAGAATAAACCAGCGCTTTCGATTCGCGAATAGTTTGGAAAACCAGGGCACCCATACCAGAACCAAAGTAATTATTAAACACATTTACCATCAGTTCATCCCCGGGATTGTATGCCTGGTTATTTCGGATCCAGCGGGTTTCTGCCTGAACCATATCATAACTGGCAAAAAGAACCAGATTCTTATCTTGCTTAACGGCTGAGAATTTCATCTTCTCTCCCACTTTATTAAAGAGGGCCGGCATTTTGTGCATTCGCTTCACTGCTATATTAAACTTAGCTATTGGTTGAGGCCCATAATATAAAATTTCATGCGGGTTCTTATTTAACCCGTGAAGCATATCAACCAGTTCGGCCGGAGTAATCGCATTTAATGCTTCATCGCTAAGCGTATAATTGAATGGGTTCCGGGGGCCGTACCATGCATAACTGGTAAGACCGCTCATAATAGAGCCTTTGCTCAATTTGGCATCAGTACGGCTTTTTGATATCCGTGCCTTTAGGCTCGTGAGAGCCGATTCATCTGCCACACAATGAGATAATAAATCCTCAAATAAAGATACGGCCTTATCAAAATTTTCCTGGAGTCCCTCAATGGATACGGTCAATTTATCGGTACCCGCACTCACCTTAAAGCTACATGCAATCCCATAAAAATCTTTGGCAATATCCTCCGCCGATTTTCCGGGTGTGCCAAGGAAAGACAGGTATTGGGCGGCAATTCCCCACTTTAAATTATAATAAGTGCCCAGATCAAAACGGTAATACAACCTGAAAATCGAATTGCTCTTATTGGGAACATACAATACTCCTGCCGGACCAATCTTCGATTTCTGAATATCCGTATTGTAATTAACCCAAACAGGTGCAATTGGGGCCTCGGGCATTTTATCTACCATTTTTACAAATGCCGACTGTGCTTTGCTGTTGGTTTCCACGGGTGTGATCAAGGGTTTCTCTACTTTCTGAATAGAGCTATCCACGCCTTTTCTTTTATAAACAATAACATAATTGTTATCATTAAAATACTTCTTCGCAAAATCCACTACTTCCTGTTTGGTTATTTGGGATAGCTTTTCAACAGAAGCTACCTGTATTTGCCAGTCCAGCTCGCTGGTAAATGCATCCATTAAAGCCGATGCCCTGGATCCATAGCTTTCGGATTGAAGAATCTCATCCTTCTTCTGGTTATTCACGATAGCTTTCAATAGTTTTTCATCAAAATTTCCGGTTCGTAAATTATTAATTTCACCCAGCATCAGGTCGCGAACCGATTCCAGAGACTGCCCGGAAGTGGGGGACCCACTTAGGATTAGCATTCCATAATCAATTAGAGAATAGGAAAAGGCCGAAGCCCTTAACATCTTTTGCTTCTTCACAAGATTTAGATCCATCAATCCCGCCTTCCCATTGGTTAATACCTGGCCCACCAGGCTGGCCATCAACACATCTCCCGATTTAATCCCCGGAAGCCGGTAACCTATGGTTACCTTTTCGGCATCAGGCCCTACCACTTCCTCCACCACCGGGGTGGTAATAGGCGCTTCTTTTTCAAATGTATAAGGGGACACCGGTTTGCTCTCCATATAAGCAAAGGTTTTATCAATGGTCTTTATCAACCGATCCGGATTAAAATCTCCCGACATAATGATACCCATATTATTGGGCACATAATATTTATGATAATATTTTTCGATTTCTACCAGGCTAGGATTTTTAAGATGTTCCACAGTACCAATAGTGGTTTGAAGACCGTAATTGTGATGCTTGAACAATCCGGCAAACAACTTTTCAAACACTTTACTTCCGTCGTTGTCAAGACTTCTGTTTTTTTCTTCATACACTGCTTCGAGTTCGGTATGAAAAATTCTGAATTGTGGATTGCGGAACCTTTCACCCTGCACAGCCAGATACTTATTAATAGAGGAAGAGGGCACATCATCTGTATAAACGGTCTGTTCAAAGGAAGTAAACGCATTGGTTCCCTGGGCTCCCATGGCGCTCATCAATTTATCATATTCATTGGCAATGCTGTATTTACTCGCTACGCCGCTCACAGAATCAATCAGGTGATAAATTTCCTTCCGCTTTAAGGGGTCGGTACTGTGATTGTAATCTTCATACAAGGCACTGATCTTCTCTAATTGCGGCTGCTCCATGGCCCAGTTGAGGGTGCCATATTTATCGGTTCCCTTAAACATCATATGCTCCAGGTAATGCGCAAGCCCTGTATTATTGGCCGGATCTGTTTTGCTGCCTGCTTTTACGGCTACATAGCATTGAATCCGGGGATCTTTATTGATGGGACTCAGAATAACGGTCAGGCCGTTTTTAAGCGTATAAAAACGGGCATGCAGCGGATCGTTCGTAACATATTTGTAGGTATATCCATTAGAGGTTGCTTCTTTCCATTCAAACTTTTGCTGGGCAATTGCGGAGGAAAGAAAACCAGTAAATACAAACAGGAAGAGTATTTTAATCTTAGTCATAATAAAATAGAGGGGTTGAAAATATAAGGCGAATATATTAATAAATGGTTTTATGAAGAGAATTCGGGTTCCAATTGGATTTGAGGTATAGTTTTGATTAGATAATATTGGAAGGTGGAAATTATTGTTTGTAATAATATTAAACCCGTTTTCGCCCCACTTAAGGCGTTCAATTCTATTTATCCTATTTGTGGAGTTGGAAGAATAGACCTAAGCCTGAAGTTGCCAGACAAGGGGGAGGCAGGGGAATGAATTTAGTTACATTACCCAGGAATTGGTAAAAATTTATCGCAAATTGCTGCCCCCTCCCCGGGGGTAAAAATATAGCCGGAAAAAATTAGAGCAAAAAAATCTGGCTGAAGAAAATTTAGTTTGGCTGATGTTTATTTCGCCTCTGATGTCCGTAGTTACGGGCTTCCCTGGTAGAACTTTTTATGTTAGCCACGAATGCACGAATGAGAACTAGCTTCGAATACACGAATGAGAACTGGCCACCAATGCTCGAATAGAAAATAGCCACGAATGCACGAATGAGAACTAGCTACGAATGCACGAATGAGAACCAGCCACGAATGCACGAATGAGAACCAGCCACGAATGCACGAATGAGAACTAGCTTCGAATACACGAATGAGAACTAGCTTCGAATGCACGAATGAGAACCAGCCACCAATGCACAAATGAGAACTAGCTACGAATGCACGAATGAGAACCAGCCACCAATGCACAAATGAGAACTAGCTACGAATGCACGAATGAGAACTGGCCACCAATGCACGAATGAGAACAAGCCACCAATGTTCGAATGAGAACTAGCTGCGAATACACGAATGAGAACTGGCCACCAATGCACGAATAGAAAATAGCCACGAATGCTCGAACAATTCCTATTCTCGATATTGACTATTATTTACAATCAAGGCTGGTAAGATAAAAATGAATCTCAGGGGAAAATCTGAAACTCCCCCTAAACTTAATTCTTCCTCACCACAATAAAATAAATAACATATAACCATCCGCAAATCGCATGGAATATAGCCCAAAGAATAGAATGATTCCTTTCCCAGGAAATAACAACCGCTAAAAGCGAACCCAACCCAATTCCACCCTGCATGGCAATTTCAGAGGCAGCACCGGATGTGTTTATTTGTGAAAATGCGAAAGAAGAAAATAAGCAGAAAAAGAGGAGAATAAGAAGAAATTTCATAACAATAATTTAGAGTCCAATACCTGGAATTGGTATTGAAAAATATTTACAAGTACAATTCCATACAGTTGTAGCTATACACACATGTTATCCACCACCCCAACAAGAAATCCCCTGACCAATAAGTTTACAATTTGAATTGTCCTCCCCAAACTGCCCGGCCTCTGCCCTATCTTCTAATGTAGCTTCAATTGAATTTAAACCAATAGGGCTACAAAAAACAAAAATTATTTTCATGTAAGATAATTTACAATTGGAAGTTAAAAAAAATGACCAATTTATATCAGAAATTTCTCCTCAATTCAGGTGAATAAAACCTATTCTTTTTACTATCCTTTCTCCAACTTGCCCCTATGCCGATTAAAACATTTGGAAGCGCCATTTACGGAGTAGAAGCACGCACTATTACGGTAGAAGTGGAGGTAAATAATAAAGGCAGATTCTACTTCATTGTTGGTTTACCGGATAATGCCATTAAAGAAAGTCTGCAACGTATTGAAACTGCCATCAGAACAAATGGGTATTACATGCCCAGAACAAAAATCATCATTAACCTGGCGCCGGCGGATATTAAAAAGTCAGGCTCTGCATTCGACTTGCCAATGGCTATTGGCACTCTCGCCGCCACCGGACAAATTTTAGAACCTCATAAAATAGAAAAATTTGTGATCATGGGTGAACTTGGGCTCGACGGCGCCATCAAACCTATTCGTGGTGCATTACCCATTTCTCTCCAGGCATTAAGAGATGGTTTTGAAGGCATCATCCTTCCCGTGGCCAATGCAAAAGAAGCGGCGATGGTAGATGGCATCAGCGTGTATGGCGTAAATCACATCACCGAAGTTTTCAATTTTCTGAATGGGAAAATGGATATTGAAGCAACAGTAGTAGATATTAAAGCAGCCTTTGAAAACAACCCAGCCAGCAACGAATTTGATTTCTCAGATGTAAAAGGGCAGGAAAATATCAAACGTGCACTGGAGGTATCCGCAGCAGGTGGCCATAACGTGATCATGATTGGTCCGCCTGGCGCAGGTAAAACCATGCTGGCAAAAAGAATTTCATCCATCCTTCCACCACTCAGTATCGCTGAAGCGTTGGAAACAACAAAAATTCACAGTGTAGCAGGCAAACTGGGAGATCATACCATGATTGTAAACCAGCGCCCCTTCAGGAATCCGCATCACTCCATTTCAGACGTCGCCCTCGTTGGAGGAGGGGGAATCCCACAACCCGGAGAAATTTCCCTGGCACACAATGGGGTTTTGTTCCTCGATGAACTCCCTGAGTTTAAACGCACCGTGCTGGAAGTGATGCGCCAGCCAATGGAAGAACGAAAAGTAACAATATCACGGGCACGTATAGCCGTAGATTTCCCTGCCAGCTTTATGCTGATTGCCAGCATGAACCCATGCCCCTGCGGGTATTATAACCACCCCGATAAAACATGCTCCTGTCCACCCGGGGCAGTACAGAAATATTTGAACAAAGTATCCGGGCCGCTTATGGACAGGATCGACCTGCACATTGAGGTAACACCGGTACATTTTGAAGAACTGGCAAAAAACTCAATCGCAGAAAACAGCCAGAACATTAGACAGAGGGTGATCGCCGCAAGGGAAATACAACAGGAAAGATTTCGCCAAAATGAGTCCGTTTACTGCAACGCACAAATGACCGGACGGATGCTCCGGAAATATGCCAGCCCAAATGAGGCCGGGAATATCCTGCTGAAAACAGCCATGGACCGCCTCAATCTTTCTGCAAGGGCTTACGATCGTATCTTAAAAGTGGCACGTACAATTGCCGACCTCGATCAGTCGGAATCCATCCTGCCTCAGCACCTGGCCGAGGCCATTCAATACCGCAGCCTCGATAGGGAACAATGGGGAAACCCTTAAAGAAAAAACTGACCGGAAGCCGAAACATTTCGGTTTAAATTTGTTATTTCCTCTAAACTTTCTTCATGAAAATTTTATGGAAATACCTGGCTCCGCACAAATGGCTGGTAGGGCTGGTATTGTTGCTGGCCACCATCAATACCGGCTTTTCTCTGATAGACCCCATCCTGCTGGGAAAGCTTATTAACCTGGCGAATGCGCACCAGGGCGGGAAGATCCCTCCGGCCGCCAATTTTTCCTGGAACCAGTTCTTCAATTCCTTTTCCATACATAACCCGGGTGTATGGTTTTTGGTTATTCTTTCCATATCGGTGGCCATGATAAGCCGGATAGCCAAAAATTTCCAGGATTATTTTTTACAGGTAGTGATCCAGAAATTTGGCGCCAAGGTTTTTACGGATGGTTTGCAACATGCCATGAAACTCCCCTACCAGGATTTTGAAGACCAGCGCAGTGGAGAAACATTGTCCATTCTCACTAAAGTCCGTTCCGATGTAGAAAGGTTTATGAATAATTTCATGAATATACTTTTTGGCGTTCTGGTGGGAATCATTTTTGTATTTGTGTATGCTGCCACTTTTATACACTGGAGTATCCCCGTAGCTTACCTTGTGGGCATCCTGGTACTAACAACCATCACGAATTTCCTGAGCAAAAAAATTAAAATCATCCAGAAGCGGATTGTAGGTGAAACTACAGCCTTAGCTGGCTCTACAACCGAATCCCTTCGAAATATTGAATTGGTTAAAAGCCTGGGGCTTACTACCCAGGAAGTTGAAAGGCTAAATAAAAATACCTATAAGATTTTGGGGCTCGAATTAAAAAAGGTAAAAAGAATCCGAAGCATCAGCTTTATTCAGGGCACTATGGTTAATACCCTCCGGCAGGTAATCCTATTCATATTAATGTGGCTGATATTTAAGGATGATATGAATGCAGGGCAACTGGTTACCATGCAAATTTTCTCCTTCTTTGTTTTTGGACCCCTGCAGGAAATTGGGAATATCCTTCTTTCTTACCGTGAGGCAGAAGCATCCCTGAATAATTTCGATATCCTAATGCAAAAGAAACCGGAGCCGCAGCCCCGGCATCCCAAAGAATTAAAAAGCATCCGCGAGCTATCATTTGATAAGGTATCCTTTCAGCACCAAACCGCATCTCATAAAGCAATTGACAATATCAGTTTCAAGGTGGATACCGGTGAAACCATTGCTTTTGTAGGGCCTTCGGGAGCCGGAAAATCCACCCTCATGAAACTATTGGTAGGCCTTTACCGACCGCAGGAAGGAAAAATATTCTACAATAACCTGGATGAAACAGAAATCCACTACGACGACCTCCGAAAACAAATTGGTTTTGTAACCCAGGATACGAATCTGTTTAGCGGCACCATACGGGAAAACCTGGTATTTGTTAACCCCAATGCTACAGAAACCGAACTTGATGAAGTGTTACAGAAAGCAAGTTGCACCAACCTCATCCGCCGTGCCGAAAAGGGATTGGATACACTAATTGGCGAAGGCGGGTTAAAACTTTCGGGGGGAGAAAAACAAAGAATTTCCATTGCCCGCGCGCTATTGCGTAAACCGCATCTTCTCATTTTTGATGAAGCCACTTCGGCCCTTGATTCCATTACAGAAGAAGAAATTACCGGCACCATTCGGCAGTTATCCTCGCAAAAGGGGCAAATCACCATTCTTATCGCACACCGGCTGAGTACCATAATGCACGCCGACCGGATTTATGTACTTGAAAAAGGATATGTGGAAGAAATGGGAAATCACCATTCCTTATTAGAAAAAAAAGGATTGTATTATGCCATGTGGAGACAACAAATTGGGGAAAGAAAAAAAGAAGGGGGCCAGCCCCATGCACAAATTGAACCCGTTAATGGGTAGCTTCTTAATTTTACGGCATAATGGAAAATGAAAAGAAAAAAGACAGCCCACCCGGATTTTTATGGAGTATGGTTACCATGAAATGCCCCCGGTGCCGGATTGGTAATATGTACAGGCAAAATAACCCCTATAGGAAACTCAGCCTGAAGAGTATTTTTGATATGCCGGAACATTGCCCGGTATGCCGACAAAAATATGATATTGAGCCGGGGTTCTGGTATGGAACCGGATATGTTAGCTACGGACTGGCGGTTGCCATTTCAATAGCCAGTTTCATTCTGTGGGTACTGCTTATCGGAATTTCTACCGAAGACAACCGGATATTTTATTGGTTGCTGTTTAATGCAATCCTGCTAATATCGCTACAACCCTGGCTCATGCGTTTAAGCCGGGCGGTATATATCCGATTCTTTATTAAATATGATCCCGATTTTGAAAACAACCCACCGAAGTCCTTTAACTAACGGGTATGATTAAGCGAAAAGCTAAGTGGAATGTTTACTTTAATACTGAAATTCCGGCCCATATTATACACTCCGGTTCTCCCTGTAGCAAGGTTTTGAGGCAGATATTTTAACCGGCTCAGGTGGTTTTGATATGCCACATTGGCCAGGTTCATGGCGGTAAAATTTATACTGCATAAGGTTTTCCCTTTTCTACTCACTACATCGGCTCCCAATCCGGCATTCAACAACATATAGGCAGGGGTTGCCGTTTCAGTATTGTATGCCGTGAACGGATGGGCTTGCTTAAACATGTTTTCCATTTCAAACTTAATGAAAGCGTGCTGCATAAAATTACCCACCTGTTTAAAATCGGTACGCACTTCGGTAAGCAATTTTGTGGCAGGAATAAAGGGTAAATTCTTATTTCCTTCAACCTCATCTCTTAATCTGCCCTGTACCAGGGAAAAAGTATTTTGAAAGTGGAGCCAATCAAGCGGGTGCGGGTGTACATCCAGGGTTGCCTCAATACCGGCCAAATGAGCGGCTTTCTGGTTAAAGGTAAATGCAGTGAGCGCATTGCCATCCACCACCACTACCGAATCTGCTCCTCCGATGTTCTGAAGTTTCCGGTAAAAGATAAAATTGCTGAAACCATTATAATAACCGGAAAGGTTAAACGAAAAATGGGTTGTCAATAAATCGATGGCGGCATCAACCTGGGTGCTTATTTCGCTGTTGAGGTTTGAATTTCCATACTCATACCGATTGGTCCCTTCGTGGGCTCCGTTTGAGGCCAGCTCAGAAATTCCCGGTGCACGGAAAGCGCGGGAAACGTTCAGTTTTAAATTGATGGATTTTGTGGCTTGCAAAGTGGCACCCACACTCCCTGAAAAATTGGAGAAACTCCTTGAAAAACCGTCTGATTTGATATTATTCCCATCCATCAGATTGTGAACATGCATTTGCCTGGTATCATACCGGGCTCCACCGCTAAAAGTGAATTTTCCCATTTCCTTTTGCACATAGCCATATCCTCCGAAATCAAAAAGGGAATAATCCGGTATTAATTGTTCCAATCCCCTATTTTGGTTTTCCTGTTGCATGCCGTTAATGCCAAAGGAAGGTTTCCATCCATTCTTCTCCCGAAGTAATAACCGGCCAGTATAGGTAAAGGTTTTTAAATCGAAAAAGAGGTTGCGCTCATTAACGTCATCCGGATTCCCAAATTCTTCGCGTCTGTTTTGCTGCCAACCCAGGTTTACATTTAGCGCAGCCTTTCCAATCTTAATGTGGTTGTCGTTAGAAAATTTAAAATGCCGGATGTGCTGATAGGGTATCTGGGGGTGGGTACTTAAAAAATCACTTTGGGTGGGCAATTCTTCCAATCCGCCCGGTCCGGATTTTACAAAATTTCCATTATCATCCCGCAGGCCTTCTATCAATCCCGTTTTCATATTGAAGTTGCTAAACATCAGGTGGCTGTACCCCCAACTCTTATTAATTCCTGCAAATCCACCATAGTTATGCTCATTGAACTTCGAATTAAATACCGGGCCATCGAATCTATTTTTGTAATCGGAGGCAGCAATTAAATCGCCATACAAATTCCAGTTAAATCCATTGATATTGCCTGCCAAATTTCCATTAAAACTTCGCAGGCGGTTATTGGTTTGGTAGTTGGACCCCACATTAGCCTGGATGGAATTTTCGGGAACAGGTAAATTGCTGATGATGTTGATCACTCCTGCCATTGCATCACTACCATAAATTAAAGAGGCAGGCCCCTTCAGTATCTCGATTTTCTTTACACTGCTTTCATCAATCTCAATCCCATGCTCATCGCCCCATTGCTGGCCTTCCTGCCTAACTCCATCGTTTATTACTAAAACCCTGTTATAACCCAATCCACGAATGACCGGTTTTGAAATGGAAGGGCCGGAAGAGAGAGAAGAGACGCCTGGTTTCCTGGTTAGCCCTTCAATAATATTGCTGGTGGCCGATTCAAACAAATCTTGCTTTTTGAGGGATTCGACCTGAAACGGAACACGCTTTAACTGGGTAGCACGGGTTACTCCGGTTACCACTACCACATTATTCTCAACAATCGATTCGGAAAGCAGGAATTCCATCGTGGTGGCGCCTTGAATATTTACATTCTCGGCAATCGTGTTATAGCCGATATGGGATACTTCAACCAGGTGTTTCCCTTCGCTGATATTGTGTATGCTGAACTCCCCGCGTTCATTCGTGCGGCACCCCTGCCGGGTATCGGTAATATATACGGATACGGATACAAGGGGCCTGTTCGTTTTAGCATCTTTTACCACCCCGCTAAAACTTCCCTTCAAGGGCTCACCGGCGTAGGTTTGCTTTTGAAAACTGTATAATAAGATAATTGAAAGCAACGCTAACTTTATTTTCATAAAAATTCCTGATAGGTTAAAAAAATTCTACTGGCATAAACTCCGGTACCGTCCGGAATTAATGCCCGGGTAAGCAACAACAGCTTATCCCCATATATTATCAGGAAATAAAAGGAGGGCCTCGAAGGGAAAATTGAAAATCTTCTGAATCAAAAAAATGGATTACTCGCTCCACACTTGATTCGGAGTGCTCTTTTTTAAAACCGGGAAAAGTACAGCTTTGTGGTTCGGAAAATGGCGATGTGGCCACCATACTATTACAATCGCAGTGGAAACCGCCTTTGGAATATTGAATATCAAGGGAAACTTTTTTTGCCACCTCGTCTTTATGTCCGGCGGCCATATCGTGAAGCGCCTGCCGGGGCGTAATACCCAACAACAAGGTGCCTAATAAAAAAAGGCAGGAAAATTGTTTTAGAACAATATGTTTCGCGAAGGTTTTGATAAGGTGTGCAAATTACAGCATACAATATCATTCATTTCTAAAACCTGGAATGCTTCATGGGATTTAACGAAGGCTTTACAAAAAAGTTGCGGAATGCAATAGGAATTAAACAACCCGTTGCCCGACTATTGTTAATCCAAATTTTCAATTATTCCCGCAATCCCCTGCCCTCCGCCTACGCATGCTGTTACAAGGCCGTATTTTTTTTGGAGCCTTTTCATATCGTTAATTATCTGGATGCTGAGCTTGCAGCCTGTGCAACCCAATGGATGCCCCAAGGCAATGGCGCCCCCGTTTATATTCACAATTTCAGGGTTCAGCTTTAACTCCCTGATAACCGCCAGCGATTGAGAAGCAAATGCTTCATTCAGTTCAATCAGGTCGATATCGTTTATCGACATCCCGGCTCTTTGCAACACTTTGGGCACTGCTGCTACCGGGCCAATTCCCATTATTCTTGGATCTACCCCTGCACTTACACAATTCACCAGCCGGGCAATGGGTTTAAGCCCGGTTTGTTTTACCATTTTTTCGCTCATGACCAAAACAAATGCGGCTCCATCACTGGTTTGGGATGAGTTACCGGCAGTAACTTTTCCGTGAATGGCAAATGCGGGTTTCAGTTTGGCCAATCCTTCCAATGTGGTATCATATCTTACTCCTTCATCTGTATCAACGATAAAATTCCGCTTCTGCTTTTTCATGTTTTCATCCAGGTAAATCTCCTCAACATTAATTGGCAAAATCCCCGATTTAAAATATCCCTCCTTAATGGCCCTTCCTGCTTTTAAATGGCTGTTCAAACTAAACTGGTCCATATCCTCGCGCGATACTTTATAGTCTTTGGCCACCTCTTCAGCCGTATATCCCATACCCAGGTAATAATCCGGTTCATCCTTCGCGATGGCGTAGGAGGGAACTGTTTTCCAACCTGCCGTAGGCACCATCGTCATACTTTCTGTTCCTCCGGCAATAATGCAATCGGCCATCCCATTTCTGATTTTAGCAGATGCTATGGCTATTGTTTCCAGCCCACTCGCACAATAACGATTTACAGTAACTCCTGCTGCGTGTATTCCAACCGCGCGGGAGGCAATAATACGCCCTACCTGCAATCCCTGCTCTGCTTCCGGAACGGCATTTCCTACAATCACATCTTCCACTTGCAGCGGGTCAACCGATGGAACACTGGCAAGCAACCCTTTAATAACCTCTACCGCAAGGTCATCTGGCCGGGTAAAGCGGAACCCCCCTTTTTTACTTTTAGTAACTGCGGTTCGATATCCTGCAACGATATAAGCTTCCTGCATAAATAAAAATTAAAATGGTTGCATAAGCAACTTATTTATCAAAGGTAGTTTTTTCAATTAATAAAATCCTACGGTTTAGTTTTGCCTTCATGTACAAACTTCTTCGGAGCATCCTTTTTCTTTTTGACCCTGAAAAAGTGCACTACTTTTCGATGAATCTGATGAAAAAAGTTTGTAGGGTCGGAGTTTTTAGACGTTTGATTCAACATCTTTACACCCCGCCTTTGGATATAACAAATTTTGCAGGCATCCGGTTTCGAAATAAAATTGGGTTAGGTGCGGGATTTGATAAAAATGCCCTTTATCTCCGCGAATTGGACGTGCTGGGGTTTGGGTTTGTAGAAATTGGCACCGTTACGCCCATGCCACAACCGGGAAACGAAAAGCCCCGGCTTTTCCGGTTGAAGCAGGATGAGGCCTTACTCAACCGGATGGGTTTTAATAATGTGGGGGCCGACCTGGTGGCGAGGAGGCTGGCAGACTGGAGGAAAGAGCACCTCCATTCGGAGCTAATAATTGGAGGAAATATCGGAAAAAATAAGGCTACTCCCAACGAAGATGCCTGGAAGGATTACCGGATATGCTTCGAAAAACTATACCCTTATGTAGATTATTTTGTGGTGAATGTGAGCAGCCCCAATACACCGGGTTTAAGAGCCTTGCAGGAAAAAGAACCGCTTCGAAAAATTCTGACTGAATTGCAGGAACTTCGTACACGCATGAATGTAAGGAAACCCTTGTTTTTAAAAATTGCCCCCGATCTTACAGAGGCAGAAATAAGTGATGTGGTTTCACTGGCCCATGAAATTTCTTTAGATGGCCTCGTAGGTTTTAACACCACCCTGAACCGTTCCCTCCTCAGTGAAGAAGGAATACGGCAGGCAGAAAAAGCCGGTACTGGGGGGTTAAGCGGAAAACCATTACGAGAATTCTCTGCCCAAAAGTTCAGATGCCTGGCAGGTACCACTAACGGTAAGATTCCGTTAATTGCCAGTGGTGGTATTTTTTATGCAGAAGATGCCCGGCAACGGATGAAGGATGGCGCTGGATTACTGCAGGTATTTACAGGCTTTATTTATGAAGGCCCCGGTATCGTAAAAAAATTATCAAAATCAATTGCTGAAAGAAATAAACCTTCTTTTTAAAATATATGGAGCATCTTTTTACCTCAGAAAGTATCATCAGCTTTATTATCCTGGTAATCCTGGAAATCGTTCTGGGTATCGATAATGTCATTTTTGTAAGTATCATTTTAAATCGATTAAAAGATAAACGGCAAAAAAATAATGCCCGGAAACTGTGGATTGTGGGAGGCATCCTTTCCCGAAGCCTTTTGTTATTGGGACTGGGTTGGCTGCTTTCACAAAAAGGAAATTATCTTTTCGAAATTTCGGGGAAAGGGTTTGATTTAGCAAGTCTGGTAATGTTAGGCGGGGGTTTATTTTTGTTGTATAAATCGGTAATGGAAATCCACCATAAACTGGAAGGAGAAGACCCGGCGGCAACCAGTGGTTCCGCCAAGCCTATGCATTTCGGGCAGGCGGTAGGCCAAATATTTTTGATAGACGCCGTATTTTCTTTCGACAGCATTATTACTGCCGGAGGAACCGCCAAACACGTAGAAATAATGATTGCTGCGGTAGTTATTGCCATGTTTGTCATGTTTCAATTCAGCGCCGGAATTGCCGATTTTATTCATAAGCACCCTACCCTAAAAATGCTTGCACTCTCTTTCCTTGTTATGATTGGACTCGGCCTGATAATTGAAGGTTGGGACAGTGAGCAGGCCCACAACTTACACCTTAAGAATTACATTTATTTTGGAATGGCCTTTTCATTTGGAGTGGAAATGCTAAATATGCTGATGCGGAAAAAACAAAAAGAAAGAGTGGTAAGTTTGAATGACCCGGTATTGGAAGAAAACGGGGAAGCGAACTGATTATTACGCCTAAAAATGGGTAAGCATGGCGGCGGCCAGCAATCCCGCTGTTTCTGTTCGCAACCGGGTATTACCCAAGGATACCGGAATAAACCCTGCTTTAAGCGCCTGGTCAATTTCTGAAGAACTAAAATCGCCCTCGGGGCCAATTAGAACAAGGGCACCCTGATCTGTAACAGCTTTACTTAAAGGTTGCTTTCCTTCCCGGGTTTCACAATGGGCAATGAACTGATGAGGAAATTTAAACTCAAGGGCGTCAGCAAACTTTACCGGCTCACTAAGATTTGGAAGCCATGCCTGTTGCGATTGCAACATTGCACTCACCATGATTCCATGCATTCTTTCATACCTAAATTTTTGCTTTTCGGTCCGCTCACAAAGCAGCGGAAAGATGGAACCAATGCCCAATTCGGTGGCTTTCTCAATAAACCACTCAAACCGGGCACTGTTTTTCAATAATGAAATGGCAATAGCTGTTTGCCTGGAAGCCGGTGCTATTTGTTGAAGATGCTGGATGGCAACCACGGTATGTTTCTTATGCGCAGAGGATACGACCGCATCATACAAGTGTCCCTTACCATCGGTAACCCGCAACCGATCGCCTGTGGACATTCGCAGCACCTGAGAAATATGCCTCGAAGTGTCTTCATCGAGATGTATTAAGCCTTCAGCAGGCTTTTCAGCACTATAAAAAAAGGGAACTGACATAAAAAAAGGATAAGCTAAATTACTTATCCTTTTTAATCTTTCTAACCAAATGGCGGAGGGTCATCATTAAATTCATCATCATTCATCCGGCTTCCCTTCTGAATATACATTCGGGCGCCTCCATCCGAACCTTCTGAAGGACTCATCTTTCTCCAAGCCCCTCCAAAAGGTGCCCCATTTGCTTCATTTGGATTCTCTTCTTCTATAAATTTCTGGATATATAACAGGGCTTTTAATTTGATGGTCTCCAAGCTGCCATTCCTGTGTTTTGCAATTTTCACGTGCGTTTCGCCCTTATTGCTTTCTCCATCTTCAGTGGCATTGATATCGTAATACTCGGGACGGTAAAGGAACATCACCAGGTCGGCATCCTGTTCAATGGCTCCCGACTCACGTAAATCGCTAAGCTGTGGCATTTTGTTTCCTTCCTTTCGTTTTTCCACTTCACGGCTCAACTGAGACAAGGCAATGATGGGTACCTGCAATTCCTTGGCCAGGCTTTTCAGATCGCGTGAAATTTTACTGATTTCCTGTTCCCGGTTGCTGTTCCGGTCGGCGCTGCCGCTCATCAACTGGAGGTAGTCGATGATGATTAATCCGACATTGTGCTTATTCTTCAACCGGCGGCATTTGGCACGCAATTCAAATATGTTAAGGGCAGCCGAATCATCAATAAAAATAGGTGCGTTATTCAACCTTTCAATACCCTTCTTGTACAATTGCTTCATTTCATGTTCCTCCAGTTTCCCGCGTGCAATTTTTTCGAGCCATATTTCACTTTCGGCAGATAGGATACGCTGCACCAATTGAGAACTGCTCATTTCGAGCGAGAAAAATCCCACTGCGGTCGGTTTGGTAGGGTGCATGGCGGCATTCCGGGCCAGGTTAAGAGCAAAGGCAGTTTTACCCACAGATGGCCTGGCGGCAAGAATAATAAGATCGGTGGGCTGCCATCCGTATGTGATAGAATCGAGGGTCTTAAACCCGGTGGAAACCCCCGTAATATCTTCCTCACGGTTACGCATATCCTCAATACGTTGCAGGGTTTTAACCAACACCGTATCAATTTTATCGAAGTTCTTCCGCAGGTGGTTATTGGTGATTTCGAAAAGTTTGCTTTCTGCTTCATCCAGCATATCAAACACATCGGTACTATCTTCGTAGGCATCCCCAATGATTTCTCCGGAAATCCGGATGAGCTCGCGCTGGATGAATTTCTGCAATACAATACGGCTGTGGGCTTCAATGTTTGCCGACGACACCACCGCATTGGTGAGTTTGGTAACAAAATAAGGCCCGCCTACAAACTCAAGCTCTTCGCGGGTTCGCAATTCTTCCACAACCGTTAACAGATCAATAGGCAGGCTTTTAATGGCCAGTCCCTGCATGGCCCTAAAAATTTTCTGATGGGCTTCTACATAAAAACACTCGGGTTTCAAAATTTCGATAACGGTATCGAATGCACTCTTTTCGAGCATGATGGCACCCAGAATAACCTCTTCGAGGTCTTTCGCCTGAGGGGGTACCTTTCCAAATACAATATTGCCCAGATCAACCGCAGATTTACGGCGCAATTTCCGGTCTTTATTCAGGTTAGTAAATTCCATTTAATATTGGGTTGTTAAGCAGTAAAACAAACATAAGAGCCTTTAACCGTTAGAGTTAGCCCGGAAAAACCAGGTTTAAAACCAGGCTCCCTCTTTGGGTGGGCTAAGATAGAAAAGCCGGAACAAGGAAAAATTGACATTTCTTGTTACTAACTTTTAAAGAAAGTTTATCCACCGCTCGTTGACATACAAAATTCGGTTATCCACGGGTTTTTAACAAGGGAATTCACATTCAGGTCGGCTATGCCATGGAAAAGGCCTGGTATTATGCACAATTCGAAATTTCCAAATTTATTGTTGTGCACCCTGATTGGAAAAAACGAATTTTTTAAAATTGACATATAATGCGTAAAAGACACACGAATGATTGTTTTGATTTCGCCTAAAACGGGCTTTCAAAACAATTATCTTTGCCCGATTAGACGAATTATATGACGATTTCTTATGATTGGTTGTGCAGATACCTGCCTACAGATAAAGTTTCGGTGCAACAGGCCATCAGCCCCGAAAAACTATCCCTGATTCTCACCTCGATCGGACTGGAGGTAGAAAGCCTGGAGAAAAGGGAAAATATCCGGGGCGGACTGGAAGGCCTGGTAGTGGGTGAAGTCCTTTCCTGCGAAAACCACCCGAATGCCGACAAGTTAAAAGTTACCACTGTAAACATTGGGCTGGAGAATCCGTTGCAAATTGTATGCGGTGCCGCCAATGTTGCAACCGGGCAAAAAGTAATTGTGGCCCCCATCGGCATAATGGTACACCCGGTAGCCGGTAATGATTTTCAAATTAAAAAGGCAAAGATCCGTGGTGTGGAAAGCCAGGGAATGATTTGTGCCGAAGACGAAGTGGGGCTTGGCACCAGCCACGAAGGAATCAAAATTCTTAAAGCCAGTCTGGCGCCGGGAACCCCGCTAAAGCAGGTTTTCGAGGTGAAGACAAATTACATTTTTGAAATCGGGCTTACCCCCAACCGGACCGATGCCATGAGCCACCTGGGTGTGGCCCGCGATGTATGCGCCTACCTTTCTTACCACCTGGGAGAAGAAATATTACCGGTAAGCCCTCTTAAAAACCAAGGCATTCATAACGGGAATCAACAAACGATTTCAATCCAAAACAATTTCCCCGATGGTTGCCGGCGATTTTGTGCCATACTCATCCAAAATATTGAAGTTAAAGAAAGCCCTTTATGGATCAGAGAAAACCTGACTGCCATTGGCGTGAACAGCATCAACAATATTGTTGACATCACCAATTACATCCTGCATGAAACAGGCCAGCCGCTGCATGCTTACGATGCAGATATGGTTTTGGGAAACCAACTCCTTGTTCGTCCCGCCACCGATGGGGAACCCTTTATCACCCTCGATGGAAAAGAAAGAAAATTGTCGGCAGGTGATATCGTTATTGCGGATGCAGAAAAGCCCCTATGCCTTGCCGGGGTTTATGGCGGACTGAAAAGCGGAGTTACCGGCACCACAAAAAACATTATCCTGGAGAGTGCCTGGTTTAACCCGGTAAATATCCGACGTACCTCCCTTAAGCAAAATTTAAGAACCGATGCGGCAACCCGATTTGAAAAAGGAGTGGATATAGGGATTACGGATCACGTATTAACCAGGGCCGCTGCCCTTATTGCCGGTTCCTGCCGGGGGGCAGCCGTTGGTTTACCGATTGATCTTTTCACACAAAAACCCGCTCCGGTAATTGTAACTCTTCTTTTTTCCTATTTGGAAAAATTGAGTGGTAAAAATTATTCCCCGCAGTCGGTAATAAAAATATTAACCAACCTTGGTTTTACCCTGGTGGAAATGGAGGATGATAAACTGGTTGTAGAAGTACCCACCAGTAAATCAGACATCCGGCTTCCGGCCGACCTGGTAGAAGAAATAATGCGTATAGATGGGCTGGATAATATCCAAATCCCCAAAGGAATTTTCATTACCCCTGCCATCGACCACCTGGCAACCCCTCTTGCCTGTGCCGAAAAAGCCGCTAATCTGTTGATAGGCATGGGTTTTTATGAAACCTTCACCAACAGCATCAGCAATAGTGCCATTTATTCCGAAACGGAACAGGCCGCATCCGTAAGAATGCTCAACAGCCTAAGCTCTGAACTGGATATGATGCGGCCACAAATGTTACAATCGGCTTTGCAGGTGATACAACACAACCAAAACCACAGAAATACGAATATTCGCTGTTTCGAATTCGGCAAAACCTATCGAAACGAAAAGGAGGGTATTACAGAAAATAAAAAGCTGGCCATTTATATTTCAGGGAATAATTCCGAAGCGGGCTGGAGAACAAAACCCAAACCCGCAGATTTTTTCCAACTAAAATCAGTAATTGAAATCCTCCTTTCTTCTCTTTATTCGGGCAGCATTCATTTTGAGGCATTGGAAATGGAACATTATTCAAACGCTGCCCTTATCAAAATTAAAAAACAAGTTGTTGGGTTCTTAGGGGAGACGGGGCCTTCCACCCTTAAATCATTCGATCTCAAGCAGCCCGTATTTTATGCTGAAATAAATTGGGACACGATGTTGCCCATAATTACCAAACAACAGGTAACTTACCGGGAAATCCCTAAATACCCTGCGGTTACCCGCGACTTGTCGCTGGTGTTAGACAGAAAAGTAAGTTATGGCGATTTGAGAGATACCGTAAACCTGTTAAACCTGCCTGAAATTAAGCGGGTTTCCCTTTTCGATCTTTTTGAAAGTGATAAACTGGGGGAAAACAAAAAGGCCATGGCTCTAAGTTTTACCCTGCTGGATGAAAACAAAACCATGACCGATGCAGAAACCGACCTGCTGATGAATAAATTAATTGGCGCCTTTGAAACCAGAAACGGCGCCATCATCAGAAAATAAAATGGAAAAAATCAGCGACTATATCACCCGGATTAAGGACAGGTTACAAACCCTGGTGAAGCGGTATGACGATTTGAAAAAAAATCATTCCAGACAGGAAATAAAAATTCAAAAACTGGAATCAGAAAAATCGGAGTTACTCAATAAAATAAGGATTCTCGAAGAACAGCAGTATTTATTAAAAGCTTCAGCAGGTAAAATGAATGAAGCCGACAAAGTTGCTTTTGAAAAAGTACTGAATGGGTATATCAAACAAATTGACCAATGCATCCAAATGTTGCAACAATAATTTGAAAAATGGACGAACTCATTCCCATAAATATTATCATTGCCGACCGTAGTTACCGTATCCGCACCCTTCCGGAGCACGAAGAGGTTATCAGAAAAACATTGAAACAGATAAATGATAAAATCATTGAATACAAAACCCAGTTTGCCGGGAAAGACATGCAGGATTATATTGCCATGGTAGTAATTTGGTTTGCCACCCAGACTAATCAGGAAAACGACAATTCCCTGCATGCAGATGAAATAATCAATCAACTAAAGCTAATGGAAAAACTGCTGGATGGTGCAGAAATTGGTTAACATCCCCCTTTTTTTATTAATATATTTTTATATTTATTTTATCACATATCTTCGGGAAAGATTATTTATTGAACAGAAGAAGAAGCACCATTGGGATAATAAAGTTTTTCCTATATGAAATCTTTACTGATCAAACTCTGCTGTATAGTTTTTATTATTTTCCCCCTATACCTGCAGGCGCAAACCGTAATTCAGGATTGGGCAACAATAACAAGTAATATTACTGCAAAACCATGGTCAATTGTAACAGATCATTCGGGGAATATTTATGTTCAAAATACCAATGGCTCAATTAGCAAAATTTCTCAATCGGGAGTAGTAGATATTTACTTTATGCATTATGGCGTAAATGCACATCCGGATGCCATTTCTACAGATGCATTGGGAAATATTTATATTATAATGGACTATATTTTCGGAACAATTCTGAGGATAAATTCTTCCGGAATGATCACAGGTTCCTGGTCTGTAGGGAATGATACCCAACCTGTAGGAATTGTGCCGGATGCCAATGGAAATATATTTACGGTAAATCTCGGCAACAATACCATCAGTAAAATTAGTGCAGATGGAACAGTTACGCAAGCGTGGGCAACATTGGTAAGTGGCGCCTCTCCGTCCGGAATAGCCATTGACGCTTCGGGGAATCTTTATACCACTAATGGAGGAAACAATACAGTTAGCAAAATAACCCCAGATGGTATTGTAACAGATGCGTGGGCAACAACCGCAGAAATGGGCTATGCCTTATCTATTGATGTAAGCGGAAATGTTTATATGGGGGGAGTGGGGACTGTAAGCAATGGGAATGGGGGATATGTAGCTACGTTAACCAAAATACCTCCTTCCGGTGGCACAAACATTCAGCCATTCATGGCATTTGCGGGTAGTAACAGTATAGCAGGAATCACTTCTGATGCTTCCGGGAATGTGTTTGCTGCTATTAAACTGAACAATTCACAGAGTAAAATTTCCAAATTATCTCCTGAAGGTACAATAATTCAATCATGGCCAATTGGTACCAACTTAGGTTTTGGCAATTGGCCTATAACCATTGATGGATCAGGTAATATTTACACTGCCAATGCAGGTAATGGTACCGTTAGTAAATTGTCATCTGCAGGGCAGTTCACAGAAACATGGGCTTCACTTTTACTTCCTATAGGCCCAAGGAAAATTACAGTTGCCCCCAATGGCAATTTTTTTATAGCAAATCAAAGGAATAATACGGTAAGTAAAATAACCCCAAGTGGAACAGTGAGCCAGGATTGGGCTATTTTAGCAGATGATGCTGAACCGGTAGATGTAGTTACAGATTTATCAGGAAATGTTTTTACGGCGAACTATGGGTTAAACACGATTAGCAAAATAACTCCTGATGGAACAGCTTCTGTTGCATGGGCCACCCTGGCATCAAATGCCAACCCGAATGCGCTTGCCGTAAATTCATCCGGGGATATTTTTTCAGCTAATCCAACGAATAGCACAATCAGTAAAATAAGCGCAAATGGAACCACAATTCAAACATGGGCTTCACTGGATGGAAATGCGTACCCAGTAGATATAGCCTTTGATAATTTAGGGAATTTGTTCATCCTCAATCTCAACAATCATACCATAAGTAAAATAATTCCGGATGGTACAGTAACCCAGATATTTGCTCAACTTTCAAATACCGGTTCAGCCTATTGTTTGGCAATTGATGCATCTAACAATATTTATACTGCGAATTATAATAACAACACCTTAAGTAAAATAACCCCCAATGGAACGATAACAGATGTGTGGGCTATATTGGCGAATAATGCCCAGCCTATGGGTATATCAATTGATGCATCTGGAAATATCTATACCGCCAACTATGGCAATAACACCATAAGCAAAATCGCTCCGGATGGAACGGTAACACAGGATTATGGAATCCTTGCAGTCGGGGCCAACCCTATTTCTGTATTAACTGATACATCGGAGAATATTTATACTACGAATTTTAACAACAATACCGTTAGTAAAATTATACCTGTTCCCCAACCCGGCTCAGCTTTAAATTTTGACGGCATAAACGATTACGTAAGCATTCCGCATAATGCGCTTTTAAAACCATCTTCGGCCATTACCATTGAAGCATGGATAAAACCCGTGAACATCCATACCAATGCCTATAGTGAAATTTACAGGAAGGAAGATGGTAACGACCGCCATTTATTTTCTTTTCAAAACAATGGCTCTATCCTTTCATTTGGGCTGGCTGTAGCAGGCGTTTATTCAGAACTGGACGTGCCAATAGCAGCGGCTGATTATGAAAACCAATGGGTGCATGTTGCTGCAACATTCGATGGAACGCTGAAAAAAATTTATCGCAACGGGATATTGATCGGCTCTCAATATGTAACCGGAACAATCGGAACTTCCGGCACCGCACCAGCCTGTATTGGTTCGTTTGGAGGAGATGCAGAATTTTTTAATGGCACCATAGACGAGTTCAGTTTGTGGAACAGGGCATTAACGGCAACTGAAATCCAGGATAAAATGAATTGCGAAATAAACCCCGGCAGCCAAAATGGGATCATCGCTCTATACCATTTTAACCAGGGCACCGGCGGCAAAGTCAATACCGATATAAACATTTTGACAGATGCCGGAAGCAATCATTTGAATGGAACACTCACGAATTTTGCATTGAATGGTTTTTCTTCCAATTGGCTTTCAACCGGAGGCGTTCAAACCGGGCTGTCGTGCGGCGTTCCCTTTTCCCTTTGCCCCAGCGACAATTTTGCTATTACTTCCGATGTTAGCGGTAGCCAGTACCAGTGGCAAATTAAATCCCCCGCCTCACAGGACTGGGCAGACCTTTTAAATCAACCCTCTGATTATTTTTCAACCACCAGCGCAACACAAACTATATCCCGGAATAACATAGACAGCTACTGGACAGGCACACAATTCCGATGCAGGGTAGATAATGTGAATTACAGCAGCGTATATACCTTAAGTTTTAAAACGCAATGGACCGGCAACGTCTCAAACCTTTGGAGTGATGCGGGCAACTGGAGCTGCAGCATACTACCCGACCAAAATACAGATGTGATCATTTACAATGGTCCGGTAAACGTAAATATAAACGGCGCCTGCAGAAGTATCCATATTATACCCGGCGTGAATCTTACTGTTGAATCAGGGTTTACACTTACCGTTACCCATTAAGAAATAATATGTAAATTATTTTTTATTATGCTTGTTTTCCGGTTATAAAATTTAAAACAGCAAATCCGATCTTCTTTACAAAAACAACATACTTCCTTCTTTACAGTTACCCAGGCATTTTCTACATGTGGAATAATTCTGCATCTGTATTTCGTTCCAACTACTTACTTTATCCCATAAGGTTAATGGCTTCCGTAACTTGAGCCAAAAGCATTATCTTCGCTGACTATCTCCTAAAAAAAAATGGAGAAGAGATAATTCATTGTGAATCAAGTAAAAAACATATTATTTAATGGATTTAAGTATAACCACACTTATTATAGGCGCGGTTGCGCTCATTTTGGGAATTCTCCTGGGTAAAGTAATTTTTGCCGCTAATACCAAAAAGCAGGTAGAAGAGGCAGAATCCCAGGCTTCAAAAATCCTTGCAGACAGCCAGGCCCAGGCCGAAACCCTCAAAAAAGAAAAATTACTCGAGGCGAAAGAGAAATTTGTTCAACTGAAAGCGGAGCATGATAAAGAAGTCATGCAACGTAACCAGAAAATACATGAAGGTGAAAACAGGATAAAACAAAAAGAGCAAAGCCTGAACCAAAAAGACGCCAGCCTGGAAAGGCAATTAAAGGAAAATGAGGGCATCAAAGAGAACCTGAACCGGCAAATTGAGATTGTAAATAATAAACGCACCGAACTGGAAAAGCACCAGGAAGAGCATATTCGCAGGCTGGAAAAAGTGGCCGGACTTTCTGCTGATGAGGCGAAAAAACAACTGATTGAGAGCCTCACCCACGAGGCTAAATCGGAAGCCATTGCCCTGCAGCAGGAAATTGTGGAGGAAGCCAAACAGAAGGCAGGAAAGGAAGCCCGAAAAATTGTTATCCAAACCATCCAACGTACTGCCGCTGAGCAAGCCATCGAAAATGCTATTTCCGTTTTTAACCTCGAAAGCGATGAAATTAAGGGTTCTATCATTGGCCGCGAAGGGCGTAACATCCGGGCAATTGAAGCAGCTACCGGTGTTGACCTCATTGTGGACGATACACCCGAAGCAATTATCCTTTCTTCCTTCGATCCCCTGCGCCGCGAAGTAGCCAGGCTTTCGCTGCAACGCCTCGTTTCAGATGGCCGCATCCACCCCGCCCGTATAGAGGAAGTGGTAGAAAAAACAAAAAGGCAGCTCGACGACCAGGTGATGGAAATTGGGGAAAGGACAGTGATTGAATTGGGAATCCACGGAATGCACAAGGAACTGATTCGCATGGTGGGCAGGATGCGTTTCCGCTCTTCTTATGGCCAAAATTTATTGATGCACAGCAGGGAAACGGCAAATCTCTGTGCGATCATGGCTTCCGAACTCGGCCTCAACCCGAAACTGGCTAAACGAGCCGGTCTGCTCCACGACATTGGTAAAGTGCCGGATGAAGAAACAGAATTAAGTCACGCATTACTGGGAGCTAAACTGGCTGAAAAATATGGGGAAAATCCGGCTGTGGTTAATGCGATCGGAGCCCACCATGATGAAATGGAAATGGAGTTCGTGATATCACCCATCATCCAGGCCTGTGATGCCATCAGCGGCGCTCGCCCCGGAGCGAGGAGGGAAATCATGCAACAATACCTTCAGCGCATCAAAGACCTTGAAAACCTGGCACTTGGGTATACAGGGGTAGAAAAAGCTTATGCTATTCAGGCAGGCCGGGAACTGCGGGTAATTGTAGAGGCCGATAAGGTAACTGATGCCGAAAGCGATAAACTCAGCTTCGAAATTGCCCAGAAGATTCAGACTGAAATGACCTTCCCGGGCCAGATCAAGGTAACCGTAATCCGGGAAAAGAGGGCGGTTAATATAGCCCGGTAAGACAGGGGCGGGTTTTAAAGTTTTCGGAGATAAACTTCCTCGTTTACAATTTTTCTCCTACCTTTGCCGTCCGTTAAAAATAATAGAGATGAACGCAGTATCATTTGTTCATGAACAACTGACCAAAAAAGCAAATCATCCGGAATTTAAGTCCGGAGATAATATTACCGTTAATTACCGCATTATTGAGGGATCCAAGGAACGTATCCAGGGTTTTAAGGGCGATGTAATTAAACGCCAGGGAGAAGGAATGACGGCTACTTTTACCGTTCGTAAAATTAGCGATGGTGTAGGTGTGGAACGCCTTTTCCCGTTAAATTCACCCAATATTGAAAGTATTGTGGTTAACAAGGTAGGCCGTGTAAATAGGGCCAAACTGTATTACCTCCGTACCCGTAGTGGTAAGAGTGCCCGTATCAAAGAAAAAAGGATGGCTGTTGCTGCAAAAGCATAAAATATTTAATATCAGAATAGGCGGAACGTTAATGTTCCGCTTTTTTTATGTTCAGCCTGTTGAAAAACGGCGTTAAACACCGAATAATTGAGGTCGTTAACAATATGCCATATCAAAACATAGTATCTTTACATCTCAATTTCAAATTATGATAATGTCCTCATTAAAGCCAGTACTCCTGCTGTCGATGCCGGGTGGAAGCGAATGGATTTTCATTGTGATCATTGCCCTGCTCTTGTTTGGCGGAAAGAAAATTCCGGAACTGATGCGTGGCCTGGGCCGTGGTATCCGCGAGTTTAACGATGCCAAATCAAATGTTCGCAACGAGATTGAAGATGGTATGCGCGAAAAGGATACCCTTCCCAAACAACCGCAGAACCAGCAGCCGTCGTAACGGATTGTGATTTTTTTGATAACCCTCAGCCGGAGTGTGTATTCCTGAAATGAATACTCCGGCTGATTTTTTTGCTCTATGTTTCATTATTCAGGCATCCTACCATACCAGCAGCAACTCCGTGATAATACCACCAGTTGCGAAGAAGCTACCCTTCATTACCTCCGTCAAATAGAAGAGTTTAAACACCTGAATGCTTTTGTTTCCGTTTTCACTGAAACTGCAATTGTTCGTTCCCGTGAGTTAGACCAGCGGAGGGCAAAGGGTTTGCCCATGCGCAGCCTCCATGGTGTTATCATTGCCCTGAAGGATGTCATTTGTTATGAAGGCCACCCTGTTTCGGCAGCTTCCAAAATGCTGGAAGGTTTCACACCGGTGTACCATGCTTCGGCTGTTCAGTTTTTGCTGGAGGAAGAAGCCATCCTAATCGGATCTTGCAATTGCGACGAATTTGCCATGGGAAGCAGTAACGAAAATTCATTTTACGGTCCTGTAATCAATGGCAAAGGCCAACACATGGTGCCGGGCGGATCTTCGGGTGGTAGTGCAGTAGCCGTGCAAACGGGCCAATGCATGGTAAGCCTGGGTTCCGATACAGGCGGCTCGGTAAGGCAACCCGCCGACTTTTGCGGGGTAATTGGATTTAAACCCGGTTATGGTATGGTTTCGCGATATGGCCTGATTGCCTATGCCTCTTCATTTGATCAGATTGGAATTTTTGGAAAGTACCTGGCTGATGTGCAAAAGGTTTTTAAAGTAATTGCACAACCCGATCCC
>Ga0116193_1000241_pt1 | contig 53478 bp, 45 predicted proteins | sample AD_UKC115_MetaG_FD_89892 | JGI IMG/M metagenome (GOLD analysis project Ga0116193, IMG submission 89892) | Active sludge microbial communities of municipal wastewater-treating anaerobic digesters from Hong Kong - AD_UKC115_MetaG | ecosystem: Engineered > Bioreactor > Anaerobic > Digestate... | reverse complement strand
TTCACCTAACATCGCGCAATACTTTGTGATTGCTGCGGTTAATGTCGTTTTACCATGATCAATGTGCCCCATGGTTCCCACGTTTACGTGAGGTTTTGATCGGTCAAAATGTTGTTTTGCCATTTCTTTCTCCCTAAATTGCCGGACGTTATGAGTCCATTCGTCAAAAAGAGCCCTCAATGAGATTCGAACCCATGACCTCAGTCTTACCAAGACTGCGCTCTACCGACTGAGCTATGAGGGCTTATCTTGCTTCAGGAACTTCGCCGATGCAAATATTCCTTTGATCTGATTTGAAGAGCATGAATTATAAATATGCTCTACAAAATTATCAGTGGACGGTGAAGGATTCGAACCTCCGAAAGCTTCTGCTATCTGATTTACAGTCAGACCCCGTTGGCCGCTTGGGTAACCGTCCGAATGGAACTGTTATCAGTTCGAAAGTAAATTTGATCGTATCAAACTCACTTGCCAACTTATAACTGAGCCGACAATGGGACTCGAACCCATGACCTGCCGCTTACAAGGCGGCTGCTCTACCAACTGAGCTATGTCGGCGACATTTTAATGTTCGCCTCGCGTCGGCTATTATAACAGAGTTTTTTCTTCATGACAAGATTGTTAAAAAACGCTCGTTTCTCCGTCCGACGCAAACAGAAAGCAGTTTATCAGAATCCAAATCAACGGTCAAGTCATTTAATAAAAATCATTACCAGTCAGTAGTTTTCGTGAATTGAAAAAGTAAATGCAACCTGGTTGTTTGCAGTAATCAAACAAATTCGAGAGGATACCTGAGGAAAGAGAAGAAAAATCGTTGTGCAATTTTTTCACGAAGCGTAAAAAATTACACAACGATAAAGAATTCTTTTTTCAACTGCCGATCAGACAGAAAAGCTATTGACAAAAACCCAAGGTGTTCTGCGAATGGAATTGTAGAAATATTTCCGGATCAGTTGTTCCACATCTTTTTCAAGATTATTTTTGTTTGAATTTTTATTTTTGATGCAAAAATCAATAATCGCTTTTTTTAGTTCCTCTTGAATTTCCGACATCTCTTTTTCAGCCAGAACACCATACTGTTGAATTCGCGGTTCTTTAAACAAACCTCCGCTAGATTTATCAAACAACAGTGTGATGATCACAATACCACCTTCAGCGAGCTTCTCCCGGTCACGCATCACATCAAAATTTATATCGCCAACATTGGATCCATCCACCAATACCATTGAGGCAGGATACTGATCTCCCAACCTCATTTTTCCGTGGTTGAATATAATCGACTGGCCATTTTCAATCACAGCAATATTCTGTTCTGGAATGCCCATGTACATACCGATTTTTGCCTGCTGATATAAATGCCGTAATTCTCCATGCACAGGAATGAAATATTTTGGCCGGATTAAATTTAAAAGCAGCTTCATTTCTTCCTGACAGGCATGTCCGGAAACATGGACGGACATCAATGAATGATAGATTACGTTTGCACCCATACGGAAAAGCCGATTAATTACAGTTGAAACATTTTCTTCATTTCCAGGTATGGGATGAGAAGAGAATACTACCGTATCGCCAGATTTAATACTGAACGCGTTATATTTGCCAGTTGACAGACGCCCTAAAATCGATGTCGGTTCTCCCTGAGAACCTGTACAAAGAATTAATACTTCTTTATCGGGAAGACTTAGCGCCTCTTCCATTGAAACGATGCTGTCTTCAGGAATTTTGATATAACCAAGCTTTGTCGCCAGACTGACGTTGTCAATCATACTCGTTCCGACAATACAGATCTTTCTGCGATGTCGCCGAGCAATGGTTGTGACTTGCTGTAAGCGAGAAATCAAAGAGGCAAAACTGGAAATAATGACTCTGCCTTTGGCTTCAGCAAATACATCTTCAAACGCTTTGTTGATATCCATTTCAGAAGGTGTTGTTCCTGGCCGTTCCGCATTGGTCGAATCGCTTAACAAGACTAAAACACCGCGCTTTCCCAATTCAGATAGTTTTCCAAAATCGCTTGGCCAATGATCGATCGGGGTCTGATCAAATTTATAATCGCCACTGTGAACGATTAATCCTGCCGGTGTCGTAATGGCAAGCCCTACTCCGTCAGGAATGGAATGCGTCATGTGAAATGTCTCAATGTGAAATGGACCTAAATCCCAGGCATCTCCTGCGTTCTTAATATTTATTTTGGTTTTTGCCAGTTTGCCGCCTCGAGCCAGTTTGACTTCTGCCATTCCAGCCGTCAGAGGAGTCGCAAATATTGGAACATTTTCAATCACATCAAACAGATGCGGTAAACCGCCAATGTGATCTTCATGACCATGAGTCAGGAGAATTCCAAGTATTTGTTTCGATTTCCCTTGCAGAAAATGCATATCCGGAATGATATAGTCAACACCGATCATGCTGTTGTCTGGAAATTGGACGCCGCAATCAATAATGAGATATTGGTTTTGAAAACCGACTATCATCATATTTCTGCCGACTTCGCCCAAACCTCCTAACGGAAGAATCAGTAAATCCTGTTCCTTCTGTAATTTTCCGTGGGAGGCTTTTTTATTTGATTTGTCTTGAAGAGTATCCGATACTTTTTGAGGAACAAGTGGAGTTTCCTTTACCTGTTTTGCTCCTGTCCTTTGTCCCTTTTTCTTTCCGGATATCTTTTGTTCTTTTTGTTCACTCATAAAATTATTTTATCTTTCTTAACTCTTCAAAAAGGTTTTTTTGTTTTTCATTTAACGTACGCGGGAGGATTACTTTTATCTTTCCGTATAAATCACCGCGGCTGTTTTTGTCTTTCAATTTTGGCATACCTTTACCAGTAAGCCGAATTATTTGATCCGGTTGCGTTCCAGCGGGAATCTTAAGTTCAAGTTTTTCATCAATTGACTGGAAAATTATCTGACCTCCCAACACTGCTGTATAGAGATCAACCGGTATATCAATATACAGATCATCACCTTTTCTTTCAAAGCGCAAATCTTTTGTCACTTCAATAACCAGAATCAGATCACCTTTTCCACCTGCCTGATCCAGAACACCTGCGAGGCGAATTTTCGTTCCATTTTTTGCCCCTGCCGGAATTTTTGCTTCGATTTTTTTCCCATTGATATTCAAGACGAGCAGCGTTCCGTGGAATGCCTGTTCCAGGTTTATTGTTACCTTTTGTTCTTGAATCTGCGGAACATCTTGTTGGAAGACCGATGAAAAATCACTTGTGCGTGTCCTTCTGGTACTGCCAAAAGGGGACTGCGATCTTTGGGAAGAACCCATTCCACCAAAAATCTGGGAAAAAAAGTCGGAAAACCCGCCTGCTCCTCCAAATTCACTGCCGAAGAAATCGCTAAAATCTTGATAAGAACTTTGAGTATTTCCTTTTTGTGCAGTGGTCGAATACCAATTACTCCAATTGTAGTTGCTGCTGTTACCGCCCTGTTGTTCCCAATCATGATAGGACGATCCCAATTGATCATAGCGTGCCCGTTTTTCCTTATCATTCAATACGGCATACGCTTCATTGATCTCCTTGAACATTTCCTCAGCTTTTTTATTACCCGGATTGTGATCCGGATGGTACTTCTTTGCCAATTCTCTGTAAGCTTTTCGAATTTCTTCACTTGAAGCAGTTTTTGATACTCCAAGTACTTGATAGTAATCTTTGTATTGCATGTTTCCTCTTCATCACACGAATTTATTCCGATATCTTCAATCGTTTGATCTATTATTCGAGTGGTCAAAAAATCAGTAATTTGAAATATGGGGAGGATTATTATCGTTCTCTCTTTATCCCAAAAGCAAATCTACATTCCGCATAATTGCTTAAAAAAAGGAGTGCCGGATATCTCTTGGACACTCCCTACTATTAAAGATTTTACAATGTAATTGTCGGATTTTTATTAGAGATGACAAATTTTTTATTGAAAAGCCGCAGGAACTTCAAATTTTCTATTTCCATTCACAAATTGATCTGAAATTCGAGACTCGTCCACTGTGATCAACCTGTTAAAATAGTTTTTCAGCTTTTCTCGTCCAACCTCAATATCATCCGTATCCGCAACGACGCTGCCGATTTCTTCCATTTGAAAAAGTTTTTCCATGTATTTTTCTTTTTCGACCAAAGCTTCATGAGAAGGAAGGAACCATTTTGCTTCTAAATGATCTAAGATCGTTATCGTTTTTTGGAATTCTGAGAGCTTGATTGATCCGTTTCGATATGGATCTTCATAACAGCAATCACCTAAAAACACAATACTTTCCTGCGGAACATAAACGATGGTGGAATCATCGCTGTGTGATCCGCCGACATGAATCAGTTGACAGTCAATATCGCCGATTCGAACAGCACATTGAACCACGAATGTAATATCTGCTGGTTTTATTTTGAAAGAGTGACGTATAGGCATTTCTTTTTTGATCATTTCCGCCGCAGCCGGATTTTCAACTCCAGCAGCTACCCTTGAGTTTAGAGAACTGTCCGACCAGTCCCATCGTTGCATGATCTGAAGGCGTTCATTGGTTAATGCATGTGCTATTGATTTTGCAGGTGATCCGGATAAACCAAAAATGTGATTCCAATGCCAATGAGTCAAGACAATAAACTCTGGATCGGGTAATCCGATGCTTCGAACATTCCCATAAAAATGAGAAATATGATCGGGAGAATTTCCTGCATCGATCATCAGACTGGCGCGGCCGCATGCGACATATCCCAAAGCCGGCCGGTTGGTTTGATCATCCTTTGGTAAATACCATGTATGGTCACTAATTTGGTATAACATATGCTGCCCCCTAACATAAATTCACAATTGGCAAAGCGCTGTCAGATTTTTCTTGATTCAGCAACGTTTTTTTAAGATAACGATATCTTTATCAAAAAAATGCCGATATTTGATGTTATTTTAGCGTATTCATCAATTTCTATCAAATTTTTTGAATTATTTGACAATTTTCAAAAAATAGCAATTCGAATTTTGAGAGAAAAATGTAGTTAAGTTGCTTTTGCACCTCGCGCAAAGACAACACAACAACAAAGAATTCTCCGAAATTTCGAATCGCAGAAATTAACATAAAAAGACCGGATGAAAATCCATCCGGTCTCTTTGATTGTAAAAATCAATTTTGGAGATCAAAATAAACATCACAAAACGATTCACTGCCATCACTCATGTAGAACTTCATCCATGGTTTCGTCGTTGTATCATCTTTATTCCATAATTTTGCAGTAAATTCGACTTTTGCTTCCTGGCCAGGTTGAGTTTCAGGAATTACAATGGATTCGCTGTCTAAATAAAGATTATCGCTTATACCCGAACTGACAAGTGTGTATTTATCAGGACTCCATGTCGAAAAGCCAGCATTTGTTACATACCAGGTGATGTTATAGGTATCTTCCAATGAATGATCGACCTCAATATGTTGTGTACCGCAGGCATTTAATGCAGTTGGTTCAGGCTCTGCGGTATCCGCTTCCGGAATATTTGTCGGATTTATGTCGCTGTCAGTGCCCTCCGGTTTTTCCAATTCAACCGTTTCTGTTGAGTTGACGCTTAGATTATCCACAACTGGCTCAGAACTATCCTTTGTATCTGCAGTATCTGCGGTTTCAGCAGCTTCTTCCCGAACTTGAATTTCTACCCAAAAAGCAGTATTGGCATATGCACCAAAACCGAATGAATATCCCAGATTATCCTGAAGCATGTAATATGCGCGATACAAACCAGGTTTGGCAGGGGCTCGCAGATCAATGCTGATTTCAACGGTCTCCCCCGGATAGACCTTCTTCGGAAGATGGATATATTCCGGACCACTCATTGAATCGCCGCCAGTAAAGATCAATGTATAACTTTCATCCCAAACACATGTACCGCCGTTTGTCATTCGCCAGGTTTTACGGAAATATGTGTTAGGAGCAAAGATTTCACCGTCGGGTATCGTCACGTCGCTGACTGACTTGGACTTTATTTTGTTATTGCAGAACGGATTTCTGCCCGTCTGATGGGACTGAGGCATTGGGCTGCATTGCACTCCATAACAAGGCTTCACGCAATTGCAGTTGTAAGTTCCAACACAATAACAATTATTCTGCCATGTAGAAATATTGACCCATATCGGGATGTCGCCGCAAGGACCAACGCCAAATGTTGTTCCATCAGGGCTCATGATCATCCAATTGCCGCGAAAAGTTCCAACACTATTAGGGGCAATTAGATTAACACTGATATCCACTGTTTGTCCAGGAGCCACATAGCGCGGTATCGGGATCGACTGCGGAGCGGACATGCTATCCCCGCTCACAAACACCAGTCTATAACTGCTGTTCCAGGCACAGGATCCTGTATTCCGAATTCTCCATGTTTTTGTAAAATAATATCCGGGCGCAATATAAGTTCCATCCGCATAGGTTACATCCTGGACAAATTCTGCTCGATTACAAGGATTAAACCACTGAACAGGACAGCAATAGCCATAATTACAGTTATTGCCGGATCTATTACCTTGCCACCAATCGTTATCCCAATTCGGATAGGGAGAATTCCATTCCGGAGTATATGGATCATAGCCGTTATAATATTGCTCTTGTGAAATCTGGCCGGATGCTTCTGCCGCATTCATCCCTGCCAATAAAAGAATCCCTATCACCATGATTGATACAACAATCCACTTCTTATTCATATCTACCTCCAATAATGATCTCCAGTAGTATTTTCCTTTATGTTGAGAGCAGTCTCCGGGTTTTGAAAATTCGGTTGATAAAGAATACATCGATCCAAACGCGGTTCTTCTTCCTCCGGATTGATTTTTCCCGGTTTCTTTCTACTTAGTGTAGTGCAAGTTTCATGCTAACTTGATTATTTTCGAATTAAACGGTTCAAATCATTGGAAAATCATCAGACCAAAGAGAAAAGTAGATGAAAAACAAGAAAAGTCACCCATAACAGATGACTTTTCTTGTTTTTCTTTTTCAGGTATTGATTGCGTTGATTTCTGAATATCGCAGATCAAACTGCAAAGTCCTTTGGTTTATGGCCAATTCGGCCACGGATTGGGGTCATAAGGCGGTCTTGGGTTATATTGATTACATGAATATCCATAACATTGCGGGTAACAATTATAGTAGTTATAGCCGCAATTGTTATAGTAATTCCATGTCTGCGTTGTTGTGATCTCTACCCAAACTGCAACTTGACAGGAAGCTCCAACACCAAAGGTCTGTCCTGTATCGCTTCTGAGAATCCAGTTTCCCTTAAATGTGCCACCGTAATTTGGTGCCACCAGGTTGACAGACAAATCAACCGTCTGTCCTGGAGCTACATTATACGGAAGAGAAATTGCCGATGGACCTGACATTTGGTTCCCGTTCGAAAACACCAGTTGATAACCTGTAGTCCAGGTTACGTTTCCGGAATTACGAATTCGCCATGTTTTCGTAAACGCGGTTCCCGGCGCAATATACGTCTTGTCAGGAATCGTTACATCGCTCACAAAAGATCCGCATAACGAAGGTGCCGGTCTGTAGCAATTCCATCCATAACACGGATTGGGATATCCGCAATTCCAGGAACTTCCACTCCAGCAATTCTGATTCCAAGGATCCGGATTGTTGTGATGCGGATATTGCCACCATTGGTCGCCATCGGCTGAAACCATTCCCGCTGTAGCGAAGGAAATCAGTACCACAGAAAGAAGCGCCAAAACGAATTTCTTTTTCATAAATACCTCCTTTTTAAAAATTTTCAGCCCGATATTTATCTGAATACTTCCTATCGTGCAAGTTCTGTACTTATTTTCAAAATTGGTGTTTTATCACTGAAAAAACTTGCCTTTTTATGCAAACGATGCGTTTTTCTATTATTAGTACGCTGGATCAAGAAAATAGTTTCCCGACCAAAAATCAACCGTTCAAAAAAATTAAAAAATATTTTAGGAAGCAGTAATTCAAAAGATCGGGCGGATTCTTTGGTGTTGTGATTTTTTTCCAGAATATTTCAAATAGCAATTCTATATTTCGAATTATTGACAAAGAGTAACTGATTCTCTGAATAATTCTGTTGATTCATCAAAATTTTCAAATGAGAGAATCCAGATTGAGTAAATTGCCATTTCTGATTGAATAAATAGAAAAACCGTTCTTTCCTTTTGAAAAGAAGAACGGTTTCACACTGTAACGGATGCTGATGATACTGCTGAAAAACCTAATTTCCTTTTAGGTCGAATTACATCTGCATAAAAATGATTAACAAAATATCATCTGTATATTATTTTCTTGAAAAAAGCGGAGTTCTCAGACTGCAACAGGATGCGGCATTCCATAAAGCTGGTCTCGAACTTGATTAAATTGTCTGCGAAATCGGTTATCGCTTTCTAACAGACTGGCAATTTTTTCACATCCGTGAATCACCGTGGAATGATCGCGGCCGCCCAAAGCCTGTCCGATTTGCGGCAGAGAGACATTTTCTTCCTCGCGCATTAAGTACATCACGACTTGTCGTGATAGGGATACATCTCGGCTTCTGTCTCGGCTCATGATTTTTTCCGGATCAACACCGAACGTTTTTGCAACAGCATTAACAATATCGCTGGTCTGTAATCCAGCATGGGCAGGAATCATATCCGCAAGAGACATCAACACCAAATCTTTGTCTAATGGCCGTTTGCAAAGGTCTGAAACCGCCAAAATCCTGGTCAAAGCTCCCTCTAATTCGCGAATGTTGGATTGGATTCCTTTGGCAATCAACTCCAATACATCCATCGGTATTTTTCGATTAATCCGTTCTGCCTTTGAAGCAAGAATAGCGATTCGCGTCTCAATATCCGGAGGTTGAATATCTACCGTCAATCCCCATTCAAAACGTGAACGCATCCGTTCATCCAGCGTGGACATGGACTTCGGTGAACGATCGGATGTGATAACGATCTGTTTATCCTGCTGATAAAGTGTATTGAATGTATGAAAAAACTCTTCTTGTGTGCTTTCTTTGCCAATAATAAACTGAATATCATCGATCAATAAAACATCAGCATTGCGGTATTTCTCTCGGAAAGTTGTGTTTTCGTGACGCTGAATGGAATTGATAAAATCATTGGTGAATTCTTCCGAGGAAACGTAGAGAACATTTTTTTCTGTATTTTTTATGATGTGATTTCCGATGGCATGCATCAAGTGAGTCTTCCCCAATCCGACTCCACTGTATAAAAAGAGCGGATTATAGGCAGAAGACGGTATTTCCGCAACTGCACGGCAGGCAGCATGTGCAAAGTTATTCGATGATCCAATGACGAAATTATCAAATGTATAACGAGCATTGATGGTCAAAGTACGACCATAAGGTTTTCCATTCTGAGTCAAATATTCGGTTGTGTTCTTTATCGCAGGCTCAGCGGGCTCGCCATTATCGACGACAAATTTGACTTGCTGAGGCGCTTCAATAATTCCTGACAGTAATCGCACAATTGTTTCGGTCAGACGCTGTTCAAGCCAATCACGTGTAAATGCATTTGGAACACTGATCACAAAAGTATTATTGGTTTGTGAAACAAATTTTGCAGCTCCAAGTAAAGTGGAAAAGGTTTGTCGATCTAGGGACGATTTTAATTGTCCCAGCGTCGCTTCCCAGGCTTTTTCAGCATTAATTTTTTCATCATTATCCATTACTTTTCACTTTTCCGTTCTTTTTGGTCAAAAAAAGCGAATAAAAAATAACATTAAGACGTGTTATCTTAAAGATCTTTCGTTTTCGCTTTTTTTCAAATCGATTATTTTAATCGGTATGGTCAATTCATCCACAGAATGATTTTCTGTATAAGGATAAATAATATTTTAGCATTAAGAACAAGAATAAAATGGATTCTTAAACTTTAAAAAACAGAAACTTTTAAGGTTTAAGAATCTTAAAATTGTTAGTTGAAAGCTATATATTTTCGTGTTTACAAACATGGCTGCCTAACTTTTGCATAATATTTGTCGATCGTGCGTCATAATTCGAATGAAATACCATTTTTTTTATTCGTATATTTATTGGAACACAAATTCTATTTTGGAGATTTTAAAGATCCGAAAATTCAATTATTTTTAATAGAAGAACCAAATTCAAATTTACAAAAATAATGTTCAAATAACACTTGACAAGTGATTTGCCAGTTCGACAGAATAATTTGTCCCACGGTCCCATGGATAAATATGACTCATCGATGCAAAGTACAATCCTCGAATCGGGGTTTTTACATCCGGAATATTAGCAGAATGGTTAAGAAATGGGATCGGCTGTGCATAATACGTCGAAAATTTCCAACAATTCAGAATCCAATCCGCTGAAAATTCCGGATTGATCTTTTGAAACCCCGGAATAAACCGTTGTAATAAATCTCTTTCAGAAAGGGAAAAATATTCGTGTTCTGATTCCAGGTAATCACCTGCATAGATGATCGTTTCTCCATGAAATTTTGAGGAAGGGACAAAATTCGTATGTTCCACCAATGCAAGAAAAGGGAAACCTGCATTTTTCGGGAGATTGTACCAATAATAGCCTTTTGGAGAAAGGGGTCGTTTCAAAGAAACAACCAGGACAACAGCGCCAATACTTTTTAAGGACTGGAGCTGATCCCGATAAGAACCTGTGATTTCTGGCACCAGATCCAAAAATGATTTTGGAGAAGTGGTGATAATTACGCGATCAAAATGAGAGGTCTGATCCTCCGTTTCAACAATCAGGTCGATTTCGCCATTTTTTGAAACAGAGCGAATAGCTGAATTAAAAAGGATGTTTACACCACGCTCTCTTAATTTTGCGGTGAAAGCAGAAAAAAAGCTTTGCATTCCACCGCGATATGTCCCGAGTTGTGTTGTCCGAGAATAGATTCTTGCCCAGAGCCAAGCCATATTTACCTGATGAGCATATTGCTCGCCAAATTTTCCAACCATCATGGGCTCCCACATGGAATGATAAACAGCAGCGCCGGCATATTTTGTCATCCAGGATTCCGCCGTAAATTTTTCCAAACTTTTCCAATTTTTCGTCAGTTTCAGATACAAACCGATGAATCCGAAACGGATTTTATTGATGCCGAAACCCAACCCCGGGTAAAGGATGGCGGCAGGAATGGAATCAAATGGATAGAATTTTCCGTTATAAAACATAACGGTTGTTGGTTTTTTGAATTCGACCTCAGGAAATAAATCTAATTCTTTCATTAATTGCATAAGCGCTGTATCGGTCTTAAACCAATGATGATAGAATTTTTCGACGTAGTTTTCCCATTGAGGCTCCCGAAATCCAGAAGCCAAACCGCCAGGAATGGATTCTTTCTCGAAAATTGTAACGTCATGTCCTTTCTTCTGAAGGTTCCATGCTGTTGTCAGCCCGCACATCCCGGCTCCGATGATAGCAATTCGCATAATGACTCCCTAAATCGATATTTTATAGAATAATTTTACCCGTAGTTTTAACGACACTGAATCCTCGCAACGATCAGTGTTCCGAAATTTAAAAAAATAAACAGTTATTGTGGCGTTTTGCGCGGAGCGTAAAAACATCACAATAACATATTTTCTTTCTCTATTCGAAAAGAATGTCTATATTTTAAATTAATTTGCTGTGTAACAATTCAAAGATTTCGATTAAAATTCAGCGATTCGAAATACAGAGAGGATTTTTTTGTAGTGTTGTTTCTGCGGAAAGCGAAAGAAAAATCACAACAATAATATTTCACTCTCTTTCCGAAAAGCCAATCAATAGCTCGAACCGATGATAAAAAGCCAATTGTATATTTGAAAATGACGCATAATTAAAACAGGAGCGTGTGTATATTTTGGGATCATTAAAGAAAATTCCATTTATATTGGTTCACTTGAATCAGGAAATACCCTTGGCTAAAGAATTGGAGATAATTGAGAGCACAGGCACAATTCCCTATTGCATAATTTTTTTAACAAAATTAAAGGAGAAAATTCCCACGGATCTGTCAATTCCAGCTGTTTGGGCAGATGAGAAAAATATCAGTAAAAGAATTAGCGAAACCGTTCTGAATATCCGTCATTCATCCATCGATTTCGATCAGATTATTATTTACAAAGATGACACTTCCGCAAATGAACATGACATTCTTCAGGGTATCTATTTTTCCGTCTATGAACCGGAAGCATTTCACATCATCGAGAGAGAAATATCAATTCAAAAACAACCGCGAACTTTGATGTGGATGACTGAAAAAATCTTCGGGACACGCCTGGATGAACCGGATCCATATTTATGGATCGTACCAAAAAAAGCTGTCATGGTTCTATCGGAAAAAAGTAACGGCTCAGGTTTCTTTCCACTAACATGGCTGAATATATGTCATAAAGAGAATATTCCTATCCGAGTATCATTTTTGGATAAAACCACAGAAAGATATCATGGACATCGTTTTATTAACCAGTACCTGGTGCTATTTTATTCCCTGGGGCTTTTCTTTCGATATCTATTAAGCGCCTCTGTCGGTTTAATTGCTGACAATGCAATGTTTGTTTTTCTGAATATGTTAGGGCAAAACCACTTATGTTCCTTAATTTTTGCAAGAATATTTTCAATGCTGATAAATTATTCACTCCTGCGAATTATCGTTTTCAGAGAAAAAAGCAATCACTATGATTCTTTAATCCGTTATATTGCACTGGTCATTTTTTCTGGTGCAATCGTTTGGCTTTCCTTGGAGATTGGATCTAAATATCTCGCGATTCCCTCTATTTTTATTAAGATGAGTGTCGAATTCGTTATGTTTTTTTTCAATTATTTCGTGTCAAAGAAATTTGTTTTTGCCAAAAAGATTCACTTTCCTGAATAATTTAAAAAAGTCTTTTCAGAACGAATAGGAAAACCAATCCAAAACATTGGGTACCTGATCAGCACAAAACCAAGTAATCCTCTGCATATTTCAAATTGCTGAGCACAATCTGAGGTTTGTGAATTCTTTGCTGTATTTTATAATTACTGCATGACACGAAAGAAATATGCGGATGAATTAACCGAAGAAGAACTGCGATACCGTCTGATGCAAAAAAAAGTTCTTGGACGAGAGGCAAGAATCGCTTCCTATAGGGCATCAGGACGTACGGTCGATGAAGAAAACGCTCCTATCAACGAAGAGCTGAAATGGAAACCGGAAGGAGAGGTTCTGGAAAAGATGCCTTTAATTCCTCCGATTAGAAAATTCGACAAAATTTTGCTTTTCATTGAAATCGCAGCCGTTATTGGAATCGTAGTCATGCTGATTATCGGCACGCAGATACTGACAGACATTAATCAGGAGGCATCCAGGGCAATGGTTCTGCCGACATTGACGCCGACGCCGCTGATCCAGGCAATTGTACTTCCCGGTGGTCATACACCCCCGGATGCAAGCGGTAAAACATCGTTCAATCAGAATGAAATTCCCGAACATCTGAGAGATATTGTTGACTCAGTTCAACCGTCACCGATCCCTGACCTATCTGGAGAGCAAATTGTCCGTATCAGAATTCCTGCCATCGAAGTGGATGCTCCGATTATCCAGGGGGATGATTGGGAATCGTTGAAAAAAGGTGTAGGTCTCAACAGTTACAGCGCCAAGGCAGGAAAACCAGGCAATATTATCTTATCCGGACATAACGATATTTTCGGACAGGTATTCCGAAAACTGGATCAATTAAAAACAGGTGATGAAATTATTATCTTAACGGAAAAAATGACTTATACTTATAACGTTCAGGGAACACAGATTGTACAACCAACGCAAGTTGAGGTGTTAGCCCAAACATCAAACGCAACGATAACACTGATTTCCTGTTATCCTTTTCTTGTCGATAATCAAAGAATCGTCGTGACAGGAAAACTCAGAGATTAGGTGAATTTATTGGAGGTTTTTTATGGAAAAGAAACAAAAAAGAAAAGTCAGCGCCTCAATGGAAATGAAAAAAGATATGCCGGCAATTGCCAAAGCAGGTTCTTCAGATTTCAATCCTGATTATACATATGTGGTTAAGGATTTGAAAAAGATCGGATTGATGGCATTAGTTTTCATCGCATTTCTGATCGTTTTATCATTTATTATATAAATTCGAATCTTTTTTTGTCGCTTTCCGGCAGCGATTCGAAATTTGGCAAGGAATAATTGTTATCGTGTTTTTTACGCTCTGCAAGAAAACAACATGATAACGAATTTATTTTTTTTAATGACTTGTCCAAATTTCGGAACACGAACCTCCAGATACAGATTATTCTACAGTTGATTTGAGCTTTTGAATAAAGGTTCTCTGCAATCCAGACTCGCTGAAAAAAGAAGAAAAAAGATCAGTAATTATTTTTTATCAACATAAACGCCAAATATATGGCGAATTAAATGACAGACAACGCTTTCTTTTCGGTTTTTCTGAATAAATAACGAGAAGAAATGTGTTGATTTGTTTACTTTTTTATATTCATGGTTACCCTTTTCAGAGGAAAAACTCAGCAATTCGAAATATGGATTGACTTTTCGAATAAAGAAAGAAATTTGTTGTTCTGATGGTTTTGCGCGAAGCATAAAACCATCAGAACAACAACATACTCTTTTTATAATTCGAATTACTGGGAAAAACCTGAAAGCGGGTATTTTTTATATTCATGCATCAAGAGTTTATTCATGGGATTAAATTTTAAACCGATTCCGGCGGATGTTTCTCCTGTGGTTCTGGCTGCTCAGGCAAAATCACAGCCCCTTTCCATCTCGGATTTCCAAATTGATCTGAAGACTCGGACTAAGGAGCTATTATTTCCGGATGCATATTTGCTGGAATTTTTCCATTGTTCACGGGAAGGTTTGTACGAAATAGCTTTGAACAGTTTCGTTCAGAAAGAGGTTTTAATTTGTGTTAATGGACCGCTTTCAAAACAATGGCTGGATATCAGCAAGAATATGGAAATCAATGTTTCAATTTTTGATGCAAATTATGGAAATGTTTTTTCTCTCGCCCAATTTGAAAAAAGAATCATGGAACAGGATTTTGATGCTGTCTGCCTGGTGGAAATTGATCCATACGCCGGCATATATAATGACATTCCAGCGCTTTCAGCGATAATTCGCAAAAACTCGCCAGAAACGATCATCATAGCAGACTGCTCCTCAAGTATAACCAGCGTTCAACCATTAAAATTTGGATTGGAAATTGATGTCATGCTGGCATGCAGTGAGATATCGCTGGGACTTCCACCGGGGTTCGGAATGATCGCTCTGGATGAACATGCAAATTTTAAGGCGCTGGGAAATCCAGGTAAAGGATGGTATTTGAATCTGAACAGACAGCTGCTGATGCGAGATAATTCAATCACTTCACCCATTCCTTATCCGTTGCTGTATGCTCTGGAAAGACAATTGGAAGAAATTCAGTATGAAGGAATTGAACAAAGAATTCAGCGGATTGAACACCTTTCAGAATTGGTAAAAACATGGGCAGTATCAAAAGGTTTTCAACTCTTAGCAGACCCGCAATCCTCATCCCCGAATTTTTCCGTTCTACAAACGCTTCCTCAATTCACTCCGGCAGACCTGATCGGTTTCTTAGACGGGTATGGTATATCCATCGGAAGTTGCCCCGGTGAAATGAAAGATACTTTTTTCGTTATAGCGCACATGAACAGTGCGACTGAAAAAGACATGGAACATTTATTCTTTGCTATGAACCGATTTCTGGCTGATTACGATACGAGAAGATCCATTCCAAAATCGAGTTGGTACAATTCAGGCAAAATATTCCGTTGAACCTAATTTTTTCTCCGCAGATATTCCGCAATCGTTCTAAGAAAAATCAGCTTTAATCTGCGATACAGCAGTTGCAGCCCCCATGAGCACACCCGGAATCGAAGGCCCTGGATGCGTTCCTGCACCCACTAAATACAGATTTCGGATATCTTTGCATCGATTGGGAAATCTGTGGTCATTTTTTTTTGCAGAACCCGGCATTGCTGAAAATGCAGCGCCAAGATAGGATCTATTCTCAGTCCACATTCTGACTGGATCTGAATAATCTTCAAAAAGAATATGCTTTCGAAGATCTGTCACAAAATAATCCTGAATCAACTCCAATACATGAGTCCGAAACAGGTAGGACTCCCTCTCCCATGAAATGTCGCTTGCCAGATTCGGAACCGGAATGACGACAGACAATGCTTCAAATCCATGCGGAGCGGCATATAAATCGGTTTTAGCAGGAATTTTCAAGAGAAAAAAGGGATCAGAAGACAATGTTTTTCGATTAAACAAATCTGAAAGAAACGCATCAAAATGATTCGGAAATATAAAATTGCAACCGGCAAGAGAAATTTTTTCTTCAAGCGTACAATCAAGTCCGAGGTGATAGGAAAAAACACTGATTCCCGGATTTTTTGTTTTCGCCTGAGATACTGAAGAATATTTGTTTTTATCGGAATCAATCAGAAAACGAAATGTAGTGAGAGCATCAACATCCGAAATTACAATGTCTGCATGATAAATACTTCCATCAATCAACCGAACACCCGAAACAGTACGATTAAAAATCTGGATTTCTTGAACTTCAGAATTGTATAAAATCTCACCACCTTGTTCAAGAAAAACACTAAGTAATGAATTCAGCACCCTTTTCATTCCGCCGACAGGAATGCTGGCGCCCCAATGCGAGAAAATGGATGGGATTATCCGAAAAAGGGAACCGGATTCTCTCGGATCACCACCTGCTAATAATGGCCAAAAACCAAATACAAGCTGCAATTCTGGCGTTTTATAATATGCTTCTGCAACCTGGAGGGACGATTTTTGATTTTGCAGCTTTTGGGGCAGAAAAGGGAAAAAGGATCGAAGTTGACTGTCCTGAATCGGTTTCGAACAATAGTCAAAGAAGACATCGTTAAAGATTTCTTCATTAGCCTGAAAATATGAAAGCAACGCTCTTTCTTCTTCCTGAGAAAACAGGTTGTTCCATTGTAGCGTTTTTTGAGGATCGCTGAAAAATGCAAACCGTTTTTCCCCTGGAAAAATCGCCTGAAAGACAGGTTCAAAAGGCAGCAAATCAAAATAATCATGCCGATTTTTGCCCGCCTGTTCAAAAAGCTGATCAAAAAGAAATGGTGCGGTAATTACCTCCGCACCATAATTAAAACGAAAACCGTTAATCTCTTTCGTTCGCAGGCAACCGCCTGGAAGCGTATTCTTTTCCAGAATCGTTACCTGATAACCTTCAGATACTAAGCGAATTCCAGCAGCCAGCCCTCCTAAACCCGAACCTATGATAACAATTCGAAGTGGTTTCATTCAGCTTGATCAGTAATTGAGTTTCAGATGACTTGTGCTAAAACATCCAATGCCGCTTTTGCATTATGCATGGTTGCCTGAGAACCCATATGCCCGATTCGGAATATTTTACCTTCCAATGGGCCAAAACTTCCGCCTATCCCCATTCCAAATGATCGAATTTTCTGATTAAACTCAGAAAACGATAATCCGTCGGGGATATATACAGCGGAAACAGAAGGGGACTGGACAGCGTCTTCTTTTGGAAAAAGTCGATAACCAAGTTCACATACAGTTTTCCGTATATATTCTGCAACTTGTATGTGCCTGGAAAAGACTTCTTCATATCCTTCGTCTGCCAATTCATCCAGAACAGCATCCATTGCAGCAATTCCATTCCAATCCGGTGTATTCGGGTGACATTTTGATTCGTTCAAACGATACCAGGGGAGAAAAGCTTCGTAGCCTTCATAGGCTGTCTTTCGGATGACATCCCATGCCGAATCACTGATAGAACAAAAACCAATAGTCGGAGGAAGGGACAAACCTTTCTGAGATCCTCCCATGACAATATCCGCATTCCATTCATCACCCTTTACTGGAGTACACGCGATTGATGAGACAGCGTCGACAATCATGACAGGAACGTGATACTTTTTCTTGATCTGTCCCAATTCAGCTATCGGATTTAGTGTTCCTGAAGGAGTTTCACAATGAACCACTGTGATCACCTTCGGAGAAAAAGTTTTTACAACCGATTCGATTCGGTCAAAATCATGCAGTGTCTCATCAAAGCCAAATTCCAATAAGTTTACGTCGGCTTTAAGACTCTTTGCCATGTCCGCAAAACCAGAACCAAAAAAACCGGTACTGATACATAAGACTCTGTCCCCAGGAAGAATGCAGCTCTTTAATGCACCCCAGAGGATCGACATGGCTTCACCTGACTGAATAATGACTTCATTGGCAGTTCCCATAAGAACTTGAAGTTTCTCACCTACTTTGCGATAGGTGTCGTAAAACTCATCTTCCATGTATCCAGCGCCAAAATCAGCTATTAGTGCTGGAAAAGCAGCCTTGGAAATTCTTACAGGCCCCGGAGTCATCGGAATTTCGTAACGAACCATGATAATCCTGAATTAACCGCAGCTATGTTCATCACCGCATCCGCCACAACACGAACAATCGTGTTGATGCAGACCGGATTCCAGTTCATGCGCACTTGCAGGACGAATTCCAACGATTTCCGTATCAAATTTTAATAATTTTCCAGCCATGGGGTGATTCAAATCAACACGGACAACTGAATCATCAAAACTGTGAATATATCCGGTAAAAACCTGATCTGATTGATCATCCTGTAAATTCAATGAATTCCCTATTACTGGTTCGTATTCTGCCGGAAACAAACTACGTTCTAATTCAACAATTGAATCATCCATCCGTTCGCCATATCCATCTGCCGGGTCAACCAGGATGGTCTTTTTATCGCCAACTTTCAAACCGGTTAATTCTCTTTCCAAACCCGGGATGATATATCCTTGTCCATGAATATAATCCAGTGGATCTGAAGCATCTGCTGAATCAGCAATTTCATCATCCACATATAACACATAAGCAAGGCTGACCACCATATTGTCGTCTACCAATAAACTTTCATCCATTTTAATTTTCTCCAAATTCTAAATCTATTCTTTTTTATGAAGGTCATCCCTTTTTTTCTTTGCTCTGAACAACATAAGACCGGCGACAAAAATACCGGCAAGCCATCCATATGGAGGTAAAAGCATTTGAAATGCAAACCCAAATGCCATCACTGTACCAGCGCAAAGAAGCCAATCGATCCATTCCATAATACTATCTATTATACCTGACGATAGTTTCAGGAAATTTAACCTGCTATCCGAAATGTGAGCAATTCGAAATATCGGGAGAATTTTTTATTGTTGCAATGATTTATGTCAACCAGAATTTCAAAATATGGAAAAGTCTTGTTAGCAAAGAGGAGAATTTTGTTGAAGTGTCATTTCCCATGAAACGTGAATCGATACTTCAATCATTTTTTATTCTTCTAAAACCGATATGAAACGGAATCTTTTTATTTACGGAATCGCTCAATAAATTCATGAGTCATTCGCATACCATCTTCCAAATGCACATTCGGTTTAAAACCAAGTAGCGTCTTTGCTTGTGTAATATCCGCACACATTCGGTCGGGTCCGCCGGGACGACGTTGATTGTAAACAACTTCCGGAGATCCATTCGTGATTTTCTTGGCAAGACTTAATACTTCGTTGACAGATGTTTCTGTGCCACTTCCGACGTTGATCACCAATTCTACAGGCTTGTCAATTCTTGAGGCAGCTACCAATGCTTCCACAACATCGTCAATATAAATAAAGTCCCGAGTTTTATTTCCATCGCCATGGATCACGATCGTACCCATGGAAGCCGCCTGTTTGAGAAATGTCGGAATGACCGGAGCATGTGCAAAAGAAAATTTTTGGCCAGGTCCATATGCGTTGAAAATCCGCAGACATACCGCTTCCAATCCCCATAACCTGCCGATTGTATTGATGTAATATTCAGATGCCAGTTTCGAAACAGCATATGGAGAAGCAGGTTTTGGTTTTGCAGTCTCTTTCAGCGGTTGTTCATCTTGTATGCCATAAATTGCGCCGGATGATGCAAATACCATACGATTGATACCGACATCCCGCATGGCTTCAAGGAGTGTTACCGTTCCACCAACATTGATTTTTTCGTATTCACGCGGATAGAGAATGGAATCAGGAACAATCACTTTTGCTGCCAGGTGAAAAACACAATCGACTCCTTGCAGTAATTCCCATAGTTTTTTTTGATCATTAATTTTAGCTTCCGTAAGTTTTACTTCAGGCATCAGCCCGGATGGATTGCCTGCTGAAAAATCGTCCAATCCAATCACTTCATAACCGTCTTTAATCAAGCGATTCGAAAGTGAAGTGCCTATAAAACCCGCAGCTCCTGTTACCAATACTTTCAAAGGACTACTCCTGATCATTCGGATGATATCTGGAAAACTTTACCTATTGTACCAATAATTTCGAGTTTCGGTTTTATACACAACAATTTGAAATATCGGGAGAATTTTTTGTTGTTGCGATGTTTTTGAAGGGAGCACAATACAACAATAAAATTTCACTTTTTCAATTAAAGGTTTTACCAAATTTATGAATACTGAATGGAATATTGATAAAAAACATTTTTCACTGGATTACCATAGTGATTTGATGTTCTTAATAATTTCAGGCCAGATAAACTCTTTTTGTATCAGATTTTGCAAATTGGAACCTAACCGTTGCCTTTCCGAACTGTTACGAATCAGAAATTCCAGTTTTATGCGCAATTGTTCGGGAGAACCGGATTCCACAAATAAACCAGTGATATCATCAAAAATGACATCACGGATTCCCCCTGAATCAACTGTGATAACCGGAATCCCGGAAAAACCTGCTTCAAGAATGACTGTGGGTAATCCTTCAGGATAGGTTGTAGGCAGACAAAAAATTTGACTTTCAGCGAATAACGATAATAATTCTGAATGTGAAATTTGTCCCAGAATATGGATGTGAGAATTCACCCGCCAAGAATCCAATAGCTCCATATCCCCTGCGCCGGCAATAAAAAGATGGACATTGTCAGAATCGATTTGATTAAAAGCCTGCAGCAGATCGAGAATACCTTTTTCTTTCAGAATTCGTCCTGCAAAGACAATGAGAATCGCCTGGGATGGAATGTTATATTTTTCACGGAAAAATGGCTGCAGTTCCTGAAAATCCACCGGATTCACTCCATTATGAATAACACCTTTTCCTGAGATACCGAAATGTTGGAGCCAGTCAAGGCTGGCTTGAGAAACGCCATAGTAATTTTTGCAATAACGTTTCAGACCGAAGGTAATGCCATGTTCATACAATTTCCAAAGTCGATTCATGAAACCTTTTCCAAATTGGATATGTCCGGTTCCATGTTCGATCAAAAAAAATGGGATCTTCTTTTCAGACAAAATACGGGCAGCTTGAAAACTTAACGGATATAAGCGAGTTTGAATGATCGCAAAATCTACTTGATTCGATTGAAAAAATGATCGTAACAGATTGCCGGTGATCGGTCTGGGTATTGGAAGTCTGCCGCAAAACATAGAATAACAAGGCAGGTATTGCACGGTTAATCGGCCATGCCGAGTATCCTGCGGGATGGATTCTGTATTAAGACATAAAACAGTCACTTTGCATTCAGCGGCAAGAGATTTTGCCAGGGATTGTGTAAATTGTTCAACACCTCCAAGATGCGGTAAATAGAGGGATGAAACAATAACAATATGACGGAATTCCTTCATGTTGTTTTCCAAATTACAACAGCTTTTCGCATTTTTCAATATGTTTTTCTTATAATAAATTCCGAATTACCATAACTACCTTTCCCATAATGTGGACCTGTTCAGGATTATCGATATAGATCGGTCCCATCGTGGGATTAGCAGGCTGAAGGCGAATACGATCGCCTTCATGATAGAAATATTTTAAGGTGGTTTCGTCATTATTAGATAACCAGACTGCAACCATATCCCCATTGACTGCTGCAGTTGCCTGCCGAAAGATAACTTTATCCCCGTCATTGATCATTGCATCAATCATTGAATCACCGGAGACTTCCAGTACAAACAGTTCGGAATCTTTTTCATTCAGCGGGATCATCTTCCGCGGTATTTCAATGTAACTTTCTGCGTCAAAATACGCCAGATCAGAGTTCGGAACCGGAATCGGAGCGCTTGCAACGATTCTACCCAAAACCGGAAATCGCAACACTTCCTGTTTTGAATATGAAACCGATTGGGGCTTGTTTTTTTTATTTTCAAAAGACCTGACAATTCGGATACTGCGAGATACATGTTCATCCCGTTCTAAATATCCCATCTCAACCAGCTGACGAACATAGTAATCAACCAAAGATGTCGAATTCACTCCGATAAAATTTCCAATTTCCCGGATTGAAGGAGAATACTGATTTTTTTGCTGATAGTCCTGAAGGAATTTCATGATTCGCTCATGTCGTTCATTCATTAACTTCCCTTTTCTTGCCATTTTTACCTCCCAGGAACCAGAATTAAAACGAAATGAACAAAATTTTCTATTTGTTCTAAAATAACTATAACAGAACAATTGTTCGCAGTCAAGCCCACCCAAAATCAGCAATTTGAAATATGAAGAGAATTACTTGTTGTTCAGTTGGTTTGTATTTCGAATTTCGGGGCAAAAAGAATCTTCATCAAATCTTCACATCTTCTTCATTCCTTTTTCAAGACTGGTCGATAACATCATTATTGAAAGTGAAATAAAACGAAAAATAAATATTAAGGAGATATATCATGAAAACAAATAAAATTTTATTATTGACACTGATGCTGATCATCATTCTTTCTGTTACAAGTATTGTGAGCGCCCGTCCATCGAATCCAAATAGTCAAAGTTTTGGAAATCAGAATCAACAGGGCTTTGGAAATCAAACGCAAAAGAATTTTGGTTTTTCAAACGGACAAAATAATATGATGGGAAATCAGACCCAACAAAATTTCGGTTACACAAACAGACAGAACAATATGATGGGAAACCAGAACACACCCGGAACCGGTGATGGCGTTTTCCATGATGAACGAATCGCATATTTTGCAGAGAAACTTGGAATCTCAGAAGAGGATTTGAATACTCAATTGGAAAACGGAAAAACTTTATCCCAAATTGCGGATGAATCCGGTCTGACCATCGAACAATTCCAGGATATCATGACAGAAATGAGAGATCAATTCTCCGGCAGAAACACAATGAATTCTCAATCTGGAAACCGAATGGGAAATCAGATGAATCAAAACGGCGGGGGAAATCGTATGCAGAATTATAAGAATTGCCCGATCAATAATGATTGTCCCTATAACGACAATGACGAGTAAATTCAAGAACCATCAAACTTAAGGTTTTGAGTGTTGAATGATCCCGGAAATTCGAGAAAGTTCAACACTCTTTTATGTCGCGCAGAATTTCTCCGTAATGGTTTCCAGCAATTCCTGCAAAAATAGAATTCTATTTTCGCAGGAATTGCTGCTGTCGAATAACAATTTTTTTTGTGAATGGATTTGAAAAACAAGTCAATATTTTATATTATTAATCAATCAACGCAACGATTGCATAAGGACGAAGGTATGAGAGAGAGAATTTTAGTGGTCGATGATGAACCTCAAATTGTCGCAATTCTGAAAGCATATTTGGAAAATGCTGATTTTTTCGTCTCAACTGCTTCGGATGGGAAAGCCGCTCTTTTAAAATTTCAAAGCGAAAAACCCGATTTCATTATTCTCGATTTGAATCTCCCCTATATCAACGGAATTGACTTATGCAAAATGATCCGAAAAGAATCCAATGTCCCGATTCTCATGTTGACGGCGAGAGTTGAGGAGATGGATCGGCTGATTGGATTGGAATTAGGCGCTGACGATTATGTCACAAAACCCTTCAGCCCGCGCGAAGTGACAGCACGTGTGAAGACAATTCTTCGAAGAACAAATATCGAAGCTTCGAAGCCAAGCCAGATTCGTGTCGGAGATCTGATAATCGATACTGACCAGCATATTGTTGAAGTAGCCGGACGTACTGTGGATTTGACTCCCACAGAATTTGATATTTTAACAGTACTGGCAAGCCAGCCGAAACGTGTCCTGAGCCGTCTGCAAATTATGGAACAATCGCAAGGAAGTGCATTCGAAGGATATGAACGCACCATCGATGCGCACATCAAGAATATCCGGATGAAATTGGAGAAAAATCCCAAAAAGCCTGCGTATATCAAGACAGTTTTTGGTATTGGATATAAATTTGAAGAAGGCGGCGATGCGGAATAGTCTGATTGTCAAACTACTTGGAGCATTTTTATTTGTTATTGCCATCGGCGGAGCTGTGATTTTCACATTAATGCCAAAAGGAATTCATAACGCTTTCCAATATTATTCGAATCGCAGCAGTCAAATGTATGCCAACCGCTTGATACCGGTTTTATCGGCTTACTATGAATCCTATCAATCCTGGGACAACGTGGAAACTGATTTATTCTCAACAGAAAGCGATCTGGCTAAACCCGGGATGGGCGGATATGGCATGGGAAAGAACCAGAACTGGAATGAGAATCGCCAGGGGAATGGTTCGATTGCTGTTGGAATGAGCTCAATGGAATTCAGAATCATCCTTGCCGATAATAAAGGCATTGTCGTTATGGATTCCCAAAAAGAAATGAACGGTAATCAAATTTCTAAATCCGACCTGCAGCTTGGTTTACCCGTCAATGCTCAGGATCAACAAGTCGGTACTTTACTGGTCAGTCCCTTCATAAATCAGCAGCAGAATTCTCTGACAGAAGATTTTTACTCTTCTATGAACAAAGCGATTATCAGCTCGGCGGGAATTGCCGGAGCAATTGCAATCCTGCTAGGCAGTATTCTTTTCCTGCAAATAATCTCTCCAATTCGGAAATTAAAAGCCGCGGCAATGAAAATTTCAGGGGGTGATTTAAACCAGCGAGTTGATATTCGAACACAGGACGAATTCGGAGAATTGGGAAAAACTTTCAATAAAATGGCAGAAAGTCTTTTAACTGCAGAAGTCCAAAGACGCCATCTGACTGCTGACATCGCACATGAATTACGCACACCGCTGACCGCTATGCAGGGTACTCTGGAGGGCATCCAGGATGGCATTCTGCCTTTTTCTAAAGAGCAGATCGCCGTTCTCTATTCGGAAACACTTCTTTTGAATCGGTTGGTAAACGATTTACGGTTGATCTCGTTATCCGAAACAGGGCAATTGAAGCTTGATTTCTCCGAGATTAATATCGAAGAACTGGTCAAACAAGTTATTGATCAAATAAAACCGCAGGCAGATCAAAAAGGAATCACAATCATCAATGATTTTCAAGGAGAAACGACGCTTACTGCAGACGCTGATCGAATCAAACAGGTTTTAATGAATCTGATTCGGAATTCATTGAAATACACATTAGAAGGCGGAATGATTTCAATCCAAGTTAAATCGGATATTCAACAGAACAATTGCGAGATTGTTGTTCAGGATACGGGATCCGGTGTAGATCCGGTTGACCTCCCATATATTTTTGACCGATTTTATCGAGGAGATGAATCACGTAACCGAAGCAGCGGAGGTTCAGGTCTTGGATTGGCTATCGTAAAAAATCTGGTTGAAGCTCATGGCGGGAAGGTTTGGGCAGAAAGCCCAATTTTTCATGATCAAAATCAAACCGGTTATGGAACCCGAATTGTCCTCACACTGCCCCTTTTACGTACGGATCAAACTGCCCGAGACGTTACTGTCCTCAAATGAACGATTCAAGTAAATCTCGAAAACTCGGTTATTTGAAAAAAGAGAAGAATAAATTGTGATCTGCTGTTTATGCGTTTCTCAGACTGACACCACAACCACAATATTTCATGTTTCTCTCAAAAGGCTTTTCCAGAATTTACATTACAGCTCTTTACTCAGTAATACAAAGGGAGGATTTTTTTTATCGTTATGATAGATTCAAATTTCAGATCTAACTTTCGGATTACTGCTCTTTAATCAGCAATTTGAAAGATGGAGTGACTTTTCGCATACAGAATTCTTTTCATATTTCAAATTACTGCTCTTTAATAAATATGATGGTTCGCGTTATAATCCAATTCATGAGTAAAAAAAGCAAATTACCAAAAATGACATTATCGATCATCTTTCTCATTGCCATTTTTTTTTGCATACCAAAAATAAGTTGTTCAGCCCAGGACGCGAATTCATTAATATCAGAAGTGAATGCCCTGCGAGCTGCCAACGGTTTAGCTGCATACACAGTGGATCCTGCACTTTCGGCTTCTGCCCAGGCGCATAGCGAATATCAGGCATCTATCAATACCTCCACACACAACCGTGCCGATGGCTCCGGAATTCCAGCCAGATCAGAAAATGTCTGTGCAGGACAAAACATTGCCGCTTCCTATTGTGTAAAACAGATGTGGACGGATCAACTCCATTTATATACCATGATCGGATTGGACAGTGGAACAGTTGGGGCAGGTATGGCAGTAGGAACTGATGGAACCAGGTATTACACACTGCAAGTCAACAGCTCTGGAAATGATACCAACCTGGATAAGAAAAGCGCCTCTACCGTAATTGCTCCCAATATAAACGCCGGTTCAAGTTTCATTGACATTCAGGCCGCGCCTGTCCAACCCGGTGAATTTGCCACCAGTACGCCTGAATTGGACGGATCAGTCTATCACACAGTGCAAGTCAACGAAACACTTTGGACAATTGCCATAAATTATGGGACAACCATAGCAAAATTGCAGGAATTGAACGGCATGTCTCCCGATGACACCAGTGTAGTTGCAGGTCGGCGAATCCTGATTTTTTACGGAGGGACTCCAGTTGCCGACACTTTGACTCCTACAGTGACTCCTCCTCCTGTCACAAACACACCAAAACCAACCTCTACAATCACCATGACACTGCCGCCGTTGGCATCTTTAACCCCGACCATTACATCAACACCTACACCTTCTCCATTGATCGGGCATATCAGTTTTTTTGATACACCAGGCGCTCGTAAATTTGGTTTTATGCTCACAATCATTTGCGGAATCGGTCTTCTCCTGACCATCTTTTACGGTTTTTATCGTACATGAGAAAAAGTCGTGCTTTTCTTACCGAAATTCTGATGTCAGTAACTGTCTTTTTTGTTGCTGCAAACACACAAACTGATGCAAATTCGATCACAGCAACAGCCATCCAAGAATCCATTAACCACACAAGCACTACCACAGCCACTCCCGTGAGTGAACAAGAAAAAGCAATCCAATCGATTTTCAGCCAAATCAATATGTTACGGGCTGAAAAAAAAGCTCCGATGCTCATTTTCGATAAAAATTTATCCATGGCAGCACAAAACTTTGCCGCCTATCTTTTGAAAATCGGAAAATTAACCGAAGAGGGACCGAAGAGAGAAACGGTTCAGACAAGGGCAATCGATGTCGGTTATGGAGGAGGAGCGCCTTTTTCTGTCAGCCAAAATGTGGCAATGATTTGGGTTGATACAACACCAGAATATTTAATTCATTCAATTTGGAAATCTGATCCGAAAAGTATCCAAAAATTATTGGATATGAAGGGACAGCATATCGGAATTGGTGTTGCAGATGAACGGAATCGTCGTTTTGTTGTCGTGATGGTCGGCTATCTCCTGGATGGCTCCATTCAGTACACACCGCTGCCAACTTATGATTTTCGAACGCCGAAACCGATTATCTCAACAACACCCTCGCTAATTCCTCTGATGACTGCGACAAGACAACCTGACGGTTCGGTTGTTCATGAAATTACCAGCGGTCAGACGTTGTCAGAAATCGCTTACGCTTATAAAGTTGACTGGAATACCATTGCAGTATTAAATCACCTGGATCTTGAGAATCCGGTCATTTATGAAGGGAAAGAACTCATTATTGAGCCAACCTACACAATTACTCCAACGCCAACAATCACGGATACACCGCGTCCTCCAACACGCACGCCCCGACCTACCTATACAATAAATTTCAATCCCTCACCTTCCCTGGAGCAGCCCACGCCAGAAGAAACCAAAATTGGTTTTTCAACAGTACTTAATCAGATGGAATCCTACCGTCAAACAATTGGACTGACTCTGATACTATTAAGCGTGTTGGGACTGGTATTCACCTTTATTCGCAAATAATCTCCCTGCTGTTTCCGGTTTATCCGGCATGAATATTGCAACCCTCTGTTTATATGGAAAATTCGAATAAGACCTATTTCATGCCGATCATTGTGATTCTTGCTGGTGCATTTTTCCAGCTACAAGCTATGGGGCTGCTCGGAACATCGAGCGGAGCATTGATGGAAATCGCTTGGCCTGCAATTTTTATCGCAGCGGGATTGGACTTGTTTTTCGGAGCGAAAAGAATCCTTGGTGCTGCTGTTCTGGTCTTCTCCGGACTGGCAGTTCTTATTTTTAATATCACAGCCGGATCCAGTGAGACTTGGAATGTTTTTATTAATTTTTGGCCATTGCTTTTAATGCTTTTTGGTATCGATATGCTGTTATGCGGAAGGAGTCTGGCTGGAAGTTTGCTGGTAATCATTATCATCGCCATTCTGGTTTATGCCATTTTAGGAGCAAAAGGAATTGTACCGATACCAGATGTTCCGCTTCCTACCAGTTCAGGTATGGCGAAAAGCTATCCGCTGACTACTCCCGGGCCAGGGGGCGTTTCATCCGGTTCCCGATCCCGTCAGATCGATTATTTACTGCCGCAGCAAGCGAATATCACGCTGCGATTTGGCGTCAACTCAGGAAAGTTACAATTAAAAAGTGAAAATCTGGACAATCGCTCACTCACTGGTTCAATCGCATTAGCTTCCAATGAGACATTTTCAGAAGAAATGCTCCAGGATGAATATTCAGTTACTTATACGCTGTCCAGTACTGCGGCAAATCAAAACAAAGACTCAGATGCTTTTTGGAATCTAAAAGTCAGTCAGAGAAAAAACGTTGCTTTATCCTTAAAGATGAACAACGGTTATCAAATCATCGACTTTCGAGGAATAAGTCTCGCAAGCGCTGATATCATGAATAATACCGGCAACATTGATATCATGCTGCCCTATTCATCGCAAATACCGATTAACCTCCAATCAGCTAATGGTACCATTCGAATTTTCATTCCAGAGGGCACAGCGGTTTATTGCACATACTCTGGAGAAAATACAACAGTCACATATCCGGAAAACTATATGCAGTCCGGTAATGAAATATATCCAATGGAAATGACTGGGCCAGTTGTCCCGGTTAATATTCGGCTTTCAAATGGAACGATTAAACTTGTAACAGCCCGTAACTGATTAGTTCATAGAACAAATAACAAATCGGCATTGCCCAGAAAACCGTGTCAAAACGGTCAAAGAAACCGCCATGACCTGGAATGATATTGGAAGAATCTTTAATGTCGAATGTCCGTTTGATCATGCTCTCGCCAAAATCCCCCATGGAGGCAAAGGCAGATAAGATGAAAGCCAAAATCAGGACCTGGTTCCTGGTCAGCATATTTGAGATTGCCGGAAAAGCAATATGCAATAAACACGCTGTCAGTAAAGCTGTCAGAATTCCGCCCAGATACCCTTCCCAGGATTTCTGCGGGCTGACTTTGGGCAGCATATGATGCTTGCCAAATTTCTTACCAACGAATAAAGCTCCTGTATCGTTCATCCATACTATCAATAGACAAAGGGTCAGCCACCAAAACCCGTTATCAACCTGACGCAGAGAAATCATGTAACTGCCAAGCCAGCCGATATAGACCAAACCCGTCACCAGGACTGCAAAGCCAAAAGCAGCTCTCGTACTATGATGTTCATAGGCGAAAATACCCCAGATCATCGAAACCATGATGCAGCTTGTCATCATGCGCTGCGAAGCATCAAAACCGATAAAATACCTTGCAGACGCCAGCAGCAGGACCATAACCACCAATAGGGCGATAGGTGTTTTACATTTTTCATCACGGTTATAAATATGACCAAATTCATAAGCCGAGATGCCCAATATCAGGAAGCAGCCAATAAGAAATGGAATGCCGCCCAGATAAACCAGGTACAACAAAATCGGTGCAAGTACGATCACTGAAATAACACGTTTCAGCATAGAATGATCACCTTGCTCATTTATCGTTAATTTTGCCAAAACGTCTGTCCCTTTTTGCATATTCTTGGATTGATTTTATTAATTCTTCACGACTGTAGTCAGGCCATAGCACATCCGGGAATACCCACTCAGAATATGCTGACTGCCAAAGCAGGAAGTTGCTTAAACGTAATTCACCTGATGTTCGGATTACCAAATCCGGATCAGGGATCCCTTTTGTAAACAAATAATCGCTGATCAATGGTTCTGTAATTTGGTCGACAGGAATTCCATCTGCTACAATTTTACGAACAGCATGCATAATTTCATTACGGCTGCCATAATTTAAACCGACAGATAGTGTTAACCGATCGTTTGTCTTCGATTTTTCAACCGCATCATCGATTTTTGCCATCATATCGCTTCCGATCCCTTCTCGTTGTCCGAGATGGATAATCCGCACACCCTGACGGTTCAATTCATCAAATTCATTTACAAAAGCATCATTGAATATCTGATTGAGTCCTCTAACCTCATCTTCAGGTCTTCCCCAATTTTCGGTTGAAAACGCATAGATCGTAAGATACTTGATTCCAAACTCAACACACGCCTTAATAATTCTGCGTAAATTTTCCGTTCCCTGTCTATGACCAGCTAACCGAGGCAATCCGCGTTTTTTTGCCCATCGGCCATTTCCATCCATAATGATAGCAATGTGGCGTGGGATCCGTTCAGGTGGAACATCTAATTTCAACTCAGTCATTGATTTTGATTAAACCTCCATGATTTCTTTCTCTTTATGTCTTCCAACTTCATCAATTTGAGCAATATATTGATCGATTAATTTCTGAATTTTTTCTTCGCCTTTTTTCCGATCATCTTCAGAAATCATTTTTTCTTTTTCAAAATCTTTAATATCTTTAATGACATCTCTGCGGATGTTTCGGATTGCAACACGCGCTTCTTCAAGTCGATTGTTAACAACCTTCATCAAATCTCTTCTGCGCTCCTCGGTCAATGGGGGCAACATCAGGCGAATGGATTTCCCATCATTGCTGGGAGTCAATCCCAACTCTGACGCCTGAATTGATTTTTCCATTGCTTTAATCAGTGAGGATTCAAATGGACGAATTAGAATTGTGCGAGCATCGGGTATGCTGATGGTTGAAACCTGATTAAAAGGTGTCGGCATTCCATAATATTCGACTATCAGCTTTTCGACCAAAGTCGGCGTGGCTCTGCCAGTTCGAATACCCTCCAAATCATCTTCCAATACCTTAATTGCGCTTTTCATTCGATTCTCTGCATCATCTAAAACTTCATTGATCATAAAAACCTCCAAATATTTTTCTTTCAAAACTCATCGCAGATAATGTTTCCATTATACACGCTGCAACACAGTAATTCCTACGAAAATAGAATTCAATTTTCATGATTGGATATGTAATATTTTTCATCCGTTGTTCGAAACATGTATTGAATTATTTGTAGTCATGATGTTTTTGCGCGAAGCATAAAAACACCATAACAACAAGATTTCTCTTTTTTCTATAAAGCTTTTTCTGATTTCAAATTACTGAACACTTGAGTTTTTGATCTCCGTTCCATATCAGGGATTGGAAATCACATAAAAACCATCTGACTGTTGAGAACCGCCGGATGATTCAGGAGCAATAACGCGAAGAGTTTCTGCAGTGGGTTTCGTTTGATTTTCAAATTCGAAATTTTCTACGGGAGACATCTCTATAACCGGATTCTGGTGATTTTCCGCTTGCCAGTTGTTTTGATTCCGGATATAGATATCCAAATCATTAATAAAATTTCTGATTACATCAAAAGATTCCTTAAAATCAGGATCGCTTTCCATCTCTAACAACATGGAACGAAGGGTATCCAGATTAACTGGATCCATCATCTGTTTGATCCGGGAATAGGATCTTCCCATGTCTTCATTCGCCTGATAAGATTCTGCAATCATCTGCAAATATAATTTTTGATAATCTGCATGCAGTGATTTTGGCGTGATATCAACATATCGGGTAGGATTCATCACCCAGGCATAGAACAGACCAATGATCAATCCAATCACCAGTCCGGTTATTAAATAATAAGGTCCCCGCTTTTTATGTTCAACCATTACCGTCACCTTGCTCAAATGGATTCTCAGACGAATTATGGAAGTCCTCATTGGCTGGAACCGTTGGCGTAGAAATGTCCTGATGATTGATTTCGGGAATGTTATATTCGATAAAGATATCTTCCGGTTCAACAGTCTCGTCTTTTTTTCCGCCCACAGCATTATTCAAGTTATATAACAGATCCAAATCGTTTTCAGAATAGCCTAATTTTTCAGCATTGGATATCGCATTAGCCACTGCTTCCTCCGCAGAATTTTCCATTAACCGATCAATGCGAATCATCGTTTGAAACAGGACAGGATTTTCGTGATAGATTTCTGCAGCCATCAGGATATAATCCGCTTTGTAATCCTGGCGTAGATCATAGAAAGTCGCATCAATAAACCGCACAGGATTCACGATCCAGGCATAATAAAGCCCAAGCACAGCACCTGCAACGATCATAATCAAAAACCAGATAATTCGATTTAGCCTCATAAAAATCAGTTCACTTTCTTGGTCTGTCCGAATCAAAATAATTATAGTTTACCCTGTGCTGTTTTTCAAAGACGGCCGGCAGCAATCAGTAATTCGAAATATGGGAATTCGAAGAAACGAAAAAAATTGTCGAAAAAATTAAAGACTTTTATCAGAATGAATGATGAACGACATGAAATTATATGAAACAAGCCAAATGGAATAGATTTATCATTTAAATCTTTGGTGCAAAGTATTTAAAACAATACAACAATAAAGAATTCTTTCCACATTTGGAATTGCTGACGAATTCCGCACTTGATAATTTTTGAAGTTAAAATTTACTATAATAAAATTATTCTTAGGGACATGCTTTCTTCTGATTCCGTAATTCGATTTTTCGAAAGACCGTATGAGAAAAGAAAAAAATTATGAAGAATCCAAGGATAAGCATTTAAATATCCAGACAAACGGGTTGCTGTCCCTCGATTATTTGCTTACAAGAGATTTCGATTTTGCAAATGGTTTTTTAAGATTTGAGGAATACAAGTATGCGCAAAGAACTGATTTCGTGGCAGGAAATCGATCGGCTGATCGATCATCTGATCCCGCAATTTCATACAAATTTTGATGCGATTTTGATGCTGTGCAAAGGAGGAACTATCCCCGGCAGCATCCTATCCGAGGTTTTGGGCATTGAGGATTTACTATTGGTAAAAATTGATTACCCCAAAGAATTTGAAATGGAAACACAGCGCCAGGATCCGCGTTTACTGGCATGGCCAAATATCAAGAACTTTCCAGCCGATTCACAGCTTGCCAATAAGAATATTCTGATTGTCAGTAACGCATGGGGGACCGGCAGATGTCTTTCGACAATCAAAAGCAGAATCAGCGGAGTTCAGGGAATCCCATTCACCTGTGTTCTCCATTTCAATCCAAAAATGAATCTATTTAAAAATGACAAACCTGATTTTTTTGCAGCAATTACGGATGCATGGATCATTTATCCTTGGGAAACCGCAAGAGGAAAGGACTTATTGTTAGCAAATTTTTGCTAAGAAAAAACGGATGATGAATTCTGACCCGCAAATATTAATTTATGATGAGAAATCTTTATTGAGTTTTTTGGACAAACACGAAATAGATTACGAGTACTATGCACATCCTGCTGTATATACCAATGAGCAAGCAGATCTTTATACCAATCACCTAAACGGTTTTTCCGCAAAAAATCTGTTTTTGTCAAATCACAAAGGGAACCGTTTTTTCTTGCTTATCACCCGTTCGGACATGAAAACGGATTTGAAAACGCTGGGTGAACAATTGAATGAATCGAAACTGCGGTTTGGCAGTGAAGAAAAGATGCAGAAGCTTTTGGGAATTACACCTGGCTCGGTCACCCCGTTGGCAGTCATCAATGATACCAGCCGGCAAGTGCAAACCATTTTTTTAAGAGAAGCCTGGGAAGCGGATCGAATTTTCTGTCATCCGCTTGTTAACACTGCCACATTGATTCTTAAACATCAGGGGATTGAAAAGTTCTTAACCGTTACAAACCATGAACCGAAAATCATCTGACTTGAGATGCTTTTCGAGTCGCTGTTTAAGATTTGAAAAATTCGCTTTTACGATTATTTTCAATCAATCTTTTAAACAAAATCGAATATAGTCCAGAGTCATTTGATCCAAAGGGAAGACGTTTTCCGCTCGTTTTCTTGCTCGGATACGGTACTTCAAATTATCACGAACAATTGTTTCTGCTGCCTGAATTAGCCCTTTTATATCCGGTTCCTCCAGTTTTAAATAATCAGCGCCATAAGAAATCACGATACCACCATCTCCGACAACATCTTTCAGTGATCCGGTATCAAAACCCAACACTGGCAAACCGCAAGCCAGAGCTTCGATCACGGAATTTGGACATGCAGTCAATATTTCAGCAGAATAGAAAAATGTCGACTGTGATTCCAATGCAGCAATCTCCTGTTTTGGAAGAACTCCGAGAAAATTTACTTGAACATGAGATGGTAATGCATTGAAAGTCGCTTGAATTCGTTCCCTGGATTGCGGATTGACGTTTCCGGCAATTTGAAGAACGATCGAACAAGGAAATATTTCTGACAAACCCAGAATCATTCGGATAGCAATTTCAATACCGTACTCACTTCCGTGTTCAAGATTCCCTTCAACCATCATAATTTGAATTGAGTGTGAATCCGGTGTCGTTTCAGAAGGTTTAAAATCATCCAGATTGACACCGTTATAAATAATTTTTACTGGTTTCTTTAATACTCCAAATTTTTTGTTCCATCTTTCTTCACAAAATGGGCTTTGATAGATAATGCCGGAAGCAATCCATCTTCGTACAAATGCGATGGAAAGATTGTCGAATTCCGAATGAAGATAATACTTCAATCCTGAATCCACAACCTGATGAATCCAATTCATCCCGTTCAGGCGCTGAATCACGGGAATATTGCATAGACGAGCCCGAAGGAGATATGGAAGATAACGGCGCGGAGCTCCAATGATGAGAAAGGCTCCGATATCCTTCCTTCCGGGATTAAAATGCACTTCAATGCCCGATTTTGCAGCTTCTTCTTGAAATTTCTTCTGAAACGTCCCCGGACCGCCCAAAGAAGTAATTTCAGGCAACATACAAATTGTCTTTTTTTCCATTTACTGCATTCCTTTAAACCAATTCCAGGATTCTTTTAATGAATCAGTCAGATTCCTCGGAGGAGAAAGCCGGAGCTGTATGCGAGCTTTTCTTGATTCATAAAAAAAATAATATCCTGCAAAATGAAACAGATCATTTTCAATATTTCCGACGTTGGATGGATTTTTTTCTCCATTCATAAATTGAAACAAGATTCTGGAGAAACGATTCGATAATGCTAATTTCGGAGATGTGAAGTTTAGGACATCGGACATCAGAAGAAATAATTTCTGGAAAGAAACGTTCGTTCCGCTTAGAAGATATCGTTCTCCTCTTTCCCCATAAGTGACGGATTGTATCAATCCTTCCACAACATCCTGCACATGGATTAAATTAATTCCGCCATCAACATGAAATAACGGAGGATGGTCATGAAACTGTACCAAGAATGAATTCGATTTTCGATAATGGTCACCAGGTCCAATCACAATACAAGGACTGAGAATCACTGTATCCATACCATAGGCGGATGCCAATTGAATTTCTTTTTCTGCTAAATACTTCGACCAGGCATAAGGCCATTTCGCCGCGGAGAAATTCCAGGTATGATCTTCAGAAATCAAAGCCGGTTTTGCTTGCCTGGTATGATTTTTTTCCGGGATCCCCATCGCAAACGATGAGCTGAGGAAGATTACTCGATCAACTTTATTTCGCAAAGCGGATTGGAGAACACGTCTGGTCCCGCCAATATTCACATCCAGAATTCGCTTTCGAATTTTTCCAGAAGCCGTTTGAGCTCCTAAATGAAATACGATTTCAGGTTTATCCGCAAAAGCGTTTTCAACCGAAATATCATCGCACAAATCACCAATGACATGTCGCACAGGAAGATCTTCGATCTGCCGAATAATACTGGTTGACCGATGAAATGCAGTCACCTGATATCCATTTTCACAAAGTCTTCGACATAATGCAGATCCGATAAAACCCGTAGCTCCAGTCACCAATGCTTTCATACTACCTTGTGTCCCGAAATCCTTTCATCAGTAATTCGAAAAATAGACTTGTTATTCTTCGAATTAATCAGAAAATACTTTTTGTTGTGATGGCTTCATGCAAAGCCATCACAACAATAAAGAACCCTCAACATATTTCGAACCATCGTCTTCGAATGGCTGCTTGCTAATAATATTCTGCCCAAATTTTCACCGACTCGATTTTACCGGAAAGTGAATAAACGCTCATGTTAATTTCAGATGCGACATTTCCAATCCATGTTCGAATACCGGCTGGAGTCCCATCCTTTCGATATACAGCAGCCACGATCTTAATGTTCCGGTTGAAAGCATGAATATCAAGATCCGATGCAAAACGGATTTGTATTTTCGCACACAAACCATCGGGAGAGATTTCATAAGAATTGCCCATCGAATCTGCTGCAATGCGAAAAGAATTTTCACGATAGTCAGCCACATCCAGATTCTTGACCTGAAATCGTGTTTCGAAAGGCGCAGATAACTCCGAATTGAACCCTGTAAACAACACGGGGATTTCTTCACCAGGTGAAAGTTGAATCAACGGTGAACCTGAAGATAAAAGCAATTTCTTCCCGCTGCCGTCCGCTACTTCTAATTGCATTCGGAGATTGATTACGGATTGATCCCCCGAATTTTTAATTCGTGACAAACAACTGATTTGATGAAAAAGCTGAGAAATGCATTCCGAACCGTTGTACTGAATATATTTCGAATACATACTCTGAATAAATGTGTCATATTCCGCAGCATTAACTGGCGGAATCACCAATTCATCACCTATCTTTAACAGTGAAAAATCAACTTTCGGATTTGCTGCCTGAATCTGTTCCATGCTCAAACCAAACTGAAAGGCAATTTCCGAAAGTGTATCTCCTTTTTCAACTTCATATATTTGTGTAGCATCATCCCACGCAGTCAAGATGAAGACAACAAGAATAAGGAGGAAAACAGCTCTGTTTTTTACCCTTTTCATGCGATAGATAGTACCATATTTCTAAAAAGTCTTCACATTAAAAGGGTTCTCCCTCAGTAATTCGATGCATAGAACGGTTTTCTGTATGAAAGGAAAAATACTATGTTCTTTTTTCTTCCATATCGTCCGAATTACGGAATTTGGAAATAGAAATTTTAAATAATGAATGGCCTTAAAAACTTAGGGGAAAAATTCCATAGTCCAAAATCAGAATTTCGAAAAAAACAATTTATAAAAAAGATCAGAATGAAATCTCTTCTCTGAGTTCATTCTGGTCTTTTTTGTCTATATATTCTGTTTCGTGCTGGTTTTTCCCGTTTTACTCGAGGAAACCGCTATCAATTCGAAATAGGGATTGACTTTTTCAATTTAGAGTTACTGTGCAATCGCCATTCGTATTCAGGAAGGATTGGCAATAATTACGCGACGGTTCAGATATCCGCCATCCACGGATTCATTTTCGCAAGTGATTAGAACCAGAGAATTCTCCGTAACGACATTTTTCAAATCAGAAAACGCTTCCGGTTTCAGTAAAAGGTTCTGTGAAACCGCATATTGAATCAGATCACCGCCTGGTTTACGAATAAAGATACGGTCATTTTCTTCCATCGTACTCAGCATGGCAAACGGTCCTGCCGTTCCGGTATCAATATGGTTATGCGCTGCGATGACACTCAATCCTTCACCCGGTAATTCAGATCCCTCCAAAAGGCCGGAATTCTCACCCAGCCATTGAACTGCCCAGGTATCACCCTGCTGTGGAACACCCACAATCGACGATATTACATCCAGAGCTGGAATTTCAATTTGGTAATTACCCAAATCCTTATACGCAAGCTCTGTTGGCTGTTGATTCAATAACGTCATCCGATTTGCAGGGAAACCGGTTGGAGGCAGATGAAAATCATGACAGAAGAAATGATCGCATTCAGGATCACCAATTCGATACCAGCTCTCGTCATTCCGGGACAACGGATCAATATCTGCCGGTGAAGATACAGCCGTCTGGTTTACTGCATCGGTTTCGTTTGAAACCGGCTCATCTTGCCCTAATGAAGGATCTTCAAAAAGATAACGAGTGACTTCCTCGTCCGGGTCACGATCGGAAATTTGTGAATAGAGCGGTGCAGTTTCCTCTAAATTGGAAGCAGCGCTGGAGAGAGGAGTCCCTGCAATTTCGCCATCAACCCACCATTTATTGGAGCCTGCATCACTAATCTCAAAGCTCGCATGAACATAATTTTCAAAGAAGGGATACGTAGCTGCATCACCGCAAAGGTTGTTCACCATACCGCGAACAGCGATTTTTGTCTGTGGAGGAATGCGCAGCCACCAGAGTGTGTTTTCTTCGTAGCAGTTATTGCCAAAGGCACGATCTTGATCACAAAACTGATAATTCAAATTGTGATAATCAGCGCCATCCTCGAGAATTGCCCACGCATAATGGCGGAATCCGGAGATTTTACAACCGTCGTATAGATAACTGCAGCCAACACTCCAACGGTTGTTATTCAAATCGATCCAACGTGGGAGTTCGACAACATTGGAATACATTAAATCACTATTTTCAACAATGAAAAAATAATTCATCGAATATGATTTACTTGCCGTCGGATCAATAAAATATCCGCCTTCAATCCGATTATTTTCAGAAACTTCCAAAAATTCCAAAGCTTTGCAGATGGCGCTTTCTTCATATAACGCACCTGCTGAATTTTTCCGTTTGTTATTAATTTGAATATCGAATTGATACAACAGCGAATCAGTCTTGTTCTCTCTGCTGATTTCATGTGAAAAATTGACCACTTTCCCTCTGACAGAAATCACCGAATGGGCTGGCAAATCCAAAACATTATCATCTAAAACGCAAGCCGATCCTCCGTTGGCATCCGCATAATTATCCTGAGTCCATGTCGTATAATTGACATCTTTGCATGTATAGGCACTGTTCTCAACATAATAATATTGATTTTGAACTTTTGCTCTTCGCGGCAGAACCACTGAAGCGCTTTCCGATGATTCGTTTACCAGTAACATATAGAAAAACGCATCTGTGGAACATTTAGCATAAGTGCCTACGGTCGTGTTGTAAGAAAGATAAGCCAGACCAATTTCACCATCTGCACCAGGTTCATCGATGTCATCGATGGCGACAGGATTATCCAATGGCAGCGCGACATCCGAAGGTATTATTGTTTGATCATCTTGTGCTGATACAGGGAAAACCATCAGAACACAGATGGTGATTATTATCCAAAGCAGGTATTTAGAATTTGTTTTCATTTGTCATCATCCTTTTCCGCTGTATACATAATTCTGTATCCAAAGGTTCATTCAATATTGCGCAAGTCCTGTGCCAACCATGATTTCATAACGTGTTTTAAATGAAGCGAGATGCGAACCCGCCAATTCGGATATCTGTATGATCGAGTATTCCTTTATTTATGCTTTGGTTGCATTTACTTTGTCAATTCACGTCAGTCACATTTCATATTTCAAAAATAACGTATTGCTTGACAGAAAAACAAAAGAGCATATAATTTTATGAGTTGATCCTCGATAGCTCAACGGCAGAGCGGGCGGCTGTTAACCGCTAGGTTCCCGGTTCGAATCCAGGTCGAGGAGCAAAAGGAAAGCGTCCTGAATTGTATTTCAGGACGCTTTTTATATATCCAAACTTAAAATGAACGCGTCAAAGAAAATCGAAAGGTACAGGATAGAGCATTCTAATAAAACATATTGCTTCCTTCTTCATTAATTTCAGTAGACGTTTCATCTCAAATAAAGCAGTAATCCTATTTTTTCCACTTACAGCAATTTCCTATCAGTCATTCAAAATCATCAAAACAACAATACTTTTTTCCCAAATTTGCAGCGATTGCTGCTGCAGAACACTTCTGTTGTAAAATAGGAGTAGACCTGCGCTGAAATGGGCTGCAGAAAACAGAATAACACTTCACAGATAACAAATTGTAAAAATTGACACGGAATGATTCAGCTCCTTGTGAATCAAAGCACTGCTATAGTAATAACATCAGTCATGAAGGCGGATTATGAAAAAAAATATCCTTTTCAAATTACTTATTGGGATGATCGCAGTTTTTCTCCTGTCATCCGCGATGCGTGCCTACCAGGTAAATGACGGAGATATGGCAACGAACCAGCCTCCAATAACTGAACCGGTTCAGACAGAATCAGCGGAACAAATCACCGAAACTGATACCGCATCCCCAATTGAAACAATGCCCGCTCCTGTCAATACCATGGCAGAGACAGAAATTGTCCCTGCGGAAAGTACTGAAAATCCGGAAAACACAGTCGAAGCAACGGTGGAAAGCAGCAAAACACCGACAGTCGCCGCTGCAACTGCCATCCCCGCTTCTCCAGGGACATTGCCGCTTGTCAATCCGCTGACCGGACAGTCTATCAGTAATCCGGATTATCTGACCTATCCTCCGGTTTTAATTCCGATATCTCGATATCCGGACGGCAATCGCCCATCTGCCGGTTTAAGCCAGGCGCCTTGGGTATTTGAAATGTATGCAAACACGGGCGAATCCCGACCCATTGCGCTTTTCTATGGATCCTTGCCGGAAACTACGAAAGCGATGGAACCATATGTCGGAGCAATGTCCGGAGCACTACTGGGACTTGAATCCCTGCGGAAACAATATCAAGCCTTACTCCTGACCACCGGCAATCCACAATATGTTGAAGATGCCGGTATTTTGAATAATGAAAAATGGTTCGGATTGGCAGGTGATGAAAAATATCCGGACATTCCGGTTGCGCACATTCAAAATTACCTGGAAAAATGGAAAAAAAGACTGGTAATACCAGATATCGAGGGTTTAACAATTCCATTTTCCATTGGTGTTGTAAAAGAAGGAAAACACGGTCAATCCCTATTTATGCGTTATGCCAGTTTTAATCAGATACTATGGCAGTTTGATGCAAAAGATGGCCTTTATCATCGATCACAAAATTCTTCTTCAAATCCGGAGATTGTTGAGGATGTGGATATTCTCAATGATCGGCCTATAGCAGTCCAAAATCTGATCGTTCTCTTTGCATCGCACACGCTCGTTGGAACAGAAGGCAATTTTACAGTCAATTTCAATTATGTGGAAAAGAATCCGGCGATTATCTTCCGTGACGGTATTATGTATCAGGTGTACTGGACAACAAAATCAGAAGCTTATGAAAGAGAAACGGAAAGAATGCGCCCGATCCGTTTTATCGATGAGGCAGGGAATGCTTTTCCATTAAAACCGGGGCAAAGCTGGGTCCATATCATTTCAACCGGCAATCCATATTATGAAACATCCACAGCACTCGGTAATGAAGTATCCCAGGGAACCGGTTTCTGGAAAATTCCCTATATTTCGGTAAAACCCGAAAAAAAAGAAATTGCACTTTCTGAAAACAAAGAATTGGCTGAAATTCTGCAAGTAACAAAATAACAAATTGAGCTATTTGAAATATAGAGAGAATAATTTGATGTTGTGTTGTTTTTGCATTTTGGGCAAAAACAACACAACATCTATTTTTCTTTCTTCGTTATTAATTGTTTTCGCAAATTTCAAAATGCCGATTTATTTTTGAAGCATTTTCGCCACATCCATGACAAAAGTATCCAGCGCTGCTTTCATATCTGTCTGACTGGTTTTGAATTCAAAATCCAGATCAACCAATTTTGTATAAATTCTCTTAATCTGATCCGTTGTGAAATTGGACGCTTGACGCATTAATTTATCAGCAACATACTGGATCTGGTTTAATTCTCTTTGAACACTGTCGGAAGCGCCGTGTTCATCCATGATTTCTTTGGTTTGAACCAACAAACGGAACTGGCGTACAATCATCGAAAAAAGCACAGGAATTTCCTGATCATCATACAGCCTATGCAGCGTCCGTAAAGCGTCACGCGCATTTCCGGATACCAGAAAATCGACCATATCGAAAACGCTGACTGGCATGGAACCGGAAACAAGATCCTGCACATCAGTAATATCGATAGGACGCTGATAATCGACATATAACAACAGCTTTTCCAATTCAAACATTGCCGCTCTGGTATCATTTCCCACACTGGTAACCAGAGCCTGCGCTGCCGGACCTTCAATCTGTCCTCCTAGAAAAGCAGCTTTCTTAATAATCCAGTCTCGCATCGCCTGAATGGAAGGCAGTTTGTATTCCATGATGGCAGCCCGATCGGAGTTCTTTTCGACCCATTTACGCAAAAATGAAGTCTTACCCAGCGTTGCCCAGTCTTTTCTTTCAATCATGTCTGGAATCACCAGGTAAAGCAACGTTGAAGATGGAATCGATTCCAGCAGTTTCAGAAACCGCTGATTTCCATCTCTGCCGCCTGCTAATTGCAATGGGTTTTTTAAGATGACCGTTCGTTTATCCGCCAGAAACGGGAGAGCAAATATTGCATTCGAAAAATCATCACCGGAGAGAGCTTTTCCATCCAGTTCCTGAAAATTCAAATCACCTAAGCCAGAATCAATCGAAAGTTTTTCAATTTTTTTGAGTTCCAGTTCGATTGCTTCTTCATCGTCTCCATGCAGGATACAAATATTTGAAGCGCCATCCATCTTAATTAAATTCCTGAAATGTCAGACTCGTCTCAACAAAAAAACATGGTTTTCCAAACAATTCACTTGCACTGATTCCCATAATCCGCAATCCGGAAACTTCCGCATCGGTTGTAATATATTTCTGAGCATTAATCCCCAAAGGTTTTGAAATCATCACCATAAGGCTGCTCATGGAAACCAATGTTGAAAACCGATTCCACCGTTCTTTTCTGGAATTTGCACCGGATAGTGTGATCATCGCTCCAACTGCCGTGCAAAATCCGGTTACAGCTAAATTTGTGCCGCATCCCGGATGGATTGCCAGTTGTTTCTCGCCATGCTGCAGCCTTGCCAAAGCTAAATCTGCCGCATCTTTAGCTTCTTGAATCGTTAGGTTTCCCATCAGAAAGAATCCGTTATAAATCGAATATCCAGAGAGACATTTTTTTTGGTATTTTGTCTCGAGGACATGAATCGAAGCATGTTCCAATGCATGATTCTTTCGTATTTGAATCACCATCGTTTCAATTGGAGTTTTCAGCCTTGTTTTTAATCCATTATTTTCCATCATTCCTCTTATTTCCCGGCAATTCGAAGTTTCAAAGTATGGAAAGGAATAATTGTTGTTGTCTAATTTTTTTAAAACACAAAACAACACAACAACTATTTTTCTCTTTCCTCAAAAGGTTTTTCCAAATTTCGAATTACTGCGTATTTCCAAAAAATCAAATCCCAATCAATGAATCTGAAAATCATCAGTCGGAGTTACTCTTCTTTAATCGGGGGCAGCAAAACTGTCTGGATCGCTTCCCGCAAAGATCGGGCTTCAATCACTTGCATACCGCTGGGAAACGTTTCATTCCGTCGCAGTGCATGGGGAATAACGGCTGTAGTAAAACCGAGTTTCGCAGCTTCTTTTAACCGGGCAGAAGTTTTGCTCACTCCCCGAATTTCGCCAGATAGTCCAATCTCTCCGATCAACACACAATCAGCACGAATTGGCTGGTTTTTTACCGATGAAACAATAGCCGCGGCAATTGAAAGATCGGCCGCCGGTTCTGAGATTTTTAATCCGCCTACGACATTGACAAAAACATCCTGTTCGCTTAATCGGACTCCAAGTCTCCGAGTGATCACAGCTGTAATCAAAAAAAGCCGATTTATATCAATACCGACTGGCGTGCGCCGCGGATTTCCAAAAGGTGTAATGTTGGTGAGACCCTGAATTTCTACCAGAATCGGCCTTGTCCCTTCCATTGTAACGACAATTGCCGATCCGGGCGCATTGACCATGCGTTCTGCCAGAAACACTTCCGAAGGATTGCTTACCTCGACCAATCCTCGTTCGATCATTTCAAAAACACCAACTTCAGAGGTCGGGCCATAGCGATTCTTGACAGATCGCAGCAGACGGAGCGACTGAAAACGGTCGCCTTCCAGATATAACACGGTATCGACGATATGTTCCAAAACGCGTGGTCCGGCAATCATGCCTTCTTTAGTAACATGGCCAATTAGAAAAACGGTAATGCCACGATTTTTTGCCAGTTCACGCAGACGTCCTGCACATTCCCGTACCTGGCTGATAGAACCCGCTGTCGAATTCAATTCAGAAAGTTGAACAGTTTGGATCGAATCAATGATCAGAAATTGCGGATTAATTTTTTGCGTTTGATCCAAAATTGAATCCATATCTGTTTCTGTCAGGAGATAAAGTTCTTCTGGAATTTTCGAATCGCCTTTGGAAAAATCCTGAATCCGGGATGCCCGCATCTTAATCTGATGTTCGGATTCTTCCCCGGAAACATACAATACGGTCCCTCTTTCAGCGATTTTTATGGCAGTCTGCAGGAGCAACGTTGACTTACCAATGCCGGGATCCCCTCCGATTAAAATGACAGAACCAGGAACAATTCCGCCGCCCAGAACCTGTGTCAATTCGGCGATCCCCGTGTCAATCCGTTGTTCATTTTTCATATCAATGGCGTTCATCCGGGTCGGTTCGGAAGGATGGAGTTTCTGTCCGCTGCTCGATGTTATGATTTTTGAAACTGGAAGATCCTGAATGATTTCCTCAACCATCGTACCATACCCGCCGCAGCTCGGACAACGTCCCAGAAATTTCGGATTAATCCGGCCGCACTGTTGGCAAACATATTGCGTGTATGATTTTCCCATGAGATAATTATATTCTTATTTTTGCACAGAATTTTCCAAAACAGCGATTCGGAATATGGGGAGGATTCTTTGTTGTTATGATTGATTCGAATAGCAAGGAAATATTTCGAGTTACTGATTTTTCACGCAAAGTTAAAAAAATCCTATACAATTGAAGATACAAGAAAAAGGAGGGACTTATGCAATTTGTTATGATCTTTTCTTTAGCAGTCGCAGTCCTGGCTGTGATGTTTTCAATGCAAAACACAGAGACTGTTTTATTAAAATTTTTTATCTGGGAATTTCATAGTCCATTGGCAGTATTAATGCTGATTGCATTAACGATAGGAGCAATTCTGACTACGCTATTAACGATTCCCGGCTGGTTTCGATCCAAGAAAACAAACAGCCGCCATCACAAAGAAGTTGTTGAATTGGAAGACAGTCTGGCAAAATATCGCACCGATCTGATCGACACACAAAACAAAAATAAAGATTTGCGCCAGAGAATCCTGGAATTAGAAGAAACAAAACAGAATCTTGAAAGAACGTATCAGGAAACCAAACGCGAGATTAATGATTTACAGAATGCGCTTGGTAATGCGAACTTGACGCTTGCAGAAGCGGAACAGGCAAAGAAAGAAGCAATCGCTGCCCGAAACGAGATGGATGCAGCATTGCTGGAAATGGAAGCAAAACTATCCTCTCCATTATTCAAAAATCAGGAACCTGCTGAAGACTTGCAAACACAGGATGTCCCAAATCCAATGCCAGAAGAATCTCATTGGAATCAAATTCCTGAATCACAACCTGTCACGTCAGTAGAACTCCCCGTCGATATCAATCCGGATATTCCGGAAGCATCTGCGGTTGTTCCTTCTCCGGAGACAGTCGATATCCAGGACGATGAAGATAAAAAAAAAGAAGAAAAAGACGAATTTTCTGATTCGGTGAAATAATTGGCAATTCTATGAAAAAAGCTTTCTTGCGGATAAATCGAATTACAGTCCTCTTTGCGATATTCCTGATCCTTTCCTGCGGCTTCTCTCCAGTCGAACAGAATGAACCTGCATTTTTTCAAGCCGGCTATCTCGCCTGGACACCGGATGCCAGAAATATACTGCAAATCAATCAATCCGCAATTCTGCGATATCCGATTCCTCAATTAAATCCACTGGTACGATTCGAAACAAATCAGGAAAATCAGATCATCATCGGATTTTGCGCGATCAATCAAACCGCAGCCGTCATCGAAGACGAACAAAAAATCGTGTTCTATGATGCCGCTAATGCTGAGACAATCAGAAGTATCCCGATTCCTTTCCATGCCTATGGCGGATCTTGTTCTCCTGACGGATCCTCCGTCCTGATTTATTCAGCGGATGAAATTTCTGCTTCCATTTGGGACTCCCAAAACGGGGAACTGCGAAAAACCCTTTCCGGTTTTTCCACGGCTGCTCCCGTTTATAATGTTACGTTTTCTCCGGACAATGCTGCAATTTTGTGGCACGCCAGAGCTTCTTTCCAGCTTCAGAAAATTGAAGATGGACAACTCTGGAAAAGAATTGACCTTTGGGATTTTGTGGATGTTTATGCGCTCTCACCCGATTCAAAAATCCTGACCACTGCAATTTCCACAGAAGATACGATGCAAAATGCAGTTATTTTTTGGAATACCGAAAGCGGAGAAGAAATCAGCCGTATAATTCTGCAAGACCAACCTGCTCAGGCTATTACTTTTCAACCGGATCATCAACGGGTATTAATTGCTGATGATTCCAATCTATATACAGTCAATCTTACCGATTTCAAAATCAGCAGCAAGGAATCGTTCCCGCTATCCAATGATACGGATACAAACCAGGCAGAACGCATCCAACAGATTTCATTCTCTCCAGATGGCATCTATCTGGGAGTACTGACCAATCAAGGGAAAGTTTCATTAATTCAGTTCGATACAAAGTGAAATTTTTATCTGCAATTCTATAGAAAATAAAAAAAACGGGTGCTTCCGATTATTGAAGCACCCGTTTTTTTTTATTGATCCGATGATCCGGATCAGTAATTCGAATTTTGGAAAAACTCTTTAAGAAAAGAGGAAAGATTTGTCATTGTGACGGTTTTACGCTCCGTGAAAAGCCATCACAGCAATAAAGAATCCTCCCTATATTTCACGTTGTTGAGGTTTCTGTCCATCCCCGATTTTTCTATTGCCGATATAAAGCCAGACCGACCGCTTCCCGTACTTCAAGCATCGTCTGGTCAGCAATTTTGCGCGCTCGATCAGCGCCGTCATAGAGAATTTCCCAAACCTGATCGGGTTTGCTCTCAAACTCATGACGTCTGCTGCGCAGTGGTTCCAAGGAATTATTGAGATTGACAGCTAATTTTTTCTTGCAATCCACACATCCAATTCCAGCAGAACGGCATTCCTGCTCAATCGTGTCCACCTCAGCCTGTGATGAAAACATCTTGTGGAAAGAAAACACATTACAGACATCCGGATTGCCAGGATCAGTGCGGCGAATTCGCTGCGTATCCGTGACCATTGTCATGACGCGCTTACGGGTTGTTTCCGCATCCGCCGCGATTTCAATCTCATTATCCAAACTTTTGCTCATCTTATTCACACCATCCAGCCCCATCACTTTTGTAAACTGTGTGACTTTCATCTGAGGCTCGACCAGCACCTGTTTGCCAACACGATAATTGAAGGTTCGAACCACTTCCCGCGTAAATTCAAGATGCGGCGCCTGATCAATTCCGACCGGAACGGCATTGGCTTTATAGAGCAGAATATCCGCACTCATTAATACGGGATATCCGACAAGGCCGTAATTTACGTTGTTTGGATGCATGCGGACTTTTTCTTTAAATGTCGGTAAATCCGTCAGTTTTCCTAATGAAACCATCATGGAAAGAATTGTATGAAGCTCCATAACCTGCGGAACATGCGATTGAACGAACATAATCGATTGATCCGGATTAATTCCTGCAGCCAGCCAATCCAAAGCCATTTCAAGACAATTTTGTTTTAAGTCAACAGTTGTCTCAACTGTAGTTAATGCATGAATATCAACGATGGAATAAATACAATCATAATCTTGTTGCAATCCGACATAATTTTGAATTGCCCCGAGTAGATTCCCCAAGTGTTGCCGTCCTGTCGGACGTGCTCCGGAAAAAACGAGACCTTTTTTGTTCTCCATTGTAAAAAAAATCCTTATCCTGTAGAATGTTTAACGATGTCATAAAAATCATCGATGTATCTTGTTTCCCCTAATTGTAATATGAAATAAAGGGACTATTCGATACGAAAAATTGGAAGAATTATTGATTATCAGGTTCTTTTTGTTCAATATACACAACAAGACAATCATAAGTACTTTCTCTATGTTGAGAAGGCAATACAAATTTCAAATTAGATCAATCGAAATAAACGCTTCTGGTTAACAGCAAAAATGTCAAAAGTGCCCATTATAAAGAGAATTCTTGATCTCACTCTGACGCTGATTGCGATGATTGTAGCTCTTCCGGTTATGGCTGTTGTCGCACTGCTTGTCTGGATAAAAATTGGAACGCCTGTTCTCTTCAAACAGCCAAGGCCGGGTTTTCATGAGAAGATTTTTACGATCTATAAATTTCGTACGATGCGAGATGCATTTGACGAAAAGGGGAAGCTTTTACCAGATGATCAGCGGTTGACACGTTTTGGCCGAATTTTGCGCACAACCAGCCTGGATGAACTTCCGGAACTATTCTGCGTCCTAAAAGGAGAAATGAGCTGGGTCGGTCCGCGTCCGCTCTTAATGCAATACCTGGATCGTTATTCAAAAGAACAACATCGCAGGCATCTTGTTTTACCAGGAATCACTGGCTGGGCACAAGTCAATGGTCGCAATGCGATCAGTTGGGAAGAAAAATTCGCTCTGGACGTATGGTATGTGGATCACTGGTCTATATGGCTTGATTTAAAAATTCTAATTATGACCGTCTTTAAAGTGCTGAAACGGGAAGGTATTTCAGCCAAAAATCAAGCGACGATGGAAGAATTCCAGGGTTCGAATCATCCGAAATAAGCCAGCAATACGAAAGACAAACCCGTCTTTCGTATCATCCGCGTCCAACTGAAAGGGAGCATTCTTACGAACGAGGAATCATCATTTCGTATATGCATCAGCCGGTTGTGGATCATACGGGGAAACCATGCCGGAGATCAAATCCGCATATAACTTTTGCAAGTCAGTCTTTTTCCCTTCATTAAAAGTCCCGGCAATACTTCCAACACGGATATCCAATTCAGGAATCACCAATCCGGCAGGTTGGATAGTCGGATCAGCTGTGATAATCTGATTTACTGCAGCTCCTAAATTGATCCGAATCCCTGCCAGCCATTTGCTTTCAAGACCTGCAGGCGGATCATCCACCCCGATCACGTTGACATCCAGCGATAATAGTTTTTGATATACAGCTTCACTGGCAGCTTCTCTGGAGACAAAATAAGTATAGATATAATTCGATTGAATCTGATCCATACCGGCAATCCATTCCTGAGGTCCGGCTGTTGTTGGCAGTGAAACAGACAGCGGGAATGCAACAAAAGGCGCAATGCTGGATACACAGGTTCCACAAAAGTATTGTGCTCCATTCTGAAAGATTTCCTGCGCACGGGCACCCAAAAGCAGCGAATCATTGGGAAGCAAGCCAGCGCCACGCCAGTCATAGGCGCACAGCGCAACAGCGTAGCCGGCCAAAAAAGTCTCAAAAGCCGAATCGTACCGAATCGTCCAGACATTTGGAAGAGATAGAAGGGTCTTGTCGATGGTGATGAATTTTATTTCAGGAAATCTACCGGCAATATCGATCAGGTTCTCCGGCGTTTTCGTAAGAATCACCGCATCGATTTCACTGGAGATTTCTTCTGCCGAAAAAGAAGTTGTTTCGTTGAGTTCCGCCTGACCTTCCGGCAGAGATTGAATTCCGGAGCGGATCAGTTCGAGAATTCCTGGATTTGCATCCGCAGCAGCAACCAACAGCACTTTTTCAGGATCCGGAATTGGTGTTGAGGTGGGTACAATTTCTGCTGTCGCCGTTGCGGCAAGCTGAGAAATGTCCTGTGTCGGTGAAAAAGGCTGTTGCGGTGTTTTTGGAATATTGCATCCGGACAATCCGATCATCAGCAACCAACACAAGAGGATCAGACAATACCAATTTTTTCTCAGTTCAGTTATTTTTTGCATAATTCTATCGATTTTTAAGGCAATTCGAAATGCAAACCAATTTTATAATTAAGAATGAAATCATTTCTTGATTTCAAATTACTGGAAGATTTATGCCTTTATTCTTTTTTCCTTTTTATTCATCATATAGCGCAACAATATTTTTTTTCTCTTTTTTCAGAAAGCTTTTCCAAATTCCGAATTGATGAGAAATTGGCAAAAGTAACCCAAATTATTGACGTACTATTCGAAATAATCGGAAAAACTTGTCCTTGTGATGTTTTTGGGCTTTGCGTCAAAGACTTTTTTGAAGAATCATTCATGGATGAATCCGTCATTGCGAGGAGGGCGTCCACACAACGAAGCAATCTTTTTTCGCATATGGCAGGAAATCGCTTCACCCCTTCAATGTTATAACAATGACAGATTTCATCCATTCCATTTGACTGGTTATCAAATAATTTCATATAGATCATCATTCATTGAGGCAAGAGTCTTTATTTCATTTTTGAAAATTTTTATCCGTATCTCCTAATCTCCATGTTTCGATTTGCTGGAAAAAACCTCAAATCATAATGTATTATAATAAAAAGAACATTAAATAACCAAAATACCATATTTTTACTGGACAGTGAGCCTTGATGTCATACGCCGACAGAGAATATTATTCCTGTCTGAAGAAAAAACCAGCAATCTCAAATAATCGGACGTTTTTACTCAAAGCAAATCCTTTCGATTATATACCGGAACAGGAAGACGAACTGAAATCAACGATTTGAATAAAGGGACAAATTAATTGTTATTGGATTGCTTTTACGTTCCGCTTAAAAGCAACTGAACAAAAAACTGCTGTCTATTTTCAGAAAATCTTTCCATATGTCAAATTGTTGAACTGGAACGAGAAAAAGTGATTTTTGGAATCAACGAGGGTAACGTGAACAATACAGACAATGACAATCGCGCACGAATGCGATACCTCAAGAGAGGAATATTCTCAAATCCCGATAATGCCAGAAAGCTCTATTTCAACGATTTATCCCATCGCCTGATACCTTCGCTGAGCTTTTACATTTTTGCAATTATCTCCGGCTTAGCCTGTGGTGTAGCGTTCATGCTGAATTCGAAAGAATTGATCGTCCTGACGCTGGCATTAATCCCATTTATGGGACCTTTCTTTGGCATTTCGCTTTCTTTTACAGCCGGATCATTTTCGTTCCTCTGGAAATCCTTCTTAAAATTTCTGCTTGCAGCCGCATTGTTCGTTCTTAGCGCGTTTGGCGTCGGAGGAATCGGACAGGTTTACAACCGATTGTCTACTGAAACAATTCAATATTTTTCTTCTGTCCAGGTCATGATCCTGATCATCACTGCTATTTGCGCATTTCTGGCAGTTTTTTATATCTCGAACGCTCCGCAGCAAATCCCGCAGGCTCTTTCCAACGGAGCCATGTTCGGTGTGCTGCTCCCGCTCGGGATGGCAGGATACTGTCTGAGCCTGCGCATGACAGCGCCGCTGCTTCCCAGTCTTCAATGTTCTCTGATTTACGCGCTGATCGGATTATCCGCTGCGACCCTGGCTTTTTGTTTGCGAAGCCTGTTTCTGCCGAAAGCCACGTCTTTGATACTGACCTGCCTGGTTTTTGCCACCTGTACAATTTTTCTCCTGGATTTCTTCCAAATCATCCAGGTCGATTTTTCAAAGAGATTTCAGACTGCAAAGGAAAGTTTCATTGCGCTGGTTGTCAAACCGACTGACACGCCAACTTTAACGCCAACGCTTACTTCAACGCTGACGCAAACTGCTACCTATACCGCAACCTCCACCCCGACAAATACCCTGACACCCATTCCGCCAACAAAGACACCCACGACAACACATACACCGACCAATTCATCCACTCCGACCCATACCCTGACGCCCATTCCGCCTACTTCCACAGCCACAGTAACCAACACACCGACCAAAACATCCACGCCAACCCGCACGCTGCGCCCCAGTAAAACACCGACGATTACATTTACCCCCTCGCCGACCATAATTTACGGAATCGTCTATGTACCGAATGACGTCGGACTGCTGGTTCGTGAACGGCCTGGTTTTGGCTCCATTGTAATGAAAAGCCAGAATAATGGTTCTCTGCTTGAAATTATCGGAGAAGAGACTCAAGTAGCAGACGGTATATCCTGGATTCATGTGCGAACAAATGATGGATCAGAAGGCTGGGTGTCACAATCACTCCTGCGGACAGCCACCCCGGGTATCAATTAGATCAACGGACAGAAATAGGATAAGGATTATTGGTTGTTCGATTGTTTTTGCGCTTTGCGTAAAAACAATCGAACAACCAATTTTTATTTTCCTTTCGAAAGATACATCAAAACCTGAATCGTTGTGATTGTTGAAATTAATTGATCACGATCCTGATGCTTGAACACCCGATGCTGTGATCATTTCCTGATATTGGGTACAGGACCGATCCAAAGAAAAATCCTCCAGAATTCGCTTTTGGCCGTTTCTGCCTTGCTTTTCAGATTGTTGCGTTTGCGCCAATCGCTCGATGATTTGATTCGCTAAAAGGCTGCTGTCGCCAAACGGGATCAACGTGCCGACATCCGGTCTGTTGACTATTTCAGCCACTCCTTCCAGATCACTGGCAATGACCGGCAATCCGACGCTCATCGCTTCCATTAACGATACCGGCATTCCTTCCGTTTCGGAATATAAAACGAACAAATCTGCCGCATTCAGTAATGCTGCAATATCTGAGCGATTTCCCAACAGGCAAAAAACATCCTCCAGTCCATGCTTCTGAATCAGCCTGGTCAGGCTGTCCCGTAGCGGACCTTCTCCGGCAATAAAAAAGCGCACATCCGATCTGTACTTGCGGACAATTGCCGCCGCATCGATCAGCAAACGCTGCGCTTTTTCCGGCACCAGCCGCCCGACATTAATGACCATTTTATCTTCAGCCTGCAGTCCCAGATCAGCACGTGTTTCGGCACGAAGCGATACATCCATAACAACGGGACGAACTCCATTAAAGATGGTTCGGATTTTTTCATCGCGGATGCCCTCCTGCAACGCCTGCTTTCTGGCACGGGATGAGACGCAGACAAAATGCGTCGTCATGGAAGAATTAATGATGGCAGTATGGAGCCTGGAACGCAGTTTGGAGAAATTGACAAATTGCCCGTGATGGGTTCCCACACGAATTGGCACA
>Ga0116193_1000240_pt1 | contig 53685 bp, 53 predicted proteins | sample AD_UKC115_MetaG_FD_89892 | JGI IMG/M metagenome (GOLD analysis project Ga0116193, IMG submission 89892) | Active sludge microbial communities of municipal wastewater-treating anaerobic digesters from Hong Kong - AD_UKC115_MetaG | ecosystem: Engineered > Bioreactor > Anaerobic > Digestate... | reverse complement strand
TAGCGTTTTTGGGAAAACACCGGGTTTTTGTTCTTCTACAAAATTGGATGATGTTTCAAATCCGGTTACACCCAACATGGCAACACTGAATCCTAAAAATATGGCTGTAGCTATACCTCCCTTGACCGGCGTTTGAAAATTAAGTTTTAAATTTCCCAAACCATTTATTGTAATATAATAAAACGCACTAAAGATTAATAAAGCTATAACCACTAAATGAATGATAAAAATAATGATGGCAACAGTGGAAGATTCAGAAATGCCCGTTAGTGTTAATGCCAAAAAGAAACTTAGGACAATGAATGTAGCGATTAATATGGGTACTGCCGGGAAAATACTGTTTAAATATCGCATAGCTTCTGATGCAGATAATACTGCTGTGGCCATATAAGAAAGAATGGTGAGACACGCGGCCAGAGAGGCATTGCCCTTACTGGTGGTATTGAGTAACACATTATATGCGCCGCCATTTAATGGTAAAGCGCCTACGGCTTCTCCATATATTTTTCTAAAAAAATATAATACAATTCCTACAATTAATAGGGCTATAAAAGCATATTGACCGGCATAAATAATCGTGAGCGCCGATACATATAAACACGATGAGGTAATATCATTTCCGCAAATGGCGGTGGCTGCAAGTTGCTTTAATTTCTTTGGATGCGTGATATTTAATTCAGACATAGTGATTTTCAGACGTTGCAATATACAAACTGCGTCAATGTTTTCATTGCTTTTATCGAATGCTGTCTTTATTTATTTTATTTCTTCAAAGTCTATATAATCTCCTTTCTTTTCAGGAACGGGTTTTTCCTGTTGATAATTTGTTTGTGCAGAAGAATTCATTCCTTGATGGGCGCGCATATTGGCTTCCTGTTGCCTTTGCATTTCCTGAATATTATCTTTTATTTGGGAAGCACTTTTAGATACAGGTAAGAGAAAATTGAAAATAAATTTGTAGAGAAAATAAACTACTACAATAGTTACAATTACATCAAACATAATCAAAGATAGTGAATGGGTGCAAAATCCCTTATGCATAGCATAAATTTTAAAGATTGCTTAACCAGTATATTATTTGGTAATTATTTAAAAAATCAATTACCTTTGTGCCGTAGATTAGTAATAGAACACCAGAAAGGGGACGATTCGTTCCCTTTTCTTTTGTACAGCATTAAAAATGGATTCAGAAATATTAAAGGATAAAATTAAATCTTTGGTGGAGGAGCTGCTCAGTTCAGAACCGGAATATTTTTTGGTGGATATCAAAATAAAACCCATTAATCATATAAAGGTTTTTGTTGACGGCGATAAGGGTATCAATATAGAACATTGTGTTCTCTTCAATAAGAAACTGGTAAAACTTATTGATGCCGCACAAATTTTGGAAAGCGGAGATTATTCCCTGGAATTTTCATCTCCGGGCATTCAGGAGCCCTTAAAATTGCATAGACAATATGTAAAAAATACAGGGAGGAATGTAGTGGTAACCCTGATGGATAAAACATTAAGGAGTGGAACATTAAAAAAAGTGGAGGCTGATACCATCCTGATTAGCCGGGTAATCAGTAAAAATAAAAAGCCTGTAATAGAAGAAGATATTGAAATTCCATTTAATCATATTGTAAAAACAATAATCCAGGTTCAATTTTAATTATCAATTTTTTAAAAAAATGTAGGTTATGGCAAGTATTAATCTTATTGAAGCTTTCCAGGAATTCAAAGATGAAGAAAAAATAGATCGCCCAACGATGATGAAAGTGGTTGAAGATGTCTTTAAAACATTATTACGTAAAAAATACACCAGTGATGAAAATTTTGATGTTATCGTAAATGCAGAGAAAGGCGACCTGGAGATTATGCGAAGAAGGATCATTGTAGAAGATGGAGCGCTTATGGATCCTCTTTCCGAAGTGGAGTATTCACAAGCAATCAAAATAGAACCCGATTTTGAAGTAGGGGAAGAATTATATGAAGAAGTGGATATACTAGACTTTGGCAGGCGTGCTATACTCGCTGCAAAACAAACACTGGCCAGCAGAATCAGCGACTTGAAAAAAAATGTTCTGGTTAAAAAATATGAAGATCGAATAGGTGATATTATTAATGCCGAAATTTATCAGGTCTGGAAAAAAGAAGTCCTCCTGCTCGATGAAGAAGGCAATGAATTGATCTTACCCAAATCCGAGCAAATTCCACAAGACTTTTTTAAAAAAGGAGAAACAATTAGGGCCGTTGTAAAGAAAGTTGATTCAAAAAATAATTCACCCGTAATTATCCTTAGCCGCACCAGCCCGGATTTTCTGGCCAAATTATTGGAAATAGAAGTCCCAGAAATTTTTGATGGCTTAATAACTATTAAAAAAATTGTACGTGAGCCAGGTGAAAGAGCCAAAGTGGCTGTTGAAAGTTTTGATGACCGTATAGATCCTGTAGGTGCCTGCGTAGGGATGAAAGGAAGCCGGATTCATGGCATAGTCCGCGAATTAAAGAATGAAAATATTGATGTCATCAACTGGACTTCCAATATTCAATTGCTGATCCAACGTTCACTTACGCCTTCGAAGATTAGTTATATGGATATAGATTCTGAAAAAAAACATGCAGATGTTTATATGAAAGCAGACCAGGTTTCATTGGCTATTGGCCGCCGTGGGGTCAATATTAAATTGGCATGCCAATTAACGGATTACGATATAGACGTATTCCGCGAAAGTGAAGCCGGTGAAGACGAGTTTGATATAGACCTGGATGAATTCTCTGATGAAATTGATTCATGGGTGATAGATCAATTAAAAGAAATCGGATGCGATACTGCAAGGAGTGTATTAGCGCTCACCACTGAAGAACTGGAAAGAAGAACGGATCTTGAAATAAAAACGATTGATCATTTAAGGGCAGTTTTACAGGCAGAATTTGAACAGGATTAATTGAAGAGGCAACACATTGATATTGCCCCAAAAAATAAATAAAACGGAATGGCAGAAATTAAGTTACCCAGATTGTTAGCAGCCGCTAAAGAATTCAATATTGGCCAGGATACTTTGGTTGATTTTTTGAGTGGGCGGGGTTTTAACCGGGATGAGTTGAAACCTTCAACAAAGCTTACGGAACCCATGTACCGTTCCCTGCAGGAAGAATTCCAAAGTGATAAAGTTGCCAAAAATAAAGCTGACCAAATCGAAATCCCTAAAGGTGTTTTACCGGAAAGAAAAAGAAAAGATGAAGAAGAAATTATTTTTAAGAGTACTACTGGTAAAGAAGAAACGAAACCGGCTATAATTCCGGAGGAAAATATAGAAACGGTTATCGAAAAAAAGGAAACGGACATAATAGCAGTAGAAGAGACAGAAATTATTGAAACTGAAAAAACTCCGGAACCTGAGATTATTAAAATAGATGCGCCTCCTCTTGAAGGCCCTAAAACCATAAAGAAAATTGATCTTTCAAAAATAGATTCATCTACCCGTCCCAAAAAATCAGCTAAAAAACCAAAAGAAGAAATTCAGGAAATCCTACCCGCTGAAGTCGTAGAGGTGAAGAACGAAATTCCTGCAATTGAAGAAAAACCAATCGAGCAAAAAGAAGAAACAGAAACGCCCGCAGTAATTGAAAATATAAAGGCACAAAAAATTGAAGGTCCTAAAATTGTTGGTAAAATTACCCTTCCGGTCAATAGTGATACCAGGCCAAAACCGGCTACACCTGAGGAGAAAAGGAAAAGAAAACGCATCCCTATTGAAAAGAAATCGGTGCCAGGTAATAACCAGAGAAATGATGGGGACAGAGATGGTAGGCAGGGCCGATCAGGTGGTACATACAAACCGGGTGGACAATTTCGTGGAGGAAGAAACAGGTTGCCTCAAAGGGAAGAGAAAGAAATAGATCAAAAAGAAATTCAGGAAAAAATTCGGGAGACACAGGCAAAACTTTCCGGTGGCGGATCAGGGAAAGGAAAAAATTTGAAAGCAAGGCAAAGACGTGAAAAAAAGCATGAATTAGCCGAAGCACATGAAGGAATGGTGGATGATAACAAACTGCAAGTAACGGAATTTGTGACGGTGAGTGAACTCGCAAACCTGATGGATGTAAGCTTTGCAGATGTTATCAGTAAATGTATGGCCCTGGGGATTATGGTATCCATTAATCAAAGGCTGGATGCGGAAGTCATTGAATTGGTTTCTTCAGAATTTGGCTACGAAGTAGATTTTATTGGTATTGATGACCTCGAAGAAGAAGAGGATGATGACTATGATGAAGATGATGAAGGATTGATCCCCCGTTCTCCTATAGTAACCATCATGGGTCATGTGGATCATGGAAAGACTTCTTTATTGGATTACATCAGGAGCGAAAATGTAGTAGCCGGTGAAGCAGGAGGAATTACCCAACATATAGGCGCATATGAAGTAACCCTTCCCAATGGCCGTCAAATAACATTCCTGGATACACCGGGGCATGAAGCTTTTACAGCCATGCGCGCCAGGGGTGCTAAAATTACGGATATTGCGGTGATCGTTATTGCTGCCGATGATGCCGTGATGCCACAAACTAAAGAAGCAATTAGCCACGCACAAGCGGCCGGCGTACCCATGATATTTGCACTCAATAAAATTGATAAAGACGGAGCCAATCCTAAAAAAATATATGAGCAATTATCACAAATGAACCTATTAGTTGAAGAATGGGGCGGTAAATATCAAAGCCAGGAGCTATCTGCTAAGCAGGGCCTGAATGTGGATCTGTTATTAGAAAAAATATTATTGGAAGCCGATTTGCTCGATTTGAAAGCAAATCCTCAACGCGAAGCCAGTGGAACTATTATAGAAGCATCACTCGACAAAGGTCGGGGCTATGTAGCAACCTTACTGGTTCAGAATGGCACCCTTCACCAGGGAGACCTGATTGTAAGCGGACAACATTATGGCCGTGTAAAAGCCATGTTTAATGAAAGAAACCAACGTGTTACAGAAGTACCACCTTCTACACCGGTACAAATATTGGGATTAAATGGTGCACCACAGGCAGGAGAAAAATTCAAAATGTATGAAGATGAAAGTGAAGCAAAATCTGTTGCCAATAAACGATCTCAATTATTACGTGAACAGGGCTTAAGAGCACGGAAGCATATTACGCTTGATGAAATAGGGCGTAGGCTTGCATTGGGTAATTTCAAAGAGCTTAATTTAATTATTAAAGGAGATGTGGATGGATCCGTGGAAGCTCTGAGTGATTCATTACAGAAATTATCTACGGATGAAATAGTGGTAAGTATTGTTCATAAAGCGGTGGGCCAAATTTCAGAAAGCGATGTTTTATTGGCTACTGCTTCTGATGGCATTATCCTGGGATTTAATGTGCGCCCTTCCCCTCAAGCCAATAAACTGGCCGAAACCGAAGGCGTTGAAATCAAATTATATTCTATTATTTATAACGCTATTGAAGAAATTAAGAGCGCAATGGAAGGTATGATGGAGCCTAAAATCCAGGAAAAAATTGTGGCTAATGTTGAAATAAGGGAAGTCTATAAATTCGATAAAGCAACAGTAGCCGGATGCCAGGTGCTTGATGGTAAAATACTCAGGAATAATAAAGTCCGGATTATCCGGGATGGTATTGTAGTTTATCCTACAGGCGAAGGTGCACATGCAGAATTAGGTTCCCTCAAAAGATATAAGGATGATTTCAAAGAAGTGTCTTCGGGTATGGAATGCGGCCTTACCATCAAAAATTATAACGATCTTAAAGTAGGAGACATTGTGGAAGCGTTTGAAGAAGAAGAAATTAAAAGGACTTTATAGCCGCGTTTTATTTTATTCTGCTAAATTGACTGACAACAAATTCTTGTTAAAAACAGGTTTCCAATTCAAAATTGGAATCCGCAATTTCTATTTTTGAAGGGACTCATACATTATGAAAAAAATCTTATTTCTTTTTTTAGCCACCGCTTTCTTATATAAAGCACAAGCCCAACAACAGAAAATCGTTGCAGATAAAATTGTGGCAAAAGTAGGCGACCAGATTATCCTGCATTCGGATATCCAGAATGCCATAGAAGACTATAAGAGGCAGGGACAGGATGCTGTTTTACCTCCAAATCCGGAGTGCTCTTTTTTACAGGGTCAACTCATTCAAAAAGCGTTAGTACTCCAGGCACAAAAAGATTCGCTTACTATTAGTGATGATGAACTGGATGCATTATTGGATAATCAAATTCGTGGTTTTATTCGTTATTATGGTTCACAGGAAATGCTGGAACAAATTGCCGGGAAAACATTATTCCAATTAAAAGAAGATTTACGGGAGAGTTTTCGAGAAAGAAAACTGGCGGACCAGGAAAAAAGCAAGATTCTGGATAATGTGAAGATTACACCCACAGAAGTGCAGAGTTATTTTAATAATATTCCAAAAGACAGTTTACGCTTTTATGAAAGCGAATTGGAAGTGAGTGAAATCGTTATTCATCCCAAGGCAAATAAAGAAGTTGAAGAATATGTGACCGGTGAATTATATGATATGAAAAAGCAGATAGAATCCGGGCAGAAAAAATTTGAAGCCTTAGCCCGCTTATATTCGGATGATCCGGCAGTGAAAGATAATGGTGGCCAATATAGCCTGAATAAAAATGATAAAAACTGGGATCCGGCATTTTTTGCAGCGGCATTTAAATTAAAAGAAGGTCAGATATCACCGGTGATTAAATCAAAATTCGGCTTGCACATTATTCAAATGGTTAGCCGTGCAGGGGATGATGCTGTTATTCGCCATATATTAAAAATCCCACCAATCACGGATGTGGAAATAAAAGCAACGATTTCCAGATTGGATAGTATCAAAGCAAAAATTGATGATCATACCATTACTTTTTCTGAAGGCGTCTCCCTATACAGCGATGATGATAACAGTAAATTGATAGGAGGGTATCTTACAACACCGGATGGCTCTACCTATATCACGATTGATCAAATGGATAAAGACCTGGTTGCTATTCTGAAAGATCTAAAAACCGGTGTTATTTCCGAGCCCCAGGTTTATAATGATGATCGCGGAATGAAAGCCGTAAGGTTATTATATATTAAAAGCCGCTCACAACCTCACCGGGAAAACATGCAGGATGATTATAATAAAATTGCGCAGAAGGCTTTGGAAAATAAAAAGTCCGAGATACTGCAACAATGGTTTAAAGTACATATACCCCAATTTTATATATACGTTGATCCTTCCTTTAAAGCATGTAGTGTGCTGTCAGACTGGTTTGAAGCTTCAGCAGGTAATATCCAGTAAAATGTTTTTTCAATAAAGAAAATGAAGCCCGTCGATTGGTTTTGAATGATAAATGAATATTGAAATAATTTCCGGCAGCCCTCGAAAAGACAGCGTTACACACCGTATTGCTTTGCATTTATTGAAATTAGCGCGGCAAAAAACAAAGCACCACATTGATATCATTGATGTGAGAGAATGGGAATTGCCTTTGTTGCAGCAGGAGACCATTGATGATATTGAAAATGCACCGGTTCAATTGCAACCATTGGCAAAAAGAATTTTTTCAGCAAATGCATTTATACTGATTACACCAGAATATAATGGCAGTTATACCTCCGCACTAAAGACCTTATTTGATCTTTTTCCACATCAAAAGAGAAAAGCTTTCGGAATCGTTACGGCAAGTACCGGAAGTATGGGCGGTATGAGAGCAAGCCAGCAATTACATCTATTCATCAATGCTTTACTTGGTATTCCATCTCCATTTATGCTTATTACACCCTTCGTAGATAAAAAATTCGGGACGGGAGGTGAATTGCTTGATCCCCTATTTGAAAAACAAGTTGCTACATTTATGGGTGAATTTTTATGGCTGTCAGAAAAATTAGCACCTCTTTAAAAGGGGATAGAAAAAGAATTGTACCTTTGCCACCTTCATTCAATCAATATCATGAGCGATGAGATCAAGCATGAATGTGGCTTAGCATTCATTCGTCTTAGAAAACCTTTCTCTTTTTACCTGAAAAAATACGGTTCGGTGATGTATGGCCTCAATAAATTGTATTTATTGATGGAAAAACAGCATAACCGGGGGCAGGATGGCTCCGGCATTGCCAGCATAAAACTGAACGTAGATCCGGGAAATCCATTTTTATTCAGAGTCAGAAGTAATTCCCCGCAATCCATTGCATCTATTTTTGCTGGTATTGGGGCAGAAGTCCGGGAAATGGAGAAATACCAGCCCGATATTCAAAAGCATCCCGGTCTTATGAAAGGTCATTTGCCGGCATTGGGCGAATTATTGTTGGGACATTTACGTTATGGTACCCAGGGAAGAAATGATGTGGAATTTTGTCATCCCTTTATCAAAAAAGATATAGCGCCGGGAAAAAATTTAGCTCTTGCAGGAAATTTTAACCTGGTCAATACGGAGGAATTATTTGATCTGGTCAATATACAACCGGGCGTTTTTCAAAAGCAAAGTGACCTGGCTGCAATGATGGAAGTTATTCATCACTTCTTAGTGGAGCAGGATGATCTTACACCAAATGGAGCAAATATTGCAACCGTATTAAAGAAAGCGGCAATACTATTTGATGGAGGTTTTACCATTGGTGGGCTTGTAGGCAATGGAGATGGCTTTGTACTTCGTGATGCCAATGGCATACGCCCCGCGTATTATTATATTAATGATGAAATTGTTGTTGCTGCCAGTGAACGTGCATCTATCAGAACCGCTTTCAATCTTGGAGAAAATGAAGTGAAAGAATTAATGCCGGGTCATGCACTGATCACAGATCATACCGGGCAAGTCACTATTGAGCAGATACTTGAACCCAGGGAAAGAAGAGCCTGTAGTTTTGAGAGAATTTATTTTAGCCGGGGCAGTGATGAGAAAATATACCGTGAAAGAATTGCATTGGGATATCATCTAAGCAAGCTGGTATTGGAAGCAGTAGATTATGATCTGAAAAATACAATTTTTTCCTATATTCCAAATACCGCAGAAGTAGCCTATTTAGGGCTTTGTAAGGGTATGGAAGACTACCTGAATCAAATAAAAATACAACGAATCACTTCATGGGGTAAAGATATTAATCCGGATAAGCTGGAGCAAATGATCAACCGGAAAATTCGCCAGGAAAAGATTGCCATTAAGGATGTAAAGCTGCGCACCTTTATCACTGCAGATAGCGCCCGGGATGAAATGGTGCAACACGTTTACGATATTACCTATGGTACCGTACGAGCAGGAGAAGATACGTTGGTAGTCATAGATGATAGTATTGTACGAGGCACAACCCTCAAAGAAAGCATCATCAGAATGTTGTCACGCCTGAAGCCCAAAAAAATTATTGTGGTTTCTTCAGCACCTCAAATCAGGTATCCTGATTGTTATGGTATTGATATGAGTAAATTGGGCGATTTTATTGCCTTTCGTGCCGCAATTGCTCTATTAAAAGAGAGTGGACAGGAGCATTTATTGAAGTCCATATATGATGAAATCAAAGAGCTGGAAAGAAATAATCAATTGCATAAAGAGAATCTGGTAAAGAAAATTTATAAACCTTTTTCTCCGGAAATGATTTCTTCAAAAATTGCAACACTAATCACGGCACCGGATATTGAGATCCCCATTGAAGTTATTTTTCAAACCATCGAAGATTTACATAAGAGCTGCCCTACCAATACCGGTGACTGGTATTTCACAGGAGATTATCCAACAAGTGGCGGTAACAGAGTCGTCAATAAAGCATTTATCAATTATTTTGAAGGGAAAAATCAACGAGGCTATTAAACATGAAGACATTGATTTTAGTGAGGCATGCTAAAAGCAACCACGCAATGAATGGGCAGCGCGATATAGAACGTTCTTTAAATGAAAAAGGAATGGCCGATGCTACCATGATGGCTCAAAGATTGCTTTTAAAAGGCGATATGCCAGATGCATTCATTTCCAGTCCGGCTAAAAGAGCATTTACGACTTGCAGTCTGTTTGCAAAAGTTTTCAATCTCCCTGCTGTTCCTATTCTTACTGAAAACAAACTATATGAAGCGTCTGCAAATACTTTTTATGAAGTTGTGCAAAACGTAGCTGATCAATTTTCCTGCATCGCATTATTCTCTCATAATCCCGGTATTAGTTATTTTGTAAATACCCTTTCTTCAAAACAGATAGAAGGCATGCCAACCTGTGGAATATTTGCTGTGAAAACAAGCATAGATTCATGGAAAGATTTTAGGGATGCCCAAAAAGATTTTTGCTATTTTGATTTTCCTAAGAATTTATCATAAGTCAGCGTAAATTTTCCTCACCCATTTGGAATAGCTGAAATAAAATGTAAATAAGGAAGAATACGCATTAACAGATTCCTGCTACCCGGATACATTTGGATTCTATTAACCCGGCATTTTAGAAGTAAACACTTTATTAATTCCTATTAAAATGGCGAGAAGGATAAAAGCAATACCGAATATTAAACCGATATTAATGAACGCTTTTTCATAACCAATTTGTGTAATGTTTAAAAAAGGATAAGGATAAAAACCCGAAATAGCGCCCCTCACCAATATAATGACAATATATAAAATCGGGTAAATGAGCCAGCACATAACAGGTTTTATTTCCACTTTTGTTTTTGCCACATTTATAATCCAGTAAATAAGTACAAGAAGAGGAATCATTGAATGCAAAAGCTCATCCACAATAAATTGCAGCCCGGTTGGATTCCAGAGATTTCTTAAGGCGAATTGATAGACTAAACCCACGATCAATATGAATGCAGTTAAAGCGGTAAGGCTACTATGCTTAGAGAGTACTTTAAAAAAAAATAAATGAAGATTAAATGCTATTGCCGTAAAGCACAAAGCAACCAGTAAATTGGTAAGTATGGTAAAAAAACAGAAAAAACGAATAATTGTTTCAAAGAGATCCGCCTGCCTGTTTTGCAGCATAAGAAAAAATTGAGCTATAAGAGCAAACCAGGCGAAAAGCGTAATAATGAATGCGAATTTTATTTTCATCCGATTGGACTATAAAGTTCAGGTTATATATCTTTTTTAAATTGCTGAATGTAAAATTAAAAACTTTTCGTTTGGGTAATCCAGATTTTCAAAATGAAGTGTACTATATAAAGCTCAACAAGGTAAAAAAAGCCCGTTTTCTCAAAAAGTTATGATTTAGAATTGGTTATTTCTATAAGAAACATATCCTGTAATTTAAGGTATTCCTAATTGTTACGGATTTTAATGGCAAATCCATGGCTACATCTTAGTTTTGCGCACTTATATGAAGTGTGAAAAGGAGCCATATGAAGCCGTAATTGGACTGGAAATTCATGCCAGGTTAGCAACAAATACTAAACTTTTTTGTGGAGACTACAATCGTTTTGGTGACACACCCAATTCACTCATCAGTGAAATTTCTCTGGCTCACCCGGGTACCTTGCCTTTTTTAAATAAAAAAGCCGTTTCTTTTGCGGTTAAAATGGGCATCGCTTGTCATTGTGATATTACTGACACGACTTATTTCGCGCGTAAAAATTATTTTTATCCCGATCTTCCAAAAGGCTACCAAGTAACGCAACATATATCTCCTATTTGCAAAAATGGGTATGTACCCATCAGGATAGAAAATGAAATAAAAGATATTTTTTTAAACAGGATACACCTGGAAGAAGATGCCGGTAAAAGTCTGCATGATTTGGATGATAAATTTTCCTGTCTTGATTTTAACCGGGCCGGGACGCCACTTATTGAAATTGTAACAGAGCCTGTATTGCATTCTGCAGAGGAAGCATACCAGTTTTTATCAGAAATCAGAAGACTTGTAAAATGGCTGGATATATGTGATGGCAATATGGAAGAAGGCAGCTTGCGATGCGATGCCAATATTTCTATAAGACCAAAAGGCTCAAAAAAATTAGGAGTAAAAGTAGAAGTAAAAAACCTGAACTCCCTGCGTTTTGTAAAAAAAGCAATTCAGGTAGAAATCAACAGGTTGATAGAACTTGCAAAAAAAAACCAGCAAATAATCCAGGAAACAAGAAGTTATGATGCCACTTCCAATACGACATTCCCCATGCGGGATAAGGAGAGTGCGGATGACTACCGATATTTTCCGGAGCCGGACCTGCCCCCTGTAAAAATCAATGAGGGTTTTTTCAGTGATCTTAAAAAATCCATGCCAGAACTACCTTCGCAAAAAGAAAAACGCTATTGCAATGAATACAAACTACCTTTATTGGATGCCGAGCGGCTTTGCGCGGAAAAGCAGGTGGCTTGCTATTTTGATGAAGCAGTAAAATATTCAACAAATTATAAAGCATTAGCCAATTTAATTACAGGACCGCTCATGCAATACCTTCATGAGCAAAAATCAGATTTTTCAAATCCGGTTTTACCGGCAAATAAACTCGAAGAAATTGTACAACTCATTGATGAGAATAAAATCAATTTTTCTATTGCCGCTTCAAAATTATTGCCTTTTTTAATGACACATCAAAATGAAGATGTGCTGGTTGCTGCAACACGTGAGGGATGGTTGCAGATCAATGATACGGATGAGTTGGAAAAATGGATACAGATGGTATTGGATCGTATGCCGGATAAAGTAAAGCAGTATCAACAGGGAAAAAAAGGACTGATTGGCTTAATGATGGGTGAAGTTAAAAAAATTAGTAAGGGAAAAGCAGATCCGGTCATAACCATTAAATTGCTCGAAGAGAAATTAACTAAATCAAATTAAATGATAATAAAGAACAACATGATGAAAAGTATTTTAAAAATTTTTGTATTGTCCATGATTGCATTTTCATGTAAAAATGCTGACTCAGGAAATTTCACCATAAGTGGTAAAATCACCGGTGCGCCTTCAGATTCCATATATCTGGAAAAAGTGTCCTATGATGCCAAAGAGCCGGCGATATTGGATTCCGTAAAATTGGATAAATCAGGCGCTTTTTCCATGCATGGCACAGCCACTGAACAAGGACTTTTCCTGGTCACCATCAATCATATACCAGCCGGTATTTTTATAAACGATGGACAGGCGATCACCTTAAATATCAACCTGGATGGTTTCCGCTTACCGGAAATTGGCGGTAGTGAAGCCACCAAAGAGCTTTATACTTTTATAAATGCTTACCGTTCTAAAGACTCCATTCTTTCCGGAATTTATTACCAGATAGATTCTTTAAGTACACAGCCCGGCAATGATTCCATCATCCAATTAATGAAAAACCGGGGTATGGCAGAAATGACGGCCATGAATGACCATACCAAAAATTTCATTTCAAATACAAATAATCCCGCTGCAGCTTATTATGCTTTATATATGGCGCGTGCTACCATGCAGGAATCTACCCTGGATTCACTGGTAACAAAAGAATTAGTAAAATTTTCCAATCATACTGGATTACTGGCTTTTAAAGCAAACCTGTCTTCTAATGCCTCTCAAACCATGAATGATGATCATTCCTTGATTAATAAACCTGCACCGGATCTTACTATGCCGGATGTAAATGGAAAGCCCATGAGTATCCACGATTTTAAAGGTAAGTTCGTTCTCGTAGATTTTTGGGCTAGTTGGTGCGGGCCATGCCGTCAGGAAAATCCCAATGTTGTAGCTGCCTATAATCAATTTAAAGATAAAAATTTTACCATATTGGGTGTTTCTCTCGACAATGATAAAACAGCCTGGTTGGACGCTATCAAAAAAGATGGGCTTAACTGGAACCAAATGAGTGACCTGAAACAATGGTCCAGTCAGGCTGTAACCACTTACCAGTTTGATGGCATTCCATTTAATGTACTCATAGACCCCAATGGAATTATTATAGCATCCAATTTACGAGGCGACGCTTTGCAACAAAAATTACAGGAAGTGTTGAAATAAATACATTCAAAATTTTCAGAAAGAAGAAGTCTTATACTTTGAATTTATTTCAACAAAGTACTATTCATTAGTCCAAGGAAAGCGTCAATTCATGGAAACCACAGCTTTACGGAGTTCACTGGGGAAAACGCCTGTGATTTTTTTAAATGTGGTTGAAAAATTACTGGTATTGGAAAACCCAATTTGATCGGCAATTTCAGCAATACTTTGATCTGTGGTGGACAAGAGTAGTTTAGCCAATAAAATCCGTTGACGCTGAACGAATTCATAAATGGTGGAATCAAACATTTCTTTAAAGCCTTTTTTAAGATAACATTGATTGATCCCTACTTCCAAAGAAAGTTCCTGGATTGTAGGCGGATTGTCTAATCTGTCCAAGATTATTTCTTTGGCCCGAAGTATTTTATTTTTTTCCACGGGCCGCATCAGGAATTTACAATTTCCACAATCATGCACGGGCGCTTCCGTACACTTTTGAAAACATAATAATAATTCCAAAGCTTTGCTTTCTAAAAACATTTCCAGGTAAATGCCTTCAAATTTACAGTGAATAATATCATGAAGGATCAATTGTTTTACACAGCAAATTTCACTTTCTGCAAAGCCATGGAATTGGGTTAAATAACTTATAGGGTGATTTGTAAGTAATGGTTGTAAGTAATGTTCCGGAAATACAAAACTAATTTGATAGAATTGTTCATTTTCTTGATTCGTAAAAACACAGAAAGAGGTAGCATAGTAGCAGGTAAGAATGATATTTTCATCCTTATCCCTTTTCAAGATTACTTTTGTATCGTGGAGTGTATCGAGATTTTTGATGGAAAAAGCCAATCCTCTCGCTAATTTTGTATTCATGATCACGCTGCAAATTTATTCAAAAAAATGATTCAATCAAGTTTTAGAGGCAGTGAGGATATGAGTGCAATTGCTTTTAGTCCTTATCAGAAAGAATAGTTGACTTTTGAGAAATTAAAAACAAGTTTCATGGCAAAGCCCATAAAAAACCGTTTTATAGAATCTTTTAAATATGCATTTACAGGAATCTTCCAATTTTTCAAAAAGGAAAAAAATGGGCAGATTGAATTGGTCTGTGCAATCATGACGATCGGTATAGCTTTTCTTTTAAAATGTACAATCTCGGAATGGCTTGTCATTTTGCTATGTATAGCTATGGTGATTTGTGCAGAAATGCTGAATACGGTAATTGAAAAAATAGGTGACCTGATTGATACTTCTTTCAATAAAAATATTCAATACATCAAAGATGTATCTGCTGGAGCAGTATTGATTTGCAGTATTATTGCAGCCATCATAGCCGCTTTAATTTTTTTACCTAAAATTTGGAATTTGATTCAACCGGGCTTGCATTAAAAATCAAGGCCAAGACTAAAATACCAAATAGGTTTTCCCTGAAAGAAACCACTCATGGGCCAGCCTGCATCTAATTTTAAGAAATACCCTAAAAGGCTTCCCCTGGCGCCAAAGCCATAGCCACCGGCGAATGGTCCCAAGCCACCTGCTTTTTGTCGTATGCTCACCGGATTATTCAGATCTGCTGGAGGATATACATAGGTTGGTCGCTGAAATGCATCAAAGCCACCATTCCAGGCCGTACCTAAATCAATAAACTGGATTAACTGGAAAGTACGCAGAAAGGCATTATTGATCGGCTTATTGAAAAAAGTACTAAATACCGGCAACCTTAATTCACTATTGATGACAACGGCATTATTGCCATTGGCTACATTTTGAATATAACCACGCATATTTAAAGCGAGTGATTGAAAAGCATAACTCTGATCTGGCGCTGGCCTGTTCGCATCATTGAACTTTGGATTGATCCAGCCATCCGCTCCACCGAGGTAATATAATAATTTTGCTTCACCAAATGAGAAATCACCTGCTGCTCTGGTAGCCCAAATGAAGTTGCGGTATATTTTGTAATAATATCTGGCATCAAAACCCAGATTGACAGTCGTTTTTCCTTTGATGGCGCTCTTGCCCATGGGCATATTAAAATCACCATAGATTTTGAATCTCAGCCCATTCCAAATATTCATGGTCGGATTGATACTATTGTCATGAACATATTCCAAATGAGTAAGTAAAGTAGCGGAAGTAGAATCCGGGATACCAAAGGCAGAAGGATCCGGATAAGAAATCACCTGGCCGGTATTTGGGTCTGCTAATGTGACAAATGGGCGAATAACACCTCTGTCCGTCCTATAGCCAACAGATGCACGGAAACTCTTTATTTCATTTAATGGATACGCAATATTGAATTGATAAATACTGGTCAGTAACCTATTGTCATAAGCGCCTTTGGGCCCTTTAAAAAATCCAAAATAATCTGTAGTGGCGCTACGGTAATAAGTAACTCCCCAATCAATCATTTTGCGATAATTCTGAAAGGATAGAAATGCATCTTTATCAGATAAGGTGGTACCAAAGCGATAGCCTCCAATAAATTTAATATCCTCCATTAAATCACTTACACCAACCCGGAAAGTGAAATTAATATCATTTCCATTACTTAATGAAATGGGGCCATAACCGCCATTATAGGGCTGATAATTATTCATGATGACACTATTGGAGATACCAGCCAATAAATAATCGGAATTGAATTTCAATTTATATTTAAATAATTTTAAATCGGCTAAAGCGCGTTGCGAATTGGGGATATCATTTATAAGGTTTGTATAAGCAGAATCATTGCCATTATCAAACTGGTTTTGAAACACCCGGTTTCCCTCATTCTTTTCTATAGTATCCGTAATGGGGGATAAGACATCCCCGGTGGAAATTTTTTTGCTTAATATACTTTGCCTGATAAATTCTGTGGGCCTGGCATTGACATTTCTTTTTCGTAGTGCAATGGAGTCCACTTTTAGTTTGTATAAAAATTTCAAATCACCTTCTCTTCTTACTTCACTTACTTGCCCATTATTTCCGGAAACCCTAGATTCTAATAAACTACTTTGATAATTGGTGATAGGAAATGTATAGGTAGAATCTTTATACACAGCAAAATAGCTGACACTATCCGGAGTGGCCTTCCGGTTTGCCTTTAATGTAGAATCTAATTCTTTACGATCAGGGTTTCGTAATACATCATCCCCAATATATAAAAGAGTATCTATTCCATCGCGCTGCGTAGAAAAAAATCCGGCCCATCTGTTCGCAATACCATTTTCATCACTCACATACGTATAGTGATTTACATTGTATTGCATAGGATAGCGTGCATTTCCAAACTTTACGTCAGTCAGCTTGGTCATTTGTTTATATTCACTATTATTCAACAGGTCAATGAGGTAAATATTAAATGGATAATTACCGGGTAAGGCGGTGTCGGATTTGGATACATTGATTCCCGGCCGATTGGATGAAAACAAAATTCCGGTTCTGTTTGGAAAGGAAACAAAATTTGGATCCAGGTCGTCATATTGATCATTGGTAAGTTGCTTGAATTTTCCACTGTCAATTTTGTAAATAAAGAGATCAGATTGGCCATTCTTTACAGCGCTCATTAATAATGTATTCGCATCCAACATAAAACCTGCATCTGTGATTTGATCCACGCCTTCTATTTCCTGTTGGAATCTTTTGATATTGGCAATCACGTCATATACAAACATATAGAGTTTACCTTCTTTGGAATAAATAACCAATAAACGACTGCCTTTTCCATCCCAGGAAAGGATAGGATAATTTGGATTGATGTCACCACTTAAAGTATGTACGCCATAATCCAGGATTGTTTTGGACTCGTATAAATTGTCCACGAATTTGACACTGTATTTTCCTTTCGTGTATTGTACAACAGCATAAGAGTTATTTTTAGGATTTGGATTAGCGGCAAAATGATAAAAATCATCTCCCTTTTTCACTTCTTCTATCACGCTTAGTTTTCCTTTAGGAGCATTTCTTCTTTGTTTAATATCTTTTGCATAACGGTCTTGCTCATAATCCATAAAATCCTGAAGCATGTACTTAAATTTTTTCCTGGCAATTTTTTCAGCAGCAGTATTCAGGTTTTTGTATAAACGGGTGAGATATAAAAAGTATGTTACATTTTTTGGATTATATCTTTCGGCAATATAATACCAAAATGCATGGCCGGCAAGTACCGGTTGATCAAAGGCAAACTGATAAAAGCTATTGTAATCGCCACCTAATATGGCGCTCTTTAAATCATCATCAAACTTTGTACTCCAGGGTGTGCCGATGTATTCTACATAACCATCGGTAAGCCATTGTGGAAGATCGAGTAATGCCTGGTTACTGGCAATTTCACCCAAATCATCCCCGAATAAAAGATTATCCACGAGGATTTTTGCAATACCTTCTCTTATCTGTTCTTTTAAATTATTTTTATTTCCATCATAAAACAGGACCACCTTATTATTTACGAGTTTGGTAAGGCCACCGGAGTTTTGCCAATCAATGCCCAGTCCAATATTGCTACTCTTATAATCATCATAATTATTATAAATAACAATATTTGCCCTGTTGCGTAAGGAATATTCTACGGAGGTTTCCAAATCCGGCAATTCCTGTTCCGCAATTTCCGTCACATATTTTCCCAACTCCAGGCCATCTCCATAGAAGTAGGTATTAAAATTCCGGCTTTGATAAAATTGCCAATTATATTTTTTGTATTGCAGGCGGTTCTTGCCAAAAGTTACGGTATTTACCTGTGCCTGTACAAAGAAGGGCATCAAAAAGGTCAAGCAATAAATCCCTAATCGCGGCAAAAGGTGTTTATCTTGCATATCCGGTTTTTAGAATTTTAAAATTAGTATAAATAGTTGTAACCTAATCGTAAAAAAAACGCTATGATTAATATAAAAGTATTTGCATTCAATCCTTTCCAGGAAAATACATACATCTTATTTAATGATTCGGGAATGGCCATCCTGATTGATCCCGGATATTTCTTCCCCGGTGAAAAAGAATTGCTCTATCAATTTATTGCTGAAAAGAAATTGCGCATGGTTCAGCTCTTGAATACCCACTGTCATTTAGACCATATATTTGGTGCGAATGATGCATTTGAAAAATGGGGTTTGCCAATGTATCTTCATCCGCAGGAAGAAATTGTTCTGGAAAGAAGCCCCGAAGCGGCCTTAATGTATGGTGTTAAATTAACCACATTTACGGGGGAATTAATTTTTATCCGGGAAGGCGATCTTATTCGGTTGGGGGATGATGAATTACAGGTTTTGCTTACGCCGGGACATTCACCGGGAAGTATATGCCTATATTGCGAAAAGCAGGCTTTTGTAATTAGTGGAGATGTCTTATTCCTTGACAGTATTGGAAGGAGCGATTTGCCGGGTGGTGATTATGAAACCTTATTAAAAAGTATTAAAGAAAAATTATTCAGATTGCCGGATGAAACGGTTGTTTATCCGGGGCATGGAAAGGAAACAACGATTGGCTATGAAAAGAAAAATAATCCATTTTTACAGGGTATGCTTTAAGGAAATTTCCTAAAAACAGTATTTCGTAAAATTACTTCAAGTAAAAGCAAAGCAATGGCAATTAAGATTATAGGCAGGCTTTTATTACTATAATGGTTATAGGTAGTGACTTCTACTTTAGATTTTTCCAATTCATTGATACTGGAATAAATGCGTGTAAGCGCCTGCTTGTCTGACGCATGAAAATACGCCCCTCCGGTTTTTGTTGCAATGTTTTCCAACAGCCCTTCATTAAATTCTAATTTTCGCTTTTCTGTGATATTCCCCAAAGGAGACTGCACGACTTCATTGATTTCTTTATCGCTGCCAATTCCTATCGTATAAATTTTGATATGATACAGATTCGCCATTTGTACAGCAATATCCGGGGGTATTGCACCGCCAATATCTACGCCATCCGTTAATAAAATAATAACTTTGCTTTTTGATTTTCCACTACGTAGCCTGTCCACACTGGTAGCCAGACCTGATCCAATGGCGGTTCCTTCTTCCTGTAGGTAACCACTTTGAATATTCCTGATTTGATCCAAGACTGCCTGCTGATCTGAAGTGATTGGGCATAGGGTAAAACTCACACTACTAAATAAAACGATGCCTATCAGGTCACCCGGTCTGTGACTTACAAAATCGGTAGCCACTTCTTTCGCAGCTTCCAACCTGTTGGGCTGAAAATCAGTGGCAGTCATACTACCGCTAATATCAAAACATAATACCATATCAATTCCCTCACCACTGGTCTTTTCCTGTGTAAATTTTTGTCTTGGTCCGGCAAGGGCAATTATGATAAATAAAATGGACACACATCTTAAAAAAAAGGGGAAATGCAACATGGTGGTTTTGATACTTTTCACTCCATGCAAAAAGTGGGTAGTCGTAATCATCAAAGAAGCTTCATGTATATTTCTTTTCCGTAAATATTCCCATACCAAAAAAGGAATGAGTGCCAACAGGATGAAAACCCAGGGCCATTGAAATTCAATATGAGTGATCCATTCTGTTATCATTGAAGCGGTTTTTTTGCGAATGAATCAATATAATGAATGAGCTGTGATGCCGTAAGGATAGATGGCTCTTTTCGGGGATCTGAAGGAAAGTATTTTGCAAATTTGATGGCGTCAGCCATTCGAAGCAATTGAAAAAAATCTGTTCTTATTTTTTCATCCACAAGGTGTGTGGCGAGACGCACCATCATTTCATCCGTTGTTAAGTAAACTGCTTTTACAGGTAAAACGCTTGAAATATATTGTTTACAGATTTCCGTAAGGCGGGAATAAAATTGTTTTATTTCAACGAAGTTTTGAGGATTACTAGTTCTCAAAATTTCCAATTGATCCATCGCGTATTCAAAAGCACTTTGATTATTTTTTGCGGGAGCAAGGACAGGTTCTTTCTTTTTCATTTTTTTCCATATCAGAAAAACAAGGAGCAGTGAAGCTAAAACGATAATTGAAATGAGAAGATATTTTTCATAAGAAGGCCTTACTTGTACATCCAGTATATCCGTAATATCATGATAATCCTTCATGCCGGATATATCTACGGGTAATACAGACAGGTTGATGCTATTGGCTGTGAAAACTTGTATATCTCCAGATGATTTGTTTTTTAATTCAACTTTAATAGGGTTTATTTTCCAAGTGCCCGTATCAAAGGAGGTGAGGATGATATTTTGTGTGAAATCCATGAATCCATTTACGGAAACACTATCCTGTTTTCCCCGGTCCACAATGGTAAGATGATCCGCTGAATCAGGAAATATTTTCCAGGAAAAAACTTGCAATTCTGAGGGTAGTTGGATTTCCAGTTTCACCTGCAAGGTTACCTGTTCGCCAATAAGGATGGAATTTCTGCTGAGTGAGGCAGAGATATTTTGCGCTTTACTTTCGGTATTGTGTAGCAAAAAAAACAGGGCTAAAAAAGCCATGCACACCAAAGAGCCCTTTTTATTTTTTTTTTCTTGAACCATGTAGAATCAGGCGCGATTGATAAAAAATTGTTTAAGCACTTTTACATAATCATCTCCAATACCTATTTGCATCAGGTCTGCCTGGGCATGCCTGAAGGTAATCATGGCATCATTACGGATTTGTTGGAATTGCTGGTGGTAGCGCATGCGGGTATAGGCATCATTGGTATTCAGCCAGGATTTTTTTCCACTTTCTGCATCACGCACTTCGATCAATCCAATACGAGGCAATTCTTCATCTCTTTTGTCAAAAAGTTGTAAGCCAATGACGTCATGTCTTTTTGCGGCTGCACGTAAAGGTTGATGATAGCCTGTATCTGCAAAATCGCTAATGATAAAAACGATACTTTTTTGCCGGGTGGCATTATTTAAATAGTTTAAGGCTTTGGCAATGTCCGTTTGTACTGATTTGGGCTCAAAGCCCAGCATGGTCCGAATCATAAACAATACATGGTCTTTCCCTGATTTGGCAGGAATATATTTTTCCACCCGGTCACTAAAGAAAATCAACCCGACCTTATCATTATTACTCATGGCAGAGAATGCAAGTACGGCAGCAATTTCTGTTGCCAGGTCTTTTTTGTTTTGAAGTGCGGTACCGAAAAAACTGCTTCCACTGATATCTATGAGAAAATATACACTCAGTTCTCTTTCTTCTTCGAAGACTTTGCTGTAGGTATGGCCCATTCGGGCAGAAACATTCCATTCGATAAACCGGGTATCATCTCCGGCCTGGTATTCACGCACTTCTTTAAATGCCATTCCTTTTCCCTTAAAGGCTGTATGATATTCTCCGCTGAATAAATGATTCGTGAGCCTTTTACTTTTGATTTCCAACTCCCGGACTTTCTTTACAATTTCAGATACTGTCATCAGGGCACTTGTACTATTTTTAAAATATCTTCAATCACTCTTTCGGTAGAAATATTTTCAGCTTCTGCCTCATAGGTCAAACCGATTCGATGGCGAAGTACATCTGCAGCAATTTCTTTCACATCATCCGGGATTACAAAGCCTCTTTTTTTCAGGAAAGCATTGGCTTTAGCCGCTAAAGCTAAATTAACACTGGCTCTTGGAGAGCCACCGTACTGGATGAGGTTTTCCAGGTTTCGTAAACCATATTTACCGGGTTGCCTGGTGGCAAAAACAATATCTACAATATAGTCTTCAATCTTCTCATCCATATATATCTGCTTCACCAGTTTACGGCTATCCAGGATTTGTTGTATAGTGACCACGGGTTCAATAGTTTCTTCAAGGCTGCCATTTACAAATCTTTGAATGATTTTTTTCTCTTCTTCTTTTTGAGGGTATTTTACGATTACTTTAAGCATAAACCTGTCAACCTGTGCTTCCGGTAAAGGATAGGTACCTTCCTGTTCCAGCGGATTCTGTGTAGCTAATACGAGAAAGGGTTCTTCCAATGGATAGGTATTTTCACCAATAGTTACCTGGCGTTCCTGCATACATTCCAGTAATGCGCTTTGCACTTTTGCGGGAGCCCGGTTGATCTCATCAGCCAAAATGAAATGGGCAAATACCGGCCCTTTTCGCACAAAGAATTCATTACGGCTTTGATTATAAATCATGGTACCAAGTAGATCGGCAGGAAGCAAATCCGGTGTAAATTGAATCCGGCTGAATTTTGCAGAAATGGACTGGGCTAATAATTTGATGGTGAGTGTCTTTGCCAGTCCGGGTACCCCTTCGAGTAAGATGTGACCATTACTTAATAATCCTATTAATAAGCGGGATACCATATATTGCTGTCCTACCAAAAATTTTGAGAGTTCATTCCTGAGCGTATCTGTAAATGCTGCTGCCTGCTCGATTTTATTGTTCAGTATATTTATTTCTTCACCCGATTGCATAAATGAATTTAATTTAAATGAAAGTACAACCTAAAACATTTGTAAGTATTTAGTGGCTTGTTCTTTTTGAATTTTTGTAGGAATTTAACCAAGAATTATGCCGTGTAGTGTGGCAAGAAGGAAGATGTAGTGAATACTTTATAGAAAAGTAATACATTTTAAAAAGCTCCTGAAGCTGGACTTGAACCAGCGACCCTCTGATTAACAGTCAGATGCTCTAACCAACTGAGCTATTCAGGAATTTCCGCATTTTTTATGACGGGCTGCAAAAATAGCCAAATTTGATTTGAAACAAAATTTGTTCTTGGTTTTTTTTCTTAATGACTCCTTTGATATCCCGTGGAACGGGAAAGATGGTCGTACTATTTAATCATGATTGCCCGAATTTCCATTTCCATCCATAATACGAAAATTCTTGTTACGGGATGGCTTTAGGTATTGGTGTAAAATGGCATTCTTAATGAATAATCAAAACGGCTTTAAAAATTAGCTTATGAAATATTTAGAAATATGCCTTCTTCATTTTCCTTAATATCAAAGACTTTTAATTTATATCCTTCTTGCTGTGTATCTCTTCCATGAAAGAGGTTAAAAGCATAGTGATGTACCGGGCAAACAATGTTTCCTTTTCCATCAATAAATCCACCGGATAATTGCCCACTGGCATGAGGGCATGTATCTATACAGGCATGAAGGCCATCCGGTCCATCAATGATGCAGATTTTTTTTTCTTCGAAATGAATTAAAGCAATTTTATTATCGCCAAAAGGAAGCTCTTCTCTTTTTGAAGCAATTTTTATCCATGGTATAGGTGCTTTCGTATCCATTAAAAAAAAGTTACTTTATAGGGATATTTAGACTGGTAAGCGGCACGGACTTCACTTAATATTTTTTTCCGCAGGGCATCTATATTGCTTTTTTCTTTGGCCGAAATAAAGAGACAATTTCCATTTGTCAGGTCTTCCCATTTTTGAAAGAGATTCTGCAATAATTCCATTCGCTCTGCTTTACCCAGCCATTCATCAAAAGTATTTTCTTCGTACCTATCCATTTTATTAAAGACCAGCATAATGGGTTTTTCAAAGGCATTTATTTCCTGTAATGTTTTATTTACAATACCGATTTGTTCTTCAAATTCATTATGAGAAATATCAACCACATGTAATAAAATATCTGCCTCCCGGACTTCATCCAGTGTGCTTTTAAAACTTTCTACCAATTGATGAGGCAGCTTCCTGATAAAGCCTACAGTATCACTCAGGAGAAATGGTGTGGCCTCAAATACAACTTTCCGGGTGGTCGTATCAAGTGTGGCAAATAATTTATTTTCTGCAAAAACATCACTTTTACTCAGCAAATTCATCAGCGTGCTTTTGCCCACATTGGTATAGCCTACCAGGGACACGCGAATGTATTCATCCCGGTCTTTACGTTGTGTATAAGCCTGTTTATCAATATTCATCAATGTTTTTCTCAGTAGTGCTATTTTATCTTTTACAATGCGGCGATCCGTTTCTATTTCGGTTTCACCGGGTCCCCTGGTACCGATTCCGCCTCCCTGTCTTTCCAGGTGTTTCCACATGCCTTTTAAACGAGGTAATAAATATTGATATTGGGCTAATTCTACCTGCACTTTTGCCTGGGCAGTACGGGCGCGTCGGGCAAAGATGTCGAGTATGAGGCTACTCCTGTCCAGGATTTTGATTTCAATTTCTTTTTCAATATTTAAAATTTGTGAACCTGAAAGTTCATCATCAAAAATAGCCAGGTCTATACGATGATGCTGTACATATTTTTTTATTTCTTCCAGCTTTCCTTTTCCTATATAAGTTTTACTGTCGGGGTGTGGCAATTTTTGGATGAATCTTTTTTTAGTAATGGCGCCGGCAGTTTCTGCGAGGAAAGCCAGCTCATCCAGGTATTCTTCTATTTTTTCATAGGTATCATTACCTTGTGCCAGGCCTATTAATACCGCATTTTCTTCATTTTGGACTTGTTGTATTTTGTCTATCAAATGGAATTTTTTGTAAAGATAATTGCATTCAATGATACTATCCCTGCGCAGGGTTTGGATTCATAACAGGTTATGATATAAAAAAAATGCAAAACCAATTTTGGTTTTGCATTTTATGTTATTAAGGATGATAACTATTTTACAATCATCATGGTTACTTTATAAACGGGTTGATTATTTTGTTCCAGTACAAGTTGATAATTTCCTGCCGGAAGTTTATTTAATTCTCCTAAAGTAATGGTATGATTTCCTTTAATCATATTGCCTGCATTTTGGATACGCAATGTACGGCCATTGAGGTCATACATTTTCAATACAACATTTCCATCCTGAGGAAGCGTAAAGTTGATATTGGCATAGGAGCCGGTAACGGGGTTCGGACTTACAAGTATATGATGGGTTGATTCGTTGGATGGCTGTACAAAATTATTCATTACGCCACTACCTGATATATTCACTGTATAATCTTCCACTTCCCCATAGTCGAATACAGCACATGGATCTGTAATAATATTACCGGCATGCATTTGAATACGCATACGTGTTGCGCCATTCATAACACTGCCAGGAATAGTAAATTGAAGTGTATCAATAACGGTATTTGCATCAAAAGATTTAGACACAACCTTTTCACCGACATCATTAAAATCTTTATCTCCATTGTAATCAATATATAAAGTCCAGGCAGTTGCATAACTTGATCCCGGAAAATCGGATCTTAGGTATAATTTATAATTAACGCCTTTGGTCATATTGGTACTTATAGAAGTAAAGTCACCATATCCGGAATTATCTCCACTCCCATTATTCAGGGTTGTGCCGGAGATCCTTACTCTTTGAATGAATCCATGAGCAGTACTGTTACCTTTAGAAAGGCAATAATCCGTGCCACCACCACCAGAAGTTCCAACGCCTACTGCATACCAGGCATTTTTAACCTGTGTTACTTCATTTGAGTTGGCGCCATAAAGGTCGGTCGCTGCATTTATGCATGCTGTTCTCCAGTCTGCATATTTTGAATTGGGAGAAAGATATGTTGTATTTGTACGGTAAATTATCTGATCTGCTTTTGATAAACCAATACCCTGTACTGTATAGGCATTGCCAATATCATTGGTACCTGAGCCTCCATCTACCAGTAAATAAAACATGAAATTGCCTACACCACTTAAAATATGCACATCTGCATTTGATTTCCAGTATAAGCCTCCATAACAATCAGGTTGTTTAAATGCATTGGGGTTGCTCATATCCCGAATGGCCCAATTCATATCATTACTTAAAACCCAGTTTTTATCAGAAGGTTTTGCCCAGAATTGCACACTCTTTCCCATAATATCGCTCATACTTTCATTCATACCGCCACTTTCACCACTATAGTTCAGATTGGATGTATATTGTGTAAACCCATGTGTGAGTTCATGCCCGGTAACATCTATTGCAGTAACACCATTTGTAGAACCACTTCGTTTACCATAATTCATATTTGTGCCATCCCAGGATGCATTATCATTATATAAAAAGCCTCCACGATTGACATAACTGTTTAACAATATACCATGATTATCCAAACTGTTCCTGTTGAAATTTACTTTGTAAAAATCATAAGTCATTTCCACACCCCAGTGTGCGTCAAGACCATTTCTAGGCAGCCCGCTCAGGTTGAAATTAGCTGATGGGCTGGTAATGTCACTTTTATTATTTGACCAATCATAAGTAGTAACACCATTGCCGCGTGTATAATCTCGCAGCCTGTAACTTCCATTAGCATGGTCACTATGAATCGTTTGAGTGCCACTATAAAGCGTGTTTGCTGTACCCACTGCATCTACAGTGTGCAGTATTTCTTTTTGCCCCAAAAATTTTCCTGATTGTGCATCCAGGAAATAATAAGCCCGGCTTGCAGGCTCTGTAGCATAAACATCTACTTTGTAAGCAAGTATTAATTTTGAAGGATCAATATTCTCTTCAGGATTATACCAAACTAAGCGTGCTGAAGGATAATAAGTGGCATTCTTATCCCTCATTTGTTCTTTTAGAATTTCTTCTGCACGAGTATCCTGCCACATATAAGTTTGTGCATGTACCTGTTGCAAACACATAGCAATTGCATTTTTTGCAGAAATTCGGGGTGCATTGCGGTTGGCCATTTGTGCATCAAATGCGGTGACAATTTCACCACTGGCTGCAATTATTTTACCGGCTTTTGTTTGGATGATATACATAGCATTTTCCACGGGTATATTCATATAAGTTTGTCCATACCGGTAGTTGATATTGCCTAATTCATCTGTTTCTGTTTGCAGTAAAATCAGCGATTCATTATCCTTAAAGCCAAAAAACTGATTAGCATCTTTAGGATTAAACAGGGCCTGTTTATTCGCTTGAAAAGTTGTAAAATGTTTTGATACACCACCACTACCGGCGATTTCACTGAGCATATTTTGGGAGAATGCCGTGAATAGAAAGCCAAGAAAGAAAACCAGGAGGAATTGTTTTTTCATCATTGTTTTAATTTTTAATGTTGATTAAATGGAATGCCGTTTTTCTACGATGATGAAAAGTACCTTTTAGTCATCGCAAGTTTTCAACTGGGCAGAATTAAAATAGGAAAAGGCAGGATTGTGAGCAAGGTATAAAATAAATACATCCCGAAAAAATGATGAGATGTATTTATTTTATAGTGTTATGTATTTTAAAGAAGGCAGTGCCTGGCTATAACGAGCTTTTGTATTTCAGAAGTACCTTCTCCGATTGTACATAATTTTGCATCCCGGTAAAATTTTTCTACCGGAAAATCTTTTGTATAGCCATAACCTCCAAAAATCTGTACTGCGTCATTCGCTGTTTTTACAGCCACTTCACTGGCATAATATTTTGCCATGGCAGATTCCTGGGTCATTTTTTTATGTTCATTTTTTAAATAACAGGCTTGTAATGTAAGTAAGTCGGCAGCCATAATTTCAGTAGCCATATCAGCCAGTTTAAAACTGATGCCCTGGAAATGACTTATGGGTTGATCAAATTGCTGACGTTCTTTGGAATATTGTAATGCGGCTTCATAAGCTCCTTTTGCAATTCCTAATGAAAGGGATGCAATAGAAATTCGTCCTCCATCTAATATTTTCATGGATTGGATAAATCCATCACCTACTTCGCCCAGGCGATTTGCATCAGGTACAACGCAATGATCAAATATCATTTCGGCGGTTTCACTGGCACGCATCCCCAGTTTATTTTCTTTTTTCCCTCCGGAAAAACCTTTTGTACCACGTTCGACGACAAATGCCGTACAATTATTTTTGGCGCGTGGTTCTCCTGTGCGTACGATCACGACGGCCACTTCACTGCTGAGGCCATTGGTAATCCAGCATTTTGTGCCATTTAATATCCAGTTGTCACCTTCCTTTACGGCCGTGCATTTCATGTTGCCTGCATCACTACCGGTATTGGGTTCAGTAAGCCCCCATGCACCGATCCATTCACCGGTTGCCAGCTTGGGAAGCCATTTTTCTTTCTGTGATTCATTTCCAAACATGAGGATATGACCCGTACAAAGTGAATTATGTGCTACCAGGCTTAAAGCGATGGAGCCGCAGACCTTGGAAATTTCTTCCACAATGGCTTTATACTCAAAGTAACCAAGTCCGGCGCCATGATATTTTTCAGGTACTAAAATTCCCATAAGACCGAGTTTCCCCATTTCATGATAAACATGTTTGGGAAATTCCTGGCTTTCGTCCCAATCCATTACATAAGGCTTGATGTGCTTTTCTGCGAAATCTTTTGCGGTAGCAGCAACTTGTTTAGTTAATTCCGATTCATTAAAATTCATTTACGAACATTTGTTAGCAAACAAAAGTAAAGCTTTGAAGTCAGAATATGAAATGGGGTTCGATTTATTTTTCTATATAGAGCCAGGGCCGTATTTGTTCAAAGACAGAGTCTTTAAGCCCATAAGTTTTTTTAATATCATCAATGTTGTTAAACCCTTTTTTTGCCGTTCTGAATTTGACTATTCTTTTAGCAAGAACATCTCCGATACCGGGTAAAGTTTTCCATTCTTCTTCTGTAGCTGTATTGATATTTATTTTTGAAAAGGATTTTTTAGGGACGATCTTTATTACCGGTTGATTTCTTTCTTCCGGTTTTTTTGAGGAAAGCATATTCCTATCATTTTTGATTTGAATAAATGGCTCCAGCCTGTCTGCATCCACTTTTTTTAAACCATATATTTTATGGATATCCGAAGCAGAACGGAATTTTCCTCCTTTTGTACGGTAATTTAAAATGGTTTGAATGTTTCTTTCCGTGAGGCCTAATTTTTTCCAGGTTGTTTCATCAATTGTATTCGGATCAAAATAAAATAATGAACTTTCTTTACTGCTACTCTGGATTGTAGGGTGGCTTATATTTTTTACATTTTTGACTGAATCTGCGACACCCATTTCCAGGATTGTCTCAGAATCACTCAATGGAGGAGAAAATTTTGGCTTAAATATCGAGGGTAAAGAAATGATAGCTACAATGATAAACACCAAAATAAGTATGGCAGTCCTTTCTTTTTTAGAAAAGGAAAAGTAATCTTTCCAATGTATTTGTTGCATAAAAATTCATTTTTATATCAATTTTCATGGAAAGATTAGATGCTGATTTGTAATCCGTCATAAGCAAGAGAAATATGAGCAGGTAATTTTTTATTTACTTCATCATGTCTCCCAAGCTGGTGGCTGATATGTGTAAAATACGCCTGAGGTATGTTTAATTCTTCCACCAGGCTAACCGCTTGTTTCAAGGTGAAATGGGAAATATGGCTTTCTTCACGTAATGCGTTGATGACAATAATTTCCGATCCTCTTATTTTTTCCATTTCCGACTCCTCTATTCGGTTTGCATCAGTAATATACGTAAAATTTCCAAAACGGAAGGCATAAACCGGCATTTTATGATGCCATACCCGAATAGGTATTACAGGGATTTGACCAATCATCATTGGGGACTCATCAATAGTGATAAGATTCAATTCCGGAATACCCGGATAGCGATGATCTGAAAAAGCATACGCATAATCGCGATGTAATGCCTCCGCTGTTAATGCATTGGCATAGAGATCCATAGGGCGATGCTGGAAAAAATTGTATGCACGTACATCATCTAAGCCACCTGTATGATCTTTATGTGGGTGAGTAAATAAAATTCCATCCAGTTTTTTATTTTCCAGGCGGAGCATTTGCTGCCGAAAATCAGGTGTAGTATCTACTACCAAGGTAGTTTCCCCGGAGGCAATAAGAATACTGCTTCTTAATCGTTTATCTTTTACATTTTCTGATTGGCAGACCCGGCACGGGCAGGCAATCATGGGAATGCCGGTACTGGTGCCGGTACCTAAAAATGTAATCGTTAATTGAGGAAAGTCCACAAACAAAAATACCTTAAAAAAAATTAGTGCCTATTGCTCCGTAATGGAAAGTTGCAGAATGCTATCATACAATTGCTGTGATTCAAGAGTGAGCATATCATAATTAATTTCCAATTTGGGGATTAATTCCAGTAATACATTTATTCTTCCTTCTACATCCAGGAATTTATTCAGAACGACCACTCTTTTTTTCTCCAGCAGACACCAGCCACTTTGAAAAGTACCTCGCTCATATCTTGGGGTATATTGACTTTGGCTTAAAATGGCTTCCAGGCGAGTCAGCGTAGCTGGCGAAATTTTCATACAATCATTTTATAAGGTCAAATTTATTTAATCTGTATATACTTACCCTTAACTTCTTCGTTTTCTTATGCACAATTTGATCTCTTTTGTTATTAATGTTTAGACATATATATTTTACCTGTTGAGGGATGATACGCTGAATAGAAATTTAATTTTTCAATCACAGTAAAAACATTTTACTTTTATTACTATGTTTCAACAACTTTTCAGTGGAAAAACGCTTTTATTTCTGGTTGCCATAAGTATTGTTATAGGCACTATTTTCTATTCCCGTTATTTATCTCAAAAAATAGCCCACGATGAAACGCATAAAGTGGAAATATGGGTTGCTGCGCAAAACACGATTTTAAATGCTACGGATCAAACGAGCCTGGAACTGGCTGCACGTGTTTCCAGTGAAAACACGGATATACCTATCATTGAGACCAATGAAAAAGACAGTATCAATCCCTATAATTGCGTGAATTTAGATAGTATTCAAATCAAAAATGACCCTCTTTACCTTACTAAAAAGTTGGCGGAGTTTAAAAAACAAAATGCTCCGATTATTTTAAAAATCAGTGACAGCCCTTATACAGCCAATAAATATTACTACGGGGAAAGTCTGTTGCAAAAGGAAGTTCGTTACTATCCTCTGGTACAACTGGTTATTGTGGGATTATTTATCATGATTATGCTGATTGCCTTACGTAGTGGTTACCAGAGCACACAAAATCGTTTATGGGCAGGGATGGCCAAAGAAACGGCGCACCAACTGGGAACACCGGTTTCCAGCCTGAAAGGCTGGGTGGAAATGCTTAAAGAAAAAGATATGGTGGAACATATTACCACGGAAATTGATAAAGATGTAAAAAGACTTGAACTTATTTCAGACCGGTTTGGTAAAATAGGAAGCAAACCACATTTAGAGGAAAAAAATATTATTGTTCAAATCAATAATATGGTGGACTATATCAAGAAAAGATCCGGAGGTAAAGTAAAGTTTGAAGTGGAGACACATGGTATGGATGAGTTAAATGCATTTATTTCTCCCCCACTCTTTGACTGGGTAATTGAAAATTTATTGAAAAATGCACTTGATGCTCTTGAGGGAAAGGGTACAATAAGGATCAATATTTCAGAAACAACAAAAAAGGCTTTCATTGAGGTAGCAGATAATGGAAAAGGAATTTCCAAGAGTCATTTGTCGAGGGTGTTCAAACCGGGGTTTACTACTAAAAAACGAGGCTGGGGATTGGGGCTTGCCCTGAGTAAGCGTATTATTGATCAATACCATCATGGAGAAATATCCGTAAAATCCAGTGAAGCCGGAAAAGGTACGACCTTTCGTATCGAACTCAATAAAATGGCGGTATAAGGGTTAAGTTATTGCTTTTTAAAATTTAAATTTACCTGTACATTTGCATTTCTCAAAAATTGCGGAGGTGGCGAAATTGGTAGACGCACTACTTTGAGGTGGTAGCGCCGTAACTGGCGTGGGAGTTCGAATCTCCTCTTCCGCACATTCAGGTTAAAAGCAGCTTTTAGGATGAAGCTGCTTTTATTTTTAACGTATGATTGGTACAATCATTTTATCTTTGTAGAAATCGTGTGCAATGAAAAAAGTGTTGTTTATTTTTCTCGCCTTCTTTGTTATTCAATTTCTTTTTAGTTCCGGGCTGATGGCTCAATGTTCTATCTGTACTAAAACGGCTTCCCAATTAGGGGAGAAACCAGCACAGGGATTAAATAGCGGAATAATTTATTTAATGGCTATGCCCTTGACAATAGCAGGTTATGTAGGTTTTCGTTGGTGGAAAAGAGAGAAAGCTTTTATGCACAATGAACAAGAATAACCACTATCTGTTCACAAATTCCATAAAACTTTTTGAATAGGGTTGTGGATATTTCTCTTTAAAAATTGCAAAAGAGCGTTTACCCATTTCTTCCCATTCATTTCTTTTTTGCCAACATTCCTCCAGTCCAATATCTATGGCTTCCGGAGTGGCAGAGGCACATACAAATCCATTAATACCATTTTGTACCCATAAGGGCATATCTCCTACATTCGTAACCACACAGGGCCTTGCCATGGCCAAAGCTTCTGAAATACTGATTGGCATAGCATCTATGCGCGTGCACTGCAATACCAAATGATGCAGTGCCAACGTTGCCTGCACATTGTTTGTATGGCCTTTTAAAAAGATCTTTTCGTCAAGATGATTTTGTAAAATCAATTCTTGTAGCATGGCTGCATCTTTCCCTGCACCGTATAGATTCAATTGCCAGTTTCTTTCTTTCCATTTTGGAGAGGATAGGGTTTGTATTAAAATGTCCTGGGCTTTCCTGTCGGTATAAAGTGCAGCCAGCATGCACCACTGAAAATTTCCATTTTGTACCGGTGGTAAGGGAGGAGCTTGTGCAGGTATTTGAAATGATATGGGATTGGGATAAACAATCTGCGCCGGGATGTCTAAATGATACTGGTTTTCCAAAACTTCAAAAACCTTTTTGGCATCTGAAATATTATAAACTGCTTTGGACACCCAGGCCTGCATGATTCTTTTTTTCCGTAGGGATAGTTTTGAAGACTCATTATAATTATGAAAGCTGATAATAAAGGAAGTTAATTTTTTATATAATTGGTTAAAAGGTCTATGGGCTATATCTTTCCAGCCACCCTGATTTACAAATACCCACTGAAAAGTATTAAAAGGGATTTTATTTAATTGTTTTTTTAATACCCACTTTCCATAAAGATTTTTTGTTTCAGTTCTTCCCCGAAGAAAATAAAATGTAGCGCCTGCATCTTTCAATGGTTGCAATCTTTCTATTTTCCCTTCCCAATAATGACAAGCAACAGATACCTGAAAGCCTTGTTGAATAAGGCTTTGGGCAAATGAGAACCATTGTTCTTCACTGCCACCCCAAGGATCTGAATTCATTAGGGATAAAAACAAGATGGAAGGCATAATTATTTTTTAGCGACTATTATGTAGTTTAATGCCCACCAATCATCAAAGTATTTCTTGTCCAGATAGATGGCAATTTTATTCAAAAGCCAGGTAAAATGCAGCTCCATAAAAAGGATCTTTAAGCATTTTGCCCGAAATGTTTTGTAGGGAAAGGTAGAGTGGATGGTATTCAAAAACATTTGGAATATTGTAGCCCACTTGCCACCATTGGCCTTCAACTCCAGAATTTCAAACCCAACCGTTTTAAAAGCATCAGTAAGACCATACCGGGTGAAGCGATAAAAGTCATAAGGTTTCTCATGAATTTCCCAGGTAAAGGGAACCGTAAGCAACATATGCCCGCCTGGTTTTAATACGCGGTAGGCTTCACTTAATACACCTTTGGTATCAAAAACATGTTCCAATACCTGTGTACATAATATGGTATTAAATTGCTCATCTTCAAAAGCGAGTTTATTTGCCGGGCATAAAATATCTACCATGTTTTTATCGCTTTGCTCCATATCGCAACCAATAGAATCATCGGTTAAGAGTGCATACCATTCTTTATATGGTTTATTCCCGCAACCAATATCCAATAACTTTCCTTGGGCATATTGATCAATGGCGCTTTTAATATCACGCATCAAAAAATAATAATGAATATAATGGGGATCCTTAGAACGGATATGCGTACCGCTATGTCGCTGAAGTGCAGATGGAAGCATTTGCTTTAAAATATTCCTTCAAAACTACAGTTTTATGCCATTAAAAAATGACTGCCTTCATTACTTTCTTAAAATTATGCTTGCAAGGAAACGACCTTTCATCTTTTCAAGAACAATGATTAATTTTACCTGTCATAATTTATAAAAAATGGGAAATAATAAAAAAATAATAGATGTGCGTACACAAGAAGAATTTAAAGAGGCACATGCCCCGGGGAGTATCAATATACCCTTACAGGAAATTCCACAACGTATGGATGAGTTTAAAACTTTGGAAACGCCTTTTATCCTGTGCTGTGCCGGTGGAACCAGGAGCGGTAGAGCTATGGAATATTTAAGCGCTCAGGGATTTGAATGTGAAAATGGCGGAAGCTGGAAGAATTTTGCAAAATAAAATAATTAGTATGTCCACATTTTCTGAATTAATAAAGGGTGAAATTCCTGTATTGGTGGACTTTTCGGCTGAATGGTGTGGACCATGTAAAATGATGGCGCCTATTCTGAAAGAGGTGAAAGATAAGGTAGGAGATAAAGCAAGAATTATCAAAGTAGATATTGATAAAAATCCACAAACGGCGCAAACTTTTAAAGTGCAAAGTGTACCCACTTTGGCGCTTTTTAAACAGGGAAAAATTGCCTGGCGTCAATCCGGTGTTATTCCCGCAAACCAATTGGAACAAATCCTGAAATCCTATTTATAAAAATGTTTCAAAAATTTTCTCTACTGAGTTGTACCGTTTTCTTATTTGTGAGTTGTTTTGCACAAATAAAAAATGGCGTTGAATTTTTAAAGCCAAATGATTTTTTAGCCGGAATGGATACAACCGTGAATGCCCTGGTTTTGGATGTACGCACCCCTGAGGAATTTGCCAAAAACCGATTGAATCATGCAGTTAATTTCAATTGGTTGGGAAGTGATTTTGTAAATAAAATTTCACAAATTGACAAATCAACACCCGTCTTTGTGTATTGCCTCAGTGGGGGCAGAAGCAAAGCTGCCGCAGAGAAAATGGCGGAGGTAGGGTTTACAAAAATATATGCTTTGGATGGCGGATTATTAAAATGGCAGGCAGCAAATTTGCCGGAAATAAAATCGCAATTATCTACTGAGGGCATGAGTAAAATGGATTTTGAAAAAAAGTTGATTTCGGGAAAAACCATCCTGGTTGATTTCTATGCTGAATGGTGCGCTCCCTGCAAAGAAATGGAACCTTTCTTAAAAGAACTCGCCTTAGAAAATCCGGGAAACCTTATTTTATTGCGTATTAATATAGATGAAAACCCCGCATTGGCCGACGCATTAAATATTCATGCAATACCTTATTTGCAAATTTATAAGGAGCAGAAAGTCTCCTGGGAAAAGCAGGGTTTTACGGATAAAAAGAGTATCCAACTTCATTTGTAATTTTTTCAATATCCGATATTTTTATGAAACTACAGATCGCCTCAATCAATTCCGGTAGCAATGGAAATTGTTATTATATCGGCAATGATGAGGAAGCCGTTTTGATAGATGCAGGTGTAGCTTGCCGCGAAACGGAAAGAAGGCTTCGAGACCTGGACCTGGATATTAAAAAAATTAAGGCTGTATTTATTTCACATGAACATAAAGATCATATTTCCGGGGTTGCGGTTCTCTCTAAAAGGTATCAATGGCCGGTATATATCACACAAAAAACTTTGCGGAATTGCCGGCCTGGTATTGAAAAGCATTTGATCCGTTTTTTTACTAGCGATGAAGAAATCTCCCTTGGCAGCATCACCATCAGGGCATTTTCAAAATTTCATGATGCACATGACCCGCATAGTTTTATCATTCAATGTGAGACAAACTGTGTAGGTGTTTTTACCGACATTGGCCGGGTATGTAAAAATGTGATTCTCCATTTCAGGAAATGCCATGCTGTTTTTTTAGAATCCAATTATGATGAAGACATGTTGGCAAAAGGAAATTATCCGCTCCATTTAAAACGCAGGATCACAAATGGTGATGGACATTTATCCAATAATCAGGCATTACAATTGTTTTGCGAACATAAATGGGCCGGCTTAAAACTCTTGATTCTATCTCATCTTTCTGCAAATAATAATAAGGAAGAAACGGTACAGGAACTATTTTCTAAACATGCGGGAAATACTGAAATCTTTGTTGCCTCAAGATACCGACCTTCACCCGTTTTTGTGATCAATGAAAAATTTCTGCGTGATGAAAACAGGAAGATGCAGCAACTAACCTTATTTTAATAGAATGATATTTTCTTCACCAGGCTTTATTTTTTCATCCTGGAAAATGGATAACCATTACATCCAGTCCGGGGGTTGCTTCTGTCGGCGGCAGCTTTTTCTCTGGCTTCTTCTAATGAATGTGCATTAAATACAGAAAGGCAATAACCCCAGGTATAAGGTGACATTTTTTGGAAATACATAAAATCAATACGGGTATATAATGCTTTATCAGTCGGGTTGTTGATATCATTCTTTGCCAGGATATATTGAGCATTTGTATCTACGAATAGTATGTGATATTTTGTATTGGGATACTGCAACCAAACGGTATCGTTGATGGTATATTGAATATCATAGTCGTCAGAAAAATTTCCATTTAGCATTTCCGGAAGTATGGGTTGATCCATTTGGGCAAAAGTGTTTTTTGGGAAAAATGCAAAGCATAAAAAAATGAATAAAATCTGCATGCCTGCAAGATAATGAACGGACTTTAGGAATGGCAATTAGAGGAGTATTTGAAAAACAAAATAGGAAAAAAATGTGGGCCCACCTGGACTTGAACCAGGGACCACCTGATTATGAGTCAGGTGCTCTAACCAGCTGAGCTATAGGCCCATTACCGTTAAACGGTAATTTAAGGTTTGCAAAAATAGAAAAATTCATCTTCTCAAACGAATATATTTTCATTTCGTCTTATTTAAATGGGAAAATCATATTCACTTTCTACCTTCGTACATGCAAAAAATAAAAAACCTGCTATTTGACCTGGGAGGAGTGATCCTGGATATTGATTTTAAAAAAACGAAAACGGCTTTTGAAGCATTAGGCATTGAAGATTTTGATGCCTTTTTTACACAGCACCATGCTTCTCCTCTTTTTGAGAATTTGGAGACAGGAAAAATCGGACCGGACGAATTTTTGCAGGCTTTCAGGGATGAGACAAAACTATCAGCGAGTGACCATGCTATCAGGGATGCCTGGAATGCCATGATTGGAGAATTTTCTTCACAAAGAATTGAATTTGTACAAAAGCTTTCTTTGAAGTATCGGACCTACCTTTTATCAAACACCAATATCATACATTATGATGCCTTTATAAAAAAATATACTTCTACATTTCATGCCGACTTTAATACCCTTTTTATAAGAGCATTTTATTCTCATGAAATAAAATTACGGAAACCTTATCCGGAGGCTTTTTTATATGTATTGAAAAAGGAAAATTTATGCCCTTCAGAAACCTTATTTCTTGATGACACTAAAATAAATACGGATACGGCTCAGGCACTCGGGATACCGACTATTCATCTTGTACCTCCAAAAACAATCCTTGATTTAGATTTATAAAACCGGTTTCAGGAAAATAAAAAACCTGTAAACAATTGTTTACAGGTTTAAAAGAAAATTCGATCTCAAATTATTTCAACTTTTCATTGATGTAAGTGGCTACTTCGCCGCCTTTATCTTTTGCCAACTTTTCAAGACTTCCTTTCAATGCGGGATCGGTATAAATCCAATATTGTTCCGGGATTTGTTTTCTGAAACTCAGGATCATGTCTATGCCGGCTTTGATTTTATTCACATCATCCAGTTTTCCCAGGAATTCAGTGAATGCAGGTGTTGATTCCAGTTTTGAATTTGATGGAGGCGCCTTTTGATAGTTGTCTGCAATGAAATCATAATCCTCCACTTTTGCATTTTCCATAATTACATTACTGATAACATCTAATAATTTACCTTTTGCATCCGCGCTATATTTTTTGGCCAGGGTGTATGCATTATCCGGATCTAATTTGCTCAGTCCTTCCAAAGCAGCACCGGATACGGAGTAGGAAGAGTCATTAATAAACTTTTCATAAATAGATTTATATTTTGCTTCTCCTGTATTGGCTAAAATTTCGATGGCTTTTGATTGAGTTACTTTGTCTTTTTCAAGATTTGCCATTGAGCTAATTTGCGCCATAATAACTTCATTGGAAAGTAAAACCGTATCATTAGCCAATTGATCCAGGGTGCGTGAGCGAAGACCTGCAAATTTATCTTTCAGGCCCAGAGCCAGGTCCGGTAAATGGTTTTTTGCAAAATAATTATAAGCCTCCCTTCTATCCATATAGAGCGGTGCATATTTTAATTGCTCACGGAATTCATCGGTTGTTTTATGATCTTGTTTTTCGGTAAGTAAAACTTTATCTGCATCAAAGTTAACCAGGGTAGGCTTTTGTTTTACAGCAAAGGAAAAAGTGTCGATTTTATTTTTAACCCACACATGGTATCTTGTTTTCTGAGGGCCATTATAAATATCTACTGCTACCGGTAGTGTAAAAATTTTACCTGTATTTTGTTTTTGTTCTACAATGACCATTTGTTTTCCTGCAACTGGATCATAATTATAGGATATGTCCAGCATTGGGTGGCCACTGCCATAATACCATTGATTCCAAAACCAGTTGAGATCCTGACCTGTCACACTTTCAAATGCCAGGCGAAGTTGTTGTGCTTCTCCGGTTTTGAATTTATTATCTGTAAGATATTTTTTTAATGAAGCAAAAAAAGCGTCATCCCCAACATAGTTGCGGAGCATATTCAATATACGCCCACCCTTTTGATAGCTCACTCCATCAAAAACATCTTCTTTATTTTTATAATAAAAACGTACCAGGTCCAGGTCATCTCCTCCACTATTGAGATAACCTACGAGACCATTAAAATTTTCTTCATCTCCCGCATCTTTGCCATATTTATATTCTTCCCATAAAGTTTGGCTATAATCGGCAAAACTTTCATTTACGGTGATGTTACTCCAGCTTTCTGTGGTTACCAAATCACCGAACCAATGATGGAAAAGTTCATGTGCAATCACTGTTTCCCAACGGTTGCCATCCACTAATTCGCGCCCATTTTGATATGCGCTTTCCTGGTGTAAAGTAGCAGTTACATTTTCCATTGCACCACTTACATAATCACGGCCTACAATTTGAGAATATTTTGGCCATGCATATTCCACGCCCAATTTATCGGAAAAGAATTTTATCATTTCCGGAGTATGACCAAAGATTCCGCGGGCATAAGGGGCATATTCTTTTTCTACATAATAGCTTACCTCTTTTCCTTTGTAGCTGTCTTTAATAATGGAATAATCTCCCACACCCATGAAAAATAAATAGGGCGCAATGGGAAGGTCTAATTTCCACTGATCAGTGCGCGTGCCATCTGCATTTTTTTTCTGGCTTACCAGAAGCCCATTTGATAAAGTGACATATTTTGAAGGAACAGTCATAGAAATATCAACGGTACTTTTTTGATTGGGTTTATCTATAGTTGGCATCCAGGCGCTATTTGCTTCTGTTTCACCCTGTGTCCAAATTTGTGTCGGTTTATTTTTATCTTCTCCTTTTGGATTAATAAAATATAATCCTTTTGCATCCGTAATGGCCGCGCTGCCTTCTACTTTTAGATCATTTGGCTTGGAAACATAATCAATATAAACCGTATAGTTTTCATTCATCTGATACGTCTTATTTAATTGGATTCGGAGCACATTGTCCATATAGGTATAAGTCAATGGAGTTTTTTTACCAGCATTCATGATGGCTACTTCAAGAATATCCATTCCCTGTGCATCAAGGGTTAGAGAGTCTGTTGGATAAAAATGAGGATGTAAAGTCAGCCATTCTTTTCCATACATGTAAGATTTATCATAGTCAAATTTTACATCGAGTTTCGTATTTACGATGTCATTAATTTTTGTGGCTTCTGCACGATATTCGTGCTTCCAGGCGGTATCGCCAGCTACAACGGTCACTTCTTGTGCAAAACTGAAAGTGCCAAGAAGTAATGCCATTCCTGTTATAAATTTTTTCATCAAATATATTTTGCGGCAAAAGTAAGTATTCAAAGAAAGATTTTGTTCGCTAAAGTATAAAAGGTTTGAATAAAGTAATAATGGCAAATACTCACTAAGATTTTACCATATTACGAAATAGTCATGAATGCCCTGAGGTAAATGATTTATTAAAGTTATTTATCAGCGATAAAATTTCATCTCTCCCTGAATGATTGATGGCGCTGGTCACAAATGTTTGAGGTAAAAACTGCCAATGTTCGCGCAGCGTTTCTAAGAAAGCCTGGACATGTCGTTTTACCACTGCCGGTTTTTCTTTATCTGATTTTGTAAAAACAAGGGAGAAAGGAATTTGGGCATTTAAAAGGTTATCTACAAATTCTCTGTCAATTTTTTGAGGTAAATGACGGCTATCAATTAAAACAAATACTTGTAACAGATTTTTTCTTTTTAATAAGTAATCCCGGATCATTAATTCCCATTCATTTCGTTTGTTTTGTGCAACTTTTGCATAGCCATAACCGGGTAAATCTACCAGGTACCATTTAGATAACGGTTGTTTTGCACCATCTCTGCTTTCAATTTCAAAATGATTAATCAGTTGTGTTTTTCCGGGTGTTCCGGAAGTTTTCGCCAGTTTTTGTTGGCCGCATAACATGTTGATCAATGAAGATTTTCCTACATTGCTGCGACCTATAAATGCGTATTCAGGCCTGTCCGGCTTAGGGCAATTTTTTACATGGGGATTTGAAATGGAATAAACAGCTTTTGTGATGAGCATTTTAAATATTGAGAAAATTTATTTTGGCTTCTTCAATTCCAAACTATCTGCCGGGTATTTTTGTTGCAATATTTGTTGTATAGACTCACACCAACTAATGATGGCTTGTTTGTCCGTTTCTGAGATCTTTGAGGATGTATGGATCAATGTATAAGATTTAAGGGGCATTTCACCTTCTTTTAATTCTTTGATACATTCTTTCATTTTTTTATTTTGACGAGCTATCCTGTAGCTACCAAATTCGCTGAAGTTAAGTTCATCTTTACCATCTTTAATATGATCTGCCAGATACCAGGCTACGGGCTGAATTTCCGCATACCAGGGATATTGGGTATTATTTGAATGACAATCATTGCAACTCCGGGATAAGATTTGCTGCACATTTTCAGGTACCGGATACACCCTGGTGATATCATTTTCGGAAATAGATGTGGAAACATTTTTTTCGGGCCGAAAAAATTGAATGGCAATGAAAACGATCAATAGAAATAGAAGGATCTTACGAATCATTTGCTTGACATTTTATTGAATAAAGATAACGAATTACTCTGAATATTCAGTTTCAAAGGAAATCATTCTATGAGTTATTTCCCTCTATGAATAACCTCACCGAAGATTTCAAATCCTAAGATTTTATAAAACCTGCCGGCATTTTCATTTTTTCCAAATACCCGGCCCGCATACGTCATAGCTTCCTGAAGCAGTTTTTACAATAGAATATTTCATACTAAAAGCCTTATTTTCGATGATGGTCTTCTTTTAAAATATAGAAACGCTCTATCTCTCATCGGCGTTTTTCCGGGATGAAAGAGTTGGAATGAAAAGCACCCTTGGTCCATATCAAATCAATGCAATTATTTTTTCTAAATATTTCCGATCGGTCGGATCAAAATAATTGACTAAATGATGATCAATGTCCAGTACAGCAAAGACCTTCTGATTTTTGATCAAGGGTAAAACAATTTCAGATTTTGAAAAAGAACTGCAAGCAATATGTCCCGGGAATTTTGTAACATTCGGAACAATGAGTACCTGTTCTTCCTGCCAGGCTTTTCCACAAACACCTTTACCATATTGAATCCTTGTACAGGCCACAGGCCCTTGAAAGGGCCCCAGGATTAGTTCATTATTTTTCACGAGATAAAAGCCCACCCAAAACCATTGAAATTGTTCTTTTAAAGCAGCTGTGATATTGGCCATATTAGCAATCATATCCGGCTCTCCTTCAAGCAGTGCCTGGATTTGCGGGATGAGTGCACGATACTGTTCTTCTTTTGTACCGGCTATGCGGGTGATTTCTTCGGACATCTTTTTGTATTAAAAAATAAGTTCCAGTTCTTTTAGATGATATATGGTATATGTAGGTTTTAATTCCGTTTGAATATTTAAATGATTAACAAATACCGTATCCATGCCGGCATTCATGGCGCCTTTAATATCTGCATCGGGATTATCGCCTAACATAATACTTTGTTTTTTATCGGCCTTTGATTTTTGCAAAGCAAATTCAAAGATTTCGGCATTTGGTTTCAGGCTGTTGGATGCTTCTGCTGTAATCACTTCTTCAAAAAAATGATGCAGTTCACTACTTTTCAATTTTGCATTTTGTATATGGTCGAAACCATTGGTTACCAAATGAAGATGATAACTTTTGTCCAATAAATATTGTAGGATTTCCCTGGTATGCGGGAAAATATTTTTTTTAAAGGGCAGTCTTTCTAAGAATTCATTAGCCATTTTCCTGGCTAAAAGTTCATCGGCTATTTTAAAGTCAAGTAAGGTGAGCCACATTCTTTTCCACCTGAGCACGTCCTGGCGTATTTTTCCTTCTGTATATTTTTTCCAAAGACAGTCATTGTGAAAACAATATCTCCTGATAAACAATGCTCTGTCATCAACTCCTTTTTCATGCAAGGAATTGATCTCAAAAACTTCATGTAATGTTTCCCGGGCATTTGATTCAAAATCCCATAAGGTATGATCAAGGTCAAAAAATAAATGCCTGTATTGCATTGCCGCAAGATACAAACTATTAAAAGCGAATGATAAAGGAATGTAAAATTTGTATTTTTGTAAGGTCAACTATATGATAATGCAGGAACAAATTGCAGGAATAAGAAGAGAATATAAACTCAAGACTTTAAGAGAAGATGAGGTAGCCGCGGATCCGGTATCACAATTCTCCGCCTGGTGGAATGAGGCGATTCATTCCGAAATTGATGAAGTGAATGCTTTTATGTTATCCACGGTTTCCTCTAATAGCCGGCCACATGCACGGATCGTTTTATTAAAAGGATTTGACCAGAACGGCTTTGTTTTTTTTACAAATTATCAAAGTGAGAAAGGGAGAAATATTGCAGAAAACCCGGCAGTAGCAATGGTGTTTTTTTGGAAAGAACTGGAAAGGCAGGTCCGAATCGAAGGGATTGCTTCCCGTGTAGAAGATATAGAGAGTGATGAATATTTCTTATCAAGGCCCAAAGGCAGCCAGATTGGCGCCTGGGCATCACCGCAAAGCCGTGTGATTGAAAGCAGAGATGTAATTGAAAAAAATTTAGAAGCATTTACAAAACAATATCCCGGACAGGTGCCCAGGCCTCCACACTGGGGTGGCTATCGTGTAAAGCCTGCCAGCATTGAATTCTGGCAGGGGAGGCCCAATCGTCTTCACGACCGAATCCTGTATTCCGTATTGGAAAATGGTGCGTGGAAAATTTGCAGGCTCGCTCCTTAAAGAATTTTGATCTGCCTTATTTTTTACTTTCTGTTGATTTTTCAGCAGGCTTTGATTGTTTGGAGGATGTTTTTGCCGGCCGGCTTTTACCGAAAGAACCGATCGCAATTTTTCCTTTTTTAGTTTTCTTATCTCCTTTACCCATGGTATAAATTTTTGATTTTTAAAAATTGATGGCTGTAAAATTGCATTAAAGAATTTATTTACCCAATAAAAAAAGCAGGAACATGTGGTGAGCACTGCTCCTGCTTTTAAAATTCCATTGGGAATTAAATTTTAGAACTCAGTTCTTTACCTGCTTTAAAACGAGCTACTTTTTTAGCTTTAATTTTAATAGGTTGACCTGTTTGCGGGTTACGGCCGGTGCGGGCTGCACGTTTAGATACGGAGAATGTTCCAAAACCAACAAGGGTAACTTTTCCGCCACCTTTTAATGTTTTTGTTACAGCGCTTACAAATGAATCCAGCGCTTCATTTGCCTGTGTTTTAGTGATACCGGCATCTTCTGCAATTTTGCTTACTAATTCAGCTTTGTTCATGATAAATGATTTTTTAAATGATTATTGAGAACAAATTTATTTGCTTTTTGTTATGAACAAAATTTTCATTCAGAATTTAGGAAAACCTTAATCACGTAAAGCCGCATATATCAAGGGTTTTGAAAGAAATCGAGAAAAACGGGATCTCCCATGTTTTTTTTGTTTATCGCTGAAACATTGATGAATAAAGAGTTTCAGCGATATAAAGGTTAAAATGGAGCAATCATGGGGGTTTGAAGGAATATAATTTTTTTTTGAAAATAAAAAAGGGTCAAAAAATAAATGTCCACATTCAATGCACAACATCCATAAGACTCCGAAAAGCGATCATTTTATTGCCCCAAAGATCCAGCCCTTTCTGACGAAGAACAGGTGAGAAATGACGGATATATTCATTATATTGTTTCCTGTTTTCTGCAAAATATTGAACGGTATAGGTAGGTCCGTCACTTTCATCAATATCCAGTAACCTGCAAAAATGGAATTTGGTAAAGCAAGCTGTTTCCATCATTTCGGGTAAATGCACTTCCACCATCCATTTTTTCCAGGCATCATGAATGTCCCAGGAGGGTTGTATGGTAACATTGTAAATAAGCATATTATAAATCAATTTCAATAAATACCGGGCAATGGTCGCTATGTTTTATATCCGGATATAGGGCAGCGCTTTTTAAAAGTTTCCGCAGATTATCCGTAATGGAAATATAATCAATGCGCCAGCCTTTATTTTCCGCTCTTACCGTTGGAGAGCGTTGGCTCCACCAACTATAAAAACCAGCATCTTCCGGATGCAAATGCCTGAATGAATCCGTAAATCCTGTTTGAAAAAAATGATCCATCCAATCTCTTTCAGCAGGCAGGAAACCGGAACTCTTTTTATTTCCTTTAGGATCATGGATATCTATTTCTTTGTGTGCGATATTATAATCGCCGCACACAACGACCTTTTTATTTTCTTTTTGTAATTTTTCTATATAAGATTTAAATCCATCCAGCCATTCATATTTATAGTTTTGTCTTAGTTCACCACTGGTTCCGGAAGGGAAATACGCATTGATCAAAATAAACTTTTTAAAATCAAGTCGAATGAGCCTGCCTTCCAGGTCGCTTTGATTTTGAGCATGGCCATAAAAGACTTGTAATGGTTTTTGTTTTGTAAAAACAGCTACGCCGCTATATCCCTTTTTTTCTGCAGAAAACCAATAGGTATGAAATCCCAGGCTTTGAATTTTTTCAATATCTACATTTTCCTGAGTGGCTTTTATTTCCTGCAGGCAAATGATATCCGCCACATCCTCTGTGAGCCACTCCAATAAGCCTTTTTTAATGGCTGCACGGATACCATTTACATTATAAGAAATAATACGCATATAGATTTTAGTTGCAAGATACTCATGATATGGTATGTATGTATTGCCTAATTTTAGGGCTATAAAAAAATATTCATGCTGAAAAGAATTATTCCTGCCAAGAAAGCCGTTTACCTGGAGGGCCCCAAGAGCCGGAGTTATGAATTAGTTTTTGCTTTCAAAGTATTCTGGGAGTTTATCAATGCATTTCGACACTTACATTTTGTCGGGCCATGTATTACCGTTTTTGGCTCTGCCCGTTTTAAGGAAGATCATCCTTATTATATTGCTGCGCGTGAGTTTGGGAAACGTATTGCCGGCATTGGTTTTACAACACTTACCGGTGGCGGGCCGGGTATTATGGAAGCAGCCAATCGAGGGGCATTTGAAAATGGCGGTAGGTCTGTTGGCTGTAATATTGTTTTGCCTCATGAACAATTTGAAAACCCTTACCTCACTTCTTCCGTAACCTTTGAGCATTTCTCGGTTCGTAAAACGATGTTGGTAAAATATTCCTACGCATTTATCATTATGCCGGGAGGTTTCGGTACGATGGATGAGTTTTATGAAACGTTAACGCTGATCCAAACAGGATGCATTACTTCTTTCCCCGTTGTTATTTTTGGTAAAGAATTTTATGAGCCTCTGATGGAAAATATTTATAACATGTCCATCAATGGCACCATCTCAGAAGGTGATATGAACCTGGTTTTACTTACAGATGATTATGATGAAGCGATGGCACATATCCATAAATATATTACGACCAATTATAAAATTGTGCCCCGGAAAAAGAAATGGTGGCTTTTAGAAAAGATTTGAATTTTATGAAATAGATTCTTGTTTAACCTTTTATTTTCAGTTTATTTAATGAACGGCAAGCATTAAATGATTAATTTTGAATAGACAAAAGTTGATGAAATGAAGACAATTCTTTTACCTACTGATTTCTCTGAAACAGCCAGAAATGCCGCTATTTATGCCATCCACTTAGGTAACCAGTTGAAGGCAGCTAAAATGATTTTATATAATGCCTGTGAAGAACCCATGCCAACAGAGTTGAATATGGGCCCAATCAATTTCATTGGTGTGGAAGCCACCATCAATGCAAGTAAAGAGGCTTTAAAAAAATTTGAAAATGGAGTGATCTCCGAATGCCCGACGGAGATGGCTATTGAATTGAAAAGTGAATACACTACTTTATCTAATGATATCAATGAATTATGCACTTCGCTTGGTGCAGACCTTATTGTGATGGGCGTTACCGGTGGCGGTAAATTGCAGGAAACACTTGTAGGCAGTAATGCCGTACATGTTGCCCGGCATAGTGAAACGCCCGTAATCATTATTCCGCCGGGTGCTGCCTGGTCTCCGATCCAGGAAGTAGTGCTGGCCTGTGATTTTAAAAAAGTCGTAGATACCATGCCGGTTGAGCCGATCCGGAATATATTGGATGTTACCAAAGCCGGTTTATTCATATTAAATATTGACCATCGTCAAAAGAATTTTTCTGTGGATACTCCATTTGAAAGCTTGATGCTCAATGAATTCTTTCATACCTATAACCCACAATATACTTTTTCAGATAACGAAGATTTTATTGAAGGCATCAATGCATTTGCCCTTGAAAAAAAAGTGGATCTCATCATCACCATTCCCAAGAAACATGGGTTGTTTGATAAATTGTTTTCCAACAATCATACTAAGAAACTAGCCTTTCACAGCCATGTTCCTTTAATGATGATTCATGAAAATGATGAATGAAACTTTTTACAAACGCTGGAATTCATTGTAAATAATCAGGCTGGCGAATCAGCATCATACGATATTTATTAAAAATGCCGTTTTTAGTAACGAAACCCAGGTACCTGTTTTGATCATCAACGATGGGTAGTATGCGCAGGTCCATCTTATCCATAACCTGCATCACTTCATGCATGGGTGTATTGATGGGAATGATTTTATCTACAGGTTGTGCCACCTCTTTCATCCACTTGTTTTGTTTTTCTTCATCATTACTTATCAGTAATTCCAGGAGATGGTCACTGAGAACAATCCCCAGGAGAATGCCGTCTGCATCCACTACCGGGAATATATTTCTCCTGGTATGAATAATATCATGGCTTCTGCTTTTGGGTGTATCATCAGGCTTTAATACCACAAAATCTTTTTCTATAAGGTATTTTAATTTCAGGCTTCTTAAAACGCTATTGTCTTTATTTTCCTGGGTTAATAAATTGCCCTGTTCTGCCAGATCTTTCGTGTAGATGGAATATTTTAATATCCCTTTATTTATGAAGTAAGACAAAGCCGATACAATCATTAACGGAACCATCAATACATAACCGCCGGTTATTTCGGCTGCGAGGAAAATGCCCGTAAGAGGCGCATGCATGACGCCACTAACAGAGGCAGCCATTCCGGCAATGATAAAATTAGTAACGTTTAAATGCACTAATCCAGTTTGATTCAGCCCATAGGAGAATACAAATCCGATTAACCCGCCTACCACCACTGTTGGCCCAAACATACCCCCATTGCCTCCGCTGGCCATGGTAATAACACTGGCAAAAGTTTTTCCAATAAAGGATAATAAACCAAATAATACAAGCGCCCAGCCTACATCCTGATATTGTCCAAAAAGGCTATTTGCCAAAAGAGACGAATAATTGCCATCCAACAATTTTTGAATGGTAATATACCCTTCACCATACAATGCCGGGAGTAATGCAATCATCAAACCCAGAGCAATCCCGCCTATCCAAACTTTGTTGTAACGATTTTTAATTTTATCGAACAGGGTAAAGATTTTACTGTTGACTTTACTGTAAAAAACGGAATAAAAACCAACGAGAACACCTAATGTGATGTAATACCAAAATGCCTGAATACTCCAGTCTTTTGTAACCAGGGCGAATAGCGGCTCATCATAAATGAAATGAGAAACGACAGAGGCCAGTGCTGATGAAAGTAATAATGGAATAACCACCGGTATTGAAAATTCAGGTAGTATGACTTCCATGGCGAAGATCATTCCGGCAATAGGGCTGTTAAATGCGCCGGAAATACCGGCCGCCGCACCACAAGCCAGAAGCAGTGTAGTCTCCCTGTAATTGAGTCCGAAAAATTGACCTAAATTTGAACCAATGGCGGAACCACTTGCTACAGCAGGCGCTTCGAGCCCGGCTGATCCGCCAAGCCCCACCGTAAGTGCACTGGATATTATCTGGCTATAGATATTATGAAAATCAATTTTACTGGAATTCCGGGAAATATTGTAAAGAATTGCAGGAATACCATGCTGGAATTTACTCCGGCGAATAAAAGTGCGTATGTATAGGATGGTTAAGAAAATACCGATGAGTGGGAAAAAAAGGTAGAGATAATATTTATATTCCCAATGAAAATCATTTTGAAGAAAACTGGCTATGAGATGGGTCAGTTTCTTGAGTAAGGAAGATGCAATTCCGCCAATGATTCCTACAACAGCAGAAATGAGGATGAGAAAATTTATTTTTGAAATATGTCTTTTTCGCCAATCATTAAATCGGACAAGAGACCTGATGAAGCGCTTCCTGTAGGTTTGTAAATACAAAAACGATGAAGTTTTTTAGTAAAACGAAGATAGGAATAAGATTTTTTTATTTTAAAACATAAGTCCGTTGGATTCTATTTATCCTTAATCCTTGAAAATATACCAATAGAAGAAATGATCTTTTTCAACTCAAATATTTTCCTACAATAGGCATTCGGCGCCCACTGCCAAAGGCTTTAGATGAAATACGAATGATCGGACAAAATTGTTTGCGCTTATACTCATTGGTATTGACCATTTTTAAAATACGATCTACCAATGAAGACTCAAATCCCAGGTCCTTTATTTCCTTTGGGCCCATTCTTCTTTCTATATATTGATATAATATGGCATCCAGGATAGCATAGTCCGGTAAACTATCACTATCTTTTTGATCCGGTTTTAATTCTGCACTCGGTGGTTTTAGTAAAATATTTTCAGGAATAATTTTTTTATACCGATTGATAAAATGTGCCAGGGCATAGACCTGTTGTTTATAGCAATCCCCAAGGATACTGATACCCCCGGCCATATCTCCATATAAAGTGCCATAGCCTGTGGCCAGTTCACTTTTGTTAGAGGTATTTAATAAAATATATCCAAATTTATTGGCTATGGCCATCAATAAATTTCCCCTCGACCTGCTTTGAATATTTTCTTCGGCCACATTAAACGGACGATCTTTAAAAACCGGCTGTAAGGATTGTAAAAAATCCTTGTAAATATTTTCTATGGAGATCACTTCATAAGGATTGCCAAGATTCACGCTTAATTGTGTTGCGTCTTCCACAGAATGATGGCTTGAAAATGCAGAAGGCATCAATAAGGCATGAACATTTTCAGCGCCCAGAGCATCACAGGCGATGGCCAGCGCTACGGCGCTATCTATACCACCGGAGGATCCCAGGATTGCTTTTGAAAATCCCATTTTTTTAAAATAATCCCTGAGGCCTAATATTAAAGCTTCATATACCAGGTGAATATTCAGGGAAGGTTCAAAAAATTCAGGGTCTAAGGGCATCTGGGGCAAAGTATCTCCTGTAGAAATAATGTCTTTATCGAAAGTGCCATCTTCCAGCAATTGAATGTATTGCATGTCTTCCCCGAAAGTCTTCATCTCCAGTCTTATATTGCTTTCTTTATCCGCAACAATAGAGCCGCCATCAAAAACAATTTCCGTCTGACTGCCCACCGTATTGCAATAAATAATGGGTAAATGATATTTCTCCACATTGGATTTGATAATGGCTTTCCGGTCTTCCGGGTGTGTGTAATCAAAGGGAGAAGCGCTGAGATTGATCATCAGGTCTGGTGATTGTTGCAGGAGTTTTTCCATGGGGTTTATCCGGTATAAAGGAGCATTACCCATATCCCAGATATCTTCGCAAATGGTGACTGCCAGGCGTTTTCCCATGAAAGGAATGATGTTCCATTCAAAGGCCGGTTCAAAATAACGGTACTCATCAAAAATATCATAATTCGGTAAAAGCGTTTTATGGACAACCGCTTTGATTTCTTTCTCATATAAAAAAAAGGCCGCATTGAATAAGCCCTTCCCTTTTTTTGTTTCATTTTTTGCTGGGCATCCTACAAGAACGCCTATCGTATCTGCATGTAATTTGATTTCTTCCAATGCATCATAACATGTTTGTATGAAGTCATCAAATTCTAAAAAATCTAAGGGAGGGTAGCCACAGATACACAGTTCTGAAAAAACAATCAGCGAGGCGCCGTTTTTTTTACCTTCCCGGATGGCATTAATAATTTTAAGGGCATTGTTTTTACAATCGCCGATAAGATAATTTTGTTGGGCAACAGCTATTTTCATGATAAGCAAAAGTAGAATCCCGGAGCCAAAAAAAGTATATGTGCCGGTCTTTTCATTAAAATGAATGCTTTCATTTCTTAACAAATCTTTCCACCACTTTTATTTTATTTCGCCAAATGAAAAAAATGCTTTTGGGGTTTTCTATTCTTTGTATGCTTACTGCTTGCCATAACTCCACGACTCCGGATGTTTCAGCCATCAAGATCCAGTTGCCTACGGAAAGATTTGATCAGGATTTTTTTTCGCTGGATACAACCAATTTGGCGCTTTCCCTGCAACACTTGCAAAACAAATATCCGGCTTTTCTGAATGATTTTTTATATAATATACTCGGCCTTGCACCACAAAAAGACAGCATCCTCAAGTCTGTGCCCCAATTTTTAGCAGCCTATAAAAATATCCAGGATAGTGTGAATAGTCATTATAAAGATTTTGAAAAACAAATGGCTATCGTAGAAACGGGATTAAAGTATATGCATTATTATTTTCCTGATTATACACTACCTAAAAACATCATTACTTATACCGGCCCCATTGAATCTTATGGTAATGTACTTACCTCCTCCGGGCTTGCCGTCGGTTTGCAGTTATACCTCGGCAGAGATTTCCCTGCGTATCATACAGAATATATAGAAGATATTTATCCGGCATACATTTCACGCCGTTTTGAACCCGGATATATACCCGTAAATTGTATGAAAAACCTGATTGGAGATCTTTTTATAGACAGCAGTAGCAGGTTGCCACTGGTACAACAGATGATTGAAGCCGGAAAGCGTTTATATGTGTTGAAACATTTATTGCCTCAGGTTTCGGATACATTATTAACCGGTTATACGACCAGTCAATTGGATGGTTGCAATAAAAATGAAGGGCTTATCTGGGCTTTTTTTGTGCAGAATGATTTGCTGTTTGTCACAGATCCTTCCATCATCCGGGATTATATGAATGATGCGCCGAAAACACAAGCACTTGGTGATGCCTCACCGGGATTTATAGGGCAATTTGTGGGATGGAAGATTGTAGAAAAATGGATGGATGCTCATGCCAAAACATCTTTGCAGGATTTAATGGAAATTCCGGCAAAACAAATCTATGATCAGGCAAAGTATAAACCGCGCTAATTATTTTTAAATGGCACGATCATTTCAAAGGGAGGGATATTTACATAAAAGGTAGCCTGATTATCTGTATTTTCCATGAGGTATTGGCCATACATTTTTCCCATTTCTGTTTTCAGGTTGCAGCCACTCATGTATTGATATTTTTGGCCCGGGTCTATGAATGGCTGTTCCCCGATGACCCCTTCTCCTTCCACTTCACTTTGCTCCCCATTACTGTCAAATATGAACCAGTGCCGGCGAAGTAAACGGATAGGAAAATTATTCAGGTTTTCAATGGAAATGCGGTAGGCAAATGTGAATTCTTTTTGCATCATACTGCCGAGATTTTCCTGGTAAAAAACCTCAACACTAATTTCAACCCCTTCTGAAATTTTAGAAACCATTTCCTGATTTTTTTATAAAGTTAATGGTTTGACCGAACTAATGCCGCATTTCATAAAAAAGTTTTTGTTACCGGCTTTTGCCATTCTATGGAACATCCTTGCGTCGCACCCATCAGGGCCTTGTACAGGGTTGGGCAGGAGAAAAAACATTCACGCTCTTGGAAAATTATTTCATTTCCTTCTTCAAAAAATGTTTTATATTTACGAAGCAACCTTTTTTCTATCATTCAATAAATTGCTATGGGAAAAAATCTGCTTCTTTCGTACTTTATTTATTTTTTCAAAATCAAATAAGATGAAAAATATATTTAAAATAATAGTAGCCTTTTTATCAACCATATTGCTGAACCAAACACTCCATGCCCAGCCAGGCAGCTTAGACTCCTCCTTTGGAGACGGGGGCTTAGTTCTTGAAAATACTTATAATGCAGGTTATTATTCAATCATCATGCCCAATAACAATATTTTGGTGATGGGCCAGTACCAGGGAATATGCTTTGACTGTTTTAACCCGGATGGGAGTTACAATGAAAGTTTTGGGCATGGCGGCCGCTTTAGCATTAACCTTGGCGGAAAATTACTTAGTTCCGATAGTAAGGCTTTTGCCTTGCTGGCAGACGGCAGGATTGCCTGTGCTGGAAAATATTTTCCGGGAGGGGGAACTGATATAGGCATCATTGTCTGTTTCCAGGATGGGAGGT
>Ga0116193_1000236_pt1 | contig 53848 bp, 47 predicted proteins | sample AD_UKC115_MetaG_FD_89892 | JGI IMG/M metagenome (GOLD analysis project Ga0116193, IMG submission 89892) | Active sludge microbial communities of municipal wastewater-treating anaerobic digesters from Hong Kong - AD_UKC115_MetaG | ecosystem: Engineered > Bioreactor > Anaerobic > Digestate... | reverse complement strand
CCTACGGCTCGGGCCCGCGCGGCGGCGGCGGTGGTGGTGGTCGCGGCAATGGCGGCGGCTACGGCAACGGCGGCGGTTACTGATCGCTGTTGGCTACCCAGGCCTCCCCACAAAAAAAAGCTCCTTCGGGAGCTTTTTTTGTGGGCGTTCACTTGCTTTGCCGGTGCTTGCGCGGGCGCCCGGCAAGCAGGCGATCGAACACCGCATTGGGCAGCAGGCGCAGCAGTTTGGCCACCACCCCCATCTGCCAGGGAATGACACAGTAGCTCACACCAGCACGCTCGGCCGCAAAGGCGCGGTCGGCAAAATCCTCAGGCTGCATCAAAAAGGGCATGGCGTAGCGGTTCTGGCGCGTCAAGGGGGTGTCGATGTAGCCAGGGCTGATGGTGCTGACCCCCACGCCGGTGCCGCGCAGTTCGCCGCGCAGGCTTTCGCAGTAGCTGATGACGGCTGCCTTGCTTGCACAGTAGGCACCATGCCCGGGCAGCCCCCGGATGCCAGCCACGCTGGCAATGCCCACCAGGCGCCCACTGCCCCGCTGCACCATGGGCGTGATGAAAGGCTGAAAGGTGGCTGCCGTGCCCACCGTGTTGGTCGCCAGAACCTGGGCCATGGTGGCGATGTCTTCGCGCAGCGCGGTGTCCACGCCCACGCTGATGCCTGCGTTGGCTATCACTACGTCGGGCACGCCCTGGCGCTGCAGGCAGTCTTGCCCCGCGGCGGCAATGCTGTCTGGCTGCGCCACATCTGCGCTATAAATTTCATAGCTACCGGCGCTTATTCCGTTTGCCTCAGCCCATGATTTGATCTCATGGGTGCGGCGAGCGACCAAGGCCAGTCGCCACCCGGCGCGCAGGTAACGCGCCGCCAGGGCCTGCCCGATGCCGCTGGAGGCGCCGGTGATGAAAACCAGGGGAGCAGTCATGCCCTTGCCTCCTTCGAAATCGGAACGTCCATTCAGCGTGCGGGTCCCAGCACACCCCGTACCCGGCCGCGCAACTGGAGCACCTGCTCCAGGTTGTCGTATTCCAGGCTGTCTGCGGTGAAGCGGTCCTTGCTGCCGCGCAGCAGCGTGACGGGAAGGTGCGAGCGCACGCGTTCCTCCTGTGGCCAGGCGTGCAGGAAGTCGCCACGGAACTCCAGGCGCGGCTGGGCCTTGCCGTTGACCACAGCGGCTTCGCGCACCACCACAGCGTTGCCCAGAAGCTGGACTTCGGTGCCGTCGGCGTTGCTGAGGGCCCGATCCGCCGTGGCGACGATCACACGGTCGCCTTTGCCCTGCGAACGGATGCGAACCTGGTCGATTTCGAGCGTATCGGTATCGGGGTAGTGGCGCGCCACCGCACCCCGCACCTCGGTCTGCAAGCGCCCATCGGGGCCAAAGCTGCGCACGGACAGACCGCTCATGTGGTAATCAGGCTCATGGCGCGGTGCGGCGGCAGGCCGCAGTTCCTGGGGTTGGGGCGCATTGCGCACCAGCCACCAGGTGCCCAGCGCCATCAGGCCCATGAGCACCACCGGCAAATAGAGCGAGAGCCTGTCCCAGGCCTGGCGCAAACGGGTCATGGCGCGGTGTAATGGTCCAGCAACCGGGCATAGCGGCCACTGGCCACCAGCAGCAGGTCGCAGAATTCGCGCACGGCACCGTCACCGCCCCGTGCCTGGGTCACGTGGTGGGCCATGGCACGGACCTCCACATGGGCATTGGCCGGCGCACAGGCGAAGGCGCTGCGCCGCATCATCGGCAGGTCTGGCCAATCGTCGCCCATGGCGGCGGCCTGTGCCCAACCCACGCCCAGCGTGGCAAGAATCTGCTCGGCCGCCGGGCGCTTGTCTTCAGTGCCGTACACAGCATGCTCCACGCCCAGCGCGTGCAGGCGCAGGCGCAGCGCGGCAGAGTCGCGCCCTGTCACCACGGCGGGAACAATGCCCGCCTGTTGCAGCAGCTTGATGCCATGGCCGTCCAGGGTGTGAAAGCGCTTGAGCGTCTCACCCGCCTCGCTGAAATAGAGCCCGCCATCGGTGAGCACGCCATCGACATCGAAAAAGGCCACGCGCACGTCCTGCGCGGCCAGCAACAGCTCGGGTGGGAACTGAAGAACGGGGTTGTTCATATCACCTTCGCACGCATCAGGTCGCCAATGTGCACGATGCCGGACAGGCGCCCATCGCCATCGACCACAAGCACGCTGGTGATGCCGTGCGTTTCCATCATTTCGGCTGCGTCCACGGCAAGCGCCTGGTCGGCAATGGTGCGCGGCCCGGCATGCATGACCTGGGCGGCCGTGGCCTGGCGCAGGTCGGCCCCAGCCTCAATGCGGCGGCGCAGATCACCATCGGTGAAGATGCCGACCGGCCGCTCCTGGCCATCGACCACGGCGGCAGCGCCCAGGCCCTTGGCGCTCATTTCGCGCATGAGATCGCTGAAAACGGTATCGGGTGCCACGCGGGGCACCTGGGTTCCGGTGCGCATCACGTCTTCCACCAGGGTGAGCAGCTTGCGCCCCAGCGCGCCGCCCGGATGCGAGCGGGCAAAGTCCTCGGGGCGGAACCCGCGGGCATCCAGCAATGCCACGGCCAGCGCGTCACCCATGGCCATCTGGGCCGTGGTGCTGGTGGTGGGCGCCAGGTTGTGCGGACAGGCTTCGCGCTCCACAGCGCAATCGAGCACCACATCGGCATGGCGGGCCAGGGTGGAGTCCAGCCCGCCGGTCATGGCGATGAGTGGTACGCCCAGGCGCTTGATCACGGGCAGGATGGCTGTGAGCTCGCTGACCTCGCCGCTGTTGGACAAGGCCAGCACCACATCGCCCGGTGTAACCATGCCCAGATCCCCATGGCTGGCCTCGGCAGGGTGCACAAAGAAGGCCGGCGTGCCGGTGGAGGCCAGGGTGGCGGCAATCTTGCGCCCCACGTGGCCGCTTTTACCCATGCCCATGACCACCACCCGCCCTGACACCCGCAGCATGCGCTGCACCGCCTGGGCAAAGCGTTCGTCCAGGCGCGCGGCCAGCGCCTGCAGTGCGGCCGCTTCGATGTCGAAGGTTTCCCGTGCCAGGCGCAAGGCCTGGGTGGGGTCGAAGGGGCGCTGCGCACCGATCACTGCTTGCATGGGCTGGATTCTATCGACCGCGGACATGGCGCACGGTGCGGCGTCGATTAGCATTGGACAATGTCTTCGCTTGCGCTCACCCTCTTGTACCTGATGGCCGCCGTGCTGGGGGTGGTGGCCTGCCGCAGCCTCAAGCTGCCGCCCATGCTGGGCTACCTGGCGGCGGGCATCCTCATTGGCCCGCATGCGCTGGCGTTGGCGCAAAACTCCGAGAGCGTGCGCCACCTGGGCGAGTTTGGCGTGGTGTTCCTGATGTTCGCCATCGGGCTGGAGTTCAGCCTGCCCAAGCTGCGCGCCATGCGCAGGCAGGTGTTTGGGCTGGGGCTGTTGCAGGTGCTGGCCACCATGGTGGTGGCCGTGCTGGGCACGCTGGCCCTTGCCCGCTGGCTGGGCGGCGCCTGGGATGTGGGCTGGCAGACCGCCGTGGCACTGGCGGGCACCATGGCCATGAGCAGCACGGCCATCGTGGGCAAGCTCCTGGCCGAGCGCGCCGAACTGGAAAGCGAGCACGGGCGCCAGATCATGGGCATTTTGCTGTTCCAGGATCTGGCGGTGGTGCCGCTGCTGGTGCTGATTCCGGCACTGGGCTCGTCGCCGGACGAGCTGCTCCTGGCGCTGGGCCTGGCGCTCATCAAGGCCACGGTGCTGGTGGGGCTGCTGCTGACAGGCGGGCAAAAGCTCATGCGCTGGTGGCTGACGCAGGTGGCACGGCGCAAGAGCGAAGAGCTGTTCATGCTGAACCTGCTGCTCATCACGCTGGGTCTGGCCTGGCTGACCGAGCTGGCCGGGCTGAGCCTGGCGCTGGGCGCCTTCATCGCCGGGGTGCTGGTGTCCGAGACCGAGTACCGACACCAGGTGGAAACCGACATCCGCCCTTTTCACGATGTGCTGCTGGGGCTGTTTTTCATCACCATCGGCATGATGCTGGACTGGCACATCGTGATCGAACAATGGGCGCTGGTATTGCTGCTGGTGGCACCGCTGTTGCTCAAGCTGGGCATCATCCTGCTGCTAGCCCGTGGCATGGGCGCCACCACGGGGGTGGCGCTGCGCACCGGGCTGTTCCTGGCACAGGCCGGGGAATTCGGCTTTGTGCTGCTGTCGCTCACGCAGCAAAGCGGGCTGATCCGGCCCGCCCTGATGAACCCCATTCTGGCGGCCATGGTGCTGTCCATGCTGGCCACGCCGTTCCTGATCCAGTACAGCAACTGGATCGTGATGAAGTTGGTGGCCAGCGACTGGCTGCAGCAATCGCTGCAGATGACCACCATTGCACGCAAATCCATCGGCACCAGCGGCCATGTGGTGATCTGCGGCTTTGGCCGATGCGGGCAGAACCTGGCACGCATGCTGGAGCACGAGGGCATCCCCTACATGGCGCTGGATCTGGATCCCGACCGCGTGCGCCAAGCGGCGGCGGCCGGGCATTCGGTGGTGTATGGCGATGCCTCACGCCTGCAGGCCCTGATGGCCGCAGGCCTGGTGCGCGCACGCGCCGTGGCGGTGACCTACCTGGACCTCCAGTCCTCTCTCAAGGTGCTGGCCAACACGCGCGCCCACGCGCCGCAGATTCCGGTGGTGGTGCGCACCCAGGACGACCTGCACCTGGACAAGCTGCGCAACGCAGGCGCCACCGAGGTGGTGCCCGAAGCCATTGAAGGCTCATTGATGCTGGCCAGCCACGCCCTGGCCCTGGTGGGCGTGCCCATGCGCCGGGTGCTGCGCCTGGTGCAGGACCAGCGTGATGCACGCTACAACCTGCTGCGCGGCTACTTCCACGGGGCCGACGACGACACCGCCAACGAGATAGACCAAGAGCGCATGACCACGGTCACGCTGCCGCCGGGTGCCGCCACCGTGGGTCAAGCGCTGGGGCAACTGGCATTGCATGCCATGGGTGTGAAGGTGGTGAACCTGCGCCACAGCAATGGGCGCATGAGCGCTCCGCTGGACGAGATCGCGCTCGCCGTGGGCGACACACTCGTGCTGTCAGGCCATCCGGCCGCGCTGGCGCTGGCCGAGGACCGCCTGCTGCGCGGCTGATCACAGCGTGTAGGCGGGACCCGGGCGACCGAAGAGGTAGCCCTGGAAACGCTGGCAGCCGTTGCGCAGCAGGAATTTGCGCTGCGCATGGGTCTCGACGCCCTCGGCCACCACCTCCAGCCCCAGGCTGCGCCCCAGTGCGATGACGGTGCAGGCAATCGCGGCATCTTTCGGATCGGTCAACATGTCTTGCACAAAGCTCTGGTCGATCTTGAGCTGGTCCAGCGGCAGGCGCTTGAGGTAGCTCAGGCTGGAGTAGCCCGTGCCGAAGTCGTCGATGGAAAAACCCACGCCCTGCTTGCGCAGGGCCTGCATCTTGGCGATGGAGTCCTCCACATCCTGCAGCAGCAGGCTTTCGGTGAGCTCCAGCTTGAGCAGGCCTGCATCGGCGCCAGTCTGCTGCAGGATGTCCAGCACCTGGGCCACGAAGTCGGGGTGGCGGAATTCGCGCGCGCTCACATTGACCGCCAGGGTCCACTGGCAGCGCACCGGGTCCGCCGCCCAGCGCATGAGCTGCACACAGGCCGCCTGCAACACCAAGCAGCCCAGGCTGTGGATGAGTCCCGTCTGTTCGCTCAAGGGGATGAAGTCCCCCGGCGGCACCATTCCCCGCTGGGGGTGCATCCAGCGCACCAGCGCCTCGGCGCCCTGGATCTGACCCGCCACATCCACCACGGGCTGGTAGTGCAGGCAGAACTCCATGCGCTCCAGCCCCTGGCGCACATCGGCCTCCAGGGCCGCGCGGGCCGACGCTTGGGCCTGCATGGCCGGGTCGAAAAAACTCATGGCGTTGCGGCCTTGGGCCTTGGCCTGGTACATGGCCATGTCGGCGCGTTGCAGCAGCTCCAGCACCGAGAGTTGCGCGTCCTGAAACAAGGCAATGCCGATGCTGGGCGGGCAATGCAGCTCGGCGCCTGTCAGCAGATAAGGCTGGTTGAGCTGCACCAGCACCTTTTGCGCCACGGCCTCTGCTTGCACGGCGGCCTCGCCGGCCTGCGTGTCCAGGCCTTGCAGCACTACGACAAACTCATCGCCCCCCAGCCGCGCCACGGTGTCGGTGGCGCGCACGCACTGGCACAGGCGGGCACCGGCCTGGCGCAGCAACTCGTCGCCCCATTCATGCCCCAGGGTGTCGTTCACGTCCTTGAAGTGATCCAGGTCCAGGTACAGCAACGCCCCATGGCTGGCGCTGCGGCCGCTGTGGGCCAGGGCCTGCTCCAGGCGCTCGATCAGCAGGCGGCGGTTGGGCAGGTGGGTGAGTTCGTCGTAAAAAGCCAGGCGCTGGATTTCAGCCTCGGCCTGCTTTTGGCGCGTGATGTTGCGCGCCACTCCCATGTAACCGGAGAAGTTCCCTGCGGCATCAAACACCGGTGCACCGCTCACACTCACCCAGACGACGCTGCCGTCCGGGGCCTGGCGCTGCAGCTCGAATTCATGGAATGGCTGGCGTGCGTGCAGCAGGGCACGGTGCTCGCGCCACTGCGCTTCACTGGCCACGGCGTCGGGCAACTCCCACCGTGCCAGACCCAGGTGCGCCTCGTACTGCAGGGCGAGGCTGTGGCGCGCGCTGCCCTCCAAGCGCACAAAGCGCAGCTCTGCGTCCTGCTCCCAGGACCAGTCGGAGGACAGATGCGTGAGACTGCGCCAGCGTGCCTCGCTCTGGCGCAGCGCCTCCTGGGCGGCGAGGTAGTCGGTCACATCGGTGTAGGTGCGCACCAAGCCTCCGCCGGGGAGCATGCGGGTGCGGGCCTCCAGGTAGCGACCCTGCGCCGTGCGCCGCAGGTACACCTCCGGCGACTGGGTGTGGTGGGGCTGGCCGCTGACGAACGAGCCCAGGTATTCCCGTGATGTGGCGTCCCAGCCAATGTACGCCGCGTCAAAATCGCCGCGGTCTTTTTGGAACTGCAGCACCTCATCCATGGCGGGCTGATGCTCCAGCAAAGCACTCGGCAAATCCAACAACTCCTGCATGCGATGGTTGTGCACCCGGATACGGCCATCGGCGTCGATGAGCACCACCCCCTGCGAAATGCTGTCCACCACGCGTTGCAGGGTCTGTTGTGCCTCGTGCGGGATCTGCGCGTCCTGATGCTGGGACTGAAGCAACCCCAGTTCACGCAGGCACTGGAGCAGGGCTACGGCATCTCCGTCCCGCACCCCATGCACCGGACCCAGAGCCTGGGAGATTTCCCCATCTGGCGGTAGCAGCAGTACCAGGGGGACACCCTGCCAGCCGGATGGCAAGGGCTGAGGCAGGGTCTTTCGCAGCGCCCAGGGCAGCACGACCGCATCGACCGCATGCTGCTCCAGCAAAGACTGAGCGATTTCCACGGAAGCTGCGACCAACCACTGCCCCTGCAGCCCGTCCTGGCCAGATGCGGCACGCAGGGCGCCGTGGAGGGCGCCACCTTCGTCGAGCAGCAAAATGGTGGGAGGCATGGCAAGATCTGGGGGGGCTGCACCAGCTCGATCCGAGGGGTGCATGCGCAACCATTATGCAGCGCTAGTGCTCCTGTGCGGTGTTTCTGTATCCATTTGTTTACACTGTGCCCGTCTGCACCATTGGGGCTGTTCCGCCCCGGCTATTTGCTCTATGACCACCCCTTTCAGCATCCAAGACTACCTGCGTGAACACATTCGCACGGTGCCCGACTGGCCTGCACCGGGCGTGCAGTTCAGGGACATCACACCGCTGCTGCAGAACCCCAAGGTGTTCCGAGTGCTGATCGACGCATTTGTGCACCGCTATATGGACCCCGCCTTGCGCCCCGATGTGGTGGCTGGCCTGGATGCACGCGGCTTTATCCTGGGCGCGGTGGTGGCCTACGAACTCAATGTGGGCTTCGTCCCCATCCGCAAGAAAGGCAAGCTGCCCTTCACGACGGTGGAGGAAACCTACGAGCTGGAGTACGGCAGCGCAACGGTCGAGTTGCACACCGATGCCGTGCGCCCTGGCGACAAGGTGCTGCTGATTGACGACCTGATCGCCACCGGTGGCACCATGATGGCAGGCAAAAAATTGCTGGAAAAGCTGGGCGCGCAGGTCATGGAAGGCGCTGCCATCGTCGATTTGCCCGAACTCGGCGGCTCAGACCGCCTGCGCGAGGGCGGTCTGGCGCTGTTCACCCTGGTGAATTTTGCCGGGCATTGAGCCCGGCATCCCACCGATTCACAAGTCGCCGTACTGTGTTCCGCTGAGGCCTTGCGGACGGGAATCGGGCATTTCCGTGTCCTCGAAGTCCAGCCGCTGGGGCTCGGGGCGGCTGGGGCCAGAACGCACCGGCACGCCGGTGGCCGCCGCCGCAGGGCGCGCTGCCGTGGCCAGGGCCTGTTTGAAAGCGGCCACTTCGTCGGCTTCGATGGGATCGAAACGCTGACCCGCGGGGCGCTGCAGGGGCGGCGGGGGCAGCGTGGCGGCTGCACGCGGCGCTGGGGTGCCAGACGCAGCGGCAGCAGCGGGGGCTGCCTGCGGCCGGGGTACCGGTGCTTTCTGCGGCATGCCCACGGCCACATGGTCGTTGAGGCGCCAATACACTGCATTGACCGCAATGTCGTAACGCGCCTTGGCGGTCTGTGCAATCAGTGCCTCGATCTCGCTCAGACGTGTGGTGTCACCACCGTATTCCCGGGCTATGTCCATCATCACCAGGAACTGGCGACCGCGCTGATCCAGCGACAGCACCTTGAACTTGTAGCTGGCCGAAAGCACGGCCGCCTTCACCATGGCGTCGCGAACCACGGAATAGAGCAGTTCGCGCCGCTCCATGCGTTCGTTCTTGCGGTTCGCCGCATGGTCGGGGGGTGGGGCCTCAAGCGTGGACCGGCCATCACGGCCAGGCACCAGCGGAACGGTGGCGTCGGCGTTGAGCAAGCCCGTAGGCTCCATCGGCTTGGCTTTGGCCGGCGCCTTTTTGGGCAAAAACCAGCTGAACAGTGACATGGCGGGCTTCCTCGAAGGGCTTCTGGCAGGAACGTTTGTTGCAACGCGCAAAGAGTGTAACTGCATGCGGAGTCGTCCTTGTGTGATGAGTAACCGGGATTTCCCTTGCCCGCCATGGCGCTAAGGCCTGTCAGGTCGTTGCGACGCGCCGCTTGCGATTGCCCAGGCGCTTGGCCAGCACAGCCCCTGCGGCCATCACGACGGCGAGGGCGATGGCAGGCTGGCGGTTGCCCAGTTCGGAAAAGCGCAGTGGCGTGAGGTTCCACAGCTTGCAGGCCGCTGCCGCCTGCACGGTGGCTCCGCGGGGGCGGTGCGAAAAAAAGGCCCCTTCCCCGACCACGGAGCCGGGGTTGACGATCGCCATGCGCAAGCGGCCTTTCTCGTCTTCATAGTGAACGCTGAGGTTGCCGCTTTCCACGAAGTACAGCGTGCGGTCGTTGGCGCCCTGGTTGATGAGCAGTTGCCCTGGGGCCAGATGGCAGGGCTGGAGATAGGCGGAAAAGAGCTCCCATTGCTCAGGCTTGAGCGGGTTGCTCAGGCTGTCTTCCGCCGTGGCCTGGACGATGGCGTTGATCAGCCCTTGGACGTCCTGTTTGGTCAGGGTGGTAGTGGCGACATTCATAGACCAACGAAGCTATCCGTATTGGCGCTTGCGCACAAGCACCGTTTACCCCTGCTTACACTTCGCAGGCCGTCATTTTCCGATGCAGAAGCTGGAAAAAATGACGCCCAACAAATCGTCGGAACTGAATTCGCCCGTGATGTCGCTCACTGCGTTCTGCGCCAGGCGCAGCTCTTCGGCGAGCAGATCCAGCGCAGGCCCGCTGGCATCGAGCTGCGCAGCCGCTTCCGCCAGGTGATGCTGCGCCAGTTGCAGCGCCTGCACATGACGAGCGCGGGCAATGCATACCCCCTCGGGCGCCGCCTGCCAACCTGCCATGTCCAGCAGGCGCTGGCGCAGCAGTTCCAGCCCCTCGCCTGTGCGCGCGGACAGACGCACACCCACGTCGGCCTGGCTTGGGGGAACACTGGCAGCGCCTGCGCAATCGCTTTTGTTCCACACATCGACCACCGGCACCGAGGGCGGCAGGCGCTGCGCCATGGTCTGGGCGATGACTGCGTCTGCCTCTTGGTAGCCAGGATCGGCGCAGCGCACCAGGTCGTGCAAAAACAACACTGCATCGGCCTGCGCGATGGCATCCCAGGCCCGGGCGATGCCGATGCGCTCCACCTCGTCGGCACTGTCGCGCAGACCGGCCGTGTCGATCACGTGCAGTGGCACGCCCTCGATCTGTATGGTTTGCTGCACCTTGTCACGCGTGGTTCCGGCGATGGGGGTGACGATGGCCAGCTCGGCGCCCGCCAGGGCGTTGAGCAGCGAGCTCTTGCCCGCATTGGGCTGGCCGGCAATGACCACCTTGATACCCTCGCGCAGCAAGGCCCCCTGGCGGGTGCGCTGCAGCACCTGCGCCATGGTTTGCTCCAAATTCGATAGCTGTCCACGCGCATCTGCCTTGCGCAGGAAGTCGATTTCCTCTTCAGGAAAATCCAGCGTGGCCTCGACCAGCATGCGCAGGTGGATCAGGGCATCGCGCAAGGCATGGATTTCCTGCGAGAACGCACCGCTGAGCGAGCGGCTGGCACTGCGTGCCGCAGCCTCAGTACTGGCGTCGATGAGGTCGGCAATGGCCTCGGCCTGCGCCAGGTCGATCTTGTCGTTGAGGAAGGCGCGCTCGGTGAACTCCCCCGGCCGGGCCAGGCGCAGGCCCGCCAGGCGCGGCTGGCCGCTGGCAGGGTCGATTTCGGCCGCGGCCTCCAGGCAACGCGCCAGCAACAACTGCAGCACCACTGGCCCGCCATGGGCCTGCAGTTCCAGCACATCCTCGCCGGTGTAGGAGTGCGGTGCCGGAAAGTACAAGGCCAATCCCTGGTCTATGGGCTGGCCGACCGCATCCCGAAAGGGCAGATAGGTGGCCTCGCGCGCGCGCAGCGCACGGCCGCACAGCCCCTCGACCAGCGATGCCAACCCCTTGCCCGACACGCGCACGATGCCCACCGCCCCGCGTCCAGGGGCGGTGGCGATGGCGGCGATAGGGTCTTGGTGGCGCGGCAGCATGGTGGAGGGGACTGTACAGGTTTCGGAAAGCACGAAGGCCGCTCGCGCGGCCTTCGTGGGAGGGGCAACCGCTCAGGCGGTCACTTGAACTTGGGCAGGTTGAACTGCGGCGGCACGCCCATGCGGGTGTTGATGATCCACTGCTGGACGATGGACAGGATGTTGTTCGTCAGCCAGTACAGCACCAGACCTGCCGGGAAGAAGAAGAACATCACGCTGAAGATCAGCGGCATGATCCACATCATCTTGGCCTGCATCGGGTCCGGCGGTGCGGGGTTCAGGGCCGTCTGCAGCAGCGTGCTCAGGGTCATCAGCACAGGGAGAATGAAGAACGGGTCGGGAGCAGACAGGTCATGCACCCAGCCGATCCAGGGGGCATTGCGCATTTCCACGCTGGACAGCAGCACCCAGTAGAGCGCAATGAACACCGGAATCTGAACCATAATGGGGAAGCACCCCCCCATGGGGTTGACCTTCTCCTCGCGGTAGATGCGCATCATCTCCTGCTGCATCTGCTGCGGCTTGTCCTTGAGACGCTCGCGCATCTCCATGATCTTGGGGTTGATGGCCTTCATCTTGGCCATGCTGGCGTAGGCCTTGGCATTGAGCCAGTAAAACGCGAGCTTGAGCAGCAACACCAGGGCCACGATGGCCCAGCCCCAGTTGCCGAGCAGCTTGTGCAACTGGTCGAGCAGCCAGTACAGCGGCTTGGACAGGATGGTCAACCAACCATAGTCCTTGACCAGCTCCAGGCCCGGGGCCAGCTTTTCCATCATGGTCTCAACCTGCGGACCGGCGAACAGGCGCGCATCCAGGGTCTTGCTGGCGCCCGGAGCAATGGCGTCCAGCGCGATGATCATGCCCACCGAGTACAGGTTGGCGTCCACCTTGCGCATGAAGATTTCGCGCTTGGCGCCCTCGGGCAGCAACCAGGCCGTAGCAAAGTAATGCTGCACCATGGCCACGTAGCCGTTGTCGCTGTCCTTCTGGAAGTCGGCCTTGTTGGCCTCGATGTCCTTGAACTCGACCTTCTGGTACTTCTTGTCCTGGGTGAATACCGCCGGGCCGGTGAAGGTGGAATAGAAGGACGACTCGCCCGCCGGCTTGTTGCCATCGCGCACCAGTTGCAGATAGAGCTTGGGCTCGACCGCGGCAGCGCCGGTATTGACGACTTCATGCTTGACCGCGATGTCGTAGGCGCCGCGCCGCACGGTCCAGGTCTTGACCAGCTTGACGCCACCGAGGTCGGGCGACTCAAAGCGCACGCTCAGCTCGTCCGTACCGTCCACCAGCGCCCGAGGGCCGGGCTGGGCGGTCATCAGTGTCTTGTGGTTGGGCATGGCAGCACCGCCGATCAGGCCCGTCTGCGCCACATACACGCGTTGCGGGCTTTCGTCGAGCAGCACAAAGTTCTGTTTGCCGTCCACCAGATCCGCATGCTTCAGCAACTCTGCGCGCACCAGCGATCCGCCCTCGGAATCGAAGCTCAGGCGCAACACATCGGTGACCACTTCGAAGCGCTCGCGCGGCGCAGCCGGTGCAGCCGGTGCGCCAGACGCAGGCACCGCCGACGATGCCGCAGGGGCAGTGGCATTGGAGACAGGAACCGAGGCGTCCGCCGCTGGCGTGCTGGCGGGTGCAGCGGCATCGGCCTTTGCCGTCACGGGTGCGGGCCCTGGGAAGAAGGTCGCGCTTTTGCCGTTGTGCAATTGCCATTTGTCCCACAGCAGGACCATGGAAAAACCGAATATCACCCACAGGATGGTGCGGCGGATGTCGTTCATGGAGACTTCTTTGGTGAGGAAGAGGTGGTTGTGGGCGGCATCAGCCGGGAGAACAGTCGCGTGGCGCGCGGCGCCTCCTGCGGCACCGGGTCATGCCCACCCGCACACCAGGGATGGCAGCGCCCCAGGCGGCAAACAGTCAGCCAGGCTCCGCGCGCTGCGCCATGCCGCTCCAGCGCTTGCAGCGCATACACAGAGCAGGTGGGCTCAAAACGGCAGGCAGAACCCAGCCAGGGGCTCAACAGCAGGCGGTAGGCCTTGACCAAGCCGATGAGCAGGCGTTGCATCATGGCGCGGCCGATCCTGTCAAGGCCGCCTCAGGCAGCGCCTTGCGGGCGGAGCGCTCAAAGAGCTGCAGCAGCTCGGCACGCACCGCCTGGCACAGCGCCTCGGAACGGGCGCTGACGAACTGCTTGCGATCAAAGGCCGAGCGCAAGCGCACCACATGCGCTGCCGGAGGCAGGCGCGTGGCATTCAGGGCTGCAACGGCAAAGATCTGGCGCTTGATGGCATTGCGCGTCACGGCGCGGCGCGCCCAGCGCTTGGGCACCATGGCGCCGAGCCACACGTCCTGAACCCCGAACAGGGGCCGGGGATGGCGCTGTGATGCGCCCTCAGGAGGTCGAGCGACATCCTGCGCCTGCAGCACCAAGCGGTGCAGCGCAAAGTGAGCGGTACGGGCCACCGTCTCGCCAGCCAGCGTGGCCTGGAACTGCGGACGGGTCTTGAGCCGCTGCATGGAAGTCGCCCCCTGCGGTGGTTGCCGATGCAAACCAGGGTGCGGACAGGCCCGGATGGCCCGGCCTCAGACGGCCAGGCGCTTGCGGCCCTTGGCGCGGCGAGCGTTGATCACGGCGCGGCCGCCGCGGGTCTTCATGCGCACCAGAAAACCGTGGGTGCGGGCGCGGCGCGTCTTGGAGGGCTGGTAAGTGCGTTTCATGGGATTTCCTCTGGGGTTCGGGTCTGCGTGCTGGCCATGTGGCCTCTGCAATCCGTAGGCGCCGTTGGGGTGCCAGGGCTGCAAGACTGCCGCGCAGGAGTGCTTTGCCTGAAATTGGGTTCAGGAAAAACCCGCGATTATCGCAGGCTTGGGCTCGTGAAGCAATGGCCAACACCGAAAAACCCTTGGAAATCCTTGTGCCCGAACGGCGTCACAGGGTCGATACCGATTTGTGGATAACTTTTTGACAAGCTACAATCCGCAGCCTTCCAACGTTCCTCCTATCCACAACAAGAACTCCCGCAATGACCGAGGAACCCCCGCGTCCGACTTCCGAGCCCGCACCACACGAAGCCGGGCAGGCGCTGTGGCAGGCCTGCACCGAGCAGCTCTCCCAAGAACTCCCCACCCAGCAGTTCAATACCTGGATCCGGCCGCTGTCCGCCCAGGTGGCCGAGGACTTCTCGCGCGTCACGCTGCTGGTGCCCAACCGCTTCACGCTGGACTGGATTCGTGCCCAGTACGCCGGGCGCATCGCTGCGGCGCTGGAAGCCATTTACGGCCAGCCCGTAACGCTGGAGTTAGCGCTCGCTCAGCGACAAACCATTGCCAGGACTCATGCGCCGCAGGCTGCGCAAGCAGCCTCTGCCACCACACCCCCCTTGGCCGATGCCCCGCCTGCCGAGGACAACGCCGCCGAGCCGCTGCGCAGTCGGCTCAATTCCGCGCTCACCTTCGACACCTTGGTGGAAGGAACGGCCAACCGCATGGCGCGCGCCGCCGCCATGCATGTGGCCAGCATGCCGGGGCACCTGTACAACCCGCTGTTCATCTACGGCGGCGTCGGCCTGGGCAAGACCCACCTGGTGCACGCCGTGGGCAACAAGCTGCTGCAAGACCGGCCCGACGCCAAAGTTCTCTACATCCACGCCGAACAATTTGTTTCGGATGTGGTTAAGGCCTACCAGCGCAAGACTTTCGACGAATTCAAGCACCGCTACCATTCGCTGGACCTGCTGCTGATCGACGATGTGCAGTTCTTTGCCAACAAGGACCGTACACAAGAGGAGTTCTTCAACGCCTTCGAAGCGCTGCTGGCCAAGAAGAGCCACATCGTGATGACCTCGGACACCTACCCCAAGGGGCTGACGGCCATCCACGAGCGCCTGGTGTCGCGCTTCGATTCGGGCCTGACCGTGGCCATCGAGCCGCCCGAGCTGGAAATGCGCGTGGCGATCCTGATCAACAAGGCACGCGCGGAAGGCGCCGAAATGCCCGAAGAGGTCGCCTTCTTCGTGGCCAAGAACGTGCGCTCCAACGTGCGCGAACTGGAAGGCGCGCTGCGCAAGATCCTGGCCTACAGCCGCTTCAACCAGAAGGACATCTCCATCCAACTCGCGCGCGAGGCGCTGCGCGACCTGCTGTCCATCCAGAACCGGCAGATCAGTGTGGAAAACATCCAGAAGACGGTGGCCGACTATTACAAGATCAAGGTCGCCGACATGTACAGCAAGAAGCGCCCGGCCAGCATTGCCCGGCCGCGCCAGATTGCCATGTACCTGGCCAAGGAGCTGACGCAAAAGAGCCTGCCCGAGATTGGCGAGCTGTTCGGCGGGCGCGACCACACCACCGTGCTGCACGCGGTGCGCAAGATTGCGGGCGAGCGCCAGCAACTCACCGAACTGAATCAGCAGCTGCACGTGCTGGAGCAGACCCTCAAGGGCTGAGCCATGTGGCGCAGCGCAGCAGCCAAACGCGGCCCGGCACAGGGCAAAATGGCAGGATGTGCGGCGAGAAGAAGGCAGGATGCAGCCGCCGCTGCGCGCACCGTAACCAAAAACACCAGAGGTTGACATGATCGTCCTGAAGGCAACACAAGACAAGGTTCTCGCGGTTCTGCAATCGGTTGCTGGCATCGTCGAGCGCCGCCACACGCTGCCCATCCTGGCCAACGTGCTGATCCGCAAGACCGGCAATGCGCTGCAGTTCACCACCAGCGACCTGGAAGTGCAGATCCGCACCACCGCCGAGCTGGGCGGCGACACAGGCGACTTCACCACCACGGTGAACGCACGCAAGGTCATCGAAGTGCTGCGCACCATGCCCGGCGACCAGACGGTGAGCCTGGAATCGAGCCAGGACAAGCTCCTCCTCAAGGGCGGCAAGAGCCGTTTCACGCTGCAGACCCTGCCCGCCGCAGACTTCCCGCTGGTGCAGGAGGCCGCCAACTTCGGCCCCGCCTTCAGCGTGCCGCAAAAGACGCTCAAGCACCTGCTGGGCCAGGTGGCGTTTGCCATGGCGGTGCAGGACATCCGCTACTACCTCAACGGCATCCTGTTCGTGGCCGAGGGCAAGACGCTCTCGCTCGTGGCCACCGACGGCCACCGCCTGGCCTTTGCCAGTGCCGAGTTGGACGTGGAAGTGCCCAAGCAGGAAGTCATCCTGCCGCGCAAGACCGTGCTGGAACTGCAGCGCCTGCTCAGCGACGCCGACGGTGCCCTGGAAATGCGCTTTGCCAACAACCAGGCCAAGTTCTGCTTTGGCGCGCTGGAGTTCGTGACCAAGCTGGTCGAGGGCAAGTTCCCTGACTACAACCGCGTGATCCCGCGCAACCACCACAACAGCGTGACCCTGGGCCGCGCGCCGCTGCTGGCCAGCCTGCAGCGCACCGCCATCATGACCACCGACAAGTTCAAGGGCGTGCGCCTGAACCTGGAGCCCGGCCTGCTGCGCGTGGCCAGCAGCAACGCCGAACAGGAAGAGGCGGTGGACGAACTGGACATCGACTACGGGGGCGACGCGATCGAGATCGGCTTCAATGTGAGCTACCTCATCGACGCCCTGGCCAGCATGGAGCAGGACATGGTGCAGATCGCGCTGGCCGACGGCAACAGCTCGGCCCTCGTCACCCGGCCCGACAGCCAGAGCTTCAAGTACGTGGTGATGCCCATGCGTATCTGATGCGCAGATACACTGTAGTTTGCTATTAATTTTATAGCTACCGGCGCTTTATAGACGTGCGCTAGAGCCATATTTTGCATATAAACCGCAGGCCCCTGTGGCCTGCCCAGACCCAAGCCGACCATGACCGCTGAGAACACACCGCCCACCCCTGAAGACCAGGGCGCCCCCCGCGCCGAGCAGCCTGCGGCCGGTGGCAGCGAGGGCTATGGCGAAGGCGCGATCCAGATCCTGGAAGGGCTGGAGGCCGTGCGCAAGCGCCCCGGCATGTACATCGGCGACACGTCGGACGGCACCGGCCTGCACCACCTCGTGTTTGAAGTGGTGGACAACTCCATCGACGAAGCGCTGGCCGGGCACTGTGACGACATCGTCGTCACCATCCACACCGACAACTCCATCAGCGTGACCGACAACGGCCGCGGCATCCCCACGGGCGTGAAGATGGACGACAAGCACGAGCCCAAGCGCTCGGCTGCCGAGATCGCACTGACCGAACTGCACGCGGGCGGCAAGTTCAACCAGAACAGCTACAAAGTGTCGGGCGGCCTGCACGGCGTGGGCGTGAGCTGCGTGAACGCATTGAGCAAATGGCTGCGCCTGATCGTGCGCCGCGACGGCAAGGTGCACCAGATCGAATTTGCGCGCGGCTTTGTGCAAAACCGCGTGCTCGACACCGTGGACGGCTTCGAGGTTTCGCCCATGCGGGTGACCGGCGCCACCGAAAAGCGCGGCACCGAGGTGCACTTTCTGCCTGACACCGACATCTTCCAGCAGAACCACGAGTTCCACTACGAGATCCTGGCCAAGCGCCTGCGCGAGCTCTCTTTCCTGAACAACGGCGTGCGCATCCGCCTCAAGGACGAACGTGACGGCCGCGAAGACGACTTTGCCGGCAGCGGCGGCGTGATGGGCTTTGTGCAGTTCATCAACGCCAACAAGAAGGTGCTGCACCCCACGGCCTTCCACGCCACGGGCAGCCGCCCGGCCGACAGCTATGGCGGCATTCCCGGCACCGAAATCGGCGTGGAAGTGGCCATGCAGTGGAACGACGGCTACAGCGAACAGGTGCTGTGCTTCACCAACAACATCCCGCAACGCGATGGCGGCACCCACCTCACAGGCCTGCGCGCCGCCATGACGCGCGTGATCGGCAAGTACATCGAAACCAACGAACTGGCCAAGAAGGCCAAGGTCGAGGTCAGCGGCGACGACATGCGTGAAGGCCTGTGCTGCGTGCTGAGCGTGAAGGTGCCCGAACCCAAGTTCAGCAGCCAAACCAAGGACAAGCTCGTCTCCAGCGAAGTGCGCGCGCCGGTGGAAGACATCGTGGCCAAGTCCCTGGCCGAATACCTGGAAGAGCGCCCCAACGACGCGAAGATTCTGTGCGGCAAGATCATTGACGCCGCCCGCGCCCGCGAAGCCGCGCGCAAGGCCCGCGAAATGACGCGCCGCAAGGGCGTGCTCGACGGCTTCGGCCTGCCCGGCAAGCTGGCCGACTGCCAGGAAAAGAACCCCGAACTCTGCGAAATCTACATCGTCGAGGGCGACTCCGCAGGCGGCTCGGCCAAGCAGGGCCGCGACCGCAAGTTCCAGGCCATCCTGCCGCTGCGCGGCAAGATCCTGAACGTGGAAAAGGCGCGCTACGAAAAGCTGCTCACCAGCAACGAAATCGTCACCCTCATCACCGCGCTGGGCACCGGCATCGGCAAGGCCAGCGCGGAAAGCGGCAAGAGCGGCAGCGACGACTTCGACGTGGCCAAGCTGCGCTACCACCGCATCATCATCATGACCGACGCCGACGTGGACGGCGCGCACATCCGCACGCTGCTGCTGACCTTCTTCTACCGCCAGATGCCCGACCTGGTGGAGCGCGGCCACATCTACATCGCCCAGCCGCCGCTGTACAAGGTCAAGAGCGGCAAGGAAGAGCTGTACCTCAAGGACGGCCCAGCCCTGGACCAGTACCTGCTGCGCATCGCCCTGAAAGACGCCAGCGTGAACACCGGCGGCACCAACCCCCAGGTGCTGGCAGGCGACACCCTGGCCGAACTGGCACGCAAGCACCAGACCGCCGAAGCCGTGATTGCACGCCTGTCGGCCTTCATGGACCAGGAAGCCCTGCGCGCCATTGCCGACGGCGTGGCCGTCAAACTCGACACCCTGGAAGAAGCCCAGGCCAGCGCCGTGGCCATGCAGGCCAAGCTGGCGGAACTCTCCACCACCGGCGTGCCGCCCGAGGTGGCCGGCGAATTCGACGCACGCAGCGACAAACCCATTCTTCGCATCAGCCGCCGCCACCACGGCAACATCAAGAGCAGCATCCTCACGCAGGACTTCGTGCACGGCGCCGACTACGCTGCCCTGCAGGAAGCTGCCGACACCTTCCGCGGCCTGCTGGGCGAGGGCGCCAAGGTCATGCGCGGCGAAGGCGAAAAGGCCAAAGATGAAAAAGTCAGCGACTTCCGCCAGGCCATGCGCTGGCTCATCAGCGAAGCCGAACGCACCACCAGCCGCCAGCGCTACAAAGGCCTGGGCGAAATGAACCCCGAGCAGCTGTGGGAAACGACGATGGACCCCGCCGTGCGCCGCCTGCTGCGCGTGCAGATCGACGATGCCATCGAGGCCGATCGCGTGTTCACCATGCTGATGGGGGATGAGGTGGAGCCGCGTCGGGATTTCATTGAGACCAACGCGTTGCGGGCTGGAAACATCGACGTTTGACGAAAACGATTCACCATGAAAATCGAAAACGCCATTTTCGATTTTCATGGTTCGCGTGGCTTTTACACCGTTGGCTTCTCCGTTAGTCGGGCAGTCCAGTGCCCTCCTGTCTCTTGTTGGACCTTCAACAAGTCGTAGGTCTTGAGCATGTCGAGCAGTCCTGAGTGACCATAGCTCTTGGGAGAAAACGACGGATCCGCGCGCTTGAGGTAGGAACCCAACCCTCCTACGCTCACCTTGCCTTCCGGGGTGTCTGCTGCCAAGAGCGTGACTGCTTCCACAATGAACTTGGGGCGCAGCTTGGGGGCTGGCTTGACTAGCTCAGCCTTGCTGGGTTGCTTGAGCGCGACAGACTCTGCTGCCGTAAGCTCAGATTCCGGCGCAGGTTTCACCCATTCAAAGAACTGGTCGCTCGCGTTGCGCAGCGCATCGGGCGACTTGGCCTCACCCACGATATGCACCGTCGCGCCCCGTTCGCGCAACTTGCGGCACAGATAGGCAAAATCAGAGTCGCTGGTGACGATGCAGAACGTCGTCGCGCGGCCGTCGAACAGCGCTTCCATGGCATCCAGCGCCAAAGCAAGGTCGGACGTGTTTTTCCCCGCCGCGTACTGGTACTGCAGGCATGGAGTGAACGCCATGCGCACCAGCGCTTCCTGCCACTTGTTGGCCAGCGTACTGTGGTTGCCATAGCCCCTGCGCAGAACTACACGACCAAACTGCGCCACAACGCGCAGCGCGTACTCCAAAATCTCAGGGCTGGTGTTGTCGCAGTCCACCAGCACTGCGACACGCGACTCCGCATCGCCCATGTGATTTGCCATCGTGTGTGTCCTCCCGTGTGAAAAGTGTTGAATACTTGGCGCAAGCCATTGGAACATCTCCGGCTTCGCACATGCCCACCCTCAACCAGCAGCGCACCCACAAATACATCGCAGCCCGCCAGCAGCACCCGGCGTGGCTGCTGTTGGCATCGCGGAGAGCGCCGTTGGTGCTAAGTTGCCTGGACGCGCTGTTTGAACACCAGCGCGATGGCGTGCCGTTCGATGCAGCTGTGCAGGCGCTGGCGGAGATGCTGGCGGTGCATGCCAATGAGGTGGACTTCGAGATCGACAGCGACGACACCCTGAGCCAGGCCCGGCGCGAGGTGCGTGAGTGGATACGGCGCGGGCTGGTGGTGGAGCGCGAGGGGCGGGTGTTTGAGACCGATGCGCTCAAGACCGCGCTGCGCTTCATTGCGCAGCTCGATGGGCGGATGATGACCTCCACCGCATCGCGTCTGGCGGTGGTGCAGCGCGAAATCGACAACCTGGCCGCCGCGCTCAACCCCGACCCGCAGAGCCGCACCGAGCATTTGCAGCGCCGCATTGCCGACCTGCAGCAACAGCTCGATGATGTGCAGGCGGGGCGCATCGCTGAGCTCACGCCCGAGCAGGCCGTGGAAGGCATTCGCGAGGTGTATGCGCTCTCCGTCAGCCTGCGGGCGGACTTTCGGCGGGTGGAGGATTCGTGGCGCGAGGCCGACCGTGCGCTGCGCGAGGCCATCATCAGCGCCCGTCACCACCGGGGCGCGGTGATGGACCAACTGCTGGACGGTCACGCCAACTTGCTCAACACGCAAGAGGGCCGCGTGTTTGACAGCTTCCACCAGCAACTGTCCAACCAAACCGAGCTGACCGAGATGCGCCAGCGCATCCGCCAGATCCTGGCGCACCCGGCTGCGGACAAGGCGCTGGATGGCCTGCAGCACAGCACGTTGCGCTTGCTGGTGCAGCAGCTCATCAGCGAAGCCAAGGCCGTGCAGACTGTGCGGGCGCGCAGCGAGCGCGAAGTCAGCCAGTTCATGAAAACCGGCCATGCGGCCGAGAACCAGCGCGTGGGCCAGTTGCTCAACGACGTGCTGGAGCAGGCCCTGCGCATCGACTGGCAGCGCCAGGCCGTGCGTCGCCACAGCGCGCCGCTGCCCCCGCTGGGCGTGGCCCTGGGCAGCGTGCCGCTGGTGGAGCGGCTGCGTACCAAATCACTCGACGGCGGCGAGCAGACAGAACTGCTGCTGACCACGGCCTACGCCGACCTGGGCCAGATGGACAGCGAGTTTTGGCAGGCCTTTGAAGGGCTGGACCGCGATGCCTTGGTGCAGAGCACCTTGCAAACGCTGGCAGACCGTGGCCAGCCCATGACCTTGGCCGAGCTGGCCGCCGCGCTGCCACCGGGCGAACACGACCTGGAGACCTTTGCACTGTGGCTGGCCATGGCACGCGAGGCGGGGGTGGAGCTGCAGCCGGGTGAGGAACACATCGAAACGCAGGATGGCGACCAGCACTGGCGCTTCACGGTGCCGCGCGTGGCACTGGATGGCACACAGTTGGCGCACAGGGAATGGGAGCTGTGATGGGGCAAGAGCCGGATATTTTTGACCGCATGGCCGCGCAGGCGGCAGGTGTTGGGGTACCGCAGTCACTATCAAAAGAGGAGCTACCCGCGCTTTCTGAAAGCGCCTTGGCACCACAAACCACATCAAAAACCCCGCCCAACGTGCGCCAGGCGCTACAGTTTTTGCTAGCACATGGCTGGCTTGAATCTGCCGCCAAGCCCAAACTGTTCCACCTGATTGCGGCGCAAACGGCACTGTTCGATACGCTGCTGGAGCCCCTGGACTTGCGCGTGGTGGTGGACGACGTGCGCGGCCTGGCCTTTTTGGCCGTGGTGCCCGGCTACGCGGGCGACGACACCGATGAGAGCGAGCAGGACGACTGGACGCACCCGCTGATGAAGCGCCAGCGGCTGACGCTGGATCAATCGCTGCTGCTGGCCTTGTTGCGGCGCGAGTTTTTGCAGCGCGAGCAAGAAAGCGGCACCGGCGCGGTGGTGCGCATCACGGTGGACAGCCTGCTGCCGCAGCTCGAAACCTACCTCGGGGCCACGGGCAGCGACATGCAAGAGCGCAAGCGCCTGGGCCAGTTGCTGGAGAACCTGCGCACGCACGGCATGGTGACCGAGGTGGATGCGCAAGACTGCATCACCATCCGCCCGATGATCGTGCACCTGCTCAACCCCGAAAACCTGCAAACGCTGCTGCTGCACCTGCGCGCGGTGGCGGAAGCAGGCGGCGCAGGCAACGCAGAGGGCACGCCATGAGCGCCGACGCCTCCTTCATCCTGCAAGAGCTGCACCTGTACCACTGGGGCGCGTTTGCAGGCCGCCACCAGGTGGCCATTGACCCCGGCAACAGCGCCATCATCGGCCCCACGGGCAGCGGCAAGACCACGCTGGTGGATGCGCTGATGACGCTGCTGTGCGCCAGCCCGCGCTACAACCTGGCATCGACTGGTGGGCACGAGAGCGACCGCGATCTGGTGAGCTATGTGCGCGGTGCCAGCGGCCAGGGCAACGACAGCGGCGACCACATTGCGCGGGCCGGGCGCTGCACGACGGGCATCGCAGCACGGCTGGTGCGCGGGGCTGAATCGGTCTGGCTTGGCGCGCTGCTGTGGTTTGACGGCAGCAGCCAGTCGGCGAGCGACATGCAAAAGCGCTGGTTCTTTGCGCAAGGGCAGGATCACAGCCTGGACCTGTGGCTGGAAGAGCAGCACAGCGGCGGTGCCAAAGCCCTGACCCGGTTGGCTAAAGACACCGAGGGCCTGCAGATGTTCAGCAGCAAGGCGCCGTATCTGGCCAAGCTGCACAGCTTTTTTGAAGTGGGGCCGAATGCCTTCACGCTGCTCAACCGAGCGGCCGGCCTCAAGCAGCTCAACAGCATTGACGAGATTTTTCGCGAGCTGGTGCTGGACGATCACTCGGCGTTTGAAGACGCACAGAAAGTGGTGGATGGATTTGCTGAGCTGGCTTCCATCCACGCCGACCTGGAGCTGGCCAACGCGCAGTATGTGTCGCTGCTGCCGCTGCGCGATCTGGCCGCGCGCGAGTTGCAGCAGGCCCAGCACCTGGCGCACTTGCAGGCGCTGCAGCAACAGCTGCCGCAATGGTTTGCGGCGCAGGGCGTTCAATGGTGGGGCGAGCGCATCACGCAACTGCAGGCACAGATGGCGGTGCGGGGTGACGCACTGCATGCCGCGCAAGAGCACGTCAACACCACGCGAAAGGCCGAACAGGACTTGCATGGCCAATACCTGCAAGCCGGTGGCGCCAACATTGATGTGCTGCGCGAAAACATTGACCATGCACGCAAGGAGCTGGCGCGCGCCCAGAGCAACCTGGCGCAATACCAGGCACTGGCGCGCAACCTGGGGCTGGGGGACCACGCTGAGGCCGACCACCTGATCAGCCACCAGGCCCAAGCCCAGGCGGCGATGGCGCAGATCGACGCACAAGAGGCCGTGTTGCAGGCGGACGCCGAACGCGCCATCGCCCAGGCCCACAACGCGCACACCCGCCTGAACGAGATCCAGGCCGAGTACGACGCCGTGCGCCAGCGCCCCGGCTCCAACCTGCCGATGGAGCACCAGCGCTTTCGTGCCGAGCTGGCCGACCACCTGGGCTTGGCGGAAAGCGACCTGCCCTTTGCCGCCGAACTGGTGGAGGTACGCAAAGCCGAACAGGTGTGGCGCGGCGCCATCGAGCGCGCACTGGGCAGCCACCGGCTGCGCATTTTGGTGCCCCACGCAGCAATGCACACCGCCCTGCAGTGGGTGAACCAGCGGCACAACAGGCTGCATGTGCGCCTGCTCGAAGTGCGCGATGCCACGCCTGCGGCCTTTCTTGCCGACGGCTTTGTACACAAGCTCAACCTCAAACCCGCAGCGCCCACGGCCCACCTGAACACGCTGCGCCAACTGCTGCACGGCCTGGACCGCCACTGCGTGCCCGACGTAGAAACCCTGGAGCGCACGCCGCACGCCATGACGGCGCAGGGGCTGATGTCCAGCCAATCCGGCTACTTCGACAAACAAGACCAGAAACGCCTGGACCAGGACTGGATGACGGGTTTTGACAACCGTGACCGGCTGGTGCATTTGCTACAACAAAAGGAGCTGCTGGCGCTTGACCATCAAGCGCTGGAGGCCCAAAAGACCCAAACCTTGTCCGCCCAGCGGCGCGCGCAGGAGCAGCGCCAGCTGTGGGCCGCGCTCCAGGCACTGCGGTATGAAGACCTGGACACCACCGCCGCCCAAACGCAGTTGCAGCACAAGGAGCAGCAACTGCAGGCGCTGCTCCACCCCGACTCCGGCACCGCACAGGCCCAGCAGCGCTGGGAGGACGCGCAAACCCAAACCCGCGCTGCAGAAGCGCAACTGCGCGCTCTGCAAACGGCACAGACGCAAGACGAAACCTTGCGGGCGGCGGCGCAGAAGCAACACGGCGCGTACCAGGCGCGCAGCACCGACACATTCGCCATCGACGCCGACTTTGCCGCGCAACTGGCCCGCGCCGGCCACCGCCTGCCGCTGCTCGATGGCGACAACCTCGAAGCCCAGGAGCGCGACGCAGGCACTGCCGTACAAACCAAAGCCGCCGAGGCCAGCAAGAAGCTGAACACACTGCACACCGACATCGTGCGCCAGATGGGCAAATCCAAGGCCGAAGACCAGGGCGCGCTGGCCGACCATGCGCAAGAGGTGGACGCGCTTCCGCACTACCTCCAGCGCCTGCAGGTGCTGGAGGAAGAAGCCCTGCCGCACAAGCGCCAGCGGTTTCAGGAATACCTCAACAACACCTCGCAGCAGGGCGTGGACACGCTGCTCAATGGCATCGCCGCGCAGGTGGCGGACATTGAAGAGCGCATTGCGCAACTCAACCAGACGCTGCAGCGCGTGGACTTTCAGCCCGGACGCTATTTGCAGCTGGAGCCGCGCGCCGTGGTCCACCAAAGCCTGCAAGAGCTGAACCGTGCCCAGGCCCAGCTGCGCACCGAAAGCCTGCGCGACGATGGCGGGCAAAGCCACTACCGCGCGCTGCGCGCCATCGTGGAGATTTTGCAAACCCACGCCAGCAACCGCCGCAGCAAGGCCGCGCAGGCCCTGCTGGACGCCCGCTACCGCCTGCAGTTTGCCGTGCTGGTGCTGGACCGGGCCAGTGGCCAGATGCTGGAGCGGCGCACCGGCTCGCAAGGCGGCAGCGGGGGCGAGAAGGAGATCATCGCCAGCTACGTGCTCACCGCCTCGCTGAGCTACGCGCTGTGCCCCGATGGCGCCAGCCGCCCGGTGTTCGGCACCATCGTGCTGGACGAGGCTTTCTCCAAAAGCTCGCAGGCCGTGGCCGCGCGCATCATCCAGGCGCTGCGCGAGTTTGGCTTGCACGCGTTGTTCGTCACGCCCAACAAGGAAGTGCGCCTGCTGCGCAACCACACCCGCAGCGCGGTGGTGGTGCACCGGCGCGGCGCGCAGGCCACGCTGGCGTCGCTGCGCTGGGAGGAGATTGATGCATTTCGCCGCAGCGCTCCAAGCACCCCCAGCACCCTAAGCGCCTCTACCGGCATCGAGGCATGAAGTCACCCCAGGATCTGGCCGCACGGCTGGCCCAACACTGGAACAGCGCCGATTGGCGCGAGCGGCAGCTGCTGGGCACGGCCACAGCATGGCCGCTGACCCTGCCCATCGGCCAGCCTGACACTGCCGTTTTTCTGAACGACGCCGCCGCGCTGCGCAGCCATTTGCAGCAATGGCGCGCCGTAGAACGGCAGGGCCTGGGCAGTGTGCAGTGGCACGAGCGGCGTTACCGGGGCAGCAGCGATGCCATCACCGTGCCCACGCACTGGCAACTGGCCAAACCCTCGCAGTGCGTGGCGGCCATCAATCACTTCAAGGTGCCGGGGCATGCGCAGGTGAAAAGCGACTACACCCGGCTCGGCGCCCTCATCGCGGCGGTAGAGCGCCCCGGCTTTCAGCGCCTGCTGGTGCGCCGCCTGGTGCAGTGGCGCGACACACCGGCCGAAGCCGTCATTGCCGCCGCACGCATGGCGCTGCAACTAGAGCCCGGTTGCGCCCAGGGCCGCCCGTTGCGCGCGCTGGCCTTGCAGGGCAATGACAGCAAGTTCTTCGAGCGCCACGCCAACCTGCTCACGGCCCTGCTGGACGACCGCTTCGACGGCGAGGCCAGCCGCCAGGGGCTGGTCGGCTTTCTGGGCGCGCTGCCGGAGGACGACCACTGGCTGCTCATCGCCCCGCTGGCCCCGGGCCTGCTGCCCTTTGCACGCCAGCGTGTGCGGGCCAGCGAGCTGCAAACGACACCGCTGCCCGCCCACCGCATCCTGCTGGTGGAGAACGAACGCTGCCTGCACCAGCTGCCGCTGCCCGTGGCGGACACCATCGCCGTGCTGGGCGCCGGGTTGAACCTGGGCTGGCTGGCGGCGCCCTGGCTACGCGGGCGTGCCGTCGCTTACTGGGGAGACCTGGACACCTGGGGCCTGCACATGCTGGCCAGCGCACGCAGCCACCTGCCACATTTGCAGGCGCTGCTGATGGATCGCACCACATTCGACACCCACCAGCACTTGGCCGTCACCGAGCCAGTGCATGCCAGTGCACCCGCCTGCCTGGCGCTGCAACCCGATGAGGCCTTACTCGATAGCTACTTGCGCACCCTGAAAAAAGGGCGGCTGGAGCAGGAATTTTTGCCTTCGGACATGGTGCAGCACGCCGTGTGTGCCTGGGTCGCAGCAGGTTCTTTGGCCGGTGCCGTTGCGGGAGAGGCGCAGGCCAACGACGCTCCACCGATCAGCCCAGCACCCACGCCGCCACCTGCGTGTAGCCACTGATGCCAAGCAGGATGTTGAGCGGGAACGTCAGCCCGAGCGACAGGCCCACGTAGAGCGACGGATTAGCCTCGGGGATGGCATAGCGCACTACGGCGGGCACGGCGATGTAGGAGGCGCTGGCGGCCAGCACCATGAGCAGCACGGTGTCGCCCAGCGGCAGGCCAGCCGCCTGCGCCAGCAGCAGCGCCAGGCCGGCATGCACGGGCGGCGCCAGCAGGCCGTAGGCGATGAGCAGGGGCGGCTGGCTGCGCAGGCCGGGCAGGTTGCGCGCGGCGCTCAGGCCCATGTCGAGCAGGAAGAAGGCCAGCATGCCCTTGAACAGATCGCCGGCAAACGGCTTCATGGCCTGCTGGCCCGCCTCGCCCGTGAGCAGGCCCACGGCCATGGCGCCGAGCAGCAGCAACTGGGCGCCGTCGGTGAAGGATTCGTGCAGCACTTTGGAGAGAGAAAAGCCCGCCCCTCCCTGCCCGCCGCCCAGTGCCAGGGTGCCGCCACCGCCGACCTGCACGGCTACGGGCGCGGCGGCCTGGCTGCGGCGCAGGGCGTTGGCCATGAGCACGGCCAGGATGATGGCGGGCGACTCCATCAGTGCCATGGCGGCGGCCATGTGGCCGCCGTAGGCGATGCCCTGGGCGTCGAGGTGGGCCGTGGCCGTGATGAAGGTGACAGCGCTGACCGAACCGTAGGTGGCAGCCACGGCCGCGGCATCAAAGCGCGGAATGAAACGGCTCAGCAGCAGGTAGCTGGCCACCGGCACGACCACGGCCAGCGCCACCGCCAGTCCCAGGCCCGTGGCCACCTGCGCCGTGAGGCCCGACTGCGCCAGCGCGAAGCCGCCCTTGAGCCCTAGCGCCATCAGCAGGTACAGCGACAGGAAACGCGAGATGGGCGCCGGAATTTCGAGGTTGGATTTGATGAGTCCGGCAAAGACGCCGAAGACGAAGAACAGGATGGCAGGGTCGATCAGGGTATGCATGGCGGGGCTTTCACAGGCTCGGCGTGACTGTAGGGGCCCCGATGGATAAAGTAAAATCGATATTCAAATAGCTATCCATAGCTTTTTATCTATGAATATCACCTTCCGCCAGATGCGCCTTTTCCTGGCGCTGGCCGATACGGGCAGCGTCAGCGGCGCGGCGCGGGCCCTGCATGTGACGCAGCCCACCGCGTCCATGCAGCTGCGCGAGGTGACCGAGGCCGTGGGCCTGCCGCTGTACGAGGTGATCGGGCGGCGCGTGCACCTCACCGACGCCGGGCGCGACCTGGCCGCCACGGCACGCGCCATCGTCGATGCATGGGAGAACTTCGGCCAGCGGGTCAACGCCATGCACGGCCTCACGCGCGGGCGCCTGCGCGTGGCCGTGGTCAGCACGGCCAAGTACTTCGTACCGCGCCTGCTGGGCGGCTTTTGCACGCAGTACCCGGACATCGAGATCGCGCTGGAGGTGCTCAACCGCGACGGCGTGGTGCAGCGCCTGCGCGAGAACCTGGACGATCTCTACGTCATGTCCATGCCCCCGGCGGATCTGGACCTGGAAGACCATGTCTTTCTCTCCAACCCGCTGGTGCTCGTGGCCTGGCAGGGCCATCGGCTGGCCAAGCGCCGCCGCATCGCCCTGGCGGACCTGGGTGACGAGCGCTTCGTGCTGCGCGAACGCGGCTCCGGTACCCGGCTGGCCACGGACCGTTTCTTCGCGGCCCAGGGCTTCGAGGCGCCCACGCGGCTGGAACTGGGCAGCAACGAGGCCATCAAGGAAGCCGTGGCGGGCCGCCTCGGGCTGGCCGTGCTGTCCCGGCATGCCCTGCGCGACAGCGAGCTGGAAACCGATCTGTGCGTGCTGCCGGTGCAGGGCATGCCCATTCCCTCGCAGTGGCATGTGGTGCACCCGCGCGCCAAGCAGCTCTCGCCGATTGCGCAGGTCTTCCGCACCCACCTGCTGGGCGCCGCAGGCCAGGCACCCGCCCAGACCGGGCGAGGCTCAATGCCGCTACAGTCGGCGCCATGACCGACACCACGCCTCCCGAAGACCGCATGCAGGCCCTGGCCCGCGCACTGCAGCAGTTCGCCGACGCGCGCGACTGGGGCCCCTTCCATTCGCCCAAGAACCTGGCCTCGGCGCTGATCGTCGAGGCCGGCGAGCTGCTGGAGCATTTCCAGTGGCTCACCGAGGACCAGAGCCGCCAGCTCGCGCCCGACACGCGGCAGGCCGTGGCGCACGAGATGGCCGACGTGCTGCTCTACCTGGTGCAGCTCTCCACGGTGCTGGACATCGACCTGATAGACGCGGCGCGCGCCAAGATGGCCCTGAACGCGCAGAAGTACCCCGCAGAGCAGTCACGCGGCCACAGCCGCAAATACGACACGCTGTGAGGGCGGCGCAGCGCCTCATGTACACTGGCCGCTTCATGCCGTACCTCCCGTTCATCACCGCATCCGCTGTTGCCCCCATGGGCGGCATGATGCCGCGCGCCTGCGCGCGGGCGATGGGGGCACGAATGATTACCACCATTACCACCGCGGCCACCTGAGCACGCGCAGGTGGCCGTACCGGCGGCCACCTGGTGTCTTCTCTCTTCTTCCCCGAACGAACGAAACCCAGCCCTGGCAGCCGGGTTTGCTTTTGTTTGTTCGGAGAAGTCCATGTACCGCGATCCTGATCCCCGTTTCGAATCCCTTGGCGGCCACCCCGTGGCCCTGCGCCCGCTGCGCGTGGGCATGATCGGCATTGGCACCGTGGGCGCAGGCACCTTCCGCGTGCTGGCGCGCAACCGGGCCGAAATCGCGGCGCGCGCCGGGCGCGGCATCGAGGTGGTGGCCGTGGCCGCGCGCAACCTGGCACGCGCCGCCGCCATCGTGGGCAAGGGCGTCGCGCTGACGGACGACCCGCTGCAGGTCGCCACGCGGCCCGATGTGGACGTGCTGGTGGAGGTGGCCGGCGGCACCGGCCCGGCGCGCGACTGGGTGCTGGCCGCCATCGCGCACGGCAAGCACGTGGTCACGGCCAACAAGGCGCTGCTGGCCGAGCACGGCGAGGCGATCTTCGGCGCCGCGCGCGCACGCGGCGTGGCCGTGGCCTACGAGGGCGCGGTGGCGGTGAGCATCCCCATCATCAAGGCGCTGCGAGAGGGGCTCACGGCCAACCGCATCGAGTGGGTGGCGGGTATCGTCAACGGCACCACCAACTTCATCCTGAGCAAGATGCGCGACGAGGGCATCAGCCTGGCAGACGCCATGGCACAGGCCGGCGCGCTGGGCTACCTGGAGGCCGACCCTTCGCTCGACATCGACGGTTGGGACGCAGCGCACAAGCTCGCGCTGCTGGCGGCCAACGCCTTCGGCATGCGCGTGGACTTCGCCGACGTGCAGGTCGAAGGCATCACCGCGCTGCAGCGCCTGGACGTGGCCTGCGCCGAACAGCTGGGCTACCGCATCAAGCTGCTGGCCGTGGCGCGGCGCCGCGACGACGGCGTAGAGCTGCGCGTGCAGCCCGCGCTGCTGCCCGCCACGCACCTGCTGGCCCACGTGAACGGTTCCATGAATGGCATCATGGTCAAGGGCGACGCCGCAGGCGTGACCCTTTACTACGGCGCGGGCGCGGGCTCGGAGCCAACGGCCTCGGCCGTGATCGCCGACCTCGTGGACGTGGCCCGGCTGGAGGGCACGCAGGCCGCGCAGCGCGTGCCACACCTGGGCTTCCATGCCCATGCGCTACAGGCACTGCCAGTGCTGCCGCGCGCGGCCGTGTGCACGCGCCACTACCTGCGCGTGCCGGTGCATGGCGCCGCCGACCTGGAGGCCGTGGTCGAGCTGCTGCAACGCCAGGGCGTACCCGTGCAGCGCGTCGAATGGATGGTGGGAAATACCGACACCGCCCGCCAGGTGCTGGTGCTGACCGACGAAGCCCCCCAGGGCGCGCTGGACCTGGCCGTGCACGCGCTGCAGGCCCTGCCGGAGGTGGCAGGCCCCTGCGTGCAGTGGCGCGTGGAGCTGCTGGCGGGGTAGGCGTTCAGCCTGGCGCAGGCCCCTCACTGGCCAGCCAATCGCGCACCGAGCAACCCACGCGCTGGCGGAACAGGCGCGAGAGCGCCGACGGGTTGGCATAGCCCAGCTCCGGCGCCAGCTGCTTGACCGGCCGGCCCGCGCGCAGGGCGGCCTGCGCGAGCGCCAGGCGCCAGTCGGCCAGGTAGTCGGCAGGCGTCTGGCCCACCGCCGTGCGGAAAGCCGCCGCGAAGGCGCTGCGCGACATGCCGGCCTGTGCCGCCATGCGTTCCAGGGTCCAGTCCTGGCCCGGCTGCTCATGCAGCGCCACGAGCGCGCGCGCCAGCCGCGGGTCGCCCAGCCCGGTGATCAGGCCCGGTGGCAGACCGCATGCGGCGGCGTGGTCCAGCAGCCAGCGCAGCAGCTGGATCAGCAACACCTCGAACAGCCGGTCGGCCAGCAGGCGGTGGCCGCAGCGCAGTTGCTCGGTCTCGGCGAACAGCAGCGCCAGCGTGTGCTCCAGCCCCGGCGCCTCGCGCAGCGGCAGCGCCACCAGCGGGGGCAGGGCGCGGGCCAGCGGGTGGCTGGCGCCCCCCTCGAAGGCCAGTGTGGCGCAGACGAAATCAGAGCCCTCGGCCGGCGGGTTGTGGAAGGTGTGCGCCAGCGGGCGCGGGTAGAACAGCAGCGTGGGCTCGTCCACCTGCAAGCGGCGCGGCGCGCCGCTGCGCGCGGGGTGGGCCAACGTCACCGTGCCCCGGCGCAACACATGCACGAAGCCGCGCCCCTGCGCCGCATCGAAATGCGTCACACCGCACAGCGGCCCGGCGTGCAGCCAATGGGCGCGCACGCGGAAGCGCTCCAGCAGGGCGGACAGCCGGTCCAGCGAGGGCTCGGGGGCCGATACGGAGGTGGCGTCAGCTTGCATCTGGACGAATGGGTACGAATGTTAGACAGAAAGAACCCCATGGTACCTCGCCACGTCGCACCATGGCGGTGTTCTTTCACCCCTGCACCAGGAGCATTGCCATGACCACCCCAGTTTTCTTCCCCCGTCCTTCCACCCTGGCGCTCGCCGCCGCGCTGCTGGTCGGCGCAGTCGCGCCCGCCCTGGCCCACGGCCCGAAGCCGCACGCAGAGGGCGGCATCGCCAGCACGCCCAGCAAGGCCGTGAAGGCGCCGTTCGACATCGTGCACACGCGCATCACCACCGAGGGGCGCACGGCCGTGTTCCACATCGGCGTCTCGGGCAAGGCGGGCGCGCTCAAGCCCACACGCACCGGCAAGCTCGCGGGCAGCCAGGTGTTCTCCTACGTCTGGCCGACCACGCTGGACCCGGCCATGGTGGGCTTCGAGCCCGGCAGCGGCACGCTGGCCTTCGCGGTCACGGCGCACCCGGACTTCGACGACACACCGCTGTTCGACGAGAACGGCGATGGCAACCCCGGCAACGACGGCAACCTCTGGCATTCGCACTGGGTGGTGCTGCAGCCAGACGAGGCCTGCGGACCCGGCGCGCTCAAGGTGGCCGACATTCCCGTGGGACAGCAGCCGCGCCTGCCCAAGACCTGGCCGGGGCTGCCGCTGCTCATCGACAGCCCCGGCTGGAGCCCGCGCCTCAAGGGCGACACGCTGGAGGTGCGCGTGCCCTTCGACGACATCGCCCCCGTGCAGGCCGCGCGGTTTGACGGTGTGGCCGCCGCGCTGCGTGTGAACGCCAGCGTGCACAGCCCGCTGCTGTGCGTGGCCGATGTGTTCAAGGTGGCCTCGGGCCAGCTCTCGCTGCCAGGCCAGGTGGAAACGGGCGCCCCCCAGCACTGAGAAACCGGGTCAGCCCGCGCGCGCGGCAAACAGCTTGCCGCGCGCAGTCGCCGTGATGGCCGCCACAGCCGGGTGCGTGATGCGGCGCTCGACCGAGATGGCATAGAACTCCTCCATCAGGTCGTCCGGCGTTCCCAGCCACTGCACCTGGTACTGCTGCGCGATCTCATCCGCCAGCACGGCGGGCGCGGCGAACACGCCCCTGCCCTCGCGTCCAAAGGCCTTGAGCAGGGCACTGTCGTCGAACTCCGCAGCCACCACCGGCGCCAGCCCGTGCTCGCCCAACCACGCGTCGATGCGGGGCCGCAGCGCGGTGGGCGCGCTGGGCAGCAACATGGGCAGGGCGACCAGGCAGGCAGGAAATGTCTTGCGCGCGCGTTGCGCCGTCAGCCCCGCCTCCTTGAGCAGCCGGGGCGCGGCAAAGAACGCTACGCCGGAACGCCCCAGCAAGTGGGTGTACACGCGCACGCTCAGGCTGACGGGCGCAGGCACATCGGACACGATCAGGTCCAGCCGGTGCACCGCCAGCTCGGCCAGCAGACCGGTGAGCCCACCCTCGTGGCAGGCCAGGCGGGGCGGCTCGGGCAGCGCCATGGCCGGCTCCAGCACATGGAAGGCCACGGCCTTGGGCACCGAGTCGGCAATGCCCACGCGCAGCACCGTGGTGCGCCGCGCGTCGCGCCCACTGGCCAGCGCCTCCTGCAGCGAGGATCCCAGGGCAAAGATCTCATCGGCGTAACGCATCACCAGCCGCCCTGCATCGGTGGGCTCGACCCCCCGACCCACCTTGCGCAACAGGGGCTGGCCCACCCGCTCTTCCAGCAGCTTGATCTGGCCGCTGAGGGTTTGCGGCGTGAGGTGCAGTTGCTCGCTCGCGCGCACGATGCCGCCGGCGCGCAGCACGGTCCAGAAGTAGTGCAGGTGCTTGTAGTTCATGGCGTCAACATTGCGGTTTTATCGAAGTATTGCGCGCATTTTCTGATTTTTTTCTGATCTATGCCTGCCTACAGTGCACCCATGTCCACTGCTCTGAAGGAGTTCCCATGAAATGTCCCAGCTGCTCGACATCCTCGCTGGTCATCACCGAACGCAGCGATATCGAGATTGATTACTGCCCCCAATGCCGCGGCGTCTGGCTGGACCGGGGCGAGCTGGACAAGCTGATCGAACGGTCCCAACTGGAGTACGCGCCCGCCCAGGGCAACACGGGCTTCGAGCGCATCGCTCCGCACCGGCGACGCAAGTCCTCATGGCTGAGCGAACTGTTTGATTGACCCGTCCCCTTGCACCCCCACACCCAACCCCAGGAGATACCCCATGCGCAGCTACCCCCGCAACAGCCCCGAAGCCGCCGCCCGCATCGTGGCGCTCATCATGGTGGCCGATGGCCACGTCAGCCGCAGCGAGACGGCTGCGCTGGACAGGCTGCATGCCAGCACCCTGCTGGACATTGCGCCCGCCGACATGGCACGGGTGCTGCGTGAACTCTCCGAGGACCTCATGTGCACGGCCTATGCCCCTTGGGGCAGTGCGTGCCGGATCGGTGACGAATTGCTGCGCGCGCTGCTGTCCGAGGTGGACGACCCCGAACTGCGTGCCACCACCCTGGCGCTGTGCCAGGAGGTGGCACAGGCCGATGCCCACCTCTCCGAAGCGGAAGAAAGCCTGCTGGCGCAAACGGCCCACCTGTGGGGCCTGGGTCTGGGTCAGCGCACCCGGCCGCAGCGCCAATCGGCCCTGAGCCTGTGACCAGCTCCCACCCGAACAACCCAACCTTCTTGCACCATGACTGAAATTCTGCAGACCGCCTTCCTGGGCCACGCCGTCTGGCTGTGGCTGGTGTTCGTGACGGTGGTGGTGGCCTTGCTCGCCTTCGACCTGGGCGTCTTGCACCGCGACGACCACGAAATCGGCATCCGCGAAAGCCTCTGGCTCTCGGCCGGCTACATCGGCGCGGCCACGCTCTTCGGTGCGTGGCTGTGGTGGCAGCTAGGCAGCCAGAGCGGCATCGACTACTTCACTGGCTTTGTGGTCGAAAAATCGCTGTCCATGGACAACGTGTTCGTGATTGCGATGATCTTCTCGTTCTTCGCCATTCCGCGCCAGTACCAGCACCGCGTGCTGTTCTGGGGCATTCTGGGCGTCATCGTGCTGCGCGCGATCATGATCGGCCTGGGCGCCGCACTGGTCACCCAGTTCTCGTGGGTGCTGTACCTGTTTGGCGCCTTCCTGGTGGCTACCGGCATCAAGATGCTGTGGATGGCCGACCACACGCCCAACCTGGATAAGAACCCGCTGCTGCGCTGGCTGCGCACCCACCTGCGCGTGACGCCGCAGTTGCACGGCAACGCGTTCTTCGTGAGCGCACCACACCCTACCAGCGGAAAGGCCGTGACCTGGGTAACGCCCCTGTTCCTGGCACTGTGCATGGTGGAGTTTGCCGACCTGATCTTCGCCGTGGATTCGGTGCCCGCCATCTTCGCCATCACCACCGACCCGTTCATCGTGTACACGAGCAACATCTTCGCCATCCTGGGCCTGCGCGCGCTGTATTTCGCGCTGGCGGCCATGATCCACCGCTTCGCCTACCTCAAGTACGCGCTGGCCCTGGTGCTGGTGTTCATCGGCAGCAAGATCTTCCTGGTCAACATCGTGGGCAAGATTCCCTCGCTGGTCAGCCTGGGCATCACAGTGGGGCTGATTGCCGGGGGGGTGCTGGTGTCGCTGTGGAAGACACGCGGCCAGGCCGCCGGGGCCGTGGCGCGGGCCCCTGAAGAGGCACTGGCCGCACCCAAGGACGGAGGCACCGTGCAAGCCCAGTGACGGGCAACTCAAGCCCAAACCCTGTGCAATGGTGGGAGCAGACCGGTCCGGCCCCGCATGAGGCCAGATCTGAGAGCCCCACCATTCGCTATTATTTTGATAGCTATTGGCGCAATATCCATAAGCGCTGAAGCCATATTTCTTACCAATACCGAGCGAATTGCCGGCTGTGCCACACTCCCACCCCTATGTCTTCCACAGAATGGGCCCAGGCGGGCCTGCAGGCGTTTGATGCGGTGGTGCAGGGCACCGAGGGGTTTCGTGGCCGCGCGGGCCAGCGCGCCATGGCCGAGCAGGTGGCGCGCACCTTCAGCCAGGCGCAATTGGGCAAGGTGGACGAGGAGGGGGGCGAGCCTCGGCGCGCCATCGCCGTGATCCAGGCCGGCACGGGCGTGGGCAAGTCGCTGGCCTACTGCGCGCCGGCCATCGCCATCGCGCTGGCGCGCGGCACGCGCGTGCTGATCTCCACCGCCACCGTGGCGCTGCAGGAGCAGCTGGTGCACAAGGACCTGCCCGCGCTCGCTGCGCAGATGGAGCAGCCCTTCAAATTCGCGCTGGCCAAGGGGCGCGGGCGCTATGTCTGCAAGCTCAAGCTCGAACGTCTGGCCGGCACGGGCGAGGCGCACGGCGACGACGATGACGACCTGTTCCCCGAGGAGGCCGCGCAGGCGCGCGGCAAGCCCAGCCGGCAGGAGACCGAGGCACGCATGCAGTTCTACGCCAGCATGGCGCTGGCGCTGGCCCAGGGCGGCTGGGACGGCGACCGCGACAGCCTGGACACCCCGCCCGAGGCCGAGGCCTGGAGCCCCGTGGCGGCCGAGGGCAGCTCGTGCACCGGGCGGCACTGCCCGGCCTTCAGCCAGTGCGTGTACTACGACCAGCGCAAGGCCCTGGTGGGCGCGCAGGTGATCGTGGCCAACCACGACTTGCTGCTGTCGTCCTTGGGCGCGCGCGTGCTGCCCGAGCTGGACAACTGCCTGCTCGTGCTGGACGAGGCGCACCACCTGCCCGCCACCGCGCTCGACCAGTTCGCCTGCAGCGCCGACCTGAGCCGCCTCACCTGGATCGACCGGCTCTCCAGCCGCGCGCTGCGCATCGGCACGCTGGTGGAGGTGACCGAGGTGGCCGACATCCCGCGCCACGCCAGCCAGTTGCGCCAGCACCTGCAAGACCTGGCGCGCCTGGTGATGGACCTGTACGGCGAGGCCCTCAAGGCGCAGAACAGCGCCTGGGGCCCGGCGCGCGTGCGCGTGCCGCGCGGCGTGCTGCCCGGGGCGCTGCACGAGCCGCTGGGCCAGCTCGCGCACCACGCGGCGGGCTTTCTGGAATGCCTGCGCGCCATCTCCAAGGCGCTGCGCGCCGAGATGCGCGACAAGCCCGACGAGGCGCGGCGTCTGTCGCAGCTCTATGCGCAGATCGGCACGCTCGCGCCCCGGCTCGAAGCCGTGCACGCCACGGCGCAACTGCTGCTGCAGGAGCCGCCCGAGGGCGAAACGCAGGGTTTCGTGCCCAACGCCAAATGGTTCACGCTGGAGACCGACGGCGACTTCATCGTGGTCAAGGCGCACGCCAGCCCCATCCTGCCGGGCAGCACGCTGCGCGGCCACCTGTGGGGCAGCGTGCGCGGCGCGGTGCTGACCTCGGCCACGCTCACGAGCTGCGGGCAGTTCGACTTCTTTCTGCGCGAGTCGGGCCTGCACGGTGACGAGGCCGCCACCACGCTCGAAGTGCCCAGCCCGTTCAACTACGCCGCCCAGGGCACCTTGATCGCCGCCGAGACCCACGCCGACCCGAAGAACGCCGTGCAGTTCACCACCGAGATGGTCGAGGCCCTGCTCACCGACCTGGCGCGCGTGGAATACGGCGCCCTGGTGCTATTCACCTCGCGCGAGCAGATGCGCCAGGCGGTGGACGCACTGGCCACCTCCATGCGCAGCGTGGTGCTGGTGCAAAACCAGCTGCCGCGCACGCAGCTGCTGGCGCGCCACCGCGAGCGCGTGGCGGCGGGCGAGCCCTCCATCATCTTCGGCATGCAATCGTTCGGCGAGGGGCTGGACCTGCCCGGGCGGCTGTGCGAATCGGTGTTCATCACCAAGCTGCCCTTCGCGCCACCCGACGACCCCGTGGGCGAGACCCGCGCCGAATGGCTGCGCGCCGTGGGCCGCGACCCGTTCAGCGAGCTGGTGGTGCCGGCCACCGCCATCCGCCTGGCGCAATGGGCGGGCCGCGCCATCCGCACCGAGGAGGACCAGGCGCATGTGTACTGCTACGACAAGCGCCTGACGCGCACCAGCTACGGCCAGCGCCTGCTCAAGGGCCTGCCGCCGTTCACGCTGGAGCGGCGCGGCGCGCGCGGACAATAGCGCCCTCACACCACAACAACACCGCGGAGGAAAAACCCATGCCCCACACCGTGCCCGCCTGCCCGCAATGCGGCCAGGAGAACACCTACCCCGATGGCGACAACTACATCTGCCCCGACTGCGCGCACGAATGGCCGCAGGCGGCCGCCGCCAGCACGGAGGATGAAGCCACCGGCGACGGCGTGGTGCGCGACGCCAACGGCAACCCGCTGCAAGACGGCGATGCCGTGATCCTGGTGAAGGACCTCAAGGTCAAGGGCTCCTCGTCCACGCTGAAGAAGGGCACCAAGATCAAGGGCATCCGCCTGGTCGATGGCGCCGACGGCCACAACGTGGACTGCAAGACCGACATGGGCAGCATGTTGCTCAAGTCGGAGTTCCTGAAAAAGGCCTGAAACCCCGATGCCCGCGCCCATCGCCATCATCGACTTCGAGACCACCGGCAGCACACCCGCCCAGGGCGCGCGCGCCACCGAGGTGGCCATCGTGCTCGTGGAGGGTGGCCGGGTGGTGGACCAGTTCCAGAGTCTGATGAACGCGGGGATACGCATTCCGCCGTTCATCACGCAGCTCACCGGCATCACCAACGCCATGGTGGCCGATGCACCGCCGGCGGCCGAGGTCATGGCGCAGGCGCGCCGTTTTGTGGGCGACACACCGCTGGTGGCGCACAACGCGCCGTTCGACCGGGGCTTCTGGCAGGCCGAACTGGCCCTAGCCGGCTGTGATGCGCCGCAACCCTTTGCCTGCACGGTGCGGCTGTCGCGCCGCCTGTACCCCGAGGCGCCCAACCACCAGCTCGGCACGCTGGCGCGCTTTCACCAGTTGCCCAGCGCGGGCCGCGCGCACCGGGCGCTGGCCGACGCGCAGGTGACGGCGGCGCTGCTGCTGCGCATGCAGCAGGACCTGCGCGAGCGCTGGGGCGTGGCCGCACCGGACTTTGGTTTTTTGCTGGCGCTGCAGGCCTGCCCCAAGGCGCGGCTGGCGCGGTTTCTGCAGTCAAACACCCTGGGCATGGCGGGTTGAGGCGATCGGGGCTGCACGCTGTCACGGTCTGCCGATACAGTGGAGCCCTTGTTCAGTCACAACAACAGGGGTTTCCATGGTGATTCTGGTTCTGGGTCTGGTGCTCTTTTTGGGAGTGCATTCGGTGCGCATCGTGGCCGATGGCTGGCGCACGCAGATGCGTGCGCGCCTGGGCGAGGGTGCCTGGAAGGGGCTGTACTCGGTGGTGTCGATCGTGGGCCTGGGGCTGGTGGTCTGGGGCTATGGGCTGGCACGGCAGGAGCCGGTCGTGCTGTGGAACCCGCCCGTGGCCATGCGGCACATGGCATCGCTGTTCACACTGGTGGCGTTTGTGCTGCTGCTGGCGGCCTATGTGCCGCGCAATGTGTTCAAGGCACGGCTGCACCACCCCATGGTGCTGGCGGTCAAGACCTGGGCGCTGGGGCACCTGATCTCCAACGGCAACCTGGCCGATGTGGCGCTGTTTGGCGGCTTTTTGCTGTGGGCGGTGCTGGACTTCCGCGCCGCACGCCAGCGCGACCGCACCCTGGGCACCAGCTACCCCAGCGGCACACTGGCAGGCACGGGCATCACCGTGGTGCTGGGGGGCGTGGCCTGGGCGGCGTTTGCCTTCTGGGGCCATGCACTGCTGATTGGCATCTCGCCGCTGGGGCGCTAAGCTGACCCCCTCAAGGAGGTACCCATGAAAGGCAATTTTGCAGCTGTGGTTCTGGTGGTGGTGGGCAGCTTCATGCTGCTGACCAACCTGGGCATCATCGACGTGAGCTTGCGCGAGCTGCTGCACACCTGGTGGCCGGTGGTGTTGATTGGCGTGGGTATCGCCCTGTTCGTGACGCCCGAGCGCATCAAGAAGAAATGAAGGCTGGGCGGCCTGGCGCTGGTTTGCTATTGTATTTATAGCTGCCAGCGCTTATATTCATTGCCTTCATGCCCATTTTCACCCTAAATTCCACCGTCACCCGCGTGCCCGCCATGCTCGCATTGGCGGCGGCCTTGCTGCTGGGCGCCTGCGGCAGCGCACCCACGGCGCGGGTGGAGCCGTCGGCCTGGCCGGGTACGCCCTCGCTATCGGACGAGCAGGCGCACGACATCGCCATCCACGCGCTGGGCTTGGTGGGCACGCCCTACCGCTACGGGGGCAACACGCCCGACACAGGTTTTGATTGCAGCGGCCTGATCGGCTACGTGTACCGCCAGCGCGTGGGCACACCGCCACCGCGCACCGTGGCCCAGCTGAACCAGTGGGGCCAGCCGATTGACGCCAACGAGCTGCGCACCGGCGACCTGGTGGTGTTTGGCCGGGGCCGCAGTCCCTCGCACGCCGGCATTTATGTGGGGGAAGGGCGGTTTGTGCATGCGCCCAGCAGCGGCGGCACGGTGCGCCTGGACCATCTGCAGTCGCGCCACTGGTCCAACCAGAACCCCGCCTTCCGCAGGCCCTGAGCGCCTGCTCTGAGCACGCGACAGCGGCCTGAAAGCCGTCCGCGCGACAATCGGGGGATCATGAACCACGTCCACCGCCCCGCCAGCGTGCCCTGCACGCACGACACCACCCGCATCGACGACACGCGCATCAAGGCCGTGCGCCCCTTGATCACCCCTGCACTGCTGCAGGAGTGGCTGCCCACGCCGGACGCCGCCCTGGCGCTGGTGGAAGGCAGCCGCGCCGCCATTTCGCGCGTGCTGCACGGGCAGGACGACCGGCTCGTGGTGGTGGTGGGGCCTTGCTCCATCCACGACCACAACCAGGCCATGGACTACGCTCGCCAGCTCAAGGCGCAGGCCGAGGCGCTGCAGGACGACCTGCTCGTGGTGATGCGCGTGTACTTCGAGAAGCCGCGCACCACCGTGGGCTGGAAGGGCTACATCAACGACCCGCACCTGGACGGCAGCTTTGCCATCAACGAAGGGCTGGAGATGGCACGCACGCTGCTGCTGGACGTTCTGGCGCTGGGCCTGCCGGTAGGCACCGAGTTCCTGGACCTGCTGTCGCCACAGTTCATCAGCGACCTGGTGAGCTGGGCCGCCATTGGCGCACGCACCACCGAGAGCCAGAGCCACCGCCAGCTCGCCAGTGGCCTGAGCTGCCCGGTGGGCTTCAAGAACGGCACCGACGGCGGCGTGAAAGTGGCCACCGACGCCATCCAGGCCGCGCAGTCCACCCACGCCTTCATGGGCATGACCAAGATGGGCCAGGCCGCTATTTTTGAAACGCGCGGCAACCAGGACTGCCACGTCATCCTGCGCGGTGGCAAGCAACCCAACTATCAAAAGGCCGATGTGGATGCCGCCTGCGCACTGCTGCAGGCAGCAGGCCTGCGTGAGCAGGTGATGATCGACGTATCGCACGCCAACAGCAGCAAGCAGCACCAGCGCCAGATCGTGGTGGCCCACGATGTGGCGGCCCAGATTGCCGCAGGCGATGCACGCATCACCGGCGTGATGATCGAAAGCCACCTGAACGAGGGCCGCCAGGACATCGTGCCCGGCCAGGCGCTGCGCCAGGGCGTGTCGGTGACCGACGCCTGCATCAGCATGGAACAGACCGTGCCCGTGTTGCAGGCCTTGGCCCAGGCGGTACGCACGCGCCGTGCAGGCCGCTGAGAGGCGGATTGCCTTTGGCCCACGGATGGCGGAACCGGAGCGAAATGGGTAGCATGACGTAAGCATTTGTGACAACACAGAATATGAAACTGCGATGAAGCCTCTGAGCCCACCTTTCACGCTGGGCCTTCCCGTCTGTGGCACCGCGCCGATGGGCGCGTGAGTAACCCATGACCGACGCTCTGGATCAGCCACCACCACCCGCCTCGCCGGAGGCACAGGATCCGGCCGAGGCCTTGCGCATTTCCGAAGAGCGCCTGACCCTGGTGGCACGCGCCACCACTGACACGGTGTGGGACTGGAATGTGCGCACCAACGCCCTGTGGTGGGGTGGGCGTTTTCGCGAAGTGCTGGGCCTTGCACACTACTCCAAGGTGCCTCACACGGACGCGTTCATTGCACGCCTGCACCCCGAGGACCGCGAGCGCGTGGTGTCCTCGCTGCAGGCCACCGTGCAAGGCAGCGGCGACACCTGAGAGTGCGAATACCGCATCCTCCATGAAGACGGCCACTACCTCTGGATGCTGGACCGGGGCTTTGTGATCCGCGATACCCAAGGCCAGGCCCTGCGCATGGTGGGCGGCATGGCCGACATCAGCGAGCGCAAGCTGGTGGCCCAGGAAGAAGCCCAGGAAGCCCAGGTGCACGCCGACCTGGTGCGCGTGCAGCAACGCATTTCTTCCCTGGAACTGGGCCTGCCCGAGGTGCTGCAGCATGTGGCACAGACGGCCCTGGACATCTGCCAGGCCGAAGGGGCCTTGCTGGAACTGCTCGAAGGCGACCGACTGGTGGCCCAGGCCGCGGTGGGGCAGCTGGTGCGCACACCCGGCAGTGCCTTGCCTCTGAGCAACAGCCTGTTGTGGCCCAAGCTGCAGCAAGGCAGCCCGGTGCTATGCAACGACACAGCCGCCCAGGGCTGGAATCTAGGGGATGACCCCCTGCGCCAGCAGGTGCGGTCGGTGTTGGCGGCCCCGCTGGTGTGCGACGACACCGTGGTGGGCACGCTCAAGGCCACCTCCAGCCGCACAGACAGCTTCAGCCCCCGGCACCTGGCGCATTTGCAGATCCTGGCCCAAAGCCTGGGGGCCATGTTGCGCCTGCGCCAGGTGGCGGCGCAGTTGCGCGAATCCGAGCAGCAGTACAAGCTGCTGTTCGACATGCACCCCCAGCCCATGTGGGTGCGCGCCGACGACCCCAGCCTGCGCTTTCTGGCCGTCAATCAGGCCATGCAGGCGCAGTACGGTTACAGCGCGCAGGAACTGCTGCGCATGGGCATGGGCATGGCCGACCTGTGGCTGCCCGAGGAGTGCGCGCAGCGCAGCGCCGAAGTAAGAAACTACCCCCACGACCAAGCGCATAACGGCCTGCTGCACCGGCACCGCCGCAAGGACGGCTCGGTGTGCGAGATGAAGATCTCGTCGCGCGGCATCATCTTCAACGGCCAACCGGCGCGCCAGGTCATGGCCACCGACGTGACCGAACGCCAGCAGACCCAGCGCGAGCTCAGCCGCCTGGCACGCGCCCAAAGCATGCTCAGCAGCTGCAACGAGGCGCTGGTGCGCGCCACCTCCGAGGCCACGTTGCTGCAGGACGTATGCCGCATGGTGGTGGAGAGGGGTGGCTACCGGCTGGGTTGGGTGGGTTTTGCACAGAACGATGCACAGCGCTCCATCCAGATCGTTGCCCACGCGGGCGAGGGCAGCGACTACCTGGAGCAACTGGACCCGTCCTGGTCGGAGCACCATCCGCGCGGCCAGGGTCCGGCCGGCATGACCGTGCGCAGCGGCCACAGCGTCATCGTGCGCGACGTGGCCAGCACCACGCTGCAGGCCGACTGGGCCGATCGCATGGTGGGTCAGGGCTTCCACGGGGTGATGGCACTGCCCCTGCGCGCGGCGGGGCACACGTTTGGCCTGCTGTACCTGTACGCCCCTGAAGTGCTGCTCATCGGCACCGAAGAAGAGGCCTTGATGCAGCAACTGGCCGACGACCTGGCCTTTGGCATCATGAGCCTGCGCGCACGCAGGGAACAGCAGCAGTTGCAGGCCTCGGTGCTCAAGATGGCCGCGGCCGTTTCGGCCACCACCGGGGCTGAGTTCTTTGTGCAACTGGCGCGCAACATGGGCGAGGCCCTGGGCGCCCAGGTGGCGTGCGTGGCCCGCCTGCTCCCAGGCAGGCAGGCAGGCGATGCGCCCCGGGTACTGGCCTTGGCGCTGGTGGTGGATGGCACGCTGTCCGACAGCGTGGAATACGCGCTCGAAGCCACGCCCAGCATGGAGTTGCTGGCACAAAAACAGTTTGTCGTGCAAAGCGGACTGCTGCAGCGCTACCCCCAGGCACCCATCGTGCAAAAGGTGCAGGCCCAGGGCTACGCCGGGCAGCAGTTGGTGGACGCCTCGGGCAAACCCACAGGCATGATTTTTGTGCTGTTTCGCCAGCCGCTGGCCAACGCCGATTTCGTGGCCACCACGCTGCAGATTTTTGCCACCCGCGCAGGCGCCGAAATCGAACGCCAGGCCACCGATGTGCGGGTGCGGCACCAGGCCTCGCTGCTGGACAAGGCGCAGGATGCCATCGTCGAGCGTGACCTGCAACACCGCATCATCTACTGGAACCAGGGAGCCGAGCGCCTGTACGGCTGGAGCGCCGCACAGGCCCAGGGGCGGCAGGCCGATACGTTGATGTACGGTGACAACGCCACCTTCGAGCACGCCACCACGAAGGTACTGACCCGAGGCGAGTGGTCGGGCGAAATCAGCGTGCGCCACCAGGAGGGCCACACCATCGAGGCCCAAGGGCGCTGGACCCTGGTACTGGACGACAAAGGCCGACCCGAATCCATCCTGGAGATCAACACCGACATCCGCCAGCGCAAGGCCAAGGACCGTGAAATCCAGCGCCTGGCGTTCTACGACACCCTCACCGGCCTGCCCAACCGCATGCTGCTGCTGGACCGCATGCAGCATGCCCTGGACAATGCCATACGCCAGCACCAGGGCGGGGCGCTGCTGTTCATTGACCTGGACAACTTCAAGACCCTCAACGACACCCTGGGGCACGACAAGGGCGACCTGCTGCTGCAACAGGTGGCGCAGCGCCTGAACACCTGCGTGCGCAGCGTGGATACCGTGGCGCGCCTGGGCGGCGACGAGTTCGTGGTCATGCTCGAAGGCCTGAGCGCGGACGCGCAGGCGCTGGTGATGGAGGCCCGTGGCGTGGGCGAGAAGATCCTGACCCAGCTCGGCCAGCCCTACGCCCTGGCAGGCTACCACTACCGCAGCACGCCCAGCATCGGCATCGTGCCCTTCCTGGGGCCGCAGACCAGCGTGCTGGAACTGCTCAAGCAGGCCGATCTGGCCATGTACCAGGCCAAATCGGCCGGGCGCAACACGCTGCGCTTCTTCGACCCGGAAATGCAGGCGGCGGTGAGCGCCCGTGCCACCCTGGAAGACGACCTGCGCCATGCGCTGGCGTTCGAGCAGTTCTTGCTGCATTTCCAGCCCCAGGTGGACCAGAACGGCCGCTTTGTGGGGGTGGAAGCACTGGTGCGCTGGCACCACCCGGAACGCGGCCTGGTGTCCCCCACAAAGTTCATCCCGGTGGCCGAGGAAACCGGCCTCATTCTGGCGCTGGGGCGCTGGGTGCTGCACTCGGCCTGCAAGCTGCTGGCCCGCTGGAAGGACGACCCGCAACTGAGCCACTTGACGATGGCGGTCAACGTGAGCTCGCAACAGTTCCACAACGAGAGCTTTGTGGACGACGTAGCGCGGGCCCTGGCGGTCAACGAGGTGCCAGCCGACCGGCTCAAGCTGGAACTGACCGAAAGCCTGATGGTGGAAGACGAGGACATCACCGTTGCCACCATGACCACGCTGCGCAATCTGGGGGTGCGCTTCTCGCTGGACGACTTTGGCACCGGCTATTCCAGCCTGAGCTACCTCAAGCGCATGCCGCTGGACCAGATCAAGATCGACCAGAGCTTTGTGCGCGACCTGTTCTCGGACCCGAACGACGAGGCCATCATCAAAACCATCATCGCCCTGGGCCAGACCCTGGGGCTGGAAGTGATTGCCGAGGGCGTGGAAACCACCGAGCAGCACCTGTTGCTGGTCAAGGCCGGATGCCCGGCCTTCCAGGGCTATCTGTTCAGCAAGCCCATTCCAGTTGGCACGCTGGAACGCCTGCTGCGCTTGCCCGTTAATTCCTGAAAAACCGCACATCCGTGCCTTGGTCCTGCTGCTGCGGGATGCGTTGCTGTGGGCGGCTTTGGCGCGGCGCAGAGGTTTTCTGTAGTTGTTCTATAAAGCTATTGATTTAAATAGCAATAGTAGTAGAGCAAATCCTTTTGTGTGGATAAGCTGCTTTTGTTCAATCCCAACAATGGCTTGCGTACGGCAAGAGTCTGTGGGTGCCACAGGGTTTGCATCCCTGCCCACCATGAACAACCTGGCAAAGCCCATCGGTTCTGTGGACAACTGCCCTCTTGTGCCAGAAACGTCACCAGCTTTGTCCACAGGCAGGCATCAAAGCAAAACGCCACGCCTTGGTGGGGGCGTGGCGTTGTAGCGCGAGGGATTGCGGTGGCTTGTGCCACCGCCCGGTCAGAAATGCCGGGCGTAGCGCAGTTGCAGGAAGTTCTGGCCCGGATTGGGCTTTTTCAGGCTGGCGTTGGAACTGTGCTGGATGCGCAACTGCCATTCGTGCTCCTGCTGCGCACCATGCAGGTAGCCCACGGCCAGGTGTGAGGCAAAGTTCAGGCGCGTGCCCATTTCCTTGGTCGCGGTGATGAAGCGGGGCTTGGCATAGTTCATGCCAGTGCCCACCTCAACGAACCAAGGGCTTTGGCCCTGTGCAGGCCGCCATTGCAGGGCGGCACCGGCACCCAGCAAGGCACTGTGCGTACGGCCAGGCGTTCCCTTGGCCGACCATTGGCCCAGGTGCAGGTCCCAATGGCCCCGCACGGTGCCGCCCGCCCAGGCCGTGTTCCAGTGCTTCCAGGGCAGGGTGGTGCCCACAATCCAGGCCCGGGCATCTTCCCGTGCCATACCGGCCTGAACGTACAGCGTGGGTGTGGCTGCCACAGGGGCTTGCTGCTGCGCGGCGGCAGACCCCAGCCCACCCAGTACCAGGCCACAGGCCAGCGTGCAATGGAGTGGGAACACATGGTGGCGCCGAAGGCGCAGGGTTGGGACGAAGGGCATGGCTGGCGGTGTCTTTTGGCGCCGGGAGCGGACGCGGAGCCAAAAAGTGTAACTCCTGGTTCGCGATCAAGGCCCGATCGTCACCACCCACCATGGCGGGCTGTGGGCTGGCTGCGACAGCCCACTCCGGTACCTCAGTACATCATGCCGCCGCCGTGGTGACCGTGTCTGCCGTGGCCACCTTCCCGTCCTCGGCGCTCGCCTTTGCCATCGCGGTGCATGCGCAGGCTGACGGCGTCAAAGCGCTGTTGCTGTTCCGGGCTCAGGGCCGCGTAGAAGGTCTTGACGGCCTCGGCACGGCGGTCGGCCTGGGCATTGCGTTCGTTGCGCAGCGTGCGCATGCGGTCGATGCGCTCAGGCGTCTTCAGGCGGGCCCATTCCTCGCGGTCCAGCGCCTGCTGGGGGGGCTGGGGCGGTTGCATGGACTGGGTGAAGGCCTGCCAGGCGCCTTCCTGCGCGGGGGTGATCTGGAGCTTTTCCTTCAACTCGGCCATGCGCTGGGCATGGTGCTTTTGCATGCGTTCCTGGCGCCATTGCTTGCGCTGGCCGGCTTCGGCGGGGCGCTGGGCGGACAGGGTGGGTGCTTCTCCACTGGGGGGCATGGGAGCGTTCTGTGCCAGTGCAGGCAAGGTCAGCAGACCTGCCAGGGCGGTTGCAAGGGCGATGCGGCGGTGCTTGGGCAACATGGTGGATTCCTTTCTCAGTGGTGGGCAATGGCATCCATGTGTCACTGCTTGAAAGGCAGTGTGCGCCGCGCCTGTATCGCCGCTGTGCCGTTTTGGTGAGGCTGTGTAAAGTTGTGCGATTCTTCGGTGCCCGGTGGATGCTCAATTTTTGGTAAAAATTGGCTCAAAAGCACAATGGATAAGCGCCAATAGCTATTATTTTCATAGCATTTTGGTCGAACAGCTGGATATTGAAAGGTTTGCGTGTTCAAGAACATGATCGTGTACCGCATCGCGCCGCAGTGGCAGGTGGGGTTGGAGACGTTGGAAGACGCCTTGCAGAAGGCGATATTTGCTGCGTGCGGTGCCACGCAGGAGCGCGCCGTGGGCTTTGTGCCGCCGCGCGGTGAGGCCCATGGCCCGCTGGCCGAAAGCGTGGGCGGGCAATGGATTCTGCGCTTCATGGTGGAGGCCAAGGTGCTGCCCGGCAGCGTGCTGGCGCGCAAGGTGCAGGACAAGGTGGACCAGATCGAGCGCGAGACCGGCCGCAAACCCGGCAAGAAGGAAAAGCGCGACCTCAAGGACGAGGCCAAGCTGGACCTCCTGCCCATGGCCTTTACCAAAATGGGATCGATGTGGGTGTGGATCGACCCCCAGGCCCGCACCCTGGTGCTCGACACCGGCAGCCAGGCGCGCGCCGACGAGGTGGTGAGCCAATTGGTGGAACTGCTGCCCGCAGGCTTTGCGGTGGCGCTGCTGCACACGCAGACCTCGCCACAGACGGCCATGGCGCACTGGCTCAAGGAGCAGGACCCACCCGCAGGCTTCACGGTGGACCGTGAATGCGAACTCAAGAGCCCCGACGAAACCAAGGCCGTGGTGCGCTACGCCCGCCACCCGCTGGACATCGAGGAAGTGCAGCAGCACATCCAGGCTGGCAAGCTGCCCACGCGCCTGGCGCTGACCTGGGACGACCGCGTCTCCTTTGTGCTGACCGAAGGCCTGCAACTCAAGAAGATCGCCTTTCTCGACACGGTGTTCGAGGGCCAGGCGCAGGACGAAGGGGGCTTTGACACCGACGTGGCCATCGCCACGGGCGAACTGTCCAAACTGCTGCCCGACCTGATCGAAGCCCTGGACGGTGAGGCCGAAGGCGCGGTGGAAGCCGCCGCGAATGCCGTTGCCGGAAAGCGCAGCACCGGCACGGTGACCGGGCCCGCCCAGGCCCCCACCGACACCGACCCCGCCAACGCGCCGTTCTAGCCCCTTTGAGTTGTCCAGGCCATGGTGCTGAACTGGGTGTGGATCGCGTTCTTCGTCACCGCCTGCACCACGGCCGTGGTGCGTTGGTGGTTGGGGGAAGCAGAGATCTTCACCGCCTTGCTCAAGGCCTTGTTCGACGGCGCCCGCTCGGGCTTTGAAATCTCGCTGGGCCTGGCCGGTGTCATGGCGCTGTGGCTGGGCCTGATGCGCGTGGGCGAGCGCGCCGGCATGGTGACCCTGCTGGCGCGGCTGGCTGGGCCGCTGCTGCGCAGGCTGTTCCCTGGCGTGCCGCAGGCCCATCCGGCCCAGGGGGCCATGACCATGAACATCTCGGCCAACCTGCTGGGGCTGGACAACGCCGCCACCCCGCTGGGCCTGAACGCCATGCGCGAGCTGCAAACGCTCAACCGCGAACCCGAGGGCACGGCCAGCGATGCGCAAATCATGTTCGTGGTGATGAACACGGCCGGGCTGACCCTGATTCCCACCTCCGTCATCGCCATCCGCCAGAGCGTGGCCTTGCAGCAGGGGTTGGGTGCGGGCTTCAATGCCGCAGACATCTTTCTGCCCACGCTGCTGGTGACCTTTGCCTCACTGCTGGCAGGCGTGCTCGCCGTGGCCGTGGCCCAGCGCCTGCCGCTGTGGCGCGCCCGGCTGCTGTTCCCCTTGCTGGCGGTGGGTGGGCTGCTGGCCGGTGCCGTCACGCTGCTGGCCCGGCTGCCTGCGGACCAGGCCGCACGCATTGCGGGCACCACGGGCGCCGCGGCCATCCTGGGCGTGGTGCTGCTGTTCATCGTGGCCGGGGCCTGGCGCCGTGTGAACGTGTACGAGGCCTTTGTCGATGGCGCCAAGGAAGGTTTTGGCGTGGCCATTCAGATCGTGCCCTACCTCATCGCCATTTTGGTGGCTGTGGGCGTGTTCCGGGCCGCCGGCTGCATGGATGCCCTGCTGGGCGCCATTGGCACCGCCGTGGCCTGGATGGGCCTGGATACGGCCTTTCTGCCCGCCCTGCCCGTGGGGCTGATGAAGGTGCTGTCGGGCGCAGGCGCACGCGGCCTGATGATCGACGTGCTGCAGACGCACGGCGTGGACTCCTTTGCCGGCCGCCTGGCCGCCATCATCCAGGGCTCGACCGAAACCACCTTCTACGTGCTGGCCGTGTACTTTGGCAGCGTGGGCGTCAGGAACACCCGCCATGCCCTGGCTTGCGCCCTGTGGGCCGACGCAGTGGGCCTGGTGGCCGCCATTGGTGTGGGCTACGCCATGCTGCGCTAGCCTACACACAACCCCCCACCACTCCGGCGCCCATGAGGCGCTTTTTTCATGCCCGGCGTGCGCGTGGCATGGGGTGGTTTGTTGTTCTTGATTCTTTCTATATCTCAATAGTAGTAATAATAGGCACCGCCCTGGGCTGTGGACAAGCCCGGTTTTCCTTGTCCCATCAAACAGTTGCGTGCGCCACAAGCCTGGGGGCTGTGCCGCGCGCGTGGTGTACCGGCAATGGGGACAAAGCCCGGTCAGATGCCCGGGCTGTGGATAAATGCGTACTTGTGCGGGGACTTTGCCCAGGCTTGTCCACAGGGCTTGCAGTTCAACCCGGAAAAGGGTTGGTTAGCGCCCCAGCAGCGAGCGCGCCACCAGTTCCTTCATGATTTCCGACGTGCCGCCGTAGATGCGCAGCACGCGTGCATCGGTCCAGAAGCGCGAGATGGGGTACTCGGCCATGTAGCCGTAGCCGCCAAAGAGCTGCAGGCAGGCGTCGGCCACGCGGCTGAAGACCTCGGTGGTGTGCAGCTTGAGCGCGCTCACGGCGTCGGGCGTGAGTTCACCGCGCTCGTAGGCGGCCACGCTGGCATTCAAAAACGCCTCTGCGGCGGCGATGTCACTGGCGCACTGGGCCAGCGTGAAGCGCGTGTTCTGGAACTGGCCGATGGCCTGGCCAAAAGCCTGGCGTTCCTGCACGTACTTCACCGTGGCATCCAGCGCCCCCTTGGCGCCGTACACCGCCTGCACGCCGATGATGAGGCGCTCGCGCGGCAGCTCGCGCATCATTTGCACGAAGCCCTGGCCTTCCACGCCGCCCAGAAGGGCGTCAGCGGGCACGCGCAGGTCGTTGAAGAACAGCTCTGACGTATCGCCCGCGTGCTGGCCGATCTTTTCCAGGTTCTGGCCGCGCGTGAAGCCGGGGCTTGTTGTGTCGACCAGGAACAGGCTCACGCCCTTGGCGCCCGCGGCCGGGTCGGTCTTGGCGGCAAGTACCAGCAGGTCGCAGTGCTGGCCGTTGCTGATGAAGATCTTGCTGCCGTTGATGACGTAGCCGTCACCATCCTTTTTGGCCGTGGTGCGGATGGCCTTCAGGTCGCTGCCCGCGCCGGGCTCGGTCATGCCAATCGCCGCCACGGCCTCGCCGCTGACCATGCGCGGCAGCCAGTAGGCGCGCTGCGCTTCGGTGCCGCAGTGCAGCAGGTAGGGCGGAATGATGTCGTTGTGCACCTGCAGCCCGCCGACAAAGCCGCCGTAGCCCCGGCGCGAGAGCACCTCCACCACGGCGAACGAGAAGTGCACGCTGGCCCCCGGCCCGCCGTACTGTTCGGGCACGTCGGCGCAGAGGTAGCCGTTCTCGCCCATCTTGCGGAACAGTTCGCGGCTGACGAGGCCGGCCTTTTCCCAGTCGCGGTAGTGCGGCTCGATCTCGGTGTCGCAAAAGCGCTCCAGCGATTCGGTGAAGAGCTGCAGTTCGGCCTTCTGCTCGGCCGTGAGGAGGGTGTTGGGCAGCATGTTTGCTATGAATGTAGGAGCTTCCAGCGCTTGATGGATAAGCGCTGGAGGCCAAAAAGACTCAAACTCGTTCGAAGATGGCCGCAATGCCTTGGCCGCCACCAATGCACATGGTCACCAGCGCATAGCGCCCGCCCGTGCGGTGCAGCTCGGCAATCGCCTTGGTGGTGATGATGGCGCCCGTGGCGCCCACGGGGTGGCCCAGCGAGATGCCCGAGCCGTTGGGGTTGACCTTGGCCGGGTCGAAGCCCAGCTCCTGGGCCACGGCGCAGGCCTGGGCGGCAAAGGCCTCATTGGCTTCGATCACGTCCATGTCCTGCACCTTGAGGCCGGTGCGCGCCAGCACCTTTTGTGTGGCGGGCACCGGGCCAATGCCCATGTAGGCCGGGTCCACACCTGCGTGGGCGTAGCCGACGAGGCGCGCCAGGGGCTTGAGGCCCAAGGCCGCCACGCGGTCGCCCGCAGCCAGCACCACGGCAGCCGCGCCGTCGTTGATGCCCGAGGCGTTGCCAGCGGTCACCGTGCCACCTTCCTTCTTGAAGGCGGGCTTCATGCCAGCCAGCACTTGCAGGGTGGTCTCGGCGCGCACATGCTCGTCGGTATCAAACAGCACCGTGCCCTTGCGCGTGGCGATCTCCACGGGAACGATCTGCTCCTTGAAGTAGCCCGCGGCGATGGCGGCGGCGGCGCGCTGCTGGCTTTGCAGGGCGAGCTGGTCCTGCATCTCACGGCTGATCTTGTAGCGCTCGGCCACGTTCTCGGCGGTGATGCCCATGTGCATCTTCTGCCAGGGATCGTGCAGGATGCCCAGCATGTAGTCGATGCTCTTGGCGTCGCCCATGCGTGCGCCCCAGCGGGAGGCCTGGTCGAAGTAGGGGCCGCGGCTCATGCTCTCGGAGCCGCCGCCAATGGCCACGTCGCAGTCGCCCAGGCGGATGGCCTGCGCTGCCGACACGATGGCCTGCAGGCCCGAGCCGCACAGGCGGTTGACGTTGAAGGCGGGTGTTTCGATGGGGCAGCCTGCGTCGATGGCGGCCACGCGGCTGAGGTACGCGTCCTTGGTGTCGGTGGGAATCACATTGCCCATGACCACATGGCCCACCGCGTCGGCGGCAATGCCGGCGCGCGCAATGGCGGCCTTGACAGCGGTGGTTGCGAGCTGGGTGTTGGGCACGTCCTTCAGGCTGCCGCCGAAGGTGCCGATGGCGGTGCGGGCGGTACTGACGACAAAGACATCACGTGAGGTCATGGGGGGCTCCAAAAAGGGATAAAAGAGGGTAAACCAGCGGAAAACCAGGGTTCAGCAAGCATTATCACGAGGCTTGCGGACCCAGGCTCCCGCAAATCAGCGGTACAGCGCTTCGATTTCGGCGGCGTAGGTCTTGTAGATGCTGGAGCGCCGCACCTTCATGGTGGCGGTGACCTCGCCGTCGTCGTGGTCCAGCTCCTTGGTGAGCAGGTGGAATTTGCGGATCTGGGCCACCTGCGCCAGCTTGGCGTTGCCGGTGGCGATCTCGGTGTCGATGAGCTGGCGCACCTCGGGGGTTTCGACCAGCGAGCGGAAGTGCGTGAACGGGATGCGCTGGGCCTCGGCCCACTTGCCCACCGTTTCGTAGTCGAGCATGACCAGCGCGCCGACGAACTTGCGCCCCTCGGCGACGATGATGCATTCCTTGATGTAGGGGCTGGCCTTCATCGTGTTCTCGATCTCGGACGGCGTGAGGTTCTTGCCGCCGGCCGTGATCATGATGTCCTTGAGGCGGTCCACGATCTTGATCTGGCCGTCCACCAGGCGCACCACGTCGCCCGTGTGCAGCCAGCCATCCACGATGCTTTGCGCCGTGGCCTCGGGGTTCTTGTAGTAGCCCGCGAACACCATGTCGCCCTTGATCTGGAACTCGCCGCCCAGGTCGTCGTCGCTGCCCTTGGCGATGCGCCACTCCACGCCACTGGTGGGCACGCCCACGGTGCCAACCTGCACAGCGTCAAGCTTG
>Ga0116193_1000235_pt1 | contig 53995 bp, 40 predicted proteins | sample AD_UKC115_MetaG_FD_89892 | JGI IMG/M metagenome (GOLD analysis project Ga0116193, IMG submission 89892) | Active sludge microbial communities of municipal wastewater-treating anaerobic digesters from Hong Kong - AD_UKC115_MetaG | ecosystem: Engineered > Bioreactor > Anaerobic > Digestate... | reverse complement strand
AATGTTGGGTCAGAAATAGGTAAAGACTGGATTGGAAAACAGGTAGTTGTCTATCCATTAATTCCTTGCGGACAATGTTCATCCTGTTATTCTGGGTTCTATACCCAATGCTTGAATTATGATTATTTAGGTTCGCGAAGGGATGGAGGATTCGCAGAATTTGTAGCCGTTCCAGTAAACAATATTATCCCTGTGCCTGACGGTGTATCATTAGAACTTGCTGCGTTAACTGAACCTTGTGCTGTTGCTTTACATGCAGTTAGGAAGGTAAAGTTAAGTCCAGGCGATTCTGTATTCGTTATTGGTGCAGGCACAATAGGTATTCTTATTGCTCTTTGGGCTCGAACAGCAGGTGCACAGGTATTCATGACAGATATTGTGGTAGATAAACTCAGATTTGCTCGTTCTCTGGGTTTCCAGCATCTTGTAGACGCAAAACAAACAGTTCCTTCAGAATGGATTAAGCAGAAAGTTAATAATGGTGTGGATGTAATCTTTGAGACAACAGGTCGTCCTTCAGGTTTGGAAACGGCTATCGAAAGTTGTCGTATTCAGGGTAATGTAGTGTTGGTAGGCAATCCTGCTGTGGATGAAATGAAATTAAGTGCAAAATGTTATGGCTTGATTTTACGAAAAGAAATATCCATAGTTGGGATTTGGAACTCTTTAATTGATGAATATCCAAAGAACGAATGGCAAGTAGTTTTACAGCAATTCAAAAAGGAAGAAGATACCTATAAAAAACTCATTACACATAAGGTTTCTATTGAGGATTTAAAAGATTTATTAATAGATATATATCACAAAAAAGTTTTTCCAGTAAAGGCTATGTTTAAGAATAAGGAGAAATGACCATGTTAGCATTAGTGTTAGAGGAAATTGGAAAGTTGGCATTAAAAACAGTGCAAAAGCCGAAAGTTGTGCCATGGTCTTTGTTGGTTAAGGTAAAGTTTTGTGCCATTTGTGGCTCAGATTTGAGAATCGTAGACAGTGGTAACACGCGTGTTACACCTCCAACAATCTTGGGTCATGAAGCCTCAGGAGAAGTCGTAGAAGTTGGAGAAGGTGTAACTCGATTCAAAGTAGGTGACCGTGTAGCGATAGGTTCAGATGTGCCCTGTGGCAGTTGCGCTTATTGCGAGGCAGGAATTGGCAATGTGTGTCCTATTAATTATGCTATGGGTTATCAATTTCCGGGGAGTTTTGCAGAGTATGTATTTTTAAATCCATTGGTGGTTGAACATGGTCCTGTCCATCAAATTCCAGAAAATGTATCAGATGAAGAAGCGGCTCTTGCTGAACCGTTAGCATGTTGTTTGAATGCTTTAGAACTGTGTGGAGTTAATCTTGGTGAGACTGTGGTTATTATTGGAGCAGGACCAATAGGTTGTATGTTGATGGAAGTGGCTAAGAAATGTGGGGCAGGAAAAGTAATCGCAGTGAACCGAACAAGGAAACGCGAAAATGTCGTCCAACAAGTAGCGGATATGGTTATATATACATCAGAAGAAGATTTGGCTACTCGTATCCAAGAAGAAACAGGGAGTTTAGGGGCAGATGTAGTTATAACTGCTTGCTCGTCTCCACAGGCACAAACCGATGCACTGGAAATTGTAAGAAATAGAGGACGAGTTAACTTTTTTGGTGGATTACCTCCTGGTGCACCTCCAACTTCTATTGATACGAATATTATTCATTACAAAGAATTATTAATCACAGGAGCACATGGGTCTGTTCCGCGACACCATCGGCAAGCATTAGAACTAATATCTCAAGGCGTTGTCAAATTAAAAAAATACATATCCTCTATATTTCCTCTAAAAGATGCAATAGAGGCATTCCAGAAGGCAAGAAAAAAAAATGAGATGCGTATTTTTATTCAGCCATGAAATAGAATAAATTTCAATATATACAGGATGCAGAATGAGAAAAGGGAGAGGATATTCCCTATTTTAGTGTAATATAGGTTCTAATCAACCTTCTTATATCTAACAGAATAATGTATATATTACTATTACTATTCTTTTTATATTTTTACCAGATACTTATGAATAGATGTATAATAAAAGATAAAAATAAATTTGTAGTGTAAAAGAAAATTTATGCCACAGGTAAGGTGTTCAAAATGCAGTCATATTAATCCTTCCGAAATAAGCCGATGTCAGAAGTGTGGCGCGCCTTTACCTGAGATAAAAATTCAGCAGATGATGGCAGAAACCAAAAAGGCTGAGAATCAACGCCAAGAACAGAAGTCACCAAATTTTCAGCAAGGAACTTTACATCGAGGAGAAATTTTTGGCGGTCGTTATACGGTCATTAAATTAATCGGTAAAGGTGGGATGGGTAGTATCTATAAGGTGTTCGACAATACCCTAAAAGAGGAAGTTGCATTAAAATTGTTGTTGCCCCAGTTTGCAAAAGACCCAATGATTGTAGACCGTTTTTTGAATGAGGCACGAATTGCACGCAAGTTATCCCATCCAAATATTGTCCGTGTCCATGATATTGGAATTGCTGGAAATATCTTATATATCTCTATGGAATTTGTTGAAGGTAAATCATTGCGTGGAATATTAGAAGGTTTGTTACCGGGACAACGCCTACCGTTAAAACATTTACTAACCTATTTTGACCAATTGTGTTCAGCATTAGAATATGCACATCAGTTTACTGTTCATCGCGATATAAAGCCTGAAAATGTAATGGTAACACCTCAAGATATAGTAAAGTTGATGGATTTTGGTATTTCAAAACTTGTGGCAGACACTCGTCTTACAGGTGTTTCGGTTGTAATGGGAACGCCTTTTTATATGTCGCCTGAACAAATTCGCAACAGCAGGGATGTTGATGCTCGTTCTGATATTTATAGTTGCGGAATTATGCTCTACGAGATTCTGACAGGGCAAGTGCCCACAGGTATTCCCAAACCTGCGTCGGAATTGGTGAAAGAACTTCCTCCGGAATTGGACAAAATTGTAGAAAAGTGTATTCAACCCGACCCCAAAGACCGGTTCCAGAGTGTTTCTGAATTGAAAAAAGCATTAGAACCATTAAGAAGTCTTGTCCTTAATAATAATGAAATTTCTATTTCGAGACCTACAAAGAAAATAAAAAAATGGAAAAGTATACTTACTCCTCGTTTTATTGGTTGGTCTTTAGTATCTATAGTTCTTTTGCTTTTATCAGCAGGTCTATTCTTGGCAGAACAATATAGAGAGAGACTGCTTGCTCAGGAAATAAATAATGAAGCGAATCCAATTTTGATTAATGAAAATGAATTGCCATCATTAGATACTTATATTAAACTCCTATTCCAGGTCGCAGTAAAGGCAAAAGAAAAATCCGGAAATATTTCCGATGGTCAGAAATATTTTGATGAGGCAGAATCTATTTTAAATCAGATTAAGAATAAAACGAAAACAGGCGAAACCGTGTCTCTGGACTTATTGTTTTCATGCGCAAGATACCTATCCGCTATATTTTGCGAACATGAAAATATGGTGTTTATCCCGGATGGTAATATAATGTGGAATAATCAGGAATATTTTGTCCCATCTTTTTTTATGGATATAAGCGAAGTAACACAGGGCAAATTTAGGAATTTTTGTATTTCAAGTTCTATTTCCTGGGAACTTCCACCTTCCTCAGGTCTGGAAACTAACGGCTCTTCTGATGACTTTCTTCCTATAACTATGGTTAACTACTTCGATGCCCTCGCTTTCGCAAGTTATTATCAAAAAAGTATACCATCAGTCTTTCAGTGGTTAAGAGCAGCACAGGGAGATGGGAAAATAACTTATCCATGGGGAGATGTATGGAGAGAAAACTCGGCAAATGTAGGTGGTATAAAAAGTGTCCCTCAATCTGTAAAATCATATCCAGATGACCAAACTCCAACTGGCTGTTTTGATATGCTTGGAAATGTGTCTGAATGGACACGGACACCTGTGGACCCAAATTGTACGGAAAACGACATATATTGCCCTAGAATTATCATGGGTAGTGATTTTGCATCTGCTCCGTCTTCTCTTATTGTGGGAAAAAGTGCTGAACCGGATACCCGTTCTCCTCTTCTGGGTTTCCGCTGTGTGAAAGAAATTCCTATCTCTGTCGAACAACTAATAGCATATTTAAAGGAATAAAATCACAAAGAATAATTTTTACGAATAGAAGGAAACCATATAATCATGCTTCTTAAATGCCTTTATTTAAGAGAGGATTAGAGTAATTCACTTAACTTTCGACGGACCTCTTCTAATTTTGCTTTATCGCCACTTTTATTATATAAATCCAGCATACTCCTTAAAACTAGTATCACAGAAGGGTCTTTTTCGCCCCAGGTTTTTTTCCAGATTTCTAATGCCTTCAAAAAACAAGATTCTGACTCTTGAAATCGCTTCAAAGCGAGGTATAACAATCCCATATTATTATATGTTGTTGCCAATTCTGGATGGTCTGCCCCCAGATGCTGCTGCTTAATGGCTAATGCGTCCTTGAAGAAAACCTCTGCTTCCTGATACCTTTTCATGTCGTAATACAAAGACGCCAGATTATTGAGGGTCTTACCAACTTCAATATTCTGAGGACCAAAAAGCCTGCGTTTCATTTCGAGCGATTTTAAGTAATAGTCTTCTGCCTCATTAAAACGGCGTTGGGATTGGTAGACACCTGCAAGGTTATTCATAGCCCTTGCTAAATCAGGATGGTCAATATCTCCAAAGGCTGTTTTCCAGATTGTGATAGAGCGTAAGTAAAGAGGCTCTGCCGAAGCATATTTTCCCTGTGCAAGGTATAAGGCTTCCAGGTCCTGGAGAATTGTCCCTACATCAGGGTGAAGAGGTCCTAAAACCTTTTCACGAATTTCAAGAGCACGACGATACAAACTTTCCGCAGCAGAATATTTTTCCTGTCGCTCAAACAAGCGTGCTAACTGATGATATAAGGTAGCCACTGCATTATTGAATGTGCCAAAATTCTTTTCCAGAATTTGCAAAGCCTGCCGATAATATTTCTCTGCTTCCTCATAGCGTCCTTCTGACTGACGCAACTCGCCTATATTTGCCAATACCGTTGCGACATTCGGATGTTCCGGTCCAGAAATTTTTCGCCATAGGTCAATAGCTTCTAGATAATGTCGTTCCGCTTCGATAAATCGCTCTTGAAATCGAAAAGTTTCCGCCAGGTTATTCAATGTTGTTGCAACATTTGGGTGTTCAGGACCATATTTCTTTTTCCAGATTTCTAATGCCCTTTTATATACCTTCTCGGATTCATCCAGTTTCCCTAAAGACTTTAATACTTCTCCCAAAATACACAGTGCATTACCAACATTAATATCTTCCTCCCCATAGGCCGTTTCCCAGATTTGAAGACACTTTACACAAAGTGGTTCTGCTTTCTCAGGAAAACCTTGAATTTTATATAGTTCTGCAAGTTGGTAATAGGTCGTGGCTATATCAGGGTGGTTTGTTGGAAGCACATTTTGTTTAATAGCCAGTGCTTCTTGATATAACTTCTCTGCGTCGTAAAATCGTCCAATAACCCGATAATATCCTGCTAAATTATGAAGGACTCTTGCTACATCAATGTTAGGTCCGGGCCATATTGTTCTATATAAATGTGCTGCTCGCTCAGCGTAAGAAATGGCTTCATTAACCTTCCCCTGAGCAAAACATAAAACTCCAAGTGCGTTTAATGTAAATGCCGTATCTGGATGATTGGGTCCTAATGCACTCTCACGCACTTCTAAAGCTCTACGATACAAAGACTCTGCCAAAATTAAATCATTCTGTTGCCGATAAATATCACCTAACAATTGCACCGTTGTCGCAATATCTTTATGAAAAGGTCCAAGAATTTTTTCACGAATGTCCAATGCCTCCTGACAATTTTTCTCTGCCTCAGAATACTTTTTCATGACTAAATATAATCCTGCAAGATTATATAAAGAGCGAGCCACATCCAGGTGCCTCTGACCAAATATTTTTTTTCTAATCTCTAATGCTTTCTGGTATGCCTGTTCTGCTTCTACATATTTCTTCTGCTCATGATAAATCAACCCTAATGTATGCCAACTGTTAGCAACATCTTCATGCTCTTCCCCAAAGGTCGTTTTCCGAACTTCTAAGGCTTTCTGGACATACTTTTCTGCCTCTGAATATTTATGTAATCCTCTCAATATTTCTGCAAGATTGTTCAAACTAATTGCATAACGAGGGTCTTTTTCATCAAAATTCTGTTCTGCATACTGCAATGCCTCCTGGGCATGGGGTAGAGCCTCAGCAAAAGATTTTGATTGAAATAACTCTACTACAATTGCTATTTTGCTTTGCCACTCCTTCTCAGCGATTTCATTAAGAGAAATACCCTCGATACCTATTTCATTGGGTACTTCTTTATCCATAATTTCTCCCGGTGATAAAAAATTCAATTTATTTAAGCATTTTCCACAATCAGTGCTAAATTTTTAATCATTATAACAAAATAACAGACTTCTTTTGTCAACAGTATTCCTTCACTAATTACTATCTTGTTTAGGTATATCTAATGACGCAAGGAAATCCTCTACAACTTTATAAGAACTAATATCTTCTATGTCAATACTACTCATGAACTTTAATGGATTTTTAATATATCTCCTATGACAGTAAGGGCATAAGTCAAAATCAAAACCTTTATAAATCTGTTCTTCAAGTTCTTCTACACTCATTTCCTCCATCTTTTTAATTAGTTGCATAATCTCCTCTCGATGGTTTTGTAATAAATCTGTCAGATGTATTTCATTTTGATTGTAAACTGCCAATACTTCTATTTTTATTCGATACCGCAATTCTTCTTTTTTCAAATTTTTACCACAACCGTCACATTTGTAAAAAGTCATTTAATAATTCTCCATTTAACAACAAGGCAAACAACTTTTAGTATAACATATATTTTGTATTTGTCCAATATATATGTAACATTTTACATTTTTTTAATAGTATAAATAAAGGGGATTTAGGATTATAGATTTATGGGGTCTTTAAGGGTTGTAAAAGATTAGGTAATCAGTGAGAGTATAAGAGAATTTTATTAGGTTATATAGTAGTTGGAGGTGATAATTTAGAGATTCTTACTGAATGGTGCAATTATATCATTAACAAAGAGTGAAGCGAATCGGCTATGAGTATCTATGCCAGAAATAAAATATACACAAATTATATCTAAAATCAGTTTTACTGTGTTAGAAATTATATATCCGGATTCCGGGGCTTTTGGAGGATATTTTAAAATATTTATTTTTTTTAAAATTCTACATATAGTAGAAAGGGATATGAGTTTTAATCATTGCTGCTTGCAGAAAGTATCCAAAAATACTTTAATCTTCTCTCTTTCTAATTGGAGATAAGTCTCTCTTAACTTCCTGATATAATCAACCATTTCCCTCAGCACTTTCCATTCTCGGACATTAAAGGGTCGAGTAGAACGAAGCATTAAGCCATCTGATTTTAGCCTCTTTTTCCATCTACTAATTACTTTTCTATTTACACAAAAGGCTTTTTAGTTGCATGCTCCCCATAATGCTTATGAAACAAAATAATTTTTGCTTTCTCTCATTCTTGTCTGTTCTTTTGTGGTTTTAATCCCGAATATATTACTGCATGCGGTTGGATTCATCATTACTGAAAATAGTATGTTCAAAAAATTGTATTTTGTAGGGGGCTGTCTAAAAAGTCCTTTTTGTTAAATTTGCGTGAAAATGAGTGCTTATTTATTGTTAATTTATGATTGCTTATTGCTGTATATATTTGTTTTAGTAATGGCAAAATTGGCTCAAATTGACTTTTTGGACAGCCCCTATAACGACACCACAGGGGTATCGTTTGTTTGCGGAGGTATCATTTTTGAGGCGTATGCAATACGCCCCTACTTTCAAGATTTTTAGATATACCCTAAAACTATTATAGGTAGACAAGTTGAAATTTTTAAAGACACAGACAGGAATGTCTATGCTACAGAAAAAATATAAAATAGATGTTTATTTTCTCTTTGCGGACTTTATGTCTTACCCGGTGAACCTTGTGGTTTATCTAATAAATTAGAAAAACTGAATGTAGAGTTGTCGTTACTTTTCTGTATCAACTAAATTATTTTTTCAGATGTCTCTTTTCTTAAATCGTCTTAGACTATGTTGCATGGTTTTAGCACTCCTATAGCCTATAATTCTATAAAATAAAAACCTATTTGCATACTTTTTCCTCACCCCTAATATAGTATATATCTCTGAACCTTTTAGTATTTGAAAGGGGGAGTGTGTTTGTGGTAAAATTCTTTTGTGCATCAAAGACAGCCGGCGGTTCGGAAGAACCTTAATCATGCCTGCCGAGAGGCACGAAGCACATTAGTATTGTTTTTTATTTATGAATGATACAGTGTCCGTGTTGCCTTGAGGTGGCACGGGCACTTTGTTTTTTTAACAGTATAATAATATTTATGAGAGGAGGTGAATACCTTGCCAACAGCAGAAAAGATTGAATCTGTAAATGAGATTAAAGAGAATCTACAATCGTATCCGATTGCAATTATGACGCAGTATGTAGGTATTAATGTGGCTCGCGTTACTGAATTGCGAAGGAAACTTCGTGAAGCAGATATTCGATATAAGGTTTATAAGAACAATTTAGCGCGTATTGCGTTGCAGGAAATTGGTGCTGAGCCTGCGGCTAATTTTATGAACGGACCTACGGCGTGGGCTTTCGGCAAAGACCCAGTAGCAACGGCAAGAATTTTGAAAGACTTTTCCAGAGAAGTTCAGTTTATCCAGATTGCTGGTGGTGTAATGGAAGGGAAAGTGCTTACAAAAGAGCAGGTGCTTAACCTTGCAAATCTGCCTCCCAAAGAGGTGCTACAAGCCCAGGTCATCGGGACTATTGTGGCTCCGTTGCGAAATCTGGTTACAGTTCTTAATGCAATACCTACAAATCTGGTCAATGTGCTCGACCAAATTAAGAAAAAGAAGGAAGAAGCACAACCTGCCGCTTAGAATTTACAATTAGACAATAAACAAAAAATTATTTATATAAAATAACCAATTAAAAGGAGATAATTCCATGTCAGACAAATTACAACCTATTATTGACGCTATCGCAGAACTGAATGTTCTCGAACTTAGCGAACTGGTAAAAGCACTTGAAGAAAAATTCGGCGTAACAGCAGCGGCTCCTATGGCAATGGCTATGCCTATGATGATGCAGGGAGCAGGTGCAGGTGCGGCCGAAGCCAAAGATGAGGGTCCTTCCGCTTACAATGTTATCCTTAAAGAGCAGGGTTCCCAAAAGATTAACCTGATTAAGAAAGTAAAAGACCTATTAGGGCTTGGCTTGAAAGAAGCCAAAGATTTAGTAGACTCTGTTCCGAAGGCAATCAAAGAAAATGTAAGCGAAGAAGAAGCCAAGAAATTGAAGGAAGAATTAGAAAGCGTTGGTGCTGTTGTTGAAGTTGTTGGTGTGTAATTTAATTCAACTTTCTACTTTAACAATTTTACAGAACTTTCAATAGCACTTGACTGTTAGGTCAAGTGCTATTTTTTTATAAAACCTATGAAAAAATAATTTAGTTGATACCATTACTGTCCAATAAAAATAATAGGATTTTTGACTCTTCAATTTTTTAGATCTAAAATTGTAATTAGATTTGGGATTGCCTATTTCACTCTAAATGACAATATTAAGATTCTATTTTATTGTAAAAATAAGAGAGAGGGAATCAAAAATGTTCTTGCTTCTGATTCTAATAGCAAGAAATAGTTTTTGATATGATTAAAGTGATAACAAAAGCAAGGATGTTTTGATGCTATAACTCTTTGATTTTCGTAAGTATGGGGTTAGATGTTTTAAAACATTACTACTATTTATTATATAAAAAGAAGAAGACAAGTTGAATTAATACCTACCTATTAAAAGAAATGATATTGTATTGTCTATCAAAATATCCCAAAAATTTCTTTAATACTTTTAGCGGACATGAATGAAAAACAAGATAAATCTTTTAGATGTTTTCATACACATGAATTGCTAAATAATGTATAAAAGTTTTATAATCTCTGCTGGAACATATCTCGGGGCGTAGCGCAGTCCGGCTAGCGCACTTGGTTTGGGTCCAAGGGGTCGCCGGTTCAAATCCGGCCGCCCCGACCAGTTTTTAGGAGGAAGAGGGTATTACATTTAATAATCGGGTTCTAAATGAATATTACTATTTCTTATTGTTCCTCTGATATTGAAGAGGTGAATTATAAACCCAATTGATAATACATATATACCACTATACCACATTATGGTTATATCCATTTTACAAACATAATTCTTTGATATTTGGTATTAATTTTTATTAAATATGGAGTTATATATTGTAATTATTTAAAAAATGTCATATAATATTAAGAGAAATATCGTATAATAATAAGGTGTTAACATTAAAAATTGAATATATGGTGTTAATGGGGGCGAAAAGGTTTCGACGGAGGTGGGTGAGGTGTGGAATGCATGCCGAGGTTGACCGGTTGGCCTCGTTAAAAGCCGGTTAAAAAAACAACTGCCAATAATCAAGAATTGGCTCTAGCTGCCTAATATAGAGCAGCACGTCCCACCCGTGATTGCCTGCTAACGGACTGGGGCGTCAACCAGCAGGTCTGTCCCTTCGGGGTTGGCGAAGACCGAAAGGCAGTAATACATTCGTCTAGCGTCTGTGAAGAGCCAGCCCTGAGGCGCTTCACAGTGGCGAACCCATAAATGAAGGGCTAAGCATGTAGTAGGTCCACACTGAAACGCCTTCGGACGCGGGTTCGATTCCCGCCGCCTCCACCATATCTTTTATTTCTAATGGTATCTTTGCTCTTCATATTAGCAGATAAATAGTTGATTTTTTTGTAGGAACAGGTTTTCAACATTTTCTCAAATAGCGTAAAATTCTTTATTTTACAAAGTGAAAAGAAATTACGCATATTGTTTTACAATTTATGTATTAATTACTGTCTTTCAATAGTATCTTTTCTACCCACGATACAATTCACGGCATTTTCCTTAATTATTTAACGAAAGTAGAAGTATTTTATGATGAAAATGATTATTTGGATTTGCTATTTCTAATTTGTGATTTGGTATAGTTATTTAATCAGAATAATAATTCTATCAAAAGGATTTTAGAGATGAATCGGAGAAATTTTTTGAAGACACAAGCCGTAGGGATTTTGTCTGCTGTTTCCTGGGGTGCAATGAGAAGCACTTACGCAGATGTTCGTTTTCGAATAGCTCCATTCAAAGCAGATGTGAATCCACCTCTGGGAACACCGTGGTATCCAAGTTATAAACCGTTGGAAACGATAGAACATAATCTATTAGCAAAGGGCGTTATTATTGAAGATGATAAAAAAAGGTATGTGCTTTGCGCTCTGGACTGGTGTGAAATATGCAATAGGTCTTATTACAAACTTCGGGATATGATTGCTAAAACGGTTGAAACTGACCCCAACGCAGTTTTTATACATACTGTCCACCAACACACTGCCCCAATGTGTGATGAAGACGCTTTTGATATTCTCGATAAGATACAAAATCCACCACCGTATCCAAAGAAAGGGGATTTTGATAACCTTTTTAAAAATATTCTCAACTCAATTGAAGTGGCGAAACAGTCTCTTGTCTTTTGTAATGCAGTTGAGGTTGGTTCGGCTAAAGTGGAAAAGGTCGCTTCTAATAGGCGTGTTATGCAACCTGATGGCAATTGTTTGACCCGTTATAGTTCTTGTAAGGACCCCAAACTTATAGAGGCACCAGAAGGCTTAATAGACCCATATTTACGAACATTAAGTTTTCTGTCTGAGGAAGGAAAACCTGTTGCACGGATTCATTACTACACTACGCATCCGCAAAGTTTTTACGGTGACCCGCGTGCAAGTTACGATTTCCCCGGTATGGCGCGTGAGCAGATGGAGAAAGATGAAGGCATTCCGCATATCTATTTTACTGGTTGCGCAGGTAATATTGCTGCTGGGAAATATAATGATGGCACACCTGAAGCACGCCAACAATTATATCAACGACTTTTGAAGGCAATGCAGGAATCTGTTAAATCCCTACAAAAACAAGAATTAACGCCTATATCATTGAAATCTATTCCCTTCACTTTCGGTTATAGAAACGATGGAGAACATTCACAGGAACATTTAGAAAAATTTTTAAATGATACGAATCAGGGTCATAATTATCGTATAGGTGCTGCTATGGAATTAGCCTGGCAAAATCGGGCAGACAAAATACCTATTCCTATTAGTGCGATACATTTTGGAAAAGTTTCAATACTCAGTCTGCCCGGCGAACCAATGGTAGAGTTTCAACTTTATGCACAAAGTTGTTCACCAGAGCAGACAGTGTTTGTAGCAGGATACAGTGATTGCGGGACTGGCTATATTTGCACGGAAGAGTCATTCAAGGAAGGATGTTATGAACCTTCTGCGTCAAATGTTCCTCCTTCAACTGAAGGAAAGTTGAAAGAAACAATTAAACAAGTGCTTACATAAAAAAATAGATATGAGATTCTACGATTATTCTTGAAAATTCAAAAATTCAGGAAACAAAAAAAATGAATCGGCGACTTTTTTTGAAACTCCAGGCAACTGGGATTTTATCTCTATTTTCTTATCCAGTTATAAGATGTGTTTCTGCTGACACACATTTGCTTGTAACTTCGTTCAAAGCAGATGCTACTCCTCCATTAGGAACACCATGGTATCCCAGTTATAAACCATTAGATACGATTGAACACCCACTTCTTGCTAAAGGTATTATTCTTGAGTCCAGCGAAAAGCGTTTTGTGCTTTGTGTGCTTGATTGGTGTGAAATAGCCAATAGTTCATATTATAGGCTCCGCGAATTAATAGCAAAGGTTGTTGAAACGGACCCTGATGCAGTTTTTGTTCATACTGTTCATCAACACACAGCGCCTATGTGTGATGCAGATGCGTTCGATATTCTTAGCAAGATACAGAGTCCACCACCTTACCCTGAAAATAAGGTGTTTGAGGATATATATCAAAAAATTCTTCAATCTATTAGAGAAGCATTGTCCTTTTTAACCCCATGTAATTCGATAGAAGTTGGTTCTGCCAGAGTAGAGCAAGTTGCTTCTAATCGTCGGATTCTTTTACCTGATGGCAAATGTTTAACTCGTTCTAGTTCCTGTAAAGACCCAAAAATTATTGAAGCACCTGAAGGATTAATTGACCCATATCTGCGAACATTGAGTTTTACCTCAACCACAGGTAAACCAATAGTGCGACTCGATTTTTATGCAACACATCCCCAGAGTTTTTATTGGGACACGCGTGCAAGTTATGATTTTCCCGGCATGGCACGCGAGCAGATAGAAAAAGACGAGGGCATTCCACATATTTATTTTACAGGCTGTGGTGGAAATATTGCAGCAGGTAAATATAACGATGGGAGTCCGGAATCGCGTCAACAACTTTATAAAAGAATGTTAGACGCTATGCAAAGGTCTGTCAAATCTTTACAAAAAGATTCGATAACTGAACCCAAACTTAATGTAACGCAACTACAATTAGAGCCACGAAATGATGGGGAACATAGTGTAGAAATATTGGAAGCGAAGATAAATGATACAAAATTAGCACCTCACATCAGAGTTGATTCTGCAATGGAATTAGCATGGAAAAACAGGGCGAAGCAAATACCGATACCTGTCTGTGCACTACATATTGGTAAAACTTCTATTTTGCATTTACCCGGTGAAGCAGCCATAGAATTTCAATTATTTGTCCAACAATGTGCATCAGAAAACACAATATTCGTAGCGGCGTATGGCGATTGTGCACCTTCTTATATATGTCCAGCAAATTTTTTTACAGAGGGAGGCTACGAACCTTCTGCCTCTCATGTAGTCCCGTCGTCTGAACAAAAACTAAAAGAAGCAATAAAACAGGTCCTATAATAAAATCATTTTTATCCCTATTTCCTGTATAATTTTATTTCAAAAGGAAAATAAACTTTGAACCTGCTATTTATCTAATATGAACAAACCTCTGGTAAGTGTTCTGGTATTAAATTGGAATGGACTAAAACATCTTCAAGAATGTTTTACCTCCTTATTACGAGGATGTGAGCGTGAAGATGTTGAATTTGTCCTTTTAGACAATGCCAGCACAGACGAATCGGTAAATTTTGTTATAGATAACTTTTCTAATGACCCACGCCTTGTTGTTGAATGCCTTGACAAAAATTATGGTTGGTCAGGCGGGAACAATCGAGGGATAAAAAAGTCCATAGGAAAAGGGGCAAAGTATATTTTATTACTAAACAATGATACAAAGATTGAACCCAATTGCATAGAGGCTTTAATTGAAATGTCAGAATCAAACCCGGATGTGGGTGGATTAGCCCCCAAAATGCTGCTTTTTGACCAGCCCTGGTTATTGAATTCTGTTGGCTTGATGTGTTCGATAATTGGTTCAGCGTGGGATAGAGGGCTAGGCAGAGTGGATACTCCTCGCTGGAATGAAATAACGGAAGTAATCGGGATATGTGGTGGTGCAATGTGGCTGCGAATAGACGCATTACTCAAAGCAGGATACTTACCGGAAGAATTTTCTATTTATCTTGATGATTTAGATTTATGTTTACGAATATGGAATGCAGGCTATCGAATTTTGACCTGTCCTGCTGCGGTAGTCCATCACAAATTCAGTGCAACCTGGCAAGCCTCTCCCCAAAAAGCCCAAAAAAAATATTATTTAAACACACGCAACAGATTTTATCTCATAGAAAGAAATTTCCCGAGTAAGAAATTTTGGGAAATATTATTTTGGTTAAAGTGGGGTGAAATAAAAGCGATAGGAAACGCCGCAAAAAAGGCAGAATTTTGGCGGATACAAAAACATATTTTGGCATGGATTGAAGCAGGTTTTTATCTGTCTCACTCACTTCGCTGGCGTAAGGAACAGAAAAAACAACAGTTGACAGAGCAATCTTTACCTCCCTTCTGGAAACTAATTCAGAAAAAACCATTATTCTGTCCAGATATAGAACTTCCAGTAGAAGGCTGGTATAAGCCACACAATTTTCAGGGCAAGAGACTTTTCCCTATTAGTAAATATGCTGTAATACACCATCACGGCGGCAAATTGTCTTTTAAATGTGGTAATATGTTTCCTCAATTAGGAGATGTAGATATCATTGTAAAATTTAATGATGATATCATTGAGCATATCCAGACCACAGGATTAAAAAAGTATTCCTTCGATTTATTTAAAGGAATTGTCTCCTTTGAGGCAAATAAAATATTAGAGTCAGAACAAACTAACAAAACTTACGATATTGGTGGATGGTTTGAGTTTGAAACACCAGCCCCCTTTTAAGCACTGTTATACTATTTAGAACAAAAAAAGGAATAGTTCAGAATGTTTAATAAATGGAAAGAACCACATTTCTTAAAAAATCTATTTTGGCGAAATTTTTTTCTGTTTTTCATTTTAATTATTGTGGTAGGTATTTCATGGTGGTTAGGTTCACTTATTGGTAGATATTCATTACAGGATTTACTTACAAAACCATTACCTCCAAAACCTCTTGAAACTGAAGATTTAAATGGATTGCAGGAAGATAAGGAAGGAAAATCCCCATTTTATCTATATGTTGGAGGAGAACCGTGTGATGAAATAGCTCAGAAGGAATTTCAATATGCAAAGGACACGGGTATTACCAATTTCATTGTAGAAGTCCCTTTCCCCTGGCGAGGCTCTGACGATTTGCCTGAATTGTTCCAGATTTTACAATGTATGAATGATATTGTTCCACTTGGGAAGTATTGGATTTTTGTTGACCTAAATCCACCAGAGGATTGGTTTCAAGGTAAAAAATCGGTCAATATTATAGTTAACGGCGAGGTTCAGCCTTTTGCAAGTATTCATGCTCTTGTGTGGAAGAAATCGGTTGAGGAAGGACTATCCATGCTGGTCAATGGACTTCAATCTTCAAAAATTGGAGAACAGGTTGTCGGTTTTATTTTAGGATTTTTGAAGAATCGTTGGTGGATTGCACCGGGTTTAGATGAATCTGAATATGCCCTTGTAAATTTTAACAAGTGGGTCCAAAACCATTATCCCTCTCCTGAAGAGCGTGTCCAATTATTTGGAGCGGATAATCTTGAACCTTCATTTATTTTAGAAAACCTGAGAAAAGAAATTAATACACCATCAAATTTTTTAAATTATACAGAGAATAATTTACTTATTAATTATCGAGAATTTCATAATGAAAGTTTAGCAGATTCCATTGGTTTTTGTGCTATGACTTTAAGACAATTGTTTAATAATGAAAAAAAGAAGATATTTCTTCCTTATGGTCTGAATATGGAAACAGCAGAGGTAGGAACGGGACAATTCTCTTTGGGAACACTACTTGAAAGTGATGTAGATGGGTTTATTTTACCCATATCTTATATTAATCGCGGTTTAGGTGAAGCAGGAGGTCCTAGCGGGGCAATTGAAAGTATTAATCTCCATGGCAAGGAAGTATTGCTACTTGACGATACGCGAACAGGTGTATCTTTTGATATTTCTACTCAGCAAATAGTTCGGGTAAAAGGAGTCAGAAGTGAGAATATTTATGCTGTGCAAAAACGGAATCTGGGAACTGCACTTGTTCACAATGCAAGTCTTATCTGGACAGACCCCGAGGGGAAGGGTTGGCTTTTGGATACAGAACAATGGGACTTATTTAAAAAGATGATGCAGGTGTATACGCAGGTTTCAGCCAAATCAGCTGCGTCATCTGCCTTGAGGCTTCAACATGGAGACTTACAAAGACTACCTCATGAGAATATGTCTCCTGAAGGTAGTTCTCCGCCTCGACTGCAAGTAGGAAAATACAACACAGAAGAGATACAAACAGAATTGCCAGCGATTACATCAACTGAAAATATCCTCTGGGAGCCACTTGCAATGATAATTGATGAACAGGCTATGCATACGCTTTCACCTAAAGGGATTGAACTATTTTCAAAAAATATAATAAATGTCAGAGACCAACTATTGAAAATTGGCTTACCTGTGGAATTCTATCTAATGCAAGATTTGCTTGATGAACGAATCCCAAAAAAATTAATTTATTTTATTTTCAATTTATATCCGCCTAATGAGAGCGAAGTCCAGATTTTACACCACATTTTTGAGACAGATAAATCAATTGTATTCTGGTATTATGCACCTGGCTGGGGAAAAACATCGGACGATACAGAAACAGTTCAATTGCTAACTCAAATAAATTGCAAACTGACCAGTCCTGACGCTGTCTCTGGTTCTACTATGGATTTAGATGGGCGTTGGTTGAATAAAAATGATTCCTTTGGAGAAAATTTGTCTCTTTCCCCATTGTTTTATATCGAAGATGAGAATGCTGATGTTATTACCCGTTATCAATCTAATGGGAAACCAAGTATTGCACTTAAAACTATTAATGATAAATGGGTCTCTGTTTTCTATGCTGAGCCAACTGTAAATTACCTTATTATGCGAGAGATTCTTTCTATTTTAGAAGTGCCTACGGCTGTGGCAGAAGGAAGTATAGAGACGCCGGATAATCTATTGGTTGGAAATAACATTTTAGTAATACACACCAAAGGGATTGGAGACCGCATTCTACAATTTAACCAATTTCTGAACATTCAAAATCTATTTCAACCTGAGCAAAAATGGTTTGAGCGTGAAACATTATTGCTATCACTTGGTAATGGTGAGACCTTATTCCTACATTTTTTTCCACAATAGTTTGAAACCAAATGAAATGAAAATAGTCAATCTTATTTAGTATAATTATTTATTCTGTGTATGTTAGAACAATACAACAAAGGAGATTATCGTATGAAACCGTTAACGAGAAGAAGTTTTTTGAAAAGCACTGCTGTTCTCGTGGCTGGAACGATGGCTGCGGGGAAGGTATTTGGTGCAAATGAACGCATTGGTATTTGCGTAATTGGGTTCAATGGTCAAGGTAGAAGTCATATAAAGGATATTCTTGAAAAAACGAATGATGCAGAAATTGTTGCATTATGCGATGTAGATAAGAGGGTTCTGGAAGGGAATGTAAAAACTGTAACCAGTAAACAGGGTAAAGCGCCCAAGCCTTATGGAGATTTTAGGGAAGCCGTTCAAGACCCCAATGTCCAGGCAATAACAACAGCTACGCCGAACCATCTTCATACCTTAGTTACAGTCACAGCATGTAAAGCAGGCAAAGATGTATATGTAGAGAAGCCTTTATCACATAATATTTGGGAAGGAACACAAGTAGTTGAAGCGGCAAAGAAATACAATCGTATCGTGCAGCACGGAACACAATATCGTTCCGACCCCACCTTAATTCGTGATATTGGTTTAATCCATAAAGGATTTATTGGTAAGATTGTGCATTCTCGTGGCTATGTTTATAAGAATGGAAATCGTTTTGCAATTGGGCATGGAGAACCAGGAAACCCGCCAGATTACTTAAATTGGACATTATGGCAGGGCACTTCGCCTGACCGTCCATTCATGAAGAATAAAGACCGCAAAGAGAAGCCTGGACTTTATGTCCACTATGATTGGCACTGGTTCTGGGAATATGGAAATGGCGAAATTGGCAATCAAGGTGTGCACGAGATGGATATCGCTTGCTGGGGACATAATCGCGGATTACCAGTAAAAGTATACAGCACCGGTGGCAGGTATGTATGGGAAGACGACGCTGAAACTCCAAATACACAGGCAACATCATTTACTTATGAAGATGGTTCTATGCTAACCTTTGAAGTTCGTAACTTAGGCTCTTTTGAAGAAGCAGATGGCGGTGATTGTGGAGATAGTTTTTTCGGAGAAACAGGTTACTATGTGCGTAGTAAAGGTTTCTTCGAGTATAAGGATAAAAAACCTATTCCAGTTAATGAACCTTTACCTGAAAAACTTGACAAATGGGATCATTTCTTCCGTGCCATTCGCTCACGCAAAGAAGAAGACCTACCCATGACTCCCTATGATGCGCATATTTCCTGTGCGCATTGTCATATTGGTAATATTGCTTATCGAATGGGGCGCTCATTAGAATTTGACCCCAGTGCTTTGAAATTCAAGGACGATGAAGCAAACAAACTTATTAAGCGTGAGCACTATCGTGAAGGCTTTGAGCCTGTTGCATAATAATATAGAATAATGTAGTTTCCCTCCTTCGGAACATAGTTTTAATAGATTATGTTCCGAAGGATTTTTCTAATAATCTAGAAAGTTTAGTAAGATGTATACACATTATAGTGAGGGAAAAGATAAAAAATTAAGTATTGACAAAAATTTAAATTTAGTGTATAATTGAGTTTCTTTTAATATTTTTTTTTAATCAAAATCAAATATCTTAATTAATATAAGGATGTTAAGATGACGGCATTTCGTTTTTCAACGACTCTGGGTATTTTTGATAATGTTTACGATGGCTACTGTAAGGAGGGTTATCGTGAACCTGTACGGTTTACAGAAATATTAGCCGTTTTATCTAAACTGAAAGGGATTGAAGCAATAGAGATTCGTCATACAGATGTTACAAATGACCTTCCTGTAAAAACAGTTAAGCGAATGCTAAAAGATTATGGACTTGTATGCTCTGCTGTATCTGTGGATTTCTCAGAAAGTAGAAAATATGCGCTGGGTGCTTTAGGACATCCAAATCCAAAGATGCGAAGTGCAGCTATTGATGAAGGTCGTAAAGCAGTGGAAACAGCAAGGGGATTGGGAACAACGGAAGTAGTGATTCGTTTGTATACAGATGGTTCTGACTATCCATTTCAAGTAGATTATTTGAATCAGTGGGGCACGATTATATCATCGGTAAAGACGATTGCTAAATTTGCATCACCAGATGTTAATGTATCAATTTTATATAAGCCCCGTGAACCTCGTAAGTTTATTTCGGTATCGTGTGCAGGAAGGGCTCTTGCTATGTGCCAGGAAATTGCCATGAAAAATATAGGCGTTGCATTGAGTTTTTCACATGCCTTGATGGCGGGCGAAATTCCTGCGGAATCTATATCCCAGATTGCGCGTGCGGGGAAATTGTTTCAGGTATATTTGAATGATACAACTTCTTTATCAGACGATTTACTTGTTCCAGGCGGTTATCACTTGTGGGAATTGCTTGAAACGCTTTTCTATTTGAAATATACGAAATACAAGGGATATATCAATTTGGATTTGCGTTCTGACCGAATGGAAGCGGTATATGCTTTACAGATTGCCATTGGGAACATAGCAATTCTAGACAAAAAATTGGAAAAGTTGGATTCGCCAGAATTGCATAAGGCTCAAAGGACTCTTGACGCAACAGAGACACAAAAAATTATTCGTAGAGTTATGCTTGCTTAAATTTACTAAACAGAAATATCTAAAAAAATAATCTAATTAATAAGGTTTTTTATCTTTGATTATCTGGGTTTATAAAGATATACCTTAAAGAGTGTAGTAGTATTTACTGTATCAATTATAATAAGGGTCATTATTTTTGACGAAATATAATTAAGATTACCCTAAATTTTCAAGGAGTTAGAGTTATGGAAAAGCAACCGAAGCGAATTGTTTTAGCATATTCTGGAGGATTAGATACTTCTGTTATTATGCGTTGGCTTATTGAAACCTTTAATGCGGAAGTGATTGCATATATAGCCGATATTGGGCAGGGAGAGGAATTGGAAGCGGCAAGAAAGAAAGCCTTAGCCACAGGTGCCATTGATGCGGTTGTGAAAGACCTCAAACGGGAATTTGTTCGTGATTTTGTCTATAAGACGATATGTGCAAATGCCATCTACGAAGGGTGTTATTTGTTGGGCACAAGTATTGCTCGTCCCCTGATTGCAAAGGCACAGATTGAAGTTTACCGTGAGAAGAACGCAGATGCCGTTGCACATGGAGCAACGGGTAAAGGCAATGACCAAGTTCGGTTTGAATTAACCTATATGGCGTTTGAGCCAAATGTCCAAATTATAGCGCCATGGCGTGACCCACGTTGGACTTTGAACAGTCGCGAGAAAATGATTGATTATGCAGAGAAGCATGGTATCCCTGTTCCTGCATCTAAGAGTAAGCCATATTCTTCTGACCGCAATTTACTTCACATATCATTTGAAGGAGGAATATTGGAAGACCCTTGGATGGAGCCACCTGCGGATATGTTTGTGCTAACTACTGACCCAACAAAAGCACCAGATAAACCTGAATATATTGAAATAGAATTTGAACAGGGCTATCCAAAGGCTGTTAACGGCAAGGATATGGAGCCAGAGGTATTGCTTGCACATTTAAACGAACTTGGTGGGAAGCATGGGATAGGGCGTGTAGATATGGTTGAAAATCGCTTTGTAGGGATGAAATCACGGGGAGTTTATGAAACACCCGGGGGAACAATCCTTTACGCGGCACATCGTGCAGTTGAATCTATCACAATGGACCGTGAGGTAATGCTTATGCGTGACCAACTATCACCTAAAATAGCACAACTTATCTATAATGGTTTCTGGTTCTCACCGGAAATGGAAGCACTTAATAAGTTTGTAGATGAAAGCCAGAAAGATGTATCAGGCACGGCTCGATTGAAATTATACAAAGGCTCATGTATGGTTGTGGGCAGAAAGGCAGCAAAGTCCTTATATGACCCACAAATTAGCACATTTGAAGAAGATTTGGGGGCATATAATCAGACAGATGCAACAGGATTTATTCGCTTGAACGCTTTGCGATTGCGTGTTCGAAATAAGGCTGGATTCTTTGAATAAGTATTTTTTTTGAAGGGGAATTTTTATGAAGCATGGAGAAATTGTGGAATTTATACGAACGGAAAAGATTATTGCGGTCGTTCGTGCAGATTTGAAGCAGGAGTTATTTTTCAAGGCGGTTCATGCTTTATATAAAGGTGGAATTCGTTGTATAGAGATTACGATGACCTCACCCAATGCACTGAACATTATTGAAAGTTTGAAAAAGGAATGGGAAGAAAATGATATTTTGATTGGAACAGGGACGGTGATAGATGCGACTACATGCCGTTTAGCAATTCTTGCAGGAACAGATTTTATAGTTACGCCGACCTTATCCCCAGAAGTTATTACTATGGCAAGGAACTATGGCGTTGTTAGCATGTGTGGAGGTTTTACTCCAACTGAATTATTAAACGCATGGCAAACAGGAGCGGATTTTGTTAAACTTTTTCCTGCAAGTGTTGGTGGACCGGAATATATTAAAGGGGTACTTGGACCTTTGCCAAAATTGCCACTTGTGCCCACAGGAGGAATTAATCAAGATAATGCTCGCAAATTTTTAGAGGCAGGTGCAGTTGCATTGGGTATTGGTGGAAATCTGGTAAGTAAGACACTTCTTGCAAGTGAAAATTATTCACTTATCACAGAAACTGCCCAGATTTACAAATCTGCAATTGTATAATCTCCTAATAAGCCATATAGGAGATATATGACTTATTTTATTTAAGGATAGTTCCGCGTTTTGAACTTAGTCGTATTCCTTGCAGCATCATTTGTAATTCTTCTGGATTGTCTGACATGTCTATCGCCATCTCAACAGTGATGAGAGAACTTCTCACTAATTGGAAAAGGCTGTCGTTAAAGGTTTGCATTCCTTCTTCTTTCCCTTGTTGAAGGGCAGTATCTAACTGGGCGACACGATTTTCTTTTATGAGTTTACGGACAATTGGTGTATTAAACAGCACTTCACAGGCTGGTACTCGACCCCTGCCATCTGCTTGAGGAATAAGTCGCATACACATAACTGCCTTTAGGTTCATAGATAATTGGGAACGTACCTGGTCATGTTGATGAGCAGGAAAGAAATCAACAATTCGGTCTATTGTTTGCATAATGTTAGTGGTATGTAATGTGCTGAATACGAGATGACCTGTTTCAGCGGCACTGACTGCTGCCATGAATGTTTCATGGTCTCGCATTTCACCGACAACTATTACATCTGGGTCCTGTCTCATAACAGTTTTTAAGGCTGAATTGAAATCGTGGGTATCAATAGCAATTTCACGCTGATTGATTACTGCTTTTTTGTCCACATGCACGAACTCAATAGGGTCTTCGATGGTGATAATATGACAGGGTCGTGTCTGATTTATATATTCTACAATTGCGGCGAGGGTTGTGGATTTTCCACTACCAGTAGTGCCCGCAATCAGAATTAAACCTCGTTGTAGTTCTGTAAAACGAACAATTTGAGGAGGTAGGTGTAATTCTTCAAAACTTTGAATATGTGTTTTAATTCTTCTCATTACACAGGAGACTGTGCCTCGTTGACGAAAAACATTTACACGGAAACGACCAATCCCTTTTTCTGAATAGGCGAAATCTAAATCTCCTTTTTGCGAAAAGAGTCGCAATTGTTCATCACTCAACATAAAATTTAATATTTGCGAAATAATCTCTGGATAGATGGCTTCTTCTCCTACGGGAACTAATTCTCCATTAATACGGAAGTATGGAGGGCTTCCTGTTTTTAGGTGTATGTCGGAAGCATCTTTTTGAACTGACCTCTGTAGAAGTTTGGTAAATTCATTTCGAACTGGGGAAGTGCTCATTCTTATTTTTGTCTTTTCTGTTCTGATTTTGGATTTACATATTTACGGAACCATGATGGAACAGGATCCAGAGTCGGTTTCTCATTTTTTTTGTTTTGATTGTTTTCTTCTGTCTTTTTCAATATTTCTTCTGGGAAAAGTTCGCCATTATTTTCTTCATTTATTATACCAGAAGTGGGAGTTTGTTTCTGTGGGATTTTTTCAAAAGAAGTAGTGGGTTCTATTTCCCCAGGATGTGTTTGGTTTTCATCTGGAATATTGGTAATTGTTTTAGGTATGAAATCGTTTGTTTGTTGTCCATCTGGAAATCCTGCTGCAATGACAGTTACACATATTTCTTCACGGATTTCTTCGTCAACCATAGCCCCTAATATAATATTTGCTTCAGTTCCTAATATTGCTCGCAACTCGTTGCCTGCGACTAATACCTCATCTATTTTCATATCAGAGCCGCCGTGAATATTTAGTATAGAGCCTTTGGCGCCGATTACACTTTTACTGTCCAGAAAATTGCACTCAATGGCACGGTGGACAGCCTCTTCGGCTCTTTTATTACCGCGGGCAAAGCCGACCCCAAGATGTGCTCTACCGCTACCTTGTAAAATAGTGCGGACATCAGCAAAGTCTATGTTTATTAGTTGTTTCATTTTAATCAAATCTGTAATGGCTCTAATTCCGTTATGTAACACTTCATCTACTTTAAGGAAGGCTTCTATTACTCCTAAGTTTTTTAAGGCAACGACACGGTCATTGGGAATTACAATCAAGGCATCTACACTTTCTTTTAGATTTTCAATACCTTTGTAAGCATCATTTGTTCTTTTAGGTCCTTCAAATTTAAATGGGAAAGTAACAACGGCTACGGTGAGTGCCCCAAGTTCTTTTGCTATTTGTGCTACAATAGGTGTGGCACCAGTTCCAGTTCCACCACCCATCCCTGCGGTCAGGAATATCATGTGTGCACCTTGTAATGCTTCACGGATGGCTTCTCGGTCTTCGTCCGCAGCGCAGGCACCCTCTTTTGGTTTGGAACCTGTTCCTAAACCACCTGTAGTTTTAACACCAATCTGTATTTTTATTGGTGCACTGGACTGGGATAATGCTTGTGCATCTGTATTAATCGTGATGAAATCCACTTCTTCCATTTTTTGCTTTATCATCCTTTCTACGGCGTTTCCCCCACCTCCACCTACGCCACAAACTTTTATAAGGATTTTTTTGCCTGGGAATTCTTCTTGACCCGGCATAACACCTGAAAAACCATGAATTGCTGGGGATTTGTTTTCAGTTTCTTTTGCATCTTTATTTTGGTCAAAATCATCTGGATTAATAAGTGTGAATCTTTGGCTCATTTTTTTATCCTCCGGGACTATGCCCATGTTATATTTTTATAATTTTATACTTATACCTATTTATCCTTTTTTCTCTATTTATAAATAATGTCATCATTAAAACGAAGGTCTATATATTCTTTGCAAGGAAATCGTGTCAAATCCACCTTGTTTAAAGCAAGAGCAAAATTTTGAAGTTGCCGTTTTAAATTTTCTCTTTTCCATCGTGTTTCGCAAGGAACTTCATCGAAAAATACCATTAGATTTTCAGATGTGTCAATAACAATTTCAGAAAGGTTAATGGTTCTATTTTTCGGCACTTGATTGTATTCATACCAGAATTCCATAGCAGACCATAGCCCTTCATCGTCAAGGTATGTTCCGGGTTCTATTGTATGTTTCTGCTTTAAGCCTGTTATCAAAGGACCTACAGATTCTTTAACATTATGAATTTGTTTTAAGATTTTTCCTGTATGTGATATAAGAAATAATTTATCTTCTACAAGTAATGTGGCGTAAGGAACAAGTTCTTTGACATAAATGGTAATAAGTTTTTGTTTGTAGTCTTTGTTAATACTACAATCTTCGATAAATGGGATTTTGAGCAGTGTGTCTCTTATTTTTTCATCTGTTATTGTTAATATTCCATTCTCCTTAAGAATATTTATACTTTCTTCCATGTCTCTGATTGAAAAATACTTTAAGCCCTCAATACGGACTTCTCTAATCTTATATCCGGGGCTATTGATAATTATCAATATAAGCAGAGTAATAAATAGTAATATAATTATGACAACAGAAAGTAGTCCGGCTCTCAAAATAGCTTTAAATATAAAAACAATTTTATTTTTATTTTTATTTTTTCTGTAGTGACGCCCTTGAACAGGGGGAGAAACTAATTGCATTTTAGCCATTTGTTATTACCTCCTGTATTTTTTTTAGAAGTGGCTCCGCAATCTTATTAATATTACCTGCTCCAAGAATAAGGACTACATCTCCGGGGTTTAATTTCTTTGTTAGAAACTCTGGCACTTCATACATGTCTCTGACGAGAAAGACATTTTCAAAGCCTTGTTTATGTGCAGAATCTACAATTAAATTGGCATCTACCCCATCAATGGGACTTTCGCGTGAAGCATAAATATCAGTTATTATTGCCATATAAGATTTTGATAAAATCTTTGCAAATTCATCTGTAAAAAATTTTGTTCTACTATAAAGGTGAGGTTGAAAAACAGTTATAAGATGTTTTGGTTTTAACCACTGTATAGCCTCAATCGTAGCGGCAATTTCAGTAGGGTGATGCGCATAATCTTCAATAACTGCAATTCCTTTTTGTTCTCCGCATAATTGGAGTCTTCTTTCAACTCCTTCAAATTGGCGTAGTCCATCAGCAATCAATCCGAATCGTAAGCCAAGACAGATACCAACAGCACAAGCACCCAGAGCATTACGGATATTGTGAATGCCTAACGAATGTATTACTAATTCACCCAACTTTCCTGTAATGCCTAATCGGTCATCCTGACTTACTACTGTGAACCTTGTTTTTATTCTGGCAAGAAAATCGCGGACAGAACTACTTTTTTCAGGTACCTCTATTTTAATATCAACCCCTCTTAATGAGGCTTGTTCATCGAGTCCATAAGTGATACAAACACTCTCAATTTCTGGAAGTATAGATTTTATATTTTGGTCATCCATGCAAAGGATAGAATAGCCATAAAAAGGCACACTATTACAAAAATCTGTAAATGCCTGTTTAATGCGGTCTAATGTTCCGTAATATTCCAGGTGTTCTGCATCAATACTGGTAACAACTGCAATCGTTGGGTGCAACCGTAAAAATGAGCCATCGTGTTCATCGGCTTCAGCAACTAGATAATCGCCTGTTCCCCATCGTGCATTTGTTCCGCTGCGATGAAGTATGCCGCCAATAATGCTCGTGGCGCCGATATTCGCATGTTCCAGGAAAGAAGCAATCATTGAGGTAGTTGTAGTTTTACCATGCGTTCCGCCAACTGCTATTGCATGAGGTTTGAGTCTCATCAAATCTGCTAATAAATCGCTACGATGAATCACAGGGATACTGAGTCGTTTTGCCGCTACAATTTCTACATTATCATCTGGCACAGCGGCAGAACGGACAACAATACCTGCGTCACTAATATTAGCAAGTGAATGTCCTTCATAAAATTTCAATCCATAAGTAATTAATCTATTTGTTATTTCAGAACTTTTGAGGTCAGAGCCTGAGACTTCATAGCCGAGATTCAGCAAGATTTCAGCAAGCCCACTCATGCCAATTCCGCCGACGCCGACAAAATGTATTTTTCGTTTGACTCTGTTCAATGATAAAAACCCTAGCAGTTATAAACTATATATTGTATACTATATATAGTATACACAATTAATCCTTTATAGTCAATATATATTAAAAAGATTTTTATTAAAATAAGGAATATCTGAAGAATATTTTTTGCTTCTTACAATAATTCATAACGATTGAATAAATAAACAGTTATTCTTTTACCGACTATTCGTTTTACCTGTTGCTCTGGCAGTTTATCTGTCAAACAGAAAACTAAATATATAGGTAAGTTTATTTTAAAGAGATTTGTTTAGTGAGGTTTTTCTATTAATTTTTATATATCTTCAATTTTTAATTCGGATGTTTCTTTTTGGTATTTTTTTTGTGAACGGCGGGTTCGTTTTTCTTTCTGTTTTCTTTCTTTTTCTATTTTCTTTGCTATGGCTGATTGTTTGCCAAAATTTTTTAGTTCTAGTAATTCACATAACCTTCGTCTCGCAAGGAAACGATTAATTGATTGAGAACGAGATGTATCTATTTTCACCTCAATTCCAGAAGGGATATGTTTTATATATACGCCGGTTGATGTATGATTTGTTTTTTGTCCACCAGGTCCTCGAGCAGAAATGAATTGTTCTTCTAAGTCTTTTTCTGCAATCCCTAATTGTTCCATTCGTTGCAAAAGGTCTTGTTCTTTTTTTGGTGTAACACCAAATCGCATTATTAACTCTTTTTATTCTCTTGTTGTTATTGATTGTCTTTTGGGGCAGACCAGTTAGGTTTTGGAATATCCTTGAATGGTAATTCATTAAGTCCTTTTGGTGGATTCTTTTTGAAGAAGAAATAATCTGCGAAATCAAGCACAACATCCCAATCAGAAGGTTGTAAGGCATGTCCTCCTTCTCTAAAATGTATTCCAATATTTTGTGGGACACCCAGGAACTCATATACAGGAACTGTATACTCGTGCATTGCTTGTGTTCCCATTGGATTCCCCCACAAATCGTCTAATGATTCGCGAGACAATTGTCCACGAGGTGCAATAAGTGCTTTCAAAAAATGTTGGTCAAAAGGCAATCTGTCTTCTTTTCCTATGAAGTCTTTCAATCTCGGAACGAACCAGTATGGAGCCACATCGGTCGTTATTGCTTTAAGTGTTTCTGCACCTTTACCTACGATTCTGAAGGAACCGCAACCACCTGTGCCGCTGGAATGAGGAATCACTAATGGAATGCGTTCGTCATTTGCGCTTGCCCACATTGCGGTTTTCCCTCTGCGAGAATGTCCCGTTAAGGCTAACTGTTTAGTATTTACCTCAGGGATAGTTTCCAGGAAATCTAAAACACGCAAAGCACCCCAAGCCCAAACACCCAATGAGCCCCAATCACAATCTGGATACAATTTATAAATCATCTGGTCTCTATTTCCGCTATCATCATCCAGAACATCTTTGTTATAAAGGCACAAGGCATAACCTCTGTCTATACACTTTTTGGCTATCTCTTTATTATCATCATTTTCTTTCCAGAATTTAGGAATGAACAGAATAACAGGAGCAGGTTTCTCTATCGAGGTTGTAGGTAAAAACATCATTACATCTAACTTAAAATCAGGAGGACCATAGAAGACAGCATACTCCTTATATATATATTTATTATCGAAAATCTTCTCTTCTGTGACAAGTTCAGATTTTTGAATTTTTGGAGAAGGAGGTAAATGTCCGTATTCATAAAAAACTAATATATCCCTTATTTCCTCTCTGCGGTTTTGCCAGTCTTGAATATTTTTTACTTGTTCTCCATTACAGAACTGGAACGGATTGGGAATTCCTTCAAATGGTTGAAGGTCTGCCACTTCTTTTAGGCAAAGATTTTCTCCATAAATAAAACACGGTAATATCAGAATAAAAAAAAGTGAAATTATAAATTTAGAATTGGGATAATACATGAGTTTTCCTTTTTATAGATTTTTCTTTATTTTAATGATAAAATGATAAATATTTTCTTTATCAGGAGTCAATCGTTATGAATATTCTTATCACAGGTGGAGTTGGTTATTTAGGATGTTGGGTGACTAATGAATTACTACAGAGAAAGCACAAGGTTCGCATATTTGACCGAATGTGTTTTGGAATGCCAGAAGAGGCGGAATGGTTGAGAATAAAGGGTGTAGAGATTATTGAAGGTGATATTCGGCACTGGCAAAAGTTTCCAGATTTGTTTGAAGGGATTGATGTTGTAATTCATCTTGCGGGACTTGCCAATGACCCTTCCTGTGCGTTATCACCTATTACTGCAAAAGAGGTAAATGTAGATTGCACTGTGGAAATGGCTCGGCAAAGTAGTCAGAAGGGTGTTAGAAAATTCATTTTTGCTTCAACCTGTGCTGTGTATGGAAAAGGTGGTGATTGGCTTGATGAAAGTAGTCCGACTAATCCGTTGTCCATATTTACGCAAACAAAAAAGGAGGCAGAAAGTCTTCTACGGAATATGGCATACGACAATTTTTCACCTGTAATAGCACGGTTTTCTACACTTTTTGGTTATTCCCCGCGGATGCGTTTTGACCTTGCTATAAATCAGATGGTCTCAATGGCAAAGTTACAGAGAAAGGTTGAGGTTAGAGGCGGTGGAAATCAATGGAGGCCATTTCTTCATGTTAGAGATTGTGCTCATGCGATATGTTTATTGTGTGAGGCAGAACAAGGGCTGGTTCATAATGAGGTTTTTAATATAGGTGATAATCAGTTCAACAAAAAAATTATTGACCTTGCTAATGAAATTACTTCTTATATTGATGGGACATATATAGATGTTGTGCTTGATGATGAGGATTTGAGAACATTTCGAGTGCAGTTCAATAAATTTTCTTCTCAATTTAATTTCCACCCTCAATATAGCATACAAAACGGTGTGCAGGAAGTATTAAATTGGATTGGAGAACATCCGAAAGAAAATCCCTTTTCTGATAAGTATATTAATGTGTTTCGGTTTAAGCAATTAAGGAATATTCCTGTTCAAAAAGGTGGAGAACCAACTGCTCCCTATTTTATACCTCTGTCAAAACCCACTTTGGGCGAAGAGGAAGAAGAAGCGGTATTACAAGCGATAAGAAGTGGATGGCTAACTTCAGGTCATAAAATTCATGCCTTTGAACAGGATTTTGCATCAATAGTAGGTGCAAAAGAGGCTGTTGCAGTCTCTTCATGCACTTCAGCAATTCATCTCTGTCTAGTGGAAGCAGGATTAAAGCCTGGTGATGAGGTTATTACCCCTCCTATAACCTGGGTATCTACTATAAACACATTATTACATTCAGGGATTAAGCCTGTGTTTGTTGATGTAGACCCAATAACTTTTAACATTGACCCACAACTTATTAATGAAAAAATAACGGAAAGGACAAAGGCAATTATTCCTGTGGACCTTGCAGGGCATCCATGTGAATTGAACGAGATAAAAGAGATAGCAGAAAAATATCATCTCCATCTGATTGAAGATGCGGCACATGCGTTAGGAGCATTATATCGTTCTCAACGGATAGGCTCTATTGCAGAACGCACCTGTTTCAGTTTCTATGCAACAAAAAATATTACAACTATTGAAGGTGGAATGATTACCCTTTCTGACTCAGACAAGGCAAAGTATCTCCGCATACTTGCAACAAATGGACTTAAAGATACCGCATGGGACAGATATGGTAGAAGTGCTACTTACCGACCACAGGAATTAATAACTGCAGGATTTAAGTATAGTATGAGTAATATTTCTGCAAGTATTGGAGTTGAACAGGCAAAGAAATTGTCAAGTTTCAATGACTCTCGTGTGAGATTGGCTACACGATATTCCTGTTTGCTATCCGAGATTGATGAGATTATTCTCCCTAATGTAAAGGATTATGTGCAACCTGCCTGGCACTTATATATCATACGGATTAACTCTAAAAAAGTGAAGAAAACGAGAGATGAAATTGCTTTTATGCTGCGTCAGGAGAATATTGGCACAGGGGTTCATTTTTATGGGGTTCATTTACAACCATATATACAACAAGTATGTGGGGTAAAACCTGAAGATTGTCCTGAAGCAACTCAAATATCCAATGAAATTTTATCACTGCCTCTGTATCCAACATTAACAGAAGAAAACATACAATATACCGTAGATGCGATAAAAAAGGTTATTTATGATGCAAAGCGATAATAAGTTATAAATAATAAATTTAGATGTTTTACATCCTTCTTGCCAAAAAATAACGAAGAGTTTTTAGACATTGAAATAGGTAATAAAACATTTATTTTGTTTTATAAGTAAATATGTTTGTAATACATTTTTTGTTTTTCTCGGGATAGGTCATATTAAGGGGGAGTTTGTAGGGGCTGTTTTTTCAGAATATATTGTGATGTGTAGTTTAATATAACATTATTGGAAATGATATGTTAGCAATTTTGTATTTTGTGAAAAATATTACCATACGACCATGCATGATATTCCCTATATTTTATTACGAGTAATAGAATATTAGCATTTTTGGGGGGGAATTATTTGCAAAAAAGGAATTCGACAAGTTTATTGTATTCATTATAATCAGGGATAAGAATATCTGCACCGGCAAGGAGCAATCTATTCCTTTTATGTAGGTCCCAGCCACAACCTTTATTTTCATCGGAAGCCACACCTAAGGCGATGCCACCTTGTTCCTTCACATTGCGGAGTTCTACAGGTCCATCTCCCACAGCCATGACCTCTGGTCCATGAAGATTGTGTGTGGATATTATCTCACGAATAACCTTTTCTTTTGAATATTCTTCTATACTTGGAATTGCACCCCAAATCTCTTCAAAATATTTATCTACTCCCAACACAGTGGCTTCATATCGCACATCTTCTCTATCTGTTCCACTGAATACATACATTATCATGCCTCTCTTCTTTAATTCTTCCAAAAAAGGGAACACATTGCGGACAGTCACCTGTTCTAATGTTAATTCGCCGTTATGCAATTTTCTTATTCGTTCACGGACAGGAATAAGCAATCGTTCATTGTATATCGCTTTGTATCCCCACTCGTCTAAAATTTTATCTTCAGGTACCAAACGATGTGCCCGAATCATTTCCACTAGCCTTTGCATTTGGAAAATAGTTTGAATACCTGTTGTTTCTTCAATCATCTCTGCAACTTCTTTTTCAATTTCAGGGGTCGGTTCATGGTCTCCGCAGATCATCTCCACACACATAGGTCCCATAATATTTTGCCAGCCTTCACGAAGCAGACTAATTGTTCCATCAAAATCAAAAAGAATATGTTTTATCTTGCCTAACTCGATGTTTGGATTTACTATCTCTATTTCTGTTCCGGGTAAAAAGTTTTGGGATTCTGACATACAAAATACTCCTATATATTTATTTAGTATTTATGGAAAGGAAGAATAATATTGGGAAAGTAATTATAACAAATTTACATGTATAAGAATTTACTTTTTGGAAGTAGTCTTATGCGTCTTCAAATTGGACTAATGAAAATACAGGAATTGGGGCAAGGAATTCTCTGCCCTTTAAGGTAGGGAGTTCAATAACAAAACCTGCCTCCATAGGAATAGCATTTAGTTTTTCTACCAGTTTTTTAACAGCAGAAACAGTGCCTCCGGTAGCAAGCAGGTCATCAATAATAATAATATGTTGCCCTTCTTTCAATGCGTCTTTGTGCATCTCTATCGTGTCCCAACCATATTCTAGAGCAAAACTTTCAGAAATTTTCTCGTATGGAAGTTTTCCTTTTTTTCTTACCAATATTAAGGGACATTTCAAAAGATAAGCGATAGCAGAACCGAAGACAAATCCACGTGATTCAACTGATACAATTGCATCAATGTCCATTGACTTATAATGTTCCACAAAGGAATTAACAGTGAATTGAAAGGCTTCAGGATTCAGAAGGAGGGTTGTAATATCTTTAAATTGCACTCCTGGTTTTGGAAAATCAGGCACATTTCGAATAATGCTTTTTAAATCCATTTTTCTCTTCTTTCTTTTTTTGTAATTGGTAAGATTAGAAAAGGTCTCTATGTTGCCTGGCATATTTTTGTAAAAACTTTAGAGCAATCCGTTCAAGTTGTCGGACTCGTTCACGAGTGATACCTAACTTTTCACTTGTTTCAAGTAAAGTATAAGGTTTCTTATCAACAAGTCCATAGCGATAACGGATAACCTGGGCTTCTGTCTCTGGTAGAAGTTTAGTCAGGAATTGTAGTTTATCTTCTTTTTCAATACTTTCAGCACAACTTTTTGTCATAAGCGCGGGTTGAACTTTTCTAATTATTTTTGAGTTCTCATTTTCATCTATGATTTGTTTAAATTCGGATGACATTATATAAGAGAAATTTGCTTGAATACACTCCGCTTCTTCCATAGTTATTCCTAAAATTTTTGCTACCTCCTCACAAGATGGTTCCTGCCCTGTCTTTGTATAGTGGTCTTCTAATACTTTGCGATATTGAGAAATGGATTCTACTAAATATACTGGAATAGTAATTGTTTTGTCCTGATTGGGTAAAGTGCGGACAATAGCCTGTCGAATCCAGAAGGTAGCATAAGTAGAAAATTTAGTTCCTTTCGTTGGGTCAAAAGTCTCAACTGCCCTCATCAATCCAATATTGCCCTCTGCTATCAAATCACGGAGAGATATATTTTTATGCACATACTTTTTAGCAATACTTACCACTAAACGCAAGTTAGATAATATCAATTTTCTTCTTGCTGCATAATCTCCTTTAAGAATACGAAAAGCCAATTTCCTTTCTTCTTCATTGCTAAGAAGCGGAATCTTAGAAATTTCCGCAATGTAAGTGTATAACCCTTTTTCGTAGGGAAATTTTTGCGAAAAATCTTTATCTTCCACCTCGTTCTCCCCTTAATGGAATTTGTTATATTAATTATAAAACTTTATATAGTATTAGTATACATATTTTAATCATAAATTTAAAATTGTCAATATTTTGGCATGGTGACAGTTTTAATAGTGTTTTTATTTGAAATTATGTTCAGGCATAGGTGAAGTTATCATAGCAAAATTGTTTATAATTAGAAGAAAAATGTTATTAAGGAAGTGAAAATGGAAAACAGCAAAGTAGGGATAGTCATCTTTTTTTTATTTATATTTTTATTTACTTCTCTTTTATATTCTCAACCAGCAGGGATTCCCAAATTTTCTAAAAAGGCAGAATTGCTTTTCCCAAATAGTGATTTTGAACAAGGCAATCTGGATAATTGGCGACCTTTTGGCAAGGCATTTTTAAATCAACCTACTTATGGTGATAATGTTCTTGCAAGAGAAGCTCCAAGTTCAGCATTGCCACAAGGAACCTGGTGGATTGGGACTTATGAAAATTATCAAGGTTTGCCGGGTCAAAAAGCCGGTAATGCACAAAAGAATACTACTACGGGTGAACTTATATCACAAAGTTTTACCATTAAAACGCCATATATAGGGTTTCTGGTAGGAGGTGGAACGAAAAATACCACAGCAGTAAGACTGATTGTGAATGGAGAAGTAGTTCGTGAAGCCTCTGGACTAAATCATGCACTTATGAGAAGAGAATTCTGGGATGTAAAAGAATTTATAGGAATGAGTTCTACAATTTCTATCATTGATAAAGAAAAGGGTGCATGGGGGTGTATTAATGCTGATGATTTTTGTGGATATATGACACCAGATAATATGTTGTTATTCTCTAATAGTGATTTTGAATTAGGAGACCTCAGTCATTGGAAGGGAGAAGGTTCAGCGTTTGATAGACAACCCACTCTGGGAGATAATCCTGCTGCGAGGGAATATGGTAAACATTCCAATCATCAGGGGAAATATTGGATAGGAACTTATGAACTATACCAGGGAAAGTCTAGAGAGGAGCCAGGCGGAGTTAGAAAGGATGTGGCATTTGGCACCTTGCGTTCAGAACCATTCAAAATACGCGGATATGCTATATGGTTTCTTTTGGGAGGAGGAAAAGGCTCAGGATTGGAGGTTCGGCTTTATGTGGACGGAAAAGTCGTAAAGACAGCAAGGAATACTGAGAGTCATGAGGATATGCGACCTGTAATATGGGTAGTCTCAGAATATAAAGGGAAAGATGCAGAGATTGAGATAATAGATGACAGTATGGATGCCTGGGGACATATTAATGTAGACAATTTCAGATATGTTCGTTTATTAGATGATTTATAAACATTAATGGAAACATCTGAAAATGTCCCGCTTTAAATTAAAGAATTTATAGCCAATGGTGCACAAAAAGACCAAAGTTTGTAAAAAGAGAAACACAATATTTGTTTTATCTGCTGTAGAAAAGACATTCCTGTCTGCGTTTTATATCATGTTTAATTGAGAATAAGATTGAAAAGAAATAGAGAGAATACAGACAATATACAAAAATTGTAGCGGTTTTGGTGATTCTTTGTGGGCTGTATAGTAAAAATTTTTGCCAGATGAACATGATTTAGTTATAGTAGAAAACTTTTTAAATATCAGTTTTAAAATTTAAAAATTCCTTTCGGGAAGAGTGTTTTTATAGTAAGAACTGTAAACACAGTGTTTGCAACGATATTACATACAATAATACATTTTAGACAGTCTCGAGGTGTTATATTACCATCTGAAATAAACATTGGACATAGTTTTAAAAAGATAAGTCCTCTTTATATTATCATTCTCTTTTTGTCATAAATTATTACGAAGAATTAAATTGATATTTTTATGCTCGCAATATCTCATTTTATTTCTATAAGTTCTATAATTAATACAAATAATTTAATTTTTAGAAGTTTCAATATGTAAGGTAAATTTTTTATGTTGCAGCGAAAGAGGAAAGGGTTGAGGTCTTTAAGAAGTGTATTTGTTTTATTCATTACAATCTTACTAATAACAGTTGTATTTCTACTTTTTGTCAAAATATATCTTGCATTCCCACCTATCTGTCCTGAATATAATGAGATGGTTAAGGTAGCCTTATCTGATAAAAATGGGTATATTTATTTTGAAAAGGCATCAGATATCGCAAAGAAAATCTCTTGCGGTTTCTTTGGAACAATGAGGTTGTATTCTTACGCCCAAAATGAAGAAGGGGGATTTGAGAGAAAGGAAAGTATAATTTATAAAATGGGGCTTTCAGAAAGCACGCTTTTAATGTTTTATAGACTATTAGTTACTGATGGAACAATTTTGGGTGAATTTGATTCGTATTCAAAAGATAATGGATTGCTTTTTTCTTCTCTTGAAGAGGTGATTGAACTAAGAAAAAAATACATTGGTAATGGCCGATACCTACCTTTTTATATGAATTATAATTGGAAAGATTGTATACTGCCAGGAAACGACTGGAAATCTGATTTTCTTTACAATTCCAAAAAAGTGATACATAATCTCAAATTAGCAAAAGAAAGAGACTGCTTCATCTTTTACAATAAAGTTTCTACCGCTTATGAATCCTGGGCAGACCCGTATAATTGCATATTATTGAATATTTTAGTGAACAGCCTTATAAATTTAGAAGAGGAAAATTATAATGAAGTGTTGGATTGGCTGGAAACAAGTGGACAGGTTCTACTTCACATTGATTTTGATTACATAATGGTTCGCTATCTAATAGATGTTATTAAAACTATTGCTTCATATCCTTCGCTTCCTGACAGTTTTTATAATGATTTAATATGCTACCTTTTGACGATAAAAGATGGAATATATTCAAGAAAATTTAGCGAGATTTTACAAAAGGAGTTATTCTATCTGGAAGACTATTTCAAAAGGTCGCAGGATTTTCAAGATGAGAATGAATATAGATATAATCACTCTTTTTTTGAACGCACAAAGGAAACATCAAAAAAATATCTTTATTATAATTTAGCATATATAAGTTTGTCGCGTTGTTTAGGAAAATATCGCCCTGTTTTAGAATCGGCTTCTTGGACAGATATTGAAAATGCTGCTTTCTATGACAAAGGAAAGTTGCGTAAGGCTGTGAAAGACATTGAAAATGTTTGTTCATATAATAAAAAACGAATACATAATTTCCCTTTGACAGAATTATGTGGCAACATATTAATAACAAACAATACCATATTGAGTTATACATATAAATCTATTTTAATTGTATTGTTAGAACAGCATCATGCTCAATATGGTAGATACCCAGATTCTATCGAGAAGGTCATAGATAATTATTTTTCAGATGAAGAAATTAATTGGATGAATGAACATATTGAATTGGACCTTTCACCTGAATATTACGAAATTAGACACTATTCAATCCCTAAACAAGTGATGAAACTTCATAAATCTAATAGACAAAGATAGAAAATATAAACAATATTGAGAGAGATTATTAGATAATGTCCCAGGGGGATTTTTTTGGACGGTGAATGAGTTTCTGCACATTATCGGGTAGTTGGACAGGGTCTGTAATAGTTTCTTTTTCAGTGTCCCAATGAATAACTTTGCCTGTTCGAATAGCAATATCGCTTAATAAGCATATATGATTGGAACGGACTGCCACATCAATTGGACAAACGGTTTGTTTTCTGGTTTTGACACAATCAATAAAGTTCTGCAAATGGTTTTTACTCTGATACAGACGAATATCCGTTGGCTTGAACTTTATATCCATAAGTGATTTAGGATTGGTATTCATTGTTTCGCGTCGGACAAAGACGGTTCCTTCTGTCCCTTCAAAAGTGATACCATGTGGATTTAAATTGGGTTCTTTCTTATCGGTCTGCTCGCTTGTGAAATGGAGTATAATTCCATCGGCATATTTTGCCTGAACATCCCAGAACATAGCACAATCGCATACGCCCTCTTTTGGAAATTCGCCTTCGCCTTCATATTGGACGGGTCCAGATTTATCGTCGTTTCCATGTCCCCATTGGGCAATGTCAACATGATGGATTCCCCAGCCAGCAATAAATCCCATAGCATAATCGGAAATGTGATACCAGTTTGGTCGGATAATCCTCTCTGTGCAATAAGGAACAGTAGGGGCAGGTCCTAACCACATGTCATAATCAATACCTTCCGGAACGGGTTCTTCTTTACATACAGGTCCAACCATTCCATAAGGAACACCAACCCGAATTTTCTTAATTTCGCCGATATAGCCATTTCGCACCAGTTCGCAAGCAAACAAGAATTTTTCATCGGAGCGTTGTTGTGTTCCAAACTGAAAAATACGGTTATGTTTCTTGATTGCTTCACGGACTTTCATATCGTCTTGAAGAGATATACACAATGGCTTTTCAACATAAATGTCTTTACCTGCTTGTGCAGCAAGAACGGCTGCAATACCATGCCAGTGGTCGTTGGTTGCTATAAATACGGCATCAATGTCTGAACGAGATAAAAGTTCTCGGAAGTCAGTGTATAATGCCACATCCTTAAATTTTTTGGAAGCAAGTTTGTTCGACTCGTCCAGATTCTCTTTACGCACATCGCATAATGCACGGATTTGTGCATCTTTTACTGAGAATAATGAGTTCATTATTTGTCTTGCTCTGTCACCACTACCGATGAAACCAACGCCTACTTTTTCATTTGGCTTGGGTTCTTTACCAAAAAGAGAAAATGACGGTAGCAAAGGAAAAGAAGTAAGGACTGTGGTGGTTTTCAAAAATTCTCGTCTTGAAGATTTTTCTTCACTTTTCTTTTTACCCATAACCAGTCTCCTACCTATTATTACAATTATATTATTATACTATTTTTTGTTAATAATAGGTTTTATTTATAAGGGAGTATGCTTTGAAAACACACTCCCTTAATTAAATATTATACTCTTGTTCGTGCTTCGTAATGAGTGTGGAGCAAATGATGTGCAAGTTCACCATTTGGTTTGCCAAGGAATTCTTCATAAAGTTTCTGTATATCAGGATTGACATGAGATTTGCGGATTTGTTTTCCTTCGTCTTCTTTATAAATGGCTTGAATACGAGCAAGGCGAACTGAATTGTCAGTGAATCGGGGTTGTCCACCACCACCGATACAACCGCCGGGACAGGTCATAATTTCTATAAAATGGTATGCCTTTTCGCCAGAACGGACTCTCTCAATCACTGCTCTTGCATTACTAAGTCCATGAGCAACTGCTACATTTAGCGTTGCACCTTCTAAAAATGACCATTCAGGGACGCATTTCTCGATTTTCAAGGATGCTTCTTTAATTCCCTCCAAACCTTCAATCGGTTTTACATGAAGTCCGTCAAAAGGTAACTCATGACCAGTTACAATCTCATAGACAGTTCTAATTGCTGCTTCCATTACCCCACCTGTGTTCGCAAATATATCTGCTGCACCTGAAGATAGACCTAATGGAGAATCCTGAACGCCATCTGGCAAGTTTACAAAGTCAATGCCTGCCATTCTAATCATTCTGCCTAATTCACGAGTAGTAAGCACATAGTCTACATCACGGACACCAGAACTGTTCATTTCAGGACGCTGATGCTCATACTTTTTAGCAGTACAAGGCATGATAGAAACAACCACAATATCTTCTGGTTTCTTACCAATTTTCTGGGCGTAATATGTTTTTGCAACTGCGCCAAACATTTGTTGAGGCGATTTGCAAGTAGACACATTGGGTATCATATCAGGATAGAAGTGCTCTAAAAATTTAATCCAGCCGGGAGAACAACTTGTAAACATAGGCAATGCTATATCTTCACCATCAACTAATTTTTTCTTTAGCCTTGTGAGTAGTTCAGTTCCTTCTTCTATAATGCAAAGGTCTGCTGCGAAGTTTGTATCAAAGACAGCGTGGAAGCCTAATCTACGAAGGGCAGTGACCATTCTCCCTGTTACTAATGTTCCGGGAGGTAATCCGAAGCATTCGCCTAGAGCGGCACGAATGGCTGGTGCTGTTTGGACAACTACTGTTTTTGTCGGGTCATCCAGAGCAGAGAGGACATCTGCAATCTGGTCTTTTTCAACTATAGCCCCTACGGGACAAACGGCGCCACATTGTCCACACTGGACACATACGACATCATCAAGTTCACTGCAGAAAGCAGGACCAATAACTGTATCAAAACCACGATTCTGAGGGAAAAGTCCTCCGACGCCCTGTACCTCATTGCAAACGGTAACACAGCGACGACAAAGAACACATTTTGAGGTATCCCGAACAAGAGCAGGAGTTGTATCATCAATAATTTTTCTACTCTTTTCACCGGGATAGCGTATTTCATTGATACCAAGCATTCTTGCAAGTGCTTGCAATTCACAATCCTCGTTGCGGACACAAAGTTGACAATCTCCATCATGGTCGGAAAGTAAAAGTTCCACAACCATTTTTCTTGCTTCCCGTGCCCTTTTGGAGTTGGTATGCACCTTCATTCCCTCTGCAACTGGTGCTACACAGGACGCTACAAGTGTTTTTGCTCCTTCTACTTCAACAATGCAAACCCGACAAGCACCAATTGCTTGAATATTTTCCAGGTAACAAAGGGTCGGGATTTTTATTCCTGCTTGTTTTGCTGCCTGTAAAATTGTTGTTCCATCAGGGACTTCTGTGGAAATTCCATCTATTGTTACTTTTGGCATAGTTGGTTCTCCTATATCCTATTTTTGTGTGTTTAAACTTACTTTTGTTTCCCGGTAATCACACCGTAAGCAACGGCGTGCTTCTCTTATTGCTACTCTTTCTGTAAAAGGAATCTCTACTTCACTAAAGTTGTGAATTCTCTTTTCAACAGGAAGAAGTTTCATTTGTGCTCTTGAAATATCTACTGGGTCGGCTTCGGGGTCAAAATCTGTATCTACTGTGTAAGGTTCTCTCCAGAATGCGTGTTCTTCACCTGTGAGGTATTTATCTATACCTACGGCGGCTCTCTCTCCTGCGCCAATGGCTTCTGCTACCGAAGCAGGACCTGAACTAATATCACCACCTGCAAATAGCCATTCCTCGCTTGTTTGATTATATAATGGGTTAACCCATAAGAAACCAGAAGGAGTAAGTTTAACATTGAGACCATCAAGGTAGCGTTTCAAGTCTACTGTTTGACCAATTGCTGCGATAACCTGGTCTGCTTCTTCTATAAAAGGTTCTTCTCCTGCTTTTATTTCAGGTCTCCGACGACCAGAACGGTCATACTCACCTAACCACATGTGTTGGCATTTCACACCTGAGACTTTCCCATCTTTAGTAAGAATTTCCAGTGGTGAAACGAGCATTTTTAGGATAACGCCTTCGTTTACTGCCTCTTCAATCTCTTCTTTGTAGGCGGGCATTTCTTCTCTTGTTCTACGATATAAAATAGTAACTTTTTTCGCACCTAGACGAATAGCAGTTCTTGCGGCATCAACCGCGGCATTACCTCCACCAATAACTACGACTTCCTTTCCTACTGGAACTGAACCACGGAGATTATATTCACGCAGGAAATCAATGGCTTCTACAACGCCTTCTGCGTCTTCGCCGGGGACTCTTAATTTCTGTCCCATCGGTGCACCAATACCGAGGAAAATGGCTTCGTAGCCTTCATTTCGCAGGCTTTGCAGTGTGTAATCCTGTCCTAATGCTTTTTCTGTCTCAATAACAACACCCATCCTTTCTATCATACGGATTTCGCGCGCTAATTCTTCACGGGGTAGACGATAGGCTGGAATTGTCTGAACAAGCATGCCGCCGGGTCTTGGAGCTGCTTCAAGAACGCGTGGTTGATACCCTAAACGGGCAAGGAAATAGGCACAGGTTAAGCCTGCTGGTCCTGCACCAATAATAGCAACTTTTCTGCGGGCATTTTCTTCATTTTCTCTAATTTCTGGCAATTGGATAGTTACTTCCTGCTCAACCATAAATCGTTTTAGACCGCGTATTGAAACTGCTTCATCCAGCGTGGCTCTTCTGCATTTATCTTCGCAGGTATGGAAACATACACGCGCACAAACAGAGGCAAATGGATTCTGGTCTCGATGAACTCGTAAGGCTTCTGCATATCGCTTCTCTGCTACTAACGATACAAAGCCGGGTATATATACATTTGCAGGGCAGGCACTCATGCAGGGAGCACGAACCAATGAAGGGCAAACACCTGCGGGACATTTCTTTTCACGAATATGTATTTCAAATTCATCACGGAAATGGCGAATAGCAGAAAGGACTGGATTCGGTGCTGTTTGTCCCAATCCGCAAAGGGCTGTATCTTTTATCTGTTGACCTAATTCAATTAATTTTTCAATATCTCCTTCTTCTCCTCTGCCCTCACAAATCCGTGTTACAATTTCTAGCATTCTTTTAGTCCCTACCCTACATGGCACACATTTTCCACAGGATTCATCCTGAACGAAATCGAGGAAGAAGCGAGCCATATCCACCATGCAGGTATCTTCATCCATAACAATAAGACCACCGGAGCCCATGATGGCACCTAATTCTGTTAATGACTCATAGTCAACAGGGACATTTAAGTGTTGTCTGGGAATGCAGCCACCTGAAGGACCGCCGATTTGTGCTGCTTTGAATTGTTTGCCACGGAGTATACCACCACCAATATCGTAAATAATTTCACCTAATGGTGTGCCTACGGGAACTTCTACTAACCCTGTGTTATTGACTGTTCCTGCTAATGCAAAAACTTTTGTCCCTTTGCTTTTGGCTGTCCCTATAGAGGCGAACCAATCTGCACCTTTTAATATAATTATAGGTATGTTTGCATAAGTTTCGACATTATTTAATAAACTGGGTTTTTCCCATAAGCCTTTATTTGCAGGGAAAGGAGGACGAGGTCTGGGTTCACCGCGTTTACCCTCGATAGAACGCATTAAGGCAGTTTCCTCTCCACATACGAAAGCACCTGAACCCATCCTAATTTCAAGGTCAAAGTTAAATCCAGTGCCCATTATATTTTTACCTAATAAGCCTAACTCTCTTGCCTGTTCAATCGCGATATTTAATCTTTTTACGGCTAATGGGTATTCTGCACGCACATAGACATATCCCTGGTCAGAACCGATTGCATAACCGGCAATAATCATGGCTTCAATGACGCTATGAGGGTCACCTTCCAGGACACTTCTGTCCATAAATGCACCCGGGTCGCCTTCATCTGCGTTGCAAAGAACATATTTCTTATCGCCTTTGGCTTTCCTCGTTAATTCCCATTTTAATCCGGTTGGGAAACCTGCACCGCCTCTACCACGAAGTCCGGACTTTTTGACTTCTTCAACTACTTCCTCAGGTTTCATTTGAGTTAATGCTTTTGCTAATGCCTGATAGCCATCTCTTGCTATATATTCTTCTATTTTTGTGGGGTCAATAATGCCACAATTCCGTAAAACGGTCTTAGTCTGTTGCTTAAAGAAATCTATATCCTGCAGTTTTGGGACGGCTTCAGCAGTTGCAGCAGATTTATAGTTTAAGCGAGTTACAATGCGACCTTTTAATAGGTGTTCGACAACAATTTCTTCGGCATCCGATGGTTTTACACCCTGATAGAAAATAGCATCAGGATATATCACCACCACAGGACCGATTGCACATGGACCCAGACAACCGGTATGAACAATCTGGATTTCGTCATTTAATCCATGTTTAGCAAGTGCCTCTGAAAAGGCAGAACTTACTTCCATGGAGCCTGATGCGACGCAACCAGCGCCTGCACAGATTAAAACATTACTTCGAACTGGACTCATATAGTTATCTCCTTTCTAACTATTTATTCTATTTATTTTTGATGTTTTTCTAAGCATTTTTAATCTCCTTATGGAACAACTTTGACCTGTCCTATTGCGTATCTTTTAGTACCATCATTATCAGGCAAAGGTAACTGTATTATAGGGGTTCCTATTCGAGAACCGACAGAAATTGAAACGGTATATGTCCCTTCCTTTAATAAAACTGGGAGTAAGAAAGATACCTTCCTTTCTACATCTGGAAGCCCAATCGGTAACTGCTTGACATTAAAATCCTCATCACAGAAAACTGCAACAATACCTCCTTTTTCATCTTTCCAGGTAATTATGGGATAAGCATCCTGATAGCATGGAGCCACACCCTTATTCGCCCATGAATAATGTATTTCCCATTTCTTATCTGAAATTTTGACCGTGTTCTGCCATTCTATTTTAGTAGGCATAAGCCGATAGCCTAATCTAATATTAATTTTGTTAATCAATTCTTTATTCTCTTGAAGAAATTCGTGGGGCCACCAATGGACGGACACATAACTTGCATGATAATCTTCGACTGCCTGCAAATATTTACTACCATCACCCCAATATCCATTGTTTTTTGAATGGGCATAGTGTGCACTTTCCAAAATCACAGGTGTATTTCTCCAAAAAGTTGGAGCAAGGCTTGCACTAAAATATGCATTCTCACCACCCTGGACAAGAATACTATCATCGCGAAGGGTTAATCCTTTTTCTTTTGCATAGTTGAGTATCTCTTGCTGTTCAGGGGTAAGTTCAGCAATTTTCTGCCCATTGGTTATCGAGTCATCATTCAAGGCAATTATAGTATTTTTGAAGTGTTTTAAGTGCAAGTCAATATGTTTTTTAACTGTGTCCGCTGAAATATGATTTCTGGTGGAGGACCAGGTATGTCCTTCTCCCCATACTCCTAAAGAACCTATATCAATAAAATCAACACTCGGATTCCCATCATATCTCCTTGCAAGTGCCTCCAAAAAGTGGTCCAACTTTTCTAAAAATATGGGGTCATTATAATCAGGTTCCCAATGTGTTCCATTTTCTTTGATGCCCTGTTCAGGTTCAAAAAAGTATCCTTTTGCACCTGCGTTATTAACCCATTTAGGAGTTGCCCATGGAGTAGGTGTTTCACTGCAAGTAATTCGCAGAGCAATTCGCTTCCCCTTTGCAATCCATCTTTGGGCAGGCGTGTCTAAAATAGACCAATTAAATTGACCCTCTTCAGGTTCCAAAAATGACCATGCAATCCTTAAATATATGACTGACAGCCCGGGAAAATCATCTATGGTATCTGAAGGTTCTAATCTTGAACCATAAACATCAGGGGAATTATCGTAAAAGTGCAATACCCAGCCCATACCCGGGTTAACAAGAGATTCACCTGTGTCTTCTGGATATACAGTGTCCCAATCTGATGTTTCAGAAAAACTATTATATGAAAAGGAGGCTAAAACAATTAGCGTCCACATCATACTTTTTGTAAAGACACCATATTTTTTAATGAGTTTTGTCATGGCTCATAATTTCTTGATAAAAATTATTTATATAAGAGGAACAGAGTTTATTTTGTTATCAAGAATTCCTTTACAGGTTTCCCTGAGAGAATGTGCTGTTGAATGATTACCCGTATTTTTTCAAGATTTAACTTTCCATATCGGTATTCTTTACCTGTGGATTTTTGTAGTATTGTAATCATGGGTTCATGTTCGCAAAGACCAGCACAGCCCGATTGGCGGATTGTAACATTTGTTATACCTTTTGAGGTAAGGTCAGCAACAAGATTTTTTAATACATCCCTTGCACCTGCTGCTATGCCACATGTGCCTGTATGGACTGTAATTACCCAATCCTTTTCCGAAGTGCGAAGGTCAATATCTTTACGCGCTTTCTCTCGTAAAGCATTTAAGTCTTCTGGAGAACGAATGAGCTCTACCATGTTATTTCTCCTTGCCTTTAGTGGATTTTTTCTCTATATTTTTATCCTGATTTTTGTCTTGATATTGGTCAAGGAGTGCCTGTATCTTTGCGGGTTTCACGCGTTGATGCACCTCGTTGTCTATCATCACTGCAGGGGCAAGTCCACATGCACCAAAACAGCGAGCCACATCCAGAGAGAACATGTGGTCTTGCGTGGTTTCGCCAACATCAATCTTTAATTTATCCTTAATTGCAGTAAGAACTTGCTTGCCACCTCGCACATAGCAAGCTGTTCCTAAACAAACACGAATCGTATGCTTGCCACGAGGTTGTGTTGAAAAGAATGAATAAAAAGATACAACACCGGCGACCTCACTATAAGATTTGTTGAGCCCTAAACTAATTTTTTTGAGAGCAGATTCAGGCAAATAGCCGAACATGGCTTGCGCAATTTGTAGAACAGGTATAAGTGCACCGGGTTTGTCCCGATATTCCGCAATCACCTCGTCAAGACGAGTCAGCAACTCTTCTTCAGTTGCCTCTTCCTCACATACATTCTTAACTTCTTTGGTCATACAGTTTCTCCTATCAAAATAGTTAAATTTATTGATTAGTAGTTAGCGTCTCATTTGCATCTTCAATGAGTCCGCTTTCTGTTTTCCAATTTCCCTCCTGCTCGTAATATTTCATTTTCCTCGCAAAAAACGCCACTTTCTCAAATGTGGCTGATAGGTCAACATGTTCTACAAACACATAATCAGGTGCTTTGACACGCAGAGGTGAAAAGTTCAATATACCACGAACACCTGCCTGAACCAACTGGTCACAAACATTTTGAGCGCCATCTCCCGGAATAGCAATTATACCCACAATGCTATTTGTTTCATTTATAACTTTTTTTAATTCTGACATAGCATAACATCTACAACCGTGATATGTTTGCCCTATTTTATTTGGGTCCTTATCGAAAGCGGCTCGAATGGCTAATTGCCTCCAACGACCTGCGAAGTTCGCCAATAAAGCAAGCCCTAAATGCCCAATCCCAACTAAAACAGCACTTTGAGGAGAAGGTGAATCTAAAAAATTTGCGATACTTTCGAGTAAAGGACGGATTTTGTAACCGATATTAGGGACGCCAGAATATCCCAATTGCATAAAATCCCTTCTAACTTGTGTAGGTGTAACATGTAGCAAACCTGCAAGGTCATGAGACATAATAGTCTCTTTACCCTCAGCCCATAATTGTTGTAACACTCGTCTGTATAGACTTAATCTTTCTACTGTTTTCTCTGAAACCATTGTAATTACCTATTTTGTGAAATTGCAAACAAATTTACTTACAGGTAAGTATAATTGTGAATTTGTTAACAAACTAACTAAATTATAACATCGTTCTTACCAAATGTCAAATAGAATTTCCCTTCCCTAAAAAAATTTATAAATTCACTAATTCATACTTTCTTAATTTTTTTTTATTTCAAAAAGTGAATTTGCTTAAACTTTTTATTGACTTTGTTATTTTGTTATTATATAATTAAATAAGATTAATTGATTTTTTAATTTCAATATTATTTGTTAAGGAGACAATAAATGAGGTCGAGGTTATTCAATCGTTTTTTGTATTTGTGTTTATTAGGATTAATTTTGCTCAATAGTTTTCCGGCATTGGCTCAGGGAGAAGTCCCGCGTCTATTATTGGTAGGCGATAGTTGGACGGGTTTTATGTGGGCTCTTAGAACATTTAAGGGGATTTTTCTGGAAACTCCGGGTTTGGAGAATATTAGAGAAGTAGGCAATAGAACGGCTATTATGGGTGCGCGTGTATTTGAATTCTACCCTGATGAATATAATTATAATCAAAATATTATAGAAGATTTACAGAGATATCCGACAATTGATATGGTGGTAATGACTATCGGGGGAAATGATTTTTTGCGTGGAACCCCTGAAGTTTCGAGATGGAAATGCGATATGCTTACTGCTCCTGAACAGGAACAGGCTTTATTTAATAATATATGTGGTTATATTGAGGGGATTGTAGATATGATTCTTTCTATTAGACCCGATATAAGAATAGCATTATGTAGTTATACTTTTACTGGCAGAGAACGAGACGACTGGTGTAATGTTTGTGAGCAACAGAGTGCGTTTGTTCGTTTTGAACAGGCTAAAAAGGCAATTGCAGATGCTAAAGAACGGGTTTATTTTGTTCACAATTTTGGATTAATGCAATATCATTTTGGCACAGTTGACTTGCCACCCGAACAAGTTCCGTATCCTGGTGGTTATCCAGATTATAACCCTTTTCCTGGTGGAGACCCATGTCAATTAGTTAATCCAGTGGCACTATTTGATGGAGATATCCATTTATCACCAGATGGCTACAAAATATTAGCCCAGAGATGTATGTCTGAATTCCTTAATCTCTGGCTGGATTATCCGAAGGTATATAGAATAAGCCTTGTTTCCTCTGGTTCAAATAGTGCTATATACCAGGTGACTTTTAGTGAGCCTGTAACAAATGTAGATGTGAGTGATTTTCAGGCAAGAGATAGTTTGTCCAATTCACTTCCTATTGTATCAGTACAAAATATTGATAGTAAAAATTATCAAGTAACTGTAAATATGGAGGGCGCTGCTGAAGGGCAGATTACCTTTGGTGTAGTTGATGATGATTCTATAGCAGATACTACTGGTAAATCATTAGGTGGACCTGGGACAGGCAATCATGAAGGTAATGGTGATTTCTGGTATAACGGTGTAGATTGGGAATATCAAGACTTTGTAAAACAACCCGACCAGGAAATTGTAGCAGGGATGTGGTTTTTGCATGAAAATTTAAGTGCATATTATGTTTTATTAGGAGAAGAGGCAGCAGGTTTATCGTTCAGTCCAGAAGTATGTGATTTGAACGGTGGACAAATTCTTATCGAACCAGAGGTCGTTATAACTGGAAATGGAATGCTGGATTCATTAGAATTTTCACTAATTACTGAATGCTACAATAATCCAGATATTGATTTTACTGCAAATGGAGGTGTCAGCCATCAAATTGCATTAGATACATACAACCATAATATACAAAAGATGATTACAGACTGTGGTGGAGAAACTGGAATAATCTATACTGTTTTTTACGGTTTGCCCCAGATGTTAGCAGGATTTATGACATTGGGGGACCAGGCTTCAACATCCATCCCACTCGTTCTATCCATAGCAGCTCAAGCAATAGACCCGAGTCTCAATATTCATGTAAATATCATAAATCCAACTAACTATCAGTTTTTACCTCAATATTTTGGACCTGATGGTGATGCTGATGGCGATGGTTGGAGTAATAAAAAGGAATACTTATATTTTATCACCGAGGGAATGCCTTTTGAAGATAAAAAACAGACATACATTAATTCTGCCTTAAATCCTTCTGTATATCCAGGCTCGGATTGTGAGCAGTGTCAGTCTTCATCTACCTTAGGTGGTATATTTGAAGTAGGTTCGGATATTTGCTTGAAAGTTCCAGAGCCAGTAGCCGTAGATTCTCTGTTTACCTGGTCAAAGGTAAATGGAAATTTAGAGGAAAGAGGGTTAAACACACATTGTAGGTCATTGTGGATTCCTAATGCACAAATTGAAGATTCTGGTGTTTATATATGTGAGTATGATAATGGACAAGAAGAAAAAGCAATCGTAACTCATGAATTCCATGTAACTGTTGCGAATCAACTGCCAGCAAGTTCTATTGGCTTATTTGTTTTATTAACGATTATCATAGCATTCACTTCTGCTTATTACATCAAAAGACAATATGCAAGTTAGATATAATAAAAAACAGATAAAAAATATGATATATGTTTTTTTTATTTATTGAGACATCTGGGAAATTAACCTTTAACTTTCCACGAATTAAATAATATGTAGAAGGCATGAAAAATATTCTTTAGTTATTAAAAATTTAATGTAGAAGAGTAGTAAAACTTTTTATTTATTTTTTAAAGAAGTGGGGATAAATGGACTCTCCCCCTTGGCGGAAGGGGTAGAGTCTTATGATACCCATAAAAGGAATTTCTCTTTGTCATTTTTGAGCAAAGCGAGAAATCTTTAAACCTCCTGCGGTCACAAACATACTTTTTTATTTAATACATCTCTTCTTGTTGTAAATAAACTCTTTTTAAAGAGGTGATAATGATTTTCTCTAATACTTTAACTGAGAACAGTAAACTATCATGCATCTTTTATGTAGACCATATTTCATTTCTATGTTCTGTGTGCCTATTGCAGAAGTTTTCCTTGATATTCGCCTGTTAGAGTTTTCAAAAATTTTGTGATTTTTTCTTCTTCTGTCTTTGGGATTTGTTTTCCGATTTGATACTTCAACATGATATTAACTACCTTCTGCAAATCGTCTGTTGAGCCATCATGCAGATAGGGCTGTGTAACTGCAATATTACGAAGTAGGGGAACTTTAAATTTATGTCTGTCTTCTTCATTTTTGGTTACATTGAATCTACCCAAATCAGATTCGGTAATTTCACCACCGCGGTCTTTAAAGTAGTCGGCTTTTAATCCCATTTTTTCATAAGACTGTCCACCCATTGCTTTACCGACATGACAGGTTGCACAGCGATATTTTTTGAATAAGGTATATCCGTCTTTTTCCTCTTGTGTTAAAGCGTCTGCTTTACCTAATAGAAATTGGTCAAAACGAGAATTGGGAGTTATAAGCGTCCGTTCAAATTCTGCAATGGCATTAGTAAAATTATCCTTATTATATCCAGAAGGATAAACTGCCTGAAACGCCTGAGTGAATTCTGTATCCTGTGTTAATTTTGATGTTACCTCTTCCCAGTTTGAAGCCATCTCGATTGGGTTATTAACAGGACCATCTGCTTGTTCTTCTAAATTTGCGGCTCTACCGTCCCAGAACTGTGCGAAATTAAATAGTGCATTATATACAGTAGGAGGATTTATTCCACCAACTGCACCGCCTACGCCGACAGAAAACTGCTTACGGTCTACCCCACCTGTTGCTAAATCATGACAACCTGCACATGCTAAAGTATTATCTTTTGATAACCTCTTATCAAGAAAAAGTTTTTCGCCCAACTGGACTTTCTTTTCATCAACATCTACTTTCTGTGGTAGAGGTTGAACAACCTCTTCTTTTAAGGTATCAGGAATACCAGGCGTAGAATAATTCTTTGCTCGTGTAGTTCTCACCCAACTCAGAATTAAGTTCTGGTCTTCTTTTGAAAGCATACTATCCCAATGGAGGGCTGAATATCTTAATGGTGGCATCTCATTCATTAAAGTAGTAAATTCAATCTTTGCTAATGCTACTTCCGTAGGTGGTTTGTCTTCGCCCGGGAATAATTCTTTTACCATATTCATATAGAACAAACCCAACTTAATATCGGCTTCAATTATTCCCTTAGCAATAGGAAAATTAGCATAGAAAGGAAGTTTATACTCTGTTGTATGGCAATTAACACATTTCTTTTCAAGAATAGGAAGAACTTTTGCAAAAGTAGGGTCTTCTACCTGTCGGTCAGTAATTGTAGTTCCAATCGGAGGTCCTACAATCAGATTAACAATTGGAAACGCTAATGCTAAAATAATGAGAACGATAACTACCACAACGATGTACTTCTTCATAACTCTGCTCCTTTTTAACTTTTTCCATTCCCTAATCCCTGAATTAGTATAATATATTAAATAAAATTTAATTTTCAAGCATTATAACTCTTAACTGTATCTGTCATGAGTTTAAAAAAGACATTTGGATATTTAATAAATAAGGATTCCTACCAATTAATTGATTCTGGCGAACGGACTAAATTGGAGCAAATAGGACCATATAGAATTATAAGACCTGCACCAGAAGCATGCTATCCCAAAAGTATACCCGAATTATGGGGAAAAGATATTGATGCAATCTATGTCCGTTCAGATGAAGGGGGTGGTCATTGGGAATATCAGAATCTTATTCCCCAACAATTTCCTGTGTCTATTGGAAACTTCAAGGCTTATGCAAAACTCACAGGATTTGGGCATATTGGTTTTTTCCCAGAGCACTTGCAATTATGGAATCTACTGTTAAATCTGAATATAAAAAACTTAAACCCAATTCAAGTATTAAACCTTTTTGCATATACAGGATTATCTACGGTTGCATGTGTGAAAAGAGGATTTGAAGTTTGCCATGTAGATTCTGCAAAGGGAATGGTTGAATTGGCAAAAATGAATATGGCATTGAATAATCTGGATGACCATTCTGCTCGCTGGATAGTTGATGATGTAAAAAAATTTGTTGGTAGGGAAAGAAGAAGAGGTAGAGAATATAAAGGATTTATTCTTGACCCGCCATCGTTTGGAAGGGGACTTAAAAATGAGGTATGGAAACTGGAACAGCATATTTCCATGCTATTTGAAGACTTGATGAATATGTGTAATTACTCACCTCTTTTTGTTTTTTTTACCTGCTATTCATCGGGCTTTACACCTATCATTTTGGAAAGGTTTTTACGAACATATATTAAGAAAGATGGTTTATTTTTATCAGGGGAATTGTCAATACAAGAAATATCTGGCTATCTGTATTCTTCTGGTGGAATGTTTGGAATCTATTTGTCAAAAGAGATATTGCCATCTGAAGCATCTATTTTGGAAAATCTTATTATGAAAAAAATAATAGGAGATAAGGATTAAATTTTGTCCTTATCTCCTTTAATCTCAGTCATTTAATATATAGTAATATTAGTTTATAAGAGGTGCGAAACCGTCTTCAGTGCCTTCTTGCAAAATATAAGCCTTTCCGGGAGCATTGTATAATTGAATCATTCGCAGTAATTCTGAAAGGTCAATCTTCCAATCCTGTATACGATAATCCGCAGAGTGAGGGGTGCAAATTTTTGGTTTGTCGGCACCTGGTCCATATCCATCTTCAGATGATTCATCGCAACCATATCCACCGAAATTGAATATTTGGATAACTCTCAGCATCTCGCTTAGAGAAATTGTCCAATCGCGATTGGAATCTGCAGAGTGTGCTCTATCAGAAGTCCAACCTTTTAACAGAACTGTCTCACATATTGGAGAAGTTAATTCTTCACTCCCTGTTGTTCTATATAGAACCTGTCCGCTAAATGTGGCTGGGCCATCTGCATCGTTTGGCACTAACACTGTGTAGACAATTTTTACAGGGAAAGATGGTATATCCATCCATGCAAATTCAAGTGTCCCTGCACTACCTTCATCAGGAGTTGTGACTGCGCCACTTGATTCTACAACAGATTGTAATATCCACCCTGTGGGGAGTGTTTCCCTTAAACCTAACGCAGACACAGTAAGATTTCCAGAATTTCTAATCATTAGAATCAAGGTTAATGTCTGACCAGGTAAATATCTGTGATTGCCAGACAATCCACGCTCTAAAATTAATGAGTTGGGTAGATTTTCACCTTCATTGTTATTACCGGGCTCTCCATTTCCTTGCTCTTGACCAGCACACTTATCAACAATTGCCTGAATTTCTTCTATTGTGATTCCACCATTATTATCTAAATCAAGCATGCTGATTATTTTTACTAGCCATGGCTTTTCAGCAGACGAAACTCCAAGCCTTGAAGAGATAAGCATAATTATTTCGTCTGTGGTAATAATATTATCTCCATTCTGGTCAATATTCCCAAACATATCTAAAGCGTATTGGGCAAGTGAACATGGATTCCATAGGTCAGGAAGGTTTCCAATCTCTCCCTCTGGTGAAGGTATCTCTCCTTCCCCAATAGGAACCTGTGGACAATTCTGGTTTATTAATGTGACTTCTTCTTTTGTAATCGCACCATCCGCATCCGAATCAAACATATTAAACAAATCTATAATAATAGTAGAAGAGTTAATAGGTAAAGAATAAACCGTTGAGATTGGTCCAGTTATTTCGTCTAAGGTTATTTTTCCATCACTATTTTGGTCAATTAAATCAAAGTATTGGAGCACTATCGGTGCAATCCAGCATGGGTCAATATCAATCTCACCTTCAATAGGTAATGGCTCACCTTCGATAGGAGTTTGTGGACAAGAATCAATTACAGTTTGTATTT
>Ga0116193_1000234_pt1 | contig 54050 bp, 40 predicted proteins | sample AD_UKC115_MetaG_FD_89892 | JGI IMG/M metagenome (GOLD analysis project Ga0116193, IMG submission 89892) | Active sludge microbial communities of municipal wastewater-treating anaerobic digesters from Hong Kong - AD_UKC115_MetaG | ecosystem: Engineered > Bioreactor > Anaerobic > Digestate... | reverse complement strand
CCAATGATCATTCATTCATCGATACGTCATCCACGCGCGCGCGGCGGCTTGCGATGAATAGGTGATGTAGCCGGTCCATTTGTCGGCTGTGGTTGCGAAAGCCGTGGGATATTGCCCCGTCAAGCTAGACGGAAATTTACCGAACGCCCACGGCAAAATCAGACCATCGCCAACGCTTCCAGCAAGATAACTCGCAGCAGGGATATCAGCATCGAGCTGCCAGGCAAGGTAGTAGTTGCCAGCCGGGAGGGAAACGCTGGTTGGGTTCCCCGAAGCCACGGGGATGGCGATAAAAGCATTGGCCTGTTTGACGGCCACGCGATTGGATTGCCAGACCAAAGTCTTCGGCGTGCCGTCCTTATACAAGCCCAAACGCAGCGGCAGCGGTGAGGCATCGACTCTGACCAGACGAGAATAAGGCGAGGCGGAACAGGCAAGATAAGTGAATTGCCCCTGCCCATCAATGATGGAAGCGGCCGGACTGCCGTCGGCCGCCAACAGGTTGATGCCTGCGCGGCGCGTAAAACTTGGCAAGTCGATCTTGGCCACCCCGCCCGATCCCAATGCCGCAACAGCGAAGGCGCCATTTGGATCCATCGAGAGTGCGGTGACATCGTTTTCCCCAGCGTTGAGAATGACAGTGCCAGCGTTGCTAAGATTTGACAGTTGCACCCTCACTACCTGCCCCGGCACGGTTGAAGTGCCAAAGAAAACGTACGTTCCGGTTGGATCAATGGCGGCGCATTGCAGCTGATCCTGGCCAACACCCAGAGTCACTGCGCCTGTGCGCGTAAACGTGCTTAGATTGACCTTGGCTACAATTCCGGGAGAGGTCAGGGCGCCGAAATAGGCCGCTTTTCCATCGGGTGCGATGGCAGCCGCACGCAAAGGACCTTCTCCCGATTGCAGAAATAAGGAGGGACTGACCTCGCTGAAATCCGAAAGGCGCACTTTGACTACAATGCCCGGATCATTCGAAATGCCGAAGTAGGCGTATTGCCCCGCAGGATCCATGACAGCGCAGCCCAGGTTTGCTTCTCCGGGGCCAGTCAATGTCAGAGTAGCGACTTCCGTAAAATTGGACAGATCGATTTTGACAATTTTCCCAGGAGTGGTGAAGCAACCGAAGTAGGCAAACTGCCGCGCTGGATCCATAACCGCGCAGCTCAGATTATCCTCGCCGGCTTGCAAGGTCAGTTCTCCCGTTTGTTGCATCGTGCCCAGATCTACGCGAGCAATCCGCCCAGGTGTCGCGTCCATTCCGACATACGCCAGATTACGCGTCATATCGATAACGGAGGCTCTGGACGAAACGCTGTTGCCATTGAGCTGAGCATGACCTCTTCGCTGCAAGTCCGCAGAGGCATGGGAGTAGAGACTGACGGATTGCAGGTTGCCCGCTTGAGGAAGTGACAGTTTGGTCGCGCGTATTGTGCCTCGTGAATTCAAACTGATCCTGTTGATGGAACTCGGAACGCCCGCGGCAACCGTCAGAAGATTCTGGTTTTGCCGATCGTCCACCAGTGATTCGTTGCCCTGAATGGGCAAATATTGATTCAACGCAAAGCCAGCTAGATCGACACGCGAGATTCGATTGCTGCCAAGGAAATAAGCCCAAACGTTATAGAGGTCGATCACCGAGGAATTCAAGGAGCTTGCGTCTGTCCCTAAATCGAGGGCTGAGGCGCGAGTGAATGTATTCAAGTCGATCTTCAAGACACGCGGATTATTCTCCTCGATATTCCCAAAGTAGGCATAGCGCCCATCCGAAGAGATGGAGGACGCAAGCAAGTAGTGGTCTCCGGCGGGCAACTGCAAGGTCTGAAATTTCATATCAGACAGATGAAGCCGATGGATTCGCGCCGGATCATCAAAGGTCCCGAAATAGGCATAATTCCCCAGCGGATCCATGACTGCCGTGGTGGTCTGATCCGCAACGGGAAATGTCGCATATCGGTCGTTATCGCTGAACATATCAGCGCCCACCACTTGCGCCTTGGCGGGATTGGACTTGTAGAAACTTACGTAAACAAAGAGTCCTTGAGGATCAATGACGGCGGATTGAACAGCGCCAAAGAAATTGGGGCTGAAGCCATGCAAGGAATTGAAGTAGAGGGTGGGCAGATCAAATCGATATAGAGTTATGCTTTGGGCACTCTCGGTTAAAGCAACAATGTATCTGCCCAGCGGATCCATGAGCACGCTTTTTCCGATGCTTCCATCATTAGCAACGACAAAGTTTCGGGTCCGTGTCTGCGTGAGAAGGTCGATTTCAGTCAGGATAACCGGATCATTGCCGATTCGATTGATGATATAGCCATGCCGTCCCGAGGGCTCCACGACCATGTTGCTTGCATAATTCACGGCCAAAGCAAAATCCTGAGAATTGGCAACGGTAAAGGTGGAAAGCTGGATTTGATGCAGACTGCCATAGGCTCGCGTGCCGAATGATCCGGAAGGCACAACGGAGCGTGTGAAGAAATAAGCCTGTGCGCCATTTCCCAAAATGCTGGCGCAGAAGACATTACTGCCTTGTGTTCCAATCTGCAGTTCGCCAGCAGCGGCAAAAGAGTTTAGATCGATTTTCTCCACTTTCGTTTTCAGTGAAGTGTCCGTGGGGCCAGCGCCGAAATAGGCATAGAAGCCGGTGGGGTCCATCACGCCTGAATCGATGGAAACATTGGCGCCTGACACAATCGAGGTGACGCGGGTGAAGTTGGACAATTGAATCTTGATGACACGGCCAGTGGTCTGGCAGCCGAAGTAGGCAAAGGTGTTGGCGGGATCAATCAATGCCACGCTCATGTTGAATTCACCGGCGGGAAGAACAATAGCGGCATTGCGAGTGAAATTGCTCAAATTGACTTTGATGATGCGCGCGGGAAAGTTGGTGGTTCCGGCATAAAGCGAGGTGGCGCTGCTGTCGATGGCGAGGCAACCAACGGTATATTCATCCGCCGTGAGCGTGAGGGCACCGACGCGGCTGAAGGTGGAGAGGTTGACCTTGACGATTTTGCCCGGAGTTGTGTTCGTGCCGAAATAGGCGAAGGCGGCAGTGGAGTCGATAGCGCCACAGTTGATCAGGCCATCCGCCGCCGCCAAATCGAGATGGGCCACGCGAACAAAATCGCTCGTGCGCACTTTAACGATGCGCGCTTTGGAACCGGCGACGGCGAAGTAAACGTATGTTCCGGATGAATCGATCAGCGCGGCTTTGGGTGAAGTCTCACCCGGTGCAAGCTGCAGTTGGGCCACTCTGACAGGCGTGGTTCCGCTGATATCCATCTTCACCAGCTTCGCGAGTTGCTCGCCCGTGCCGAAGTAGAGGAACTTGCGTGCGGGATCAATGGCCGATGCCGTGGCATATTCGTCATCAAGTGGAATGCTGCCGGCGAAACTCATGTTGCCGTTGGGCAAGACCGGCTGACCGATGGTTTGTACACCGGAGATCGCGGCGCTGGCCAAGGTTGGCAACGCCAGCAGCAGCGCTGTGAGCAGCGCCTGGATAAAGAGCAAATGGCGAACTGGCAATCGATTGTAGTTCATCGTCCTCTGTTCCATGCCGCAGCACAGCAATGCCGATGAAGAGGAGCGAAAATAAAAATTCTATCGCTCAGCGATAAACCCTCTCATCGCCTGGGAGTTGCCGTGCGCAGGTGATCCATCTGGCTTCGATGGTCTGCTGTTGATCGGGAAATCGCTCGTTCCTGGCCGATTAAATGCGGAGCAACATGAGGTTTTCATAAGACGCGGATTGCTTGAACGAACCATTTCCTCCGCGGGCGCCGCGAAAAGAACTTATGTAAGCCTAGTGCAGTCAACATCCCAAATAATCAAACGCGCTGCACAACCGAAATGATGCATGGAAATGTGCAAGATTGGTGCCGTAACCATGCCTGCTATTGCCAAGTTGGTCTCTCGGCTTTAGTTGGAACTGACGGCGTGGGACAAAAACTCTGAAACAGGCGATTGAGAGAGTTGCAATAATTTCTGATGCACCGCATCGATTGTTTCGTCCGGGGTCGAGGCCCCAGCCGCCAGGCCGATGCGTTCGAAATGAACCGGCCAGAGATCGGGCAGTTCGTCAACTGCGGCAATGTGCAGGCATGGCACGCGATGTGAAGCGGCCATTTGCACCAACGCCAATGTGTTGCTTGAATTTCTGCCGCCGATCACCACCAGTGCATCCACCTGGCCGAGCAGTTCACGCAAGGCCTGCTGGCGCTTGCAGGTTTCGCGGCAGGTGGTGGAGATGAAGCGGATTTCCTTCCGACGATTACGCGCGCGAATGGCCGATAGAAGTTGCTGCACCTGCTGAGGTTCCAGTGTGCTCTGGCAGATCACGCCCAATTTGCGCGCCGACCAAGACGCCACATCTTCCATCGTCTCCACAACCGCATGCGCGGGCAGGTCTTCCACCACGCCGCGCACCTCGACATGATCGCGTTTGCCAAGCATCACCACAAAGTAACCCGAAGCGCTAAGGCGCTGGGCCGTTTGATGGATCCACCGGACATACGGACACGTCGCATCGATGAGCGTCTTTCCGGAGGCGCGCAGCCGCGCGCGTTCGGAATCGCTGATTCCATGGGCGGTGATCAGGACGCGCAACGCCGCAAAAGGCTTCCGGCGCTCGGCTTCCTTGAGAATTTGAAATCCGCGCCTGCGCATCTCCTCCTGAATATCTGGGTTATGCGCCAGTTCGCCATAAATGGCTGTGCCGGATGCATCCTCAATGGCGCGCGCCATTTGCAATGCCCGCCGCACTCCCGAGCACATGCCAGTCATTCGGGATCGTATGATTTGCATGTTTGTGCCTCGCAAGGGGATTCAGAATCAGCCTACCCGCTGAGGCACTTTGTTACAGTATCTGCTTTGCGTTGTCAAGTAATTTGCATACTTGCTTCCCGCAATATGTCGGCTCAAAGAGCCAACCTACTTCAAAAATCAATGCCCCGCCTGGCGGCGATCCCTTGTGCAAAGTAATGCTTCACGCAGCGCATTTCCGTGACCAGATCGGCCGCCGCAATCAGGCGCGCGGAGGCATCGCGCCCGGTCAGCACCAGCTCGCGCGGGCGCGTTTGCTGGAAAAAGTCAATCAATGGCCAGACCTCTTCTTCTTTCAACAGGGCATAAGAGACGGCGCTTAGGATTTCATCGAGAATGAGAATGTGCGCAGGGCCATGCGCCAGACGCTGATGAGCCAGCCCCAGGCCGCGTTGCGCTTCCTCGCGGTCTCCAGCAGCCACGCCGAAGCGAAATTTTTGTCCGCGGCGCATGCGCTCAACGCCGGTAGCCTCATACCACAGGCCATTTAATTGCCGCAAAATGCACCGCTCGCTGTAATGCTCCTCGTCCGAAAAGCCTTTATCGAAACAAATCCAGTCCACGCGCAGCCCCGCCCCGGCGGCGCGAACAGCCAGGCCAATGGCGCAGGAGGTTTTCCCCTGCCCATCGCCGGTGTAGATATGCAGTTGTGGAGGAAACGCATCGATGGTCATGCGCATCAATGCCTATAAATCTTCACGCGCGGGGGTGACGATGATCCCCGAAGCCGGATCATACTTCCATCCCGCGCAATACGGATCCGAAGGCGGCAGGGCCATCTTCAATTCATCCAGGGAAGATGGATAGCGGTTGTTAGCCTTGTAGAATTCGGCAATGGCACTGCGCCAAGCCTTCAGGTTTTGCACCGTAGCCATTTCACGCGTGCTTTGCGTAACCACCATCCGGTCATCTTTGACGTCCATGCAAATCAGAACATACGGATCGTCGGGCCGCGTGACATTAGGCAGGATCCCGCCCTTCTGCACGACAGAGCTTTCATATATCTGTTCAACATAAGGGCTGAGTTTGCCTTGCATGGCCTGGAACATGGACAAATTCTGCTGCAATAAGTTCAGATCACAAATAGGAATGGCGGGCAAATATCCTGCCTGCGCCACCTCATCCAGACTGTTGGCCGCCTTGCCTTGTTCCTTCTTGTACTTGTCGGCGGCATCCTGCAGTATTTTCTTGTGCCAATCATTGATGGTTGTAGCGAAGCGATTCTTCGCAATGCCGGCCACCAGCTTATCGCCATGATCCACGGAATTGGCGTAGGTTTGCAGCCATCCTAACATCGCGATATCAAATTGGCCCGACTGCTCGTCGATCATGTGCTCCAAACGCCCAACCCAATCCGGAGCGTCCTTGGACTTGATCGCCTGCCGCACGAAGAACTTGGCCTGATTGTCAGGTTCCTTGGCGCCATAGACCTTGATGTAAGCCGCGTCATACCACGGCTGATAGGCGCGCCAGTTGTTCCATTGCCCCTTTTTCAAATACAGCAGCGCCAGGTCATAGCGGTTGCTTTCATCCCCCATGACCATGTTGCCAAAGGCATAGGCCTCGAGGAAATGTGGATCGAGTTCGGAAATCACGTCGAAATAATTAAAGATGGCATTGTAATGATGGCCCGCTGGATCGGCGTTTTCATAAATCCCGCCAAATGCCTGCACGGAGCGCATGAACAGCAGATCGGCCGAAACCGCATCATAGCCCAGCACCAGCCGCTTGACATATTCGGGACGCGGCAAGGTGAGACTCTCGACCCATGATTTTTCCTTATAGCCCTTGACGAATTGATGCTGCGTCAGCAGCGCGCCGGCGACAGCACCCAGGAAGCAGATAAAAAAGACCCATCCGCCCGGCCGATCAAAGAGCGACCAAAACGATCCTGGCGGCGAAGCCTGTGGCATGCGGCTTTTCATTTGAAATTCCGGCTCCTGAAGATCAGCACCGACAACCCCAAAATGGCGGCGGTATAGAAAATCGTATATGGCAAGATGCCAGCCGGCAGGCTGATCCCGCCCGGGCGTGAAATCATCTCCACCCACTGCACGCCATGGTAGCCGGCCTGGTTCAGTTGGTTGGCGCTTTCGCGATATTGGCCCAGATTAGGAACAACATGGCTGGCGCCCAGCGAAAGATAATATTTAATGTTGCCTGCCATCGTGCCGCGCAGGCCTTTCTTCTCTAGTTCCATGGCATAGGCCCAGATATCCTGATTCAGCCGCCCGGCAATGAACGTCATGATGGTGAAGATGGCGCTGAGGATAGGCGTGGAGAAGGAGGAGTAGAGAATGGCAAAGGCGGTGATGATCGCCAGTTCCAGCATCGTGGCGAAAATAACGCCATTAATGTATTGCGTGCGCGGAGTGGTCATTGCTCCGAATAAATTCGCAATTCCCTGTCCAGCGCTGGCGACGATGGATGTCGCCACATATTTCGTGTACGTCAGCGTCGGATGCTGCACCTGTTCATATTGGCCGCTGGCATTTTGATGCCACAGCACTTCGGCAAGTTTGTCTTCATTGACGCGATCCTGGTAATTGATCACGCCCAGAAAGAAGACGCCCATAATCAGGATGTTGACGTAAATGGTCAGCAGCAGCCCGAAATACTTGCCCAGCAGAAATTGCCAGCGCGAGACGGGCTTGGAGACGATGGTATAGATCGACTTCTTGTCCAATTCATTATAGACAAGGTTGATGCCGACGAGGATCGCCACGGCCAGACCAAAGAAGTTGATGGCTGCTAATCCGAGGTCGCGCACCACGCGATCATGCGCCGCAATGGTTAGGTCGCGCACGATGCCCGAGGAGGCCATCAGCAGCAGCGCAAAGATCAGGATGATGTATAGAATGCGATTGCGCACCGCCTCGCGGAACGTGTTCAAACTAATCGAGGGGATGACGCTGAAGACCGGTGCGCGCCGGCGCTGGCTCATCTGGTATCCCGAGTCGTGCATGTTCTGTGAATCCGCCGCCACACTCATTTGCCAGCCCCCTGCACAGCTTGTTGCGGTATATTGTCGCCCGAACGCACCTGCGAGATGAAGTATTCCTCCAGCGTTTCGCGGCGAGGATTGAAGGAGACGAGGCGCCCATGATTGTCCAGCGTGATGCGCACGGCCTCGCGCGCGAGTTCCTCATCCGGCGCCATTAACATGATGCCATCGCTGCTTTCGAGGTATGATTTCATTTTTGGGCGCAATGCGGAGAAGACCTCGCCGCTGACGCCCTGCACCACGATTTCATAATCCTTGATGCCCGCCGAAAGGAGTTGCCCCAAGGCGCCTATGTTGCGCAACTCGCCTTTGACCAGAATGGCCACGCGGTCGCAAATCATCTCGGCATCCGACAGGATGTGCGAGGAGAAGAAGACGGTCTTTTTCTGCTCGCGCAGCCGCAGGATGATGTCGCGAATGTCCTTGCGCCCCAGAGGATCAAGCCCGGATTGTGGTTCATCGAGAAAGACGATTTCCGGATCATTCAGCAGGGCTTGGGCCAACCCGATACGCTGGTTCATGCCTTTGGAGTAGCCCCGCAGCGGCAATTTGCCAGCCTGCGAAAGCCCGACCAGTTCCAGCAGTTCGGGAATCTTGCGGTTGCGTTCGCCTCGGGGCATTCCATACAGTTGGCCGTAGAAATTCAGAAATTCCGCGCCGGTCAGGTAATCATAAAAATAAGGATTTTCAGGCAAAAAGCCAATGCGTGATTTCACTTCCCGATCGCCCAGCGGCCGCCCCATAATGGTGGCTTCTCCCGAGGTGGGAAAGTGAATGCCCATGAGAATTTTTAATGTCGTGGTCTTGCCCGCGCCATTTGGCCCCAGCAGACCGAAAATTTCTCCCGGTTCAACAGAAAGGTTTAGGTTGCGCAACGCACTGACTTTCCGCTTCCATAGATGAAAGCGGAGCCGTCCGTGTTCCACATCGATAAAATCGCGGACGTATGTCTTGGTAAGGCCTCTGGTTTCTATAATTCCCATGGCTGTTCCTGATCTAAAACCGTAGAGCGGTTATGATTCAATGCCGGCTGTTCCCAGTGCCGGTTTAGGACAAGTTCTGATGCTAATGCACACTACACATAGCTGTCAAGATTCACGCAGGAACCCTGTTCTATTTGGGATTCTCATGGCCATGGCGCTGTTTGGCAGCGGATCGGGTAGCGCATTTGGGGCTGAATTGATCAGCAGTGCGCCCGCCAGTCAGTCGGCACAAGCGCCCATCTGGCTGGATTCGAATGCCTTGCTGCAGAAAATAGATGCAGCAATGGCCTCCCCCCCTGCACAGGATGTGAGTTTCGCGTGTCGCATTGCGCCGGGTCTGACTCACTACTGGTCGGCGCGTGTTACCCCGCCAGTGCTGGTGAATATCTTTGAAGCCGCAATGAAGGATTCCAATTTGATTGAAGTGCAGATAACGAAGGCTGGCCCGACGCTATTCTCGCGCGATGCGCTGGACAACATGGCTCAAGCTCTTAAACAGCAAGGCGAAAAGGTGCTGGCGGGAGTCAACGGCGGCTATTGGGATACGCAATCGCGCCCGGTGGGTTCGCTGGCGGGCAATGGTAGAATTTACACAGCGGCGACGCATCAGTGGACGCTTTTACGCGGCGATCATTCTTACTTTTTGGGCAACGTGGAAGTCGCGCGCTCAGTAAAAATCGGCAGTTCGATCATTGAAATTGACAGTTATAATGCCGCCTCTCCTAAAAGCGGCAGCTGCCTGTATCTGCCGGAATTTGGAAACGAGACGCCCACTGTTCCAAAATCGACGTTGGCCGTGCGGCTGAAAGTGCCTGATTCGCCTCGCCGCATGAATGAACCCATTGCTTGTGAAGTTATCGATAACACGAGCGGTCCGGGCCCGTTCGCGCTCACGGCCAATCAGGGGTGGCTGCTATTGCTCTCGCCGGTTCCGGTGGACTTCACGGAGGAAATTCAGCCGGGCACGTCGGCAATCATTTCCTTCTTCACCAGAAGCATCAAATCGCCAATTGATCTAGCAATCAGCGCCGGCCCCATGCTTCTGGCCGATGGGGAAATCGCCCTGGCGAAAAGTTCCGGCGAAACCAGCAGCCTATCAGGAAGCGCGCCACGTCCGCGAACCGGACTGGGAATCAGCCGAGAGGGCAATCGGCTTTTTCTGGTCACCATGGAAGGCGAAACAGCCGGACGCAATACCGGCGCCACGCTGGAGCAATTAGCCATGGAGCTGCGCCGCGCAGGCGCTTGGCAGGCAATGAACCTCGATGGCGGAACCTCGACGTGCGCCTGGGCCTATGGCCGGCAGATCAGCCGCCCTGCCCCGCTTTTGGGTTCAAGGCCGGTCAATAATGGATTATTTTTTGTCATTTCTTCTGGCTCTAATCCCATGTTGCGCCAGGAATAAATTATGATCACCTTTTTCTGTGGAACGCTGTTTCTGCTCTGGCCGTCTTATCGTCTTGTTTTGGCTTCGAATGCGCGTAGCATGTGCGAGATTGCCTCCAAGACCATTCTTGTATTCTTATCATTAGTTCACTTCTGCATTATTACATGCGGTTGGCTAACTTTAAAATCCCTGCATCTTGTTGCATATGCAGCTTTGATCTGTGCATTGGTAGAGTTGTTCTTATATTTTCGCAAGCGGCCTCTCGCCCAAGAATATAAGTGCATTACAGTGCCAATACGGGGGCGTGTCGAGCGTACTGCTGAAATTGCGATTATCTCTTTTTCGACACTTTGGCTAATTGCTTTTATTTTGTTGGGCTTATTCCTGCCAGTGCGTTCCGATGATGAAATCGAGTACCACATGGCATTTCCTCAATCCTGTTACCAAAATTCCCAATTTTCATTGCACATTTTTGGCGCCTCGCCCGCAGGTAAGCAAACGGCCATTGCAACGCGCCCTGCTCTGGATTATCCGAAGAGTTTTGAATGCATTGTTCTTTGGCACATGGCACTTTCCCATTCAGACCGCTTCAATGAAATTGTCAACTTCTGGTTTTTCCTGTCTGCCGTTTTGGCATTTTATTCTTTTTTAGTATGGTGTGGCATTCGCCCCATTATTGCACTCATTGGGCTGGTTTTTCTCATTACGCTTCCAATGATATTGATGCACCTGATCTCGTCCTATGTTGATCTGGCATTGGCAAGTTGTTTGCTGCTTTCGATATGTTTCTTAGTTAGAGCGCTTTCTGGCGAGAATGAAAAAGACTGGACATTTTGGGCTTTGTCCACCGCATGGCTTCCCGCTCTTAAATTCACAGGAGCGGAGTTTTTTATTCTGCTTGTCTTAATCGCGGCAATTGGCCTCTTGCTCCAGCGTTCAAGCACAAACCGCTGGATTTTAGTGTTTTCGCGTCTTTTGCTGTTCGCCCTGGCCATTCCATCGATCTGGTATGTTGCTAACCTTATATTTCATGGCAATCCGCTGGGGCCTTACAAAGTGGAACTGTTTGGTATTACTTTATTTCAAGGTATGGACGCCGTGCCGGTTGGCCTGCCACAAGTTAGTTCGCGCCAGTTATCTTCGCCATGGGCCGCGCTATGGAATACCCTGCTGGAAAAGGTGACTGACGTGGATTTGGGATCTGGCGATGCCGGCTTTGGAGCAGCCTTTCTTGCTGTCGGATTTTCATCCATTCTTATTTCGCCCCTCCTCCTGCGCCGTCAACTTACATTGCGTCGTAATTCCTTGTATTTCGCCATGGGACTAATGTTCCTGATTCTCTGTTTTCAGCCCTACCGCTGGATCCCGCGCTTTATCCTGCTCAGCGGATTTTGGGCTGCCATGTCTTTTTGTATCATCCTCCAATTCTTTCGTTCCTACAGCAAAATTCTCCCCATCTGTATTCTATGCTGGTCTATTTATTACACTATTTATTTCTGGCTGCCGTATCTCCCGCACAGATTTTTTCTGCCGGAAGAATGGGTTTACCTATATCGAACAGGAGACTTGACGTCGTGGAGGCACTTGCAGCATCCCTGGAATTATAGTTGGGCCAATGCCGCTTATCAATATGCCCGCACCAAAAAGGAAAAGGTAAATGCGCTGATCCTCAGTCCTGTTCGACTTCCACAAACACACAACCTGCAGTTTGCGTTCTTTTCCCCGGTTTCTGAAGATATTGAGCAAGTCAGAAATCAGATCACCTGCCAAAGGATTGACCTTGTTATTATTGGTAGAAACTCTGCGGATAAGGCGGTGCAGGAAATTCGCGCTCAGCTGCTGGAAAAAGATAAATCATTCCGTAATGTCTGGCGTCAACCTTTGGCGCAGGAATTCTTCTTTTGGACTCAACCGCCACAATGGATCGAACTCTATGAGGTGAGCCATGAATGATTCACTAACAGAAGAGGCTTCCAGTGATCGCAGGAAATACAATTTGGAATTTATACTCTGGGCAGCAGCCTGGATTTTAATAGCACTGGGGCTTATGGGCTTGTATATTAAGCAGCCTTCACGAAAACTCTGGGGTTCCAGCCGCGCCCAAAAATGGTTTGATAATTTTGTCGAAGTCAGGCAGCACCCTTTTTCCGCCCAGACATTCGCACGGAATACTCCGCAAAATTACATCTTTGCTCCTCATGGAATTTTGCAATTTTCTGCGCAAGTTCTTCCCGACTTATACCCGCGCATTTCCGGTCTGCATGCTGTCATTTCTCCGCAACATTGCGAAATTCATTGGAAGGGAAAGTCTTTTAGCGCAAAAAATAATCGCCTGTCCTGGATCAGCGTATCGCAACAAAATGGCACTATACTTAAATCTGCCGATGTGCCATCCGCCGATGCATTAAAGTCCTTAATCGAAGACGCAGCGAAAGATAAGAGCGCGGCCATGCTTTTCGGCCAGGCATCCGAAAAAATCCTGGTAAGTTCTTTATTCATTCATGAGGCCAAGAAGCGTTTCCCAAACGGGCCGATTTACGTTCCAAGTCGTGCAAATGTTTTCGGCTATTTTGACTTTGGATCTTCCACTGTCCCCCTGATTCTGGCCTCTCCCAATGCTATTGATGTATCTTTTTAGCTTCTGGTCAAACCGTGGTCCTGTCGTGTTTCAGATTTCATTTCAGTTTTCAATCGAGCAATTCCGAATAATGTGCAAGAATGAGCAATGAACAAGAAACTGTAGCCCACGAAAGTACGCCAACGTGTTCTTCTTGTCGGTAATCGTTTTGATCCTTCTCTTTGCTTCTACTGTTTTCCTGGCTCTTCAATATTTTCAATTACGCCAGGATGCGCAGGAGCGTCATGCCAACAGCAAGTCAGCATTTCAACTTCTCAGCCGGGTCAGCGACACGCTGGCAAAGGACTTAGCGTTGGAACCAGCGTTGCGCCTGACGCTGGATCATGTCATTCACGCCGTTCATGCGCATTCCGGGGCCATTTTCCTGCTGGATGAGTCGCACGCGCATTTGCAGGCGCGCGCCATTCGCGGTTATTTCCCGCCGCTGGACGATACGCCAGAGCATGCCACAACACGCAGGCAGATCGTGGCCTCGCTGCGTTCGCGTCTCATTGATGTCGGCCGGGGTCCGATCGGGCAGGTGGCCACGTTGGGCGATACGCTGTTCGTGCGCAACTGCCAGGACAATCCGGGCCTGTGTTTTCCAACGGGAAAGCGCATGAGCCTGTCTTCGTTAATCGCCACGCCGCTGGTGGCGCGCGGAAACGTGCTGGGGGTGCTGGCCGTGGGGCGCACACGGCCCGATTCTTTGTTTCGTGAGCGTGACGCGCAACGGCTTCGCGCGCTGGCGGAACAAGCCGCGGTGGCTATTGACCTGGCCCGCCTGGCCAATGAAATGGGCCAGCAGCATCAACTACGGCAGGAACTACAGCTGGCACGCGAATTTCAGATGATGCTGCTGCCAAAGGACTCTCCACGCCTGTATGGAATGGAATTGGCCGCCTACTGCCAACCAGCGCTGGAAATTGGAGGCGACTTCTATGACTTTATTCCACTGGAGAAGGGGCGCATGGGTCTTGTAGTGGCCGATGTCTCGGGCAAGGGAATTCCCGGCGCGCTAATCATGGCCACCGCCCGAAGCGCCTTGCGCTCGGAAGCCCGGCGCAGCATGTCGCCGCGCGAGGTCCTCTCCCGTGTTAACGAGCAGATTCTACGCGATACCAAGAGCAATGTCTTCATCACAATGATTTATGGCGTTCTCGATCCAAACGCCCACACCTTCACATATTGCCGCGCAGGCCACGAACCGGTGCTGCTGATTCCCGAAAACGGAAATACGCTGCCGTCGCCAACCGGGATGGCATTGGGATTAGTCGGCGCAGAATTATTTGACCAATTGGAGGAACAAACGTTAACATTGAGCTCAGGACAAGGATTGCTCATTTATACCGATGGCGTCGTGGAGTCGGTGAATAAAAATGGGCTGCAATACGGGCGCGCACGGCTGAGCCAAACCGCTGCGTCGTTACCCTGCGCCATCTGCTGGAGCGAAAAACTTCAGCATCTGGTGGATGATGTGCATCAGTTTGAAAGCGGCACGTCGCAACAGGATGACATGACCTTGTTGGCCATTGCGCGCGATGCGCAACCGCCACTGGATTAAGGAAGGGACTCGGCGTGAATTCAAAACCTTTCTATATTTCAATCAAGCGCAACATCAATGAACTCGGCAGCGTGATTGTCGAAATCAGCGGCTACCTGGATGCGCATACCGTCGTCTCGTTCGAAGAGCAAATGACCCAGTTGATTGATGCCGGCGCCAAGCGCATCATCATCGACCTGGAACAACTCAGTTATATCTCCTCGGCGGGGATCGGATCCTTAATTGGAATGGTTCAGCGCGTGCGGCGCACCGGAGGCGACGTCATTTTGTTGCGCCCCAGCCAAAAGGTACATAAAATTCTGGATTTATTGGGTTTCGCAGAAATTTTCAAGATCGCAGGAACGGAGGACGAGGCTATCGAAGCACTGCGTCCGGCCTCGGATATGTAAATGACATCATCCTCATCCCCACCTGATCCCGCTGGGATGCAAATCAGCGTCGAGCGTGATTGCCTGGAACTGCGTTGTCCCGTGCAGGCATGGGTGTTGCCGCATATCCGCACGCTGACATGCAGCACGGCGCGCGAAGTTGGATTCAATGATGAAGATATCTCGAAAATCGAAATTGCCGTGGACGAAGCTTGCGCCAATGTAATTTTGCATGCGTATAAGAATGATGAACAACGCGTGGATGGATTACTGCTTGTGCGCTTTCGCCAGATGCCGCATGGTTTGCAGGTGCAGGTCATTGATTCCGGACGAGGTTCCCTCACGGGCCAGCGACATTCGGGTGTACATGATTTGGGCGAATACCTGACGCAGGAAAAGCACAGCGGCCTGGGCACTTACATTATGGACCATGTCATGGATGAGGTGGAGTTCAGTTTCCCACCTGACCAGGGCACCACCGTGACAATGATGAAACGATTGACAGCGTGACCATCACGCAGGAACTTTCTAAAGTCTTTCAGGGGAGCCCTCATTCCTGTGGCATCGAAACCGTGGAAAGCGGAAACAGCCGATTACGATGACGTGCACGAGCACGAGCACGAGCACGAACTTATTTAGGCCGACTTGAGAAAGTTCCTGGACCATCACGCCCAGACCCCAATATTCTTCTGTTTCGTTCGTTTGAAATGAGTTAGTCTCTCCTTACGGGGTGTGTCTATTCCCGTTTCCAAGGGTTGATTAAACAATGTTGTCTGACGAAAAGGATTTCTCCTCAGCGCTGCAAGCGTTGGAGCACCATAATTTGCGCGCTCAGCTGGCGTTGTTCAACCGCCTGCATATTGCGCTAAGAGCCTCACTGAATCATGAGGACCTGCTGGAGATCATTTTGGCAGTGCTGGTTTCGGAATTGGGCCTCGGTTTCGATCATGCTTATTTCCTGGAGTACGATGAAAAAGCCGAAGTTTATCGCGGGCGCCGCGCCATCGGCACACTGGATCACGATCAACACCGAGCCATCCGCCAACGCATCGCCGATGAGCATCGCTGGCTGGCCATGCGCATCGAGCGGTTCGCAGCTGAGCCGACCAAGCCCTCGGAGGATATAGAAACATCGGCCGGATTGCAGGATCTTCAAGATAATGCCTTTTGGATTGATACCGTCCAGACATACTCCATTGACCAGGAACTGAATGAAAAATTGCGCGCGGTGGAATTGCCCTGCTCGCGCGGCAGCAACCAGCGCCTGCTTTGCCGCATTGCTTTGTCGCACCACTGCATCGTCATCGATGGAGAATCGCTGCCCGCCGCGCTTGACGATCTGGTGATGAAGCCAGCCATTGCCGCTCCATTGCGCACACGCCATGGGTTGTATGGAATTCTGATTGCCGATTTGGGGTTTTCGGAAGAACGCCTTATCCCGCAAGGATTAGCCACGCTGTTCGAGTGGTTCATTGTCCAAGCAAGCGTTGCTTTGGAAAACGCCCTGCTGTTTGGGCAGAAGCAGCAGGCATTCGAGCAATTGCAGGCCATTGAATCGATTAAGAGCGCCTTTCTCTCCACCATCAGCCATGAACTGCGAACGCCGCTGACAACAATCTCGGGATTCACGCAGGCATTGCTGCAGAACCGCGCCGGAGCATTGAATGACGAGCAGCGCGAATTCTTAAATCGCATTCATCGCCAGACGACCCACCTTAGCCACATGGTTAACGACCTGCTCGAATTGGCCGAGGAAAATGCCGAGGCGTTCTCCGAACAAAGCCTCAAGCCCGTTGATCCGCTGGCGGCATTAATGGCGGTAGTGCCGCGCCTGGAGCGCCGCCGCGCCAGCAAACAAGCCGTTATTGAGCCGAGCATCACAGGCAAAGTCCCTTTCGTCATGGCCACCGAGCACATCATGGAACGCGTGCTTTTCCATTTGCTTGATAACGCCGTGAAGTTCAGCCCGCGTAAAAGCCGCGTGCAGGTGAGATTCCTCACACGCGGGCGCCGCTTGCGCATTGAGATCCAGGATTTTGGCATTGGCATCAGCCCCGAGGACTTGAAAAAGATCTTCGACGGCTTCTACCAGGTCGATCATCAGCTTTCCCGCACGTATGAGGGCTTAGGCATCGGGCTGGTTTTGACGAAAAAGCTTTTGATGGCCATTGGAGGCGCCATTGACGTCAAGAGCAAGCTGGGCGAAGGCACCACCGTGGCCATTGAGTTGCGCATCCCCACCGAGGAACGACTTGCCCATGCAAGCTGACCCCGCAAGCGAGCCAGCCTTCGATTCTGGCGCGCTGCAAGAACTCGAACGTGAGTATTCGGACAAGCCCGATGACGCACAGATCATGCTGCGGTTGGCGCGACTCTATGCCCAGCGCGGATTGCTCCATGAGCGCGCTCGCGCCGTGCTGAGCGCCGCCGCCATGTTGCGTCCGGACGAATTCCGTCCCGCGCTGGAATTGGCAGGTCTGGTCGAACGCGCGGAAGGTCTCCTGCGTAAACGGCGCATTGATCCCGAGGAAGCCGACGACCTGCGTCGCGAAATTTCCCAAAAGGTCGATCAATATCCCGATTCGCCTGATCTTCACAAAATCCTTGGCGATCTGCGCGTGCTTTGCGGACGGCCCGGGTATGCCGTGGAGCAATATCGGCGGGCACTGGAACTGGGCTTTACCAATCTTGAATCCATTTTCGATGCCTATGAACTGAAGAAGGATGAACTGGCGCCCGACCCGCAGGCGCTGGATTTCTTTTCAGAACTCATGGCCCAACTCAAGGCGGCCAGAACTCCAGTCACTCCGGCGGAAAGCCAGCGTTCCGGGGCAGCGTTCTCTGAGGCTGCCGTCGAGGAAATGATCCGTTCGCATATGGAGAACGGGCGTATTGGCGATGCCATTGCGCAGTTGGAGCGCATGGCCATTTATGACAACACCTCGCAATATAAACTGCGCATTGCCAGGCTGCTGCTCGATGATGGGCGCCCTTGGGAGGCCTTCCTGCGCTTGCGTGAATGCTCCATGGATTCGCGCGCCAAGGCCATGCTCAATGAAACGGCTCTTTGGCTGGAAAGGGACGAGCATTACGACCAGGCTGTCGAAGTGCTGCGTTATATTAATGAAAACGACATGGTGATCCTCGAAGCCGCCCTGATTCATGAGCAGCAAATTGAAATGTCCTCGGCCAAGGAGCTCGCCGACTTGCATTTCAAGTATGGCCGCAAGATGCAGGCGTTCCGGCAATACCTTGTCGTCATCCGCAACGGCTACAAGGATGTGGCCGAGATCATTCCGCGCTTGGAGGCTTTGGTCTTCAGTGGCGAAAAGGCCCCGCGAGAAGACTTGATCTACCTGGCGGAATTTCTTCGCGATCGTGGCGAGCGCTTTCTGGCCATCCGCTTTCTGAATTGCCTGTTTGATCAGGAATCCAAATTATCCAACAGCGAAGTATCTCGCATTTCCAAAGTGGTGGATTCCATTTTGGCCGCCGAACCCACGCAGCCGCCGCTTTGTTATGAACTGGGAGTGCTATGCCGTCATCTGAGCCGAATGGACCGCGCCATTCAGGAGTTTATTCTGGCCACGGCCGACGCAGCGCTTCAACAGCAGGCCAATCGGGCGCTGGCCCAGACCTACGCGCAAAACGGCCAATTCGGGCTGGCGCTGGATAAGTATCGAACGATTCAGCCCGATGCGGAGGACTTGCGCGCCGTTTACGACATGATCGAGCCGCTGGAAAAATCCGGCTCCAAGACCGAAATTTACATGGCGCTGCAATTCATCAGCGGCGTTGATCCGGCGTTTGCCGACGTGGCGCAGCGCCTAGCCAAGGCCGAACGGCATAGCGCCCCCTCGGTGCAGCCGCCGCCCATGCCAGCTATTGACCCGAAGATGCGCGCGCTGATTGGGGAATTGGCGATGGGGCGCTACCGCTATGTCGATAAGATTGGCACGGGCGGCATGGGCGTGGTCTATAAGGTGTTCGATATCAAGCACAACTGCAATGTGGCGATGAAGATTCTGCGCGAGAACCTGGCCAGCAGCCCCAAAGCGCTGACCCGGTTTATCCGCGAAGCGCAATACGTCGATCAGTTGAACCACCCCAACATTGTTCACATCTTCGACTTCAATATCTCAAAAGTGGCCGGGCAATCTTTCATTGCCATGGAATATGTGGACGGCCCGTCGCTCCGACAAATTCTGGAGGAGACATTCAAGGAGAACCGCTCGATCGACCAGGAATACGTGCGGCGCATTGTCATGTATTGCGCGCAGATTTGCGATGCATTGGAAGCCACGCACAAGGAAGGCATTATTCACCGCGACATCAAGCCAGACAACGTGATGGTGAATTCCAAGGGACTGGTCAAAATCATGGATTTTGGCATTCTGCACCATGATGACATGAATTATACCCCAACGGGCGCGGTCATCGGCACCCCGCGTTATATGTCGCCCGAACAGGTTCGCGGCGAGCGCATTGATGGGCGATCCGACCTCTACGCCTTGGGCGTTGTCATGTATGAGATGTTCACCTCGGCGCCGCCGTTCATTTCGGGCGATATTGCCTACCAGCAGATCCACAACAAGCCAATGCCGCCGCGGGCGATCTGTCCTCTGATCAGCGAGGCGCTCGAACATGTGATTTTGAAATGTCTGGAGAAGAAACCAGAGGATCGTTACGAATCCGCGCGCAATTTGCAGGAAGCGCTGGCCCGGGAGATCGAAGCTTTAGGCGGCGTGCCGCTGCGGGCCGTGATAGCCGGTTCCACCGCCGACCTGGAACGGGCGACGCCCATGGTCAAAGCCACTGATCCCATCCTTGATGAGTTTGATTTTGATTGAGAGCGTCTCAGAAGTCTTTTCGCTGATAGACGCAGATACCTACGCGCAGACTTACGCAGACAACCATCTTGCGTCAGGCGCAATACAGTAATACCAGGAAAACGAAGCAAGATTACGAAGTGCGACTCCTAACGGGGTTCATCCGCGTTTATCTGCGGTAATGCTCTTCTTAAAACAAAACTGCCGTTCATTGGATTGCCCCATGAACGGCAGTTTGTTTGAAACGCGTATTGCGTCGGGCTTATTCAGCCGCGCCACCTTCGGCAGCGCCACCAGCAGCACCGGGAGCACCCGCACCCGGAGCACCCGCGCCACGGCCGCCACGACGGCCAGCACCCGGAGCGCCAGCGCCCATGCGGGCAGGCATAATAATCACGGCGTCAGCATTGATCGTGGTGGCTTCGGTCTGGCCAACGGCCATCACGCGGTCGCCATCCTTCAGTGCCGTAACATCCTTGACCTCAAGCGTGTTCACGTGAGGAGCGCGATTGCCCATCGTCTGGACCGCAACCGTCTTCTCTTCGCCCGCGGCGCTCTTGACCACCAGGGAGATCTTCTCGCCTTCTTTCTTGACCGTGCCAAGAACCGCATTCTTCGCGATCATGCCTGTCATCGGTTCAGCGCCCTCTTTGGGCTTGACGAGGTTGAGGCTGAAGGCGGTGATGCTGCTCTGGTCATCGGCAACATTGCCAATCGCCAAAGCCATCTGACCATCAGCCAGTTCGATGCTGGCCGGAGCACTGGCCGGAGCGCTGCCCGGCGTCTCGGCCGCTTGCGGGGCCAGGACGATGAGCTTGTCGGTGAACTTGACCATCGTGTCACCGCTCATGCCGGTGACGCTGAACGACTTGGCCGCGGCATCCAGACCTTTAACAACACCCATGCCTGGCATGGCCATGCGGCCTGCTCCACGACCGGCGGCGCCGCCCGGGCGTGAAGCCGGCCCAGAGGCCGCTTCCTGGGCAAAGCTGGCCGCGCTGACACACAACGCTGCTGCAAGAACAAGCAACTTCTTCATGGTGAAACCCTCCAACTGTCCTGCATTGAAATAGATTGCGCATCCAGGATGCTGTAGCGCATTTTGCGCAGTTTTTCGTGAATTTCCAAACTTTTTTATCGTTCAGTTGTTGAATCGGTCTTTTCCTTACGCTCATACACATCCAACTGGTATTTGGCCAGCGGAATGAACCGCCCGGAGAGAAAAGACTTCACCTCGTTTGCCACCGCGTCCTCGCGCATATACGAGATTGATTTTATTAACTTAAAATCAGCCGCCAGCGTTTGTCCTATCCAGTATTCGCCCGCCATATGCAGAACCAGCAGCCGTTTGTGCCGACTCCATGAACTTACCTCAACAACTTCTCGCGGGGTTTCCAGCGGCAGGGCCTGCACCGTTCTGCTTAACCCGGCATAATAATGCAGTTGACTCAGAGGAGGTTCATCAATGACGAGCAATGCCCCGGGCGTATCCCACTGCGCAAGATCAGCCTGCGTCTCGTGCACCGGCACGGCATAGACCCAGTTGGTGTACTCGCGGGCATGGTAATAGTTCAGCAAACTGTAGCCATGCACGCTCAGCACAATAATGAAAAGAGGGACGGCCAAGGTTCTGTTCATCACGCCAAAGCCATAGGCGCCAGCCAGGCAGAAAAAAGGATATACGAAAGCCAGCCGTAGCGGAGCCATCAATGGCGAGGTGTCGTGGAGATAGTATTCTATGAGAAAAACGGCAACGGCATACGCGCCCAATGCGCAAAGCAGAACGCTTCGCAACGTGCGATGATGATGTTCGAAGATGCGGGCCAGACCAAACATGGCTCCCAGCAGCGCTGGGACGGAAAGCAGCACGGTGCGCAAGACATTCCAGGGCGCAACCGAATCGCCAAACATAAACATATAGACTGTATAGGCCGTGCCGATGGCTGCATGCTGGAGCGCGGGAATGCCAATGCGCGCCGCGGAGGAATACTCGCGCGATTCGCCGAATCGATGGATTAGGACATTCATCCATGGCAAATACGCCATCAGGCATATGACCATGCAGAGCAGCATGATCAGAATGCGCCCGAATGTCTTTCGTTCAGGCGTCCAATGTTTGCGGATCAATGCGGCAAGCAACTGACCGGCTAGTACGGCTGGCGCCAGCCATCCGGCATACAGCAGCAGAATGGTGAAAAACGTATAGCCGACCCACCACACTGCGCGCGGGCGTGCCAGCGCCTGGAACAGGAAGGCCGTGGAGGTAATGGCGCAAAAGGCGAACAGCGAATTCTCCGTGGCCATCCGGCTCATTTGAATCCAGAAAGGCGAAGTCGCGAATAAAAGCGGAAACAGCAGCAAGGGACTCTTCGTGCGAACGCTGAGTTGCATAAGCCAGAACGAGGAAAAAAGCGCCAGCCAGCCAAACAGCACTGCGACATAGCGTACGTGGATGGCGCGCTCGGGCGTGAACGGCTTCAGCAAACCGGCAATGGCGGGAAATAGCGGCGAAACGAGGAATTGTCGCGCATGGCGAATGGACTGCGAGAAGGAATTGCCCGCATGGCGAATGGATTCGATTTCCGGACGCGTGAGCGGCCGGTCAGTCAGGTGCAGCAAAAGGAAAAATCCAAGTGCCAGCCAAAGCAAAACGAACACAACCATCAGCCGCGATGAAGCGGCGGGGCAGGCAGTCAGCGTTGATGACTCGTCATGTTGCATCGGCTATTGATCCGCTGTTGGGGGCATGGACTCCAGTAATTGGATGAACGCTTGGACAAAGCGGCTGCGGTCGCGCGGCTGAAACTTGCCCGGCCCTTTAGGGAAATGCCCGCGATCCATCGTCTGGCGCGCAAGGTAGCGCCCCTCCAGCAATGGCATGATATTGTCAGAGGTGTAAAGCTTTCCGCGAGGTGAAATTGCCGCCACGCCTTTTTCGATGATCATGGCTGCCAATCCGATGTCCTGCGTCACCACCACATCACCGCGTTCGACGAGATTCGCAATCTCATAATCGGCTTCATCGGGTGCATCATCCACGACCACAACAGAGACGTTCTCTTCCTCTTGCATCACATGATGGAAATTGCACACCAGCACCACGGGGATTGCGCGCGCGGTGGCAATCCTGATGATCTCGCGTTTCACCGGGCAGGCATCGGCATCGACAATGACGCGCATGGGATTCAGCGCAATATGTCCGGGATAATTTCGCGCGAGGTCAGATCATCCAGCGTCTCGCGTTCGCGGATGAGATGCGCCTTGCCTTTGCTGACCAATACTTCGGCGGGAGCAGGACGCGAATTGTAGCGGGAACTCATGGCAAAGCCATAAGCGCCGGCATCGAACACGGCCAGCAGATCGCCTTCTTCCAGCGGGGGCAGCGGTCGATCTTTGGCAAAGAAATCACCCGATTCGCAGATTGGCCCGACCACATCAACTTTGCGCGCTCGCGATCCATTCGGCTCAGAAACCGTCTGGATGCGGTGATAGGAACCATAAAGACTAGGACGAATGAGATCGTTCATGCCGCCATCGACGATGACAAACTCTTTGGCCGAACCTTTTTTTACATACAAGACACGCGTCAGGAGCAATCCGGCATCGCCCACCACGGAACGGCCCGGTTCGAACGCCACCTCGCAATCAAGCGATTGTAAAACAGGCATCAGTTTGCGCCCAAGCGCGGGCACGTCCAGCGGCTTTTCATTGTCGCCATAGCCAATGCCAAACCCGCCGCCCAGATTGAGCATGCGAATGGCATGGCCTTTGGCCCGTAGCGCCTCAATTAATTCATGCAACCGCTCCAGCGCCTCCAAGTGAGGCGTCGTCTTGAGAATTTCCGAACCGATGTGCGCATGAATGCCATCGAGCACCAATCCCTTGAGCCCGGCAATGGCGGCAAAGATGTCCAGCGCCTGGTCGAAGTTGATCCCGAATTTGTTTTCCTTCTTTCCTGTCGAGATATAGGCATGCGTATGCGCATCCACGTCAGGATTGATGCGCAAATTCGCGCGCGCAGTCTTTTTCAATTTGCGGGCAATGCGCGCAATCTGCTCGGCTTCGGGAACAGATTCGATATTGAATGCGCGAATGCCGCTTTCGATGGCGAATTGAATTTCCTGCGCCGTCTTGCCCACGCCGGCATAAATGATTTTTTCGGGTGGAATGCCTGCTTTCAAGCCGCGAGCCAGTTCGCCGCCGGAGACCACATCCAAACCCGCGCCTTCTTTGGCCAGGGCGCGCAATATCGCGCCATTTGTATTGGCCTTGGCCGAATAGGCAACCAATGGACTGACCGCCTGAAAGGCATCGCGAACGCGGCGGAAGTTTTCGAGAATGGCTTTCAGACTATAGACATAGAGTGGCGTGCCATAGGTCTTGGCCAATTTCTCAAGGCTGGCGCTTTCCAGGTGCAATGTGCCTTTTTGATAAGCGATTTCCTTCATGCGATCCTCTCCTGTCGTAGGTCGGGTCTGCAACCCGACAATGTCGGCTCAAAGAGCCGACCTACTGGTTACTGAACGTTTCCCTTTTCTTCCCATCGGTCAATCAGCCGCCCGCTGCGGTCTTCAATTAATTTCAACTCCCGCACAATACCCTGCCCCTCGACCGTATCGGTCAAATCGGCAGCCACTTCGCGGAATTTTTTCCGCGCGGCGGGGTCATCCAAAACATCGATTTCCACCAGCATTTTCACTATGCATTTCATCGGCGATTCTCCCGCGGGATGGTTAGTCTTCCATCATTTTTACTAGCGCATCGGCAACCACTTGCCCGCCATCAGAACGAATGCTCAGCGGGCGTTCACGGCTGATCAACTCGCGCAAGCCATCGGCCCAGCGCACATTGGAAAAATCCTTTTGTGGGATGCGCAAAGCCCCGCCCCAATCCTGTAGCGCCTGGTCCAGGGCAGGAAATTCCGCAAAGTGGTCGCGCGGCATATATAGCATCGGCGTGCCGTTGGCCATGCATTCCCCCACCATGCCATATCCGGCCTTGGCCGCCACGACATCCACTGAGGCCACAACGTCCGGATGATCAAAGACGCCCTGCTCCAGCGTGACGAGATTTTTCGGCCGCACGCCGCGCAACGTGGAGAATGTCAGGAACGTGTACTCCGACAGCGCCTCCATGGAGCGCCAATGAAAGCGCATGCCCAGGTTGCCCAGGTAAAACAACACGAGCGGGCGCGAGGGATCAATCCCATACATTGCGCACAACTCCTTGCGCAGGTTGCGTCCGCGCCGCGCCATCATTGGCACAGGTGTTTGGGCGGGCAGGTATTCCATCGGCAATGCCGGCGGCGTGATGAAAGCCACGCTGGTGGCGCGATACTGCTCTTCCAGCGGCCCCAAGAAGCGGCTGAAATCCGGAAACTTGGCCATATAAGGGCGATAAATATCCAGCCAAGTAAAATTGCCCACCAAGATGCCCGGAATGCCAGCGGCTTGCGCCACCTTTATTGGAAAAGCGGCCACATCGCTCACCACCAGCCGTGCTCCGATCGAGCGCAGCCATTCCACCTCGGCTTCAATGCGCTGCGAATTGCGCTCGGCCACCGTGGCGTATGTCTTCAATGTGGCCAGCCGATCCACGCCCTTGCTGTCGGTTTCCAGCACCCCGCAATCGAAGGAATCCTGCGTATAAGTGAAGGGGCGGCGCACTTCCTGCCAAAAAAACCATTCCGGGGCCATGCTCTTCAGATGCAACCCAATGCGTTCGGGCAGTGCGCGCAAGACCTGGATAGCGCGCGCGGCATGCCCCATGCCATGACTGGAAATATAATAAGCAATGCTCATGCGTGCGAAAACAAAACCTCAAAGATACGAAACAACAATTCCAAATCCAAAACTGCGCTGTGTCAATCAGCGAGTGGAATCCTGCCCAGACGCAACTCATGGGCGCATGCAGGTGGCACGAATTATTAAGTGTCTCCGTTTGCTCCGTTCTCTCCTGTAAAAAGTATTGCTGGCCGGAGGCTTTGCCACAGGAGCAAACGGAGTAAATCCCCTCATTAATTCGCTCTACTATTTTTTCATAAGCATTCTGTTCTTCTTCCGATGATTGTCGATGGCACATTTTTGATCGGGACATTGGGGCAAATCCTTGGTTCCACTTTACATCCATGCCGCCCTCTGGCAGAAAGAAGTGATCTTTCGTATAAATTGTCCCCAGAGGTTGGTTCTGTGCCGTTATTCCGCCGCTGCATCGTTCTTGCGGTGATCTTCGCCGCGATTCTAACATTGGCTACTCCGGCCCATGCCGCATTTACTTTTGGCGATCACACGCCGCCCAAGGCTCCGCTCCTGCGTTATCCGCCCGATGGAACAGAACTGCACAATTTTCCACGCCGGATCACTCTGGAATGGTCGCCTGTGAGCGATCACAGCCGTGTTTCATATTACGTGCAGGTGGATACGATGTATCCCTCCAATGACGCTGGTCCCGGAGTTTGGAAATCGCAAGTTTATGGGCCGATGCTGCAAAACCGCATGAATTACACACATATTGGCGACCAGCAAGGGCGCTGGATGGTGTGGGCCGTGGATGGCGCAAACAATACGGGCCCTAAATCCGAGACGCGCTATTTCACATTCAATACGGCTAAGCAGGCTACGCCCAAGCCAACGCCCAAACTCGTTGCGGTTGAGCCCTCCTCCGCTGTGGAAACCGCCACGCCGCCAGCGATGGAAACCATCCAGGCAGGCACAACGGGCAGCGACTTCTTTACCTCTCCCCAGCCCAAGCTCAGCACCACAGCGCAGATGAGCCAGGATTTGGTGGGCGGAACGGCCGGGTTAACCGCGGCTTCCGGGGGCGAGGACCAGACTCCCCCGCCAGTAGTCCATCCGCTCTCCCCAGCCGATGGCGCGCATCTGGGAACGTATCCCTGCGAGGTGAAGCTCAGCTGGTCGCCTGTGAAGGATGCCAGCAGTGTCACCTATACAGTGGAAGTGCAAACGGTTTATCCCTTTGAAGGCGGTGGAACGGCCAGCCGCTCGCAGTTTTATCGCAACCTGACGGAGACTTCGATCACGCACAAACATCCGGGCGATTACGCCGGAAGCTGGCGCGTGTGGGCGGTGGATGCCGCTGGAAACGCCGGAGAACCGAGCGCCTGGCGCACCTTTGTTTTTGAAACGACCGGCACGGGAGCGCGCACGAAGGAGTTGTCCGCCGTGGCCGGGCCGATGGATTCGGTTCCCGAAGCGCCTGTGCCCGCGCCGCTTAGCCATGAAGTTGAAGCCGTGGCCAAAGCGCAGCTGGCCATGGTCATTCCGGCGGTCACCCCTCGCGCGGAGGATAACTTTGGCGGCGAGGGAAGCATTCCCGAACCCGTCATGCTTTCGCCTCGCGATGGCGCGATCATCGATGATGACGAGAATTATGTGATCTGCAAATGGGAGGCCGTCGAAGGCGCGCGCTATACGCTTGAAGTGCAGACGTATGATGCGAATACAGGGCAGTGGTCCTCCGAGACGTATAAGAATCTGAGCAGCACGCAAAAGACCGCCGATCATACGGCGCCGCTTAAGGGCCGCTGGCGTGTGCAGGCTGTGATCAAAGGCGCCGAAGGCCCATGGAGTTCATGGCGCTACTTTACCTATCACGGCGAAGGCGACAAAACCGACTCGCCCGAGGCTGGCGCGACGCCTGGCCCGTACGCGCAAGTAGCGATGGAAAAGGATGATCGGGCGCCGGACAGCCCGCAGCTTCTCGGGCCACAGGATGGCGCTTTGGTAAAAGATGCCAATCGTCGGGTCGATTTAGCGTGGTCGGGAGTGCAGGACCCCAGCGGCGTTACATATATTTGCGCCGTGGAAACACAAAGTGAAAAGGGTTGGGAAGCGCATTCCTTCCCTAACCGGATTGCAACAAAGCTAACCTATCAAAATCCAGGCAAGGGAAATATGCGCTGGTGGGTGGTAGCCGTCGATGGCGCGGGCAACCAGAGCAAAGCCTCCAGGGTGCAAACCGTAACTTTTTCGCCGGAAAGCAGCGCCTCGGCTCCGGCCAATGGTGCGCCGCAGCCGCTGGCGCCAACCACTGGAGCCGCCGTGGCCCCAGGAAATATCGAACTGAGCTGGGTGTCCATTGCGTCGCAGGCCAAAGTTGAAGTGCAAATTCTGGAACCGCGCCAGACCGGAGGCGGCCACTGGAAATCCGCCGCCGCGCAGGATGTCTCGGGCAATTCGCAGCCGGTGCAGGTGCCCGCCGGCCAGCAAATCCGCTGGCGCGCCGGAACGCCCATGAGCGATGGAAGCATTATGTTCTGCGCATGGCAGTATTTTGAGACGGGATATTGATGCATTATCTGATCTGCAAAACAAATCTGGAGAATTTCCTTTGAACACCATACGCGAACAATTTGCCGCCGACCTGGCGCAGGCCAAGACGCCGAAAGAACTCGATGACATTCGGGTTAAGTATCTGGGACGTAAAGGTGCTGTCGTGGCGGTGCAGAAGAACGCCAATTTCGGCGCCATGTCGCCCGAAGAGCGGCGTGAGTTCGGCCAGCAATTCAATGACCTCAAAAACTATATCGAAGAGCAACTAATCGCCGCGGCAGAGACGCTGAAACAGGAGGAAAAACCGGCGCGCGCCATAGACATGACGTTGCCGGGAATAGATCGGCGCATGGGTTCGCTGCACCCCATTACACTGGTGCAGATGGAACTGGAGCAGGTTTTTCAATCGATGGGATTCATGGTCTTGACCGGCTTTCATGTCGAGTCGGAATATTACAATTTCGATGCTGTCAACATGCCGCCGGATCATCCCGCGCGCGAGATGCAGGATACGTTCTGGCTGAAGAACGGCATGCTGATGCGCACGCATACCTCGGCCAACCAGGTGCGGGCGCTGGAGAAATTCGGCGCGCCATTGCGCGTGATTTTCCCCGGACGTTGCTTCCGCTTTGAAGCCGTCGATGCCTCGCATGAGAACACGTTCTACCAGATGGAAGGCTTGATGGTCGATCGCGACATTTCCGTCGCCAACCTGACCGCGGTGATGAAGGTTCTGCTTTCGGCGGTGTTCCACCGCGATGTCGAGGTGCGGCTGCGGCCAGGATTCTTCCCTTTCGTCGAACCGGGCTTTGAGTTGGACATCAAGTGCCTGATCTGCGGCGGCGAGGGCTGCTCAACCTGCAAAAAATCCGGCTGGGTGGAACTCCTCCCCTGCGGTTTGGTGCACCCGCGCGTGCTGGAGCATGGCGGCATTGACCCGCATGAATACAGCGGCTTCGCCTTCGGCCTGGGCCTCACCCGCCTGGCGATGATGAAGTACGGCATCCCCGAAATCCGCCTGTTCAACTCCGGCGATATGCGCTTTTACGAGCAGTTCCCGGCGGGGGTATAAAGCAAAAACCCTGCTTGCCATACACATGAATATATAATATAATGTGTATAGCAAAAGTGGGGGTGAGCATAATGGCGAGAACAAATGTTGTTTTAGACGATGAACTGATTGAGGAGTGCCGCAAAGCAACCGGCATTCAGACGCGGCGCGCGCTAATTGATTATGCATTGAAAGAATTGCTGCGCCATAGCAGGCAGAAACGGTTGCTTGAACTAAAAGGCGCAATCAAGTGGGAAGGCGATCTCGCGGAATTGCGAAAGAGCCGCGTTTAATGGTGCTGGTCGATACCACCGTCTGGGTTGATTTCTTCGCCGGCAGAGATCAACCGCATGTCAAGGCGCTGGAGGAGTTGATTCAGAACAGTGAAAACTTGTGCATTTGCGGGTTGATTCTGACGGAGGTGCTGCAAGGGATTCGCGCAGACACAGATTACCGCAAAACGAAAGAGTACCTTCAGGAGTTGATTCTGCTGCCCATGCAAGAGCTTACATTCATCCGCGCAGCGGAAACGTACCGCCTCTTGCGCAAAAAGGGTATTACCATACGAAGCTCAGTGGATTGCATGATTGCAGCTGTGACGATGGAGAACAATGCCCTGTTGCTGCATAACGATAGGGATTTTGATGAAATTGAGCAACACGGCAGGCTGAAAACATTCAAACTGTGAGGCTCTAATAGTCTGCTTAACATACTATAATTTAGAAGCGGCACCATTTGATCGACTTTGCACTACGCGAAGTCTTTCGCCATTGCCGCCATGAACGCTTGCTCGTAAAAATATAATGGAGAGTACATCATGAGATTCCCTGCGGCAGTCGCTCGGCGAATCGGTTTTTATGTATACACGCTCACCGATCCAGAAACTAAGCAAGTGCGCTATGTAGGGAAAGGCTGCGGTAATCGTTGTTTCCAGCACTCCAAATCGAGCAGCAACGGCAAGAAGGCAAAATGGCTTAATGATCTGAAGCGGAAAGGGCTTAAGCCAATACAGCACATCCTGATTCATGGCTTGGAAACTGAGGAGGCTGCGTTAAGTGTTGAATCCGCCGCTATTGATCTGATTGGCCTAGACAATGAGATTCGAGGTTGGAAAAGCACTACAGCGGGGAAATTGGAGATCCCAAAACTAATAGCAAAATATCAGAGAAGACAGATACAGATTACACATTCAGCAATTCTGATCAGGATAAGCAAGAGATTCCGATACGATATGTCACCTGTTGAATTATATGATGCTACGCGCGGCATTTGGCGAATTGGGTTAGAAAGAGAACAAGCGCAGTATGCCATGGCCGTTTTCGATGGTATTATCCAGGAAGTATATCGTATCCAAGCCTGGTTTCCGGCAGCGACGACTTTTAGTACTCGTCAGCTTAACGAAAATTTGCAGGCAAAAAGATGGGAGTTTGTCGGGCAAATTGCACCGCCCGAAATACGCCGGAGATACCTTCAAAAAGATGTAACCGAGTATTTCGGCGCAACCCGAGCACCTTTTGTTTACTCATGGCACCGTTAGGAATGTCAAAATGAACCGACTCTATAGCAAGGCGGTATTGCTTTCTATTAAAGACAAATTTGCCAGAGCTATTTTTGCTGGCAAAAAGAAGGCCGAATTACGGCTTCGCCCTCCGTCAGTTTCTCATGGTGACGTCGCGCTGGTATACGTCTCAAGTCCTGTTAAATGTCTTCTTGGCGGCTTCTTCGTTAAAGAGTTAATCACCACGTCACCACGCAGCTTATGGAAACATGTCAGGGCCTTGGGAATTGAGCAGACCGATTTCAATGACTATTTTGACGGGCGTACGACAGCATCTGCAATTTGGATTAGCCATCGCTGGCTGTTTAATTGTCCAATTCCACTACATACTCTTCGCGAACAACTGGGAGGCTTTGTTGCTCCGCAGAATTTTAGATATCTGAGTGAATCGGAGTTTTCGAAAATACTCGTATTGGGCAAACCGCTTACATCAAAACGAAGATTGGGCCTGCTATCTTAAGTTGATGGATCGAATAAAATTTTTTGCAATGTTGGAATAAGCATATCCCTTATCAGTTCTGGTGATAAAAATGAAAATCTCCTTTGAATGGATCTCTCAATACATTGACGGGCTGGATGCGCCGCCTGAGGACATCGCGCATCAGTTGACCATGTCCACGGCCGAGGTCGAGGGGGTGGAGGAACTGCATCGCGCGGTGGATGGCGTGCTCGTGGGCGAGATTATGGATATTAAGCCCATCGCAGGGCATCCACACGTGAAGCAACTCACGATCAACTGCGGTGCGCGACAATTCGCCACCGTCTGCGGCGCACCCAACGTGCGGCCCAATCTGAAGATCGCCTTCGCTCCTGCTGGCACACGCATCTCCAAGGGCGTGCTCATCGAAAGCGCCGAAGTGAGCGGTTGCCGCAGCGAAGGGATCGTTTGCTCGGCCATGGAACTGGGCTTCAGCGAATTCCATGAAGGCGCGCTGGAGATTCCTTCCAGCATCGCAAATGGTACGGCACTCTCCTCGCTCGTTCCAGCCAGCGATGTCATCATCGAAATCGACAATAAGAGCCTGACGCATCGTCCCGATCTTTGGGGGCATTACGGCATTGCGCGCGAAGTCGCCGCGATCTATGGCCTGCCGCTGAAGCCGCTCGAACAGACCGACCTCGCCCAATTCGATCATCTACCCGCTTATCCGTTGCAAGTGGATGATCTTGAGAATTGCCCGGCTTACTGCTGCATTGATTTGCGCAATATCGCCCCGTCGCCTTCGCCGCTGTTCATGCAATGGCGCCTGCATGCAGTGGGCCAGCGCACAATGGACATCCTGGTGGACTTAACCAATTACCTGATGTTTGAACTGGCGCAGCCGATGCACGCCTTTGATGGCGACAAGTTGCAGGCGGTGCGCGTGGCGCCAATGGGCAGCGAAGGCGAGTTCTTTACGCTGGATGGACTGCTGCGGCGCATGCTGCCCGAAGACCTGATGATCTGGAATGAAACCGAGCCCGTTGCCATCGCTGGCGTCATGGGCGGTCTGTCCACCGAAGTCACGCCGCAAACCAAGCGCCTCCTGCTGGAATCGGCCAATTTCAAAGGCTCGCGCATCCGCCGCACGGCCGTGCGCCTGAATTTGCGCAGCGAAGCCAGCCAGCGCTTTGAAAAGAATCAGCCTCCGCGCAATACGGCGATCAGCATTGGCCGATTCCTGCATCTTCTGAAGGAAGCCGGCAATGAGCCGGAGGTGCTGTCGCGCCTTACCTGCGCCGGCAATCTGCGCAACGATACGCGGCATATCGAAATCAGCGAAACGTTCTTCTGCAATCGCGTCGGCAAAGACATTCCGCGCGAGCGCGTGCGGCAAATCCTGAACTCGCTCGGCTTCACGTTGGAGTACCGCGGCGAGATGATGCATGTGGGCGTGCCGCCATTTCGCGGCCTGAACGATATCTCGATCCCGGAAGATATCGTTGAGGAAGTCTCGCGCATTTATGGATTTGGCAATATCGAGCCGGTGCTGCCCGACATCAAAATGCCAGCGCCGCAGTTCAATGATCGCTTGCGCGCAGAACACAAGGCGCGGCGTTTGCTGGCACAGGCGCATGGTTTCAGCGAGGCGCATCTCTATAGTTGGTTTGATGACAATTGGCTGCGCACCATTGGATTTGATCCGGGGCCGACGCTCACGCTGCTCAATCCGTCCATCGAGCAATGCAGCCATCTGCGCACCACGCTCATGCCCAACCTGCTCGCGGCCGCCGCGCAGAATCAACTGCATCATGAGCAGTTCCGTCTGTTTGAACTGGGCCATCTGTATCTTCCGCAAGGCGAACGCGACCGCACGGAACCCAAGAGTTTGGCGGGGGTGAGTTATCGCCAATCGCGCGGGGCGGATTTGGAACAGCACTTCCGCGAGATCAAGGGCGCGCTGGATGACTTGGCGGACATGGTCGGGGGCGATCCATTTACCTATCGCGAAGCGGAATGCAATGCGGCGAACCCATGGATGAAACCTGGCGCATGCATCCGGATAATGCGCGGCGGTGAATCGCTGGGGTGGATCGGCTATTTGGCGGGAAAACTGCAGGAAGAGATCGCGCCCAAGGGGCAACTCGTCTGGTTCGAGTTGGATTTCGATCAGTTGCAAGGGCCTGTTTTCCCCGATGTGCATTATGTCGCGCCATCGCCATTCCCCGGATCTTGGTTCGACGTCTCGATTCTTTGGCCCACGCAGGAAGGCTTCGCCCCGCTAACGGAAAAACTCGACAAATTTGCTGATGCGCTGATCACCGGACGCGAATTCCTGCTTCTCTACAAAGGCAAGGGGTTGGATGCGGGAATGGGCAGCTATTCCTTCCGCTATCGCATCGGCTCGCGCGAACGCACCTTGAGCGGCGATGAAATCGACGACCTGCAGAAGCGATTCTTTGGCTTTTTGCGCGATGAGCAATTGGCATTGCGATAAATCGTCGCTGTCATTTCGGAAGGAGCGCAGAGACTGAGAAATCTATATGATAAATAGAGAGTCTTGCATGTTCGCCAGGGAAATGTCATAGTCCTTTTGTACCCGGAAATCGTGCAGGAGGATTGCTGTGCAGCAGATTGATCCCTCCTTTTCCGATTCACCTCCCGAGCTAATCGGGCCCTACCAACTTGTCACTTCCATCGCTCGCGGGGCTACGGCGCGTTTATATCTGGCTCGCCATGCGGAAAAGCAAGCTAGCTTTGTGGTCAAAGTTTACGCGGCGGAAATAGGCGCGGATGTCGCGCTGCTGCAGAACTTCCAAACTGTCGCAGCCATTCTATCTGCGCTGAATCACCCTTATGTAGTGCCCATCCTTGATTATGGCATCTCCCCAAAAGACGAACCTTATCTGGTGATGGAGTATTTCACTGGCCCCACGCTGGCCGATATCCTGCGTGTGCATAGTGAACTGCCCATTTCGCAAGTGATGAGGATGCTGCTGAATACGCTGGAAGGATTAAGAGCGGCGCACGATGCGGGCCTGGTGCATGGGGATATCAAGCCCGGCAATCTTCGAGTTTTGCCCAATGAAACGCTGCAACTCTTCGATTTTGACTTGTTTCAACCAGGGAATGGGACCGCCTCGCCTGATCTGCGCGGCACGGCATTGTACGCATCGCCGGAGCAGAATATGGGGCAGGTAGTTGATTTCCGCAGCGATCTATATGCGCTGGGCGCTACATTCTATCATCTGCTTGCCGGACAGCCGCCGTTTGGAAGCGGCAGTGAAGTGGACGCGCGCAATGCGCATGTGAACCAGCCCTTGGCGCCCATATACATGTTGAATCCGCGCGTTCCCTCGGCCTTTGCACACTTGATTGAAGAAATGATGCAAAAAGATCCGGAGCGGCGTTTTGCCTCTTACGATGTAATCATCGAGAATCTGCGTGAGCTGCTGGCAGCACGATTGCAAAAGGAAACTGGCGGCAAAGCTGCGGTGCCACAAAGCTCAGTGGCAAGCAGCCAAAGCATGGGATTTGACGGCGTTAATTCCGCCGATGCTCATATTGTGGAAAGCCATGATTATCGGCCAGCAGGCGTCTCCTCGGCCGTTCTGCTGAAGCCTATGGGCATTGCTATCATCTTTGCCGCGGCGCTTGGGTTGGCGACGTTCCTGATCAGCCCAGTCACTACCGAATCGGGCACTCCGCATGCGCGTTTGGTCGTCCTGTTAAATCGGATAACAGGAGATTCTGTCACCGGCGATCCCTCGCCTGAGCAATTGCGGACGCAGCGGCTGCAGGATACGGTTTTGCGGATTCAAGCGCTGCGAGCAATCTGCCTGGATTGTGTAATCAAGGAAAAATTCTTCCCCGCCTCGGTCGATGATTTACAGTCGCGGGGACTGGCTACGCGTGATCAGACCGTGGATGCCTGGGGGACCGCCATGAAGATTGTGCCTGCGCTGGAGGAAGTTCACGCCGCTGGCGAGGATGGCCTATTCAACACAAGCGATGATTTCGTTCTCGATTCCCAGGGGCGCTTTTCCAAACAACCGGCGGAATTGCAGGAAGGCCAAGCCCGCCCCGCCCGGCACTAAGATTTTGTTGTTCAATTTCGCTTTTTCCTCGGCTAGAACTGGTATTTTCCAGAGCGAAGCAATCCGGCGCTAGGGCCGGTTCTTCTTATTCGTTAGCGAAAAGGATGTACGTTCATGGGCAGGAATATTTATCAGAAGATTTGGGATGCGCATCTGGTTCATGAGGAACCGGGTCAGGATTCCCTCATTTATATTGACCGGCATTACGTCCACGAGGTCACCTCGGCGCAGGCCTTTGAGGGATTGCGGCTCAATGGCCGTACTGTGCGACGCCCCGAGCGGACCTACGCCACGATGGACCACAACATTCCCACCACCGACCGCTCGCTGCCCATCGTCGATCCGATGTCGAAGAAGCAGGTCGAGACGCTGCAGGCGAACTGCGATGAGTTCGGCGTCAAATGCTTCAACATGTTTGATTTCGAAACTGGCATTGTGCACGTGATCGGGCCGGAACTGGGCTTAACCCAACCGGGCATGACCATTGTTTGCGGGGATTCGCATACGGCCACGCATGGTGCCATGGGCGCGCTGGCCTTCGGCATCGGCACGAGCGAAGTCGAGCATGTGTTGGCCACCCAGACGCTGCAGCAGAAAAAATCCAAGACGATGCTCATCCGCGTCGATGGCCAATTGGGCGCCGGCGTCACCGCCAAGGATCTGATCCTGGCCATCATCGGCAAGATCGGCACGGCCGGCGGCACGGGCTTTGTCGTTGAATATGCAGGCGATGCTTTCTGCAACATGAGCATGGAAGGTCGTTTAACGGTCTGCAATATGACCATTGAGGCTGGCGCGCGCGCGGGGATCGTCCCGCCCGATGAGATCACGTTTGAGTACCTGCGCGGGCGCAAGTATCTGCCGCAGGTTCCCTATGAGGATTTGGTCGAGCAGTGGAAGCAGTGGGTGAGTGATCCCGATGCCACGTATGACCGCGTGGTGGAAATCGATGCCAGCCAGATAGAGCCGCAGGTTACCTGGGGCACCTCGCCGGGCATGGTGGCGGGAATCTCGGCCAATGTGCCGATGCTGTCCGATCTGCCGGATTCCAACAGCCGATTGGCCGCCCAGAAGGCGCTGGAGTACATGGATTTGCAACAGGGGCAGCCCATCAACAGCATCCGCCCGAACAAGGTCTATATTGGCTCATGCACCAATGGGCGCATCGAAGATTTGCGTTCGGCCGCTGCGATTGCGCGTGGGCACAAAGTCTCCCCCACAATTGAGCAGGCGCTGATAGTTCCCGGCTCGCAGGCGGTGAAGCGTCAGGCCGAAGCCGAGGGGCTGGACAAGATCTTCATCGAGTCTGGTTTTGAGTGGCGCGAATCCGGCTGCTCGATGTGTCTGGCGATGAATGATGATCGGCTGGAGCCGGGGGACCGTTGCGCCGCGACATCCAACCGCAACTTCGAAGGCCGCCAAGGCAAGGGTGGACGCACACATTTGGTCAGCCCGGCCATGGCAGCCGCCGCCGCGATCATGGGCCATTTCTGCGATGTGCGGGAGTGGGAGTTTAGGTGAACGATGCAGGCTGGCAGCCTGCGCCACAAACAATGCAGGCCAGGAGGCCTGCACCACAATAGAATCCAAGACATTCCACCGGCTGGCCAGATTTGGCTGGCCGGTTTTGTTCTATCAAGGCTTGTCTTGTTCCACAGCTTTCGTTATGAATAAGCGCATGAACACTTCCCTGCTGGCGTCCTCCACGGGCGCAACCTCCTCCTCCCCTGAGCGGCGCATTACTGGCAATCAACTTAAGACGACCATTGTCGTGTCAGATGTGCATCTGGCGTCTCCTGTTTGCCGCGCCAAGTCATTGCGCAATCTATTAAAGGATGCCTCCTTTGAACGCCTGATCATTCTGGGCGACTTGTTTGAGGATGCACGATTCCGGCGCCTGGACAAAAGCCATTGGCAGTTCTTAAGTTTGCTGCGGAAATTGAGTTCGCCCAAACGCGGCGTGGAGATTGTGTGGATTGAAGGCAACCATGACCGCGAGGTCATCAGTGTGGTTTCACACATGATTGGCGCGAAGGTGATCCGCGAACATGAGCATTATGTCTTGGAATGCGGCGGGAAGCGCATCCTGTTCATGCACGGGCATCAATTCGATGACTACATTGACCAGCGACCGATGCTTACCGCCGTCGCAACCGGCATCTACAACACGGTTCAGCGCTGCGGCGGGCGGGGCAAGCGCGTCAGCCGCTGGCTGAAATACAAGAGCAAAAGTTGGATGAATGCGAGCGCGGAGAATGCGCGGCGCGCCTTGCACCTGGCGCGAACGCAACGCGCTGATATTGTTATTTGCGGCCATACGCATGCCACTTTCGAGTCACAACATCACGGCGTCCGCTATATTAACACTGGCAGTTGGGTTGATATTCCCAGCCAATATGTTGTGATCAATGAACAAGGGCTGGAACTGCGGGCCGACTGGTCGGAGGACTGATGGGCCTGCTCGCCTATGCCATGGCCGGCGAAGGGCGCGGCCATGCCTCCCGCTCAAAATCCGTGGCCGATGAATTGCTGGCGCGGGGCGAATCCATCGTCTTCGTCACGGGCGGCGATGCGCTGGATTTTTTAAACGAATGTTATGCCGATGATGCGCGCGTGCACTTTGTTGAAATCCCTGTCCTGCGGTTTGTTTACACCAAAATCGGAAAGATCAAGCGCATTCATTTGCCAAAAACGATGCGCAATTTCTTTTCGTTTGTCTGGCATATGAGAGGCACGCTCAAGGCCGCGCAGGCCGAATTGCAGCAACGCGGCCTTAAGCCGGAGTTGATGATCTGCGACTTTGAGCCGCTGGCGCCTCGACTTGCCTCACGCATGCGATTGCCGCTGGTGACGCTTGATAATCAGCATTTTTACCGCCATGCGCGATTGCGTGATTTTTCGCCCATCTTCTGGCCGGGTCTTCTTCTGCTGCATTTTGTCTGCTCGGTCTTTGTGCCGCATCCCGACCTCACGCTGATTTGCAATTTCACCCTGCCGGAGGCTATCGATGAAACACCACGGGTGCGGATGATTGGCCCATTGGTGCGGAAGGAAATTCGCGAAGCCGTGTTGCCGGTACGAACGGATGATTTCGTGCTATGCTATTTGCGCGAATCCATTGCCAATGAATCGCTCAAGGCGCTCGAGGAGTTGTATTGCCGCGCAATTGTTTATGGATTAAGCCTGCGCGAACCGCGTGGAAAAATCATATTCAAGGATATCTCCAAGACGGAATTTGTCGAGGATCTGGTGCGTTGTGATCGGGTGATCGGCACCTCGGGCGCGCAGTTGATCAGCGAATGCATCCACCTGAACAAGCCGCTGTTTGTCATCCCCGAAAAAGGCCACAGCGAGCAGATCATGAATGCTCGTTTGGCCGAGCCGCTGGGCGTGCAGCGCCATCGCTTCGGCAGCTTGCGTAAGAGCATGGAGGCATTTTTGCAAAGCAAGCCGCAACTGATCAATCCTTACAAGGAAGAAGGCGCGCGCAAGGCGGCGGAGTTGATTTTGGAGTATAAGAACCGTAAGTAGGTTGGGTCTTCGACCCGACGCGTCGGCTCGAAGAGCCGACCTACTCCGCATACTTGGGATATAATCATGCCGCTCATCCAGCGATCCATTCACGAACCCATCCGCCAAGGAATTAGTCGGCAAGAGATGTGGAACGGACCCGACGGCGGGCTGATCGTTTGTTGGGAAATGGGACGCGAGCAACGGCAGGAGCATCCAGCAATGGCTCACCGTGCAGAAGAAGGCGAGTTCGTGCCGCTGAATTGGAAACTGGGGACGCTTTATTATCTCGCGCATTGGCAGGGCTTGCGCGGAGAAGACCTCAACATCGATACCGATGCGCGGATTGTCGTCCAATCGAGGGAAGGCAAAAAGGAGATTTTCCGCGCGAAAGATCCCGAGGAAAAGAAGGCTCTTTCCGCGCAAAACCTGATGCGCGCCATTGAGGCCAGCAAGTCACGACCGTTTGCGAATCTCCTCTATGCGCTGGGAATTCGCTACATCGGTTCGACAGCGGCGCGGTTGCTGGCCCAGCGCTTTCGCTCTATTGATGAAATTGCCGCCGCTGATCTGGAGACACTGCGTTCGATTGAAGGATTGGGCGACATCACGGCGGAATCGGTGCGCGATTTCTTCCAGGTTCCCGAAAACATGCGCATCATTCATGAATTGGGGCGCTTGGACGTTCGGCTCAGCCGCAGTCCTGAGGAAGAAGCGCAATTTTCCGCTGCACAGACCACGCAGGCCGAAGGCGTGACGGGAAAGACGTTTGTGCTGACGGGCACTCTGGCGAGCATGACGCGCGGAGAGGCTGAAAAGAAGATCTTGGCGCGGGGCGGAAAAGTCAGTTCCAGCGTCTCGAAGAAAACCGACTATGTTGTGGTGGGCGAGGAAGCCGGATCCAAACTGGACAAAGCGCGCCAATTGGGCGTGACCACGCTGGAAGAGAAGGAATTTCTGCAACTGATTGGCGGCTGAATCTAAATCAATTCGAGTTCATAGCGAAGCATCATGGATAAACGAGCGATTCCTCAGGACTATATGATTCATCATTCCAATATCGCCGATCGTTTTTCCCTGCCTGATGGCGACTGGGAGGACGCTATCCGACAGCGCCGTGAGCAACCGGCGCGACGTTGGGCGGATGAGGAAGTGGAGGAACTGCGCGAGCTGAATCGCCGGTTTGATGCACCCGATCCGGTCATGCGCCACATTGATGCACTCGCCCGACCGGATACATTGGTCATCGTCACCGGGCAGCAGGCGGGTTTGGCGCTGGGGCCGCTATATACCTTGTATAAGGCACTGGGCGCGATTCTGCATGCTCGTCATGTGGCGGAAAAATATGGCGTGCCGGTTGCGCCCTGCTTCTGGATTGCCTCGGAAGATCATGACTTCGCCGAAGTCCGCGATGTGCATTGGCTGGGAGCGGATGGGCAGAAGGAATCCTTTCGCTACGCTCCGCAAAACCTGCCCGAAAATCGCTCCATGACTGATGTGCCGATTGAGGAATCACTGTTCAAATTGCCCGAGCAGTTGGCATCCACGACGCCCGACAGTGCGCATAAGCAAGAGGTGTTGGCGTGGTTGAATGAGACGATCCGCCGCAGCAGCAACCTTGAGGATTTCTTTGGCCGTACGCTGGAGGGATTGCTTGGGCGCTATGGGCTCATTGCATTATCGCCACAGCTGCTGGCCTTGCGCCGGCAGGCCTGTGACTTTCTGGAAATGGAATTGCGCGCGCCGTCCGAAACAAGCCGCGCCATGATCCGGGCTGGACAAATGCTGGCAGAACGCGGTTATACGCCGGCGTTGCATCGCGAGGAACACGACATCAACTTCTTTCTCTACGTCGGGCGGCGCCGGTGCAAGCTGTTCTGGAGCGGCGAGAGAATTGGCGTGGACTGCGAAAATGGCGTGGAGGAGATCACGCCCGGGGAGTTGATCGAGCAGGTGCGGCAGGATCCACGGCGCTTAAGTACTAATGTGGTCTCGCGGCCGCTAACGCAGGATGCAGCACTGCCGACCTTTGCGTATGTCGCCGGCCCAGGTGAAATTTCTTATTTCGCACAACTGCGAGAAGTGTATAGCCTCTGGCGCGTGGGAATGCCGCTGATTGTGCCACGTCCGCGCGTGGTTTTGACCGATGCACGCACGCGGCGGTTCTTTGAAAAAACACAAACCAGCCTGCAGGATTTACTTCGCGAGGATCCGCGCGCATTTGAGAACCGCTTCCTTGCGGACGATCATTCGCAGCCGCTGGAAAAGTTGCAGCAGGCGCAGGCGCAATTTGAGGCGGTGTTGGAGGAATTGACACGCGAGATGAAGGCCGTCTCGCCTGCGGCGGAAAAGGCGGTGGCGCGCCTGGCCGAGGCGCAGACGAAGGGGCTGCACACGATTCGCGAGCGCGTGCAACAGGAGTTGCGCCTGCGCAATGATGTGCAAATACAGCGCTTGCAGCGCATTGAAGAATTTCTGCGCCCCGGCGGCCATCCCCAGGAGCGAATTTATTCTGTTTTGTCTCCCCTGCTGATCCAATACGGCTTCGATGCGGTGGAGAAAATCGCCTCTGCTATTGATCTTTCGGACAGGGAACTGCAAGTCGTGGATCTATAGAGATTTTGTTTAGCACGCGATTAGACAGGCTTCACAAGTGCTGCCCAATCTGCAGGAATATCTCTACTCTTAAAAGGCCTGCTTCTTCGAGGGCTGGCTACTTTATTGACTTGATCATTTTGACCAAAGATTATGATTTTGGTAATGTAGAAAAAGGTGGAGAGAGCGACAATGATCAAGCCATTGCAAGAACAGCTTGCCCAGGCGGCCGAGGTGCTGAAATCTTATGGCGCCAGAGAGGTATATGTCTTTGGTTCGGCCGCCACGGGAACCATGGACGAGTATTCCGATATTGATATTGCGGTCTCCGGAATTCCCGATGAACTCTTTTTCCGAGCAATGGGCCAGGCAGGAGATTGCTTAAATCGTCAGATCGATTTGATTGATCTGGATGAGGAGAATCCTTTCACGCGCTATCTAAAAGAGGAAAATGAGCTTGTCCCAATTGGCTAAATTCTTAGCGGTCATAAGCATCAGACAAAAAGTTCTTTTGTACTAGAATTCAACAACATGAAGTATCTCTTCCCGAATTTTCTCCAAATCAATTAAGACTTTGCTCTTGCGTGGATTCCCATCGGAATTACGAAAATCTTTCTGAAAAGTGCCGCATTTAATCAATGTTTTATCTGTGATTTGAATAAAGGAAATCTGCTGCAAGTCAAAATCCGTTTTTCTGAGCCGCGACCACGCTCCACGCTGAATTCTTTCAATTTCGTATTTGGATTTCCCACCTTTTAATTCCTCATGCCACTTCTGAAATGTTCGCCCTTCATCGTTATACGTTACTTTGCCTAATGCCAGAATAAGACCAACTGAACCATATTCTTTGACTGCAGTGGCTATTGCCTGGCTGTCATTGACTATAATTTGATGACTGCTGGTATTGATTGCATGAGCTTTAAAGTCCCAAGGCATTTCAAGAAAGCCATCGAATTCCACTTTGCCGTATCTTGAGCAAGGAATTGTCATAATAGACTGTAAATGTACATCACAACAGAACTGAAAATAAAACCCAATCCACTCCATTTGCTTCCAATGGCGGTTACCGGAATCTCGCATTTCCATTATGCATTGCTTGCCATCCCAGTGCTTTCTTATAGATTTGCAAAGAATATCTCCAAGAGCATGAGCAGTTTCATGAAAAGACATTTTGTCGCTCCGTGATGATTATTTTTTTGATTATAATCACGAAAAATCTAAAGGCAGGAAACCCGATTCAGCGGTCTTTTTTGCAACAGATTCATCCATTTCCGCAATGATTTTGCCCAAAGCAAATCTGCCTCTTCCAAACTCTTTACACAGCATCTGTATCACAAGTCCTTTAGCCCTGTGCAGTTTCATTAATTTATTATAGCGCTGCCACACTAACCGTTTTTCTTCAGGGTCCCAGTTCTTTCCCTGGTTCAGCAATATGCTGGCTGCCGGTTTCCTAATTCCGGGTATTAGAAATCCGGATTTTATTTTCTTTATTTCACTCATTTGATGATCAAAAGCAATCGTGCTTTTTTCGAAGCCCATGGCTCTTCGATTCAGGCCTAGTGCGATTTTTGCAGTGGAAAAACTCCCCAAGAACAAATCGCACACCAGATCGCCTTCATTGCTGCTATATTGAATTATTTTTGATAGCAGCTGTGAAGGCAGCTCATTTTTATTCTTTGTCTGCCCTGGCTTGTACTCACGGTTTATGATCCATACATCTTCCCTATCCAGATAATTCCGTGATCCCTTGCTGTCGGTTTTCTCATCAGCGCCATACCTGCAATGGGTGTTGAACGTGATATTACCACCAGGCTTGACATAGTAAAGAATGTGGTAGTGGGATGAAATATATTTCTTAGATGTAAAAACACCAAAATTATACTTCCAGATGATATGATTAACCTCTTTTAACCTTGTGGCCTGGAGTGCATTTAAAATATGAACAAGGTGAGTATATCCCGAAACAACATAAATCGAGCCGCCAGGCCTCAGAATTCTTTCCGCTTGTTTTATCCATTCTGCTGTAAAATGGGGATATTCTTTCGCAGGAACTTCAATATATCCTTCTAGTACAAATTCCTCTTTTCGATTATAATGCTTGTGAAGTTTATCACCTTTAATTCCGTATGGCGGATCAGTTATAATCAGGTCGACTGAAGAGTCTGCCACATGCCGCTTGCATCCTTCGATGCAATCTTCATTATAAAGCAATAGCAATTCGGACATCAGGTCACCTCTGCACTTCTTTCTTTCTTCATCTCAATAATCCATTCATATCACACATACGCAACCAACTTAGTTCGGGATGCGCATAAAGTCAAGAAATGCCGGATTCCCCAATTCCCTGTGTTGCTGTTTGCTTACGGATTCTAGTTTTCCTTGCGCCGCAACGCCAAATCCGAACAATAGCAATCGTTTTTCAATAATAGAACACAGGCGGGAGGAGAATTCATGTTCGGCTGCAGCTACGGCACACTGTTTCAGGTCACGGTAGCAGGGGGATCGTATCAGGAGGGGCTGACCACGCATATTCAGGGCATGCCCCCGGGAATGCTGATCACGGAAGAGGAGATTTATCGCGAACTGCTCGTGCGCAAGCCCGGACAGGGCGAACTCACCTCGCCGCGGCGCGAACCGGACATTCCCGTCATTTATAGCGGCCTGAATGTGGCTGATACGATGCCGGGGTTTTCCACAGGCGGCATGACCAATGGCACGCCGCTGGTCATCCTCATCCCCAACCTCGACCGCCATTTGGAGCACGTGGAGCAATATCAGGTCACGAACCGCACGCCGCGTCCCGGCCATGCCTCGCTCGCCTCTTATATCAAGTATGGCGAATGGGATGATGCCATTGGCGCGGGCATTTTTTCCGGCCGCTATACGTCGACCATTGTGGCCGCGGGCGCCGTGGCGAAGAAGATCCTCGCCGAGCATGGCATCCAGGTCTTCGGCTATGTGAAGGAAGCCGCCGGCGTGGCCTGCCCCGAAATGGATTATGAAACCGTGCGCGCGAAGACGGCGGCCTTCAAGGAAGTGCGCCGCCTGGCCGATCCCATTTACGATTATGTTTTCGCGCAAAATCGCATCACGCCCGACATGCGTTTCCTCGCAAAGATGGCCGTGCTGGCCGAAGTTGAGCGCGAACTGCTGACGATTCGCGAAGGCATGAAGCGCCTCGACAAGTATGCCATCCGCGAGCAATACGGCGTGCATCCTTCGCTGAACTGCCCCGATGTCGATGCCGCCGATGCGATGTATGAAAAAATCCTTGAGATCACGCGCCAGGGCGATTCGAGCGGAGGTTTGGTTGAGGTGGTGGCCACCGGTTGCCCAGCCGGCATGGGCGAACCCATCTTCCGCAAATTGGATGGCGAGTTGGGCCGCATGATGTCCATCGCCGCCGTCAAATGCGTCGAGATCGGCGCCGGCTATGCCGTCAAGGACATGACCGGATCGCAGAATAACGACCAGATGGTTGGTGAGAATGGTAAGGTGAAATACCTGTCGAACAACGCCGGCGGCATTGCGGGCGGCATGACCACGGGGCAGCCGATTGTGGTGCGCCTGGCCGTCAAGCCCACACCCACCATCGCCAAGGACCAGAAGACCATTGACAAGGTAACGAAGGAAAGTTCGGTGCTCTCGGCCGTCACGCGCCGCGATCCAACGATCATCCAGCGCGCATGGCCCGTGGCCGAGGCGTTCACCTCGATCATTATTCTCGATGCCTTTATTCAGCACCTGGGTTACCAGGCGCTCTGGGCGCATCGCAGAACGCATGCATAGTTGAAAAGATTTTGATAGAGTCCTGCCTTTAGGCTGCAAAAACTGCTGCTGCAGTGTAAAGCCTGAACTCCAGATCAAAAAATGGGCAGGCCTTGCGACGCCAGTGCGCTCAAGGCCTGCCCAATTTTTTATTTACGGAACCTGCAATCAGTATGCCGGCTGATACGTGACATACATGTAGGGACGATTGCCGGAAGTGGCATTATCCTGCGAATAGAACCCCATGTAGTCTGCCGTTGCATCATTGTCGTCATCGGTCGAGAAATAGACGCGCACCTGGGTCTTGCCTGTCTTGTTCACTGCATCCATGCCCGCCTGATTGAAGACGCCATAAGACCAGACATCATTGCTGGTGGGGTTGAACATTCCGCCCGAGACAACATTGCTGGCGGTGGCGGCTGCCTGGAAATCACCATTCTCCACCGAGGCGGCGCCAAACAAGCCTGTCTTGACATCCACATTCAATGTCGGCGAGCCGCTCCAACTGAACGGGCTTTGCGTCGTGCAGGAGCCGCGTTTGATGAACAACTTGGCCCAGACAACGGTGGCATTATCCGGCACGCCGGCGGTGTCGAATGAGAGGATGGCCTTGTATTGCTTCTTGCTGCCATCATCGCCGATCTTCAGTGCCGAGGCCGTGCTGTCGCTGGAGTTTAGCGATCCGCCAACATTGGTGGTCTCGCCGCTTTCCAGCACCCAGCCATCCTCCGAGGCGGTTGGCTCGTTGATCGTCAACATCACCTGTCCTGGAGCGGTGTATTGGGCGGACTTCACGCCCTCATTCGGCACTTCATCCAGCGCCGAGACGCAGTAGTAATACGTGACATTATTCGTGCGCCCGGTGTCGCTGTAAGTTGTTCCAGTCACGTTTGAGGCAATGACTGAGTACCCACTGCCGCTGACCGTTGAGCGATAGACTTTGTAGCTCGCCACATCGGCGTCTCCCGGCGCTGTCCATGCCAGATCCACCTGGGTGGATAGAATGTTGGTAGCGTGCAGATTCGTCGGGGCGCCCGGCGCCGTGGTGTCCGCGGGAGTGGCGGAAACATACCCGCTTAGTGCGCTGTAATTAGCCGATGTGTCATACGCCTTGAGTTTATAGTAATACGTCACGCCATTCACCAGGCCTGTATCCAAGTAATTGGATGTGGTCTGGCCATGCTTGATGCACGTGTACCCGCTTCCAGATACTGTCGAGCGCCACACTTCGTAGGCGGCCAGATCCGGTTCGGTGTTATCGGCCCAATCCAGCGACACCTGCGTGTCGCCTCGCGTGGCGGTCAATCCCGTGGGGATGGCTGGCGGCGTGCTGTCCACCGGGGTGGCTGAGACTTCGGCCGAACTGCCCGATTCGTTGTTCGCCGTATCCACGGCTGTAATGACGTAATAATACGTGACGCCATTGGTGCGGTTGCTATTGACGAAGGTGGGTCCGGACACCGGATTATTAGCATTGACCTTGGTGTAAGGACCGCCGGACACCGTGGCGCGGTAAATATTATAGCCCTGCATATCCGGCTCGGTATTGAGGGTCCAAGCCAGCGTGATTTGCGCGTCACCGGGCGTGGCGGTCAAGCCCGTGGGTGGCGCAGGCGGCGTGGTGTCCACCGGGACAGCGGAGACCTGATTGGAATAGGCTGATTCGTTGGGCACTTCGTCATAGGCCTTGATCTTGTAATAATACGTCGTGCCGTTGACTGCGGTGGTGTCGCTATAGGTCACATCCACGTTATCGGTGTTAGATCCGATCTTGGCAAATCCGCTGGCCGATAAGGTGGAGCGATAAATGTTATATCCCTCGACATCGGGATACATGTTTGGGTCCCATTCCAGATCGACCTTGTTATCGCCCGGGGTGGCCACTAATCCCGTCGGCACACTTGGCGGAGTGTTATCGAAGGCCATAATGGAAACCACGGATGAGAAGCCTGATTCGTTGGGCACCTCGTCAAATGCTGTGACCTTGTAATAGTAGGTCACATTATTTTCAGTATCCACATCCAGGAAGTCCGAAGTGGCGATGTCGCCGGTATTGACCAGCACATAACCGCTTCCCGAAACTGTCGATCGATAGACGTTATAGCCGGCGAGGTCGCTAGCCGTGACGTCGTTCCAATTTAGGCTAACCGTTGTATCGCCTGATGTAGCCGTCAATCCCGTCGGCACGCCCGGAGACGTCATATCCGCCGGTGTAGCCGAGGCTTCATTGGAGTTGGTTGATTCATTGGGAACTTCGTCAATGGCGCGCACGATGTAATAATATGGCCGGCCATTTACGCGCCCTGTATCGGTATAAGCAGAGCTTGTTACGGTTGAGGCATTGATCTTGACATACGCGCGACCTGATACGGTGGAACGATAAACATTGTAGCCCACCAAGTCGGAGTCAGTGTTGTCATTCCAGTCGAGAACGACCTGACTGTCTCCCGCTGTGGCGGTCAATCCCGTTGGCGCAACTGGAGCGGTTCCGTCCGTATTGTAAGTGACCACCAGCTGCGGGAAATAGGTGCTGTCCGTGTAATCCGATGAAAAGCAGCCGAGGTAATCAATGGCGGCATTGCCATTATCGCCTGTTGAGAAATACAAGCGAATCTGCGTTTTGCCGGTCTTGTTGATGTCGGCGCGTCCGCTGCTGCTGAGCGTGCCTGTGGACCAGAGCTGATAGCCGCCCGGATCGGGCATGGTGGCCACTTGCGTATGGCTGGCAGCAGCTTCAAAATCTCCATTTTCCAGGGCCGCCGAAGTCCCGAAATAGCCAGTCTTAATATCGGCATACATGGTGCCCAGCGATCCATCGAATGGGGTGCCAGGTTGATAACCGCGATTCACTTTAACCTGTGCCGAAGTGATGGTCACCGTGTCGGGAATGGAGGAGGTATCGAACGACAGGATGGACTTGTACTGCTTGTTTCCCGTGTCATCGCCCATTTTTATGGCTGAACTATTGCTCAGCGTGGCATCGCAGGAACCGCCAATATTGGAGGTCGCGGTGCTTTCCAGCACGTAACCATCTTCGGCGGCGATGGAGTGCAGAGTCAGCGTGACGACTTGGCTGTCGGCCGTGGCTGAGGCCTGCGCTGAATAATCGGACTCATTGTCGCCATTATCCACAGCCGTTACGACATAGTAGTAGGTGTTATCTGCGGAAACCGTGGTGTCAGTATAAGCCGAACTGGCAAGAAGCGCCGAGCTGTTCAGCAGCTGATAGCCCGAACCAGAGGTTTTCGAGCGATACACATTGTAGCCGGCCAAGTCGCCTTCGGAGTTGTCGTTCCAGTTCAGTGCGATTTGTCCCGAACCGGAGGTGGCGGTCAAGCCCGTGGGCGCGGCTGGCGGCAGATCGGTGGATGGGACATCATTGATGGCAACGCCTGCGGCAAAATTCGGAACGGCATCATGAGAATAGATCTTGTAATAATAGCGCGTGCCGTTGGTCAGGTTCGAATCGGTATAGCTGGTGGCATTCCCATAATAGACCTGGGTGGCGGTAGGATCGAAAGCATGGGTTGGCGAGGAGCCTGTTTTTCGCAGAATCTTGACGCCGGTGCAATCGCCTCCCGGTGAATCCCAACTGAGAGTAATTTTGCCGCCCGCCGCTACTGAGGAGACATTTGTCACCTGCGCGGGAGCCGTGTAATCGCCATTCTCCAGCGTATTATCGAAAGCCTGGATGCTGGCCAGCGAGATATTGGACGTGGTCTGATAGCCATTAGGCAGTTCGACAAAATGCGCGCGGTAATTGATCGCCTGCTGAATGGTGGATTCCACATCGCCAATGAGCTTGATTTGCGCCGTTTGGAAGCCCACACAATAACCGCGCTGTGAATACTGTTTCATCCGGTCATAAAGCTTGAGATACGGCGTTCCCATCCCGATGACCCACTGGTTCTTCACGGCATCCCATTTCGTGCGAATGCTGTTGTTTTGCACAATGGCGCGTGTCCCCAGAATTGAGATCATCTGATCCATAATCATCAGGGATGTGTCGGAATCAGCGGTGTTGAAGCCGGTGCCGGCATCATTAATGGATTGGAAGGGATTTACCGAAAGCGAGGAGCGTGTTTCCGCCCAGTAATCGGCATGTGCCTGGATGGCAGCGATATGCGAATCGGTATCCGCTGTCAGCGTCATGCCCGCGGTATGGAGCGAGTTGGCATTATAAGCGCTTTGCCCCTCGGCGCGCATCATCGGTTCGGCGTAATACGTCATGCAGGCGCTGATGGTGACGGCATAGAGCCGCGAATCGCCATCGTACTTGGCCGCCAGGTGCTGCATTAACTGGCGGTATTCGGTCATGTAAGCGGCTGTCCACCATTTTGGACAATCGTACTCGGAAGCAACGCCATTTTCGATTTTCTTCAAATGAACGGAACCGACCTTGTTCAGCAACCATTGCGGGCAATTTTTACCGCAAAAAATGCGCAGGTACACCTGCTTGCCTGAGTTGCGCGAGGCATTCAGGAAATTGTCAATGACATTATTATTTGGATTGGTTTCAAAAACGTAATTGCCTTCGGTGGGCTCCAAATCCGTCCATGAGATGTTGCGGCCATTGGGGAAAGGAGTGCAGGTGACATAATTATCAATGCACTCATACCCGGCAAGGCCTTTGGCCCAAGGATCGACCAAGCCCTTCCAGTCTGGCTTTACGGTTGCTGCGGATGCGGAGAGACAGATCATGCTGAGCAAAATGAGGCGTAGAAACAGCGGCAAACGGCGAATCTTGCAACCATGCATTGGACTTCTCCTTGTTTTAGTTGAGTCACAGTTGGGAGCATCAATGATAGGTGCAGCATGGCGTAGCCAGGACCGATTCCATATTAGGCACATGGAATGCGTTGGGCGGGAATGCCTCCTTTGCCGATAGATTTTCAATGGAGCGGGTGTACCAAACCAGATTCGCCAAAAAATGTCAAACAGAATTGTAACGTTCTAAAAGTGCAATCGCAAGTAACACTCCAGGCTTAAATTCCGCTTATCAACGGAAATTGAATTGACGATATATTTTCTGATACAGTGTCGTTACCCCAATACGTACAGGAGATCAGGCTGTGAGATACCTTCGCAAGGTTGTATCCGTGTTGTTGTGCCTGTCTGTCGTAACACCCGCGCTTGGCTTGGAATTAAATCATGATTCCAGCATTAGCCCCAACGCGGCCACGCTCCAACCGGGCCAGTTCCCGCGCGGATTTAACCTGCCCGAGAGTTTGCGCTCCATCCGGCCTGGATCGCTGGCCATTCGCCCGCGGGCCAATGTTCTGGCCCCCGGCGATGTTTCCTTTGATTGGAGTTCCCAACTTACGCCCATTCGCAATCAAAATCCGACGGGCACATGCTGGGCGTTTGCCTCCATGGGCCTGTTTGAAAATAATCAGGTGCTGTTCAATGGCGGGACCGCCGCCAACACGGATTATTCAGAACAGGATCTGGTGAATTACTATCCTAATGGCCCGACGACAGGCGGCACGCAGTTCATGGCCTTTAGTTACATGGCCCTGCACGGAACGGCGTTGGAAAACGTTGAGCCATGGCTTGGGTCCACAACGCCGCAGACCTGGAAATCCGGCAATGCGCGGCTCAAGCGCGTCAACGAAATGGTCTGCCTGGGGGATGTAACTGGCGCAAGTGCCGCCAACATTCAAGCCATCAAAAATGCGCTTAGTTATGGCCCGGTCTATACCGGCTTGTCTGTGGCTACGCTTGAAAATTGGTCGAACGCGCAAGGACATGGCTTGGGCGATATGTGGTGGGGATCGGTTGTCGTTCCCAGTACGGTCACGGCCTCGGGCGCCAGCGATCACGCCGTGTGCATCGTCGGCTGGGATGATAATAAGGCGCAGTATGGCGGAAGCGGCACCGGCGCATGGAAGATCCGGAATTCCTGGGGCAATGGCTGGGGTACTGGCGGGTATTCCTGGATCGGCTATGGCGCCGCGAATACAGGCGACAGCGCCACCTACCTGCCCACCTCCGCTGTGGAAGATCGTTCGCCCATAACAATGGCGGCCAGCGACTTTGCATGGGACAGCAGTTTTGGAGCGGGCGTGTCGTCCGTTTACATGATGGCGAAAATGTCGGTGCCGACGCTGCCCTATGGAATCAATCAATTGCAGTCGGTGGATGTGGCTGTTGTCAATCCCAACACCACGTGCCAGGTGGATGTGTATTCCTCCTTCGATGGCAGCGCGCCGGGAACCTTGCTGGCCAGCGGCAGCCGAACGGTGGTGAATGCCGGGTATTACTCGGTGGCGCTGACCTCTCCCATTACGGTAAATGAGGGCGAGACGCTGGCGATTCGCGTGCGACTGTCCACGCCTGGCGCAACGAGTTATCAATTCGCCACCACGCGCGATGAATGGTCCAGTCACGTCGCAGGGCGCTATTACTACAGCTTTAGCGGTGCAAACGGCTCCTGGACGGATGTTTCCTCCGATGCGCCAAGCTACACGAACGAGCTGATTGTGCGCGGCAAAATCGTTCTTCTAAATACGGCCGCCGCGCAAACGTGGAGTATTTATCGATAAACATTGAACAAACCCCGACACAGAAGGCGCAAGGAACGTGAGTCATACCGCGTTCTTTGCGTCTTTTATTTTGTACCGCGCCGGTTCAATTTTCCTGCCGGGAAATCATGAATTCGCTCGGCTTCAATTGCCAAATTCCCTTTTCGCGCGTAAGATGAGCCTCAACGAAAATAAGGATGCCCAAGGACTGGGATTTAATTCAAAGAGGGACTTCATTCATGCTTCTTACCGAAAAACACATGGATTTGCTTACGCGCGACTCGCTGCACCCCATCCTGCAGGATCAACCCACGTTGTGCGCCTCGTTGTATTTGCCAACACACCGGCGTGGCAAGGAAACACAGCAGGACCCGGTGATGCTGAAAAACGCGTTGCGGGAGATTGAACGCGAATTGGTGGAAAAAGGATTGCGGCTGACAGAGGCGACAGAAATCACTGCGTCGGCATGGCCGTTGATTGAGGACACGGTTTACTGGAGTCATCAACTGGATGGCTTGGCGATGTTCCTTGGGCGAAATGACGCCTATGCCTTTCGATTGCCGCTGCAATTTTCGGAGCAGGTCATTTGCGAGAATCAGTTTTATATTCGCCCGCTCCTGCCGATGCTCACGGGCGATGGGCGGTTTTATATTTTGCGCATCAGCCAGAACAATATCCGCCTGCTGCAATGCTCGCGCTACACCGTGAGCGAAGTGGAATTGCGCGATGTGAAAAATGTAAAGGAAATGCTGGCGCAGTTTGACGTGGATCAATCCTTGAGCATGCGCCATGCCTCGGCCAGCGGAGTGCAGGGCCGCGGCGCGGGTGGAACGCATTTTCATAATCACGGCGAGGGCGGCGATGACATGGACATCAAGAGCCGCGCGCTGGAGTTCTTCCAGCATGTGGATGGCAAGGTGCGCGAGGCGCTTGACGGCGAGACCGCGCCGATGATCCTGGCCGGCGTGGAATACATGCGCGCGCACTATCGCCTAGCGAGCAAATACCCCTTCATTGCCAATGAAGGCATTGATGGCAATCAGGATGCCGTGTCGGATGAGGATTTGGCACGCAAGGGCTGGGAATTGGTCGCGCCACAATTCCAGCAGGAACGGCAGGCTGAATTGGAACGCCTGCGGCACTTCCTAGGGACCGGCGATCGCAAGGGCAGCGATGCGCTGCATTCGATCATCACGGCGGCGTGGTCGCGGATGGTGGAAACCTTGTTCATCCCCGCGCAGGAGCAACTATGGGGTCTGTTCGATCCCGAGGCCATGGACGTGCAGGTGCATCGCGAACGCCTGCCGCGAGATGAGGAGATGCTGAATTTGGCTTGCATTTACACGCTGCGCAGTGGCGGAACGATTTATGAGTGCGCGCCGGAGGAATTGCCCGATGGCGCCATGGCGGCGGCAATTTTCAGATAGTTATTTGGCAGTTCGTGCTCTGTGTCTCCGTGGTAAGATAGTCACCACAGAGGCACAGAGACCTGTTTTGCTTTACTCGATGTCTCCTTCCTATTATCAAGGCCATTCAGGATTGCATATTTCCCTGAAAGGTCTTTCCAATTGCTTTCGTTTTTAAATAATAACGCCTCGATTCGGCCTTATGCCGCAGGCATCATTCTGCTCTGGGCCATTGCGTTCGCCATCCGCATCTTTGCGCCATCGGACTTGATGGATGATGACCAGGAGCGGCCTTGCGCGTATGTGATGGATGTGCTGCAGAACGGCCACTGGATCGTCCAGCAGGATGATACTGGCGACATCACCTCGAAACCGCCGATGCTCACCTGGCTTGCTGCTGTTTCGAGCAAGGCGCTGGGGCATGCCAGCCGATTTTCCGTAGCGTTGCCCAATGCACTGGCGGCGCTCGCAACGGCGCTGTTGCTGTTGTTCGTTGGGCGACGCTACTTTGGCGCAAGCGCGAGCGCGGTGGCCGCATTCTTTTTCCTGCTATCACCTGTTGGGTTTAAGCAACTGGCGCTGATCCGCACTGATCCGCTGTTTACATTCACTGTATTCCTTGCGGCGGTGCTGGCATTTCATGCCTGGATGAACGGACGCGGATGGACGTGGTTCTGGCTCGCGGCCGCTGCGGCAACATTAACTAAAGGGCCGCTTGCTGTTGTTTTATCATTGGCAGGCTTGGCGGCAGGATTTTGGGAACATCGCGGGGAGCGTCCGCGCATTTCAATCCCGCGCATGCTCTGGCCCAGTTTGCCGCTCTACCTGATTCTTGTTTTTGGCTGGCTGACATTGGCGGTGTGGAGCATGGGGCGGCCAATCCTGGATAAACTGCTGCTTCGCGAATTGTTGGGCCATGCCGTGAGCGAGGAGGGAGGTTTTCCCGGGAGTCATTTTTATCAGTCGCCGGCCTTCTTTGTGATGGGCTTCCTGCCGTGGTCGATTCTGACCATCATTGGATTATGGCGCGTATGGAGGAAACCTTCCGCTGATCTTTTAACGCGGCGCTTCGAGCGTTTTCTTTTTTGCATGTTTCTCATTGGACTCGTCATTTTCTCGATCCCGCTGCATCAACGCTCGGTGCTGATTCTGCCGCTGATTCCGGCGGCGGCGTTGCTGGCGGGAAGCGAGGCTGCGCGATTTATTGAAAATTTCACAGCGCGGGATCGAAGGCTGATTGTTGCTGCTTG